>Ga0164290_1000352_pt1 | contig 163448 bp, 174 predicted proteins | sample Micstemetagenome_FD_108782 | JGI IMG/M metagenome (GOLD analysis project Ga0164290, IMG submission 108782) | Contaminated culture microbial community from soil near Moab, Utah, USA - Microcoleus steenstrupii SON62 (Illumina Assembly) | ecosystem: Environmental > Terrestrial > Soil > Soil crust...
CATCTCGAGATGGACGGAGGGATGACCCTGCAGCGCTCCCACGAGGTCTCGGACGCCGTCGAGCGGGAGATCCTGAACGCCTACCCCAACGCCGAGGTCATGATCCATCAGGATCCGGCCGGCATCGAGGAGCCACGTAAGACTTTTGCACGAGGCTAGAACGCTTCCGCGCTGCTAGACCCTGACGGTGCGCGAGGTTAGAGTAATTGCCACGCATGTAGCGGCAAAGGGACCATCTCCGCATCACGAACGGAGAGGCTGAACAGAGGAGGCCGACATGACGCTGAAGATCGTTCTGGCCGTTGTCACCGGTCGGGACAATGACACCGCCACACTGGACGTAGCGCTCGGCTTGGCGCGGCGTTTCGGTGCGCATATCGATGCCCTGCACATCAAGGGCGATCCGCGCGACGCCATCCCCTTCCTGGGCGAAGGTGCCTCGGGCGTGCTGATCGAGCAGATCATGACCGCGGCCGAGCGCGACGCCGGCACGCGCAGCGGCAAGGCCCGCGCGGCCTTCGACACTTGGCGTGCGGCCAGCGGCCTGTCGCTGGTGACGCGGCCGGGCGAGGGCAGCGGCGCGACGGTGGCGTGGCGCGAGGAAGTCGGCGCCGAAGAAGAGTGCATGGCCCGGCGGGGTCGGCTGTCCGACATCATCGCGCTGGGCCGTCCGCCCGCCGACGATTCCGGGGCCTCCACCGTGCTGTTCGAGACCGCGCTGTTCGATACCGGCAAGCCGGTGCTGGTCGCTCCGCCCGTACCCCTGGCGGTGCCGACCGCCGACTCGCCGGCTGTCATCTTCTGGACGGGCAGCGCCGAAGCCGCGAGGGCCATCGGCGGCGCTCTTCCGGTGCTGGCAGCGGCGAGCCGCGTCCTCATCATTCCCTCGAACGTGGCCGGCAAGGTCGCGGAAACGGCGGGCCTGATCGAGTTCCTGCAGTGGCATGGCGTGAAGGCCCAGCAGAAGGACCCACTCGACATCACGCCGGCGGCGGGTGGCGAGCTGCTGGCCTCGGCCAAGCGCGAAGGGGCGGGGCTCCTGGTCATGGGCGCCTATACCCAAAGCCGTCTGCGCCAGCTCATCTACGGCAGCGTGACCAAGCACGTCCTGACCTCCGCCGAGCTGCCGGTCCTGATGGCCCACTGATCGGCAGGGACGTGACAGAGAGGCGCACTCTTGTCCTGACGGGGGCCAGTCGCGGGATCGGGCACGCCACTGTCCGGCGATTCAGCGAGGCCGGCTGGAACATCTTCACCTGCTCGCGCGCGGACGTGCCGGCCGACTGCCGGCGCGATCCCAACTGGAGCCATCATTTCGTCGCGGACCTGGCACAGCCGCAGTCGCGCGAGCGCTTCATCGTCGATATCGACAAGACGCTTGATGGGGCGCCGCTGCATGCGCTGGTCAACAATGCCGGGGTCTCGCCCAAGACCCCTTACCGCGAGCGCCTCGGCATCTTGCACGGCGAGCTCGAGGAATGGCGTTCGGTCTTCGAGCTGAACTTCTTCGCGGCCCTGGAGCTCTCGCGTGGCTTTGCCTCGGCGCTCAGCCGTGGCAAGGGTGCGATCGTCAACGTCACCTCGATCGCCGGCCACGCCGCGCATCCGTTCGCCGGCTCGGCCTACTCGACGTCCAAGGCGGCGCTCTCCGCGCTGACACGCGAAATGGCCGTCGAGTTCGCTCCGCTCGGCGTGCGGGTGAATGCCGTTGCGCCAGGGGAGATCGAGACGGAGATGGTCGGGCCCGAATACGAGCCGCTGATCACCCGAATCCCCCTGCAGCGCATGGGTACGACCGACGAGGTCGCGGCGGTCATCCACCGCCTGTGCGATGGCGAGTTCAGCTATGTCACCGGCTCCGAGATTTTCATCACCGGCGGCCAGCACCTGTTCTAGGGGCGACAGATGGCTTGACGCGGCGAGGCTTGGCTGTCTCTAGTCGCGAGCATGAGCGCTCTTGAACTTCTGGTGAAGGCCGAGGCCGGCGATGCCGGTGCGGTCGACCGGCTGCTGGCCGGGAATACGAGTCCTGATCAGGCCGGGCCGGGCGGCGAGACGCCGCTGATGCGTGCCGCCGCGCGAGGGCATGCCGAGATCGTGCAGCGTCTGCTGGCCAAAGGGGCGCGGGTCGACGCCACGACCGATGTCGGCAACACGGCCCTCATGTTCGCCGCGGCGCGTGGCCGGGTGGAGACGCTCCGACTGCTGATGACCAGCGGAGCGCGGCCCGATCACCGCAACAAATACGGCCTGGGACCGGCCGATTGGGCGAAATGGTCCGAGCGCGAGCACGAAGTCATTGCGCTCCTCGGTGTCGAGCCGCGCCGTTAGTTCCTTGTCGGCCGGCTGGTCGTGCCGGGAGCAACCAGCGCCCATTCGACCATCTGTTTCATCACCTTGCCGAGGGCGTCGTCGAAGGCAAGGATGACGTTCTCCATGTCGCTCTTCTCCGCCCGCACCAGACGGTCGGCGGTCTGGTTGGCGATGATCGTCCGGTCCGGCATGCGGATCAGTTTGCCGTTGAGCCGGACATGCACCTGGGGTGGCTGGCCCGTCTTGTCGTACTCGGCCTGGAACTCGCGTAGCTCGGTCTGCAGAATATAGTCGGCGCGGAGCTGGCTCGACTCCCGGGTCACCGCGCGGATTTTGCCGGAATTCTCGAACGATTCGATGAGCAGCGTCTGGACCAGCGCGGGCGCCTGGTCGGTCCAGCTGGCCCGCGCGAAGTAGTCGAGCGTGACCGGCGAGCGCTGTACGGCGATGCGCTGGGTGTTGATGCCGGCCGAGGCGACCGGCCGCTCGACGACCAGCTGCCAGTCGACGCGCGGCAGGCTGGCTTCGAAGGTGCTCTTCGGAGTCAGGGTATAGAGCTGCGGCGGCTCGCCGCCCCCCGGGAGCGCACAGGAGCCGGCGACGAAAGCAAACGCCGCGGCGGCGGCAACGCGGAGCGGGGAGTGGGAGCTCATCGGGCCTCAAGCCCTTTCTGCTGGTCGCCGAACAGGAAACGCGCGGGATCGCGCTCGAACTGGATGGCGATACGGTTGAGACTGGTGACCAGGGAGCGGGCGTCGATCAGGAGCTGCGAGACCTCGTGGAAACCGTTCTCGCTGAAGTCGCGGAACGGTCCGCGGAGTTCGCCGGCCATGCCGTGAAGCTCAGTTGCCAGACGGTTGAATCCGCGGGCGGTCTCTTCAGCGGTACGGGCCGTCGAGCGTGCATCCTTGCCGAGGTCGGCCGCCATGACCTTGAGTTCCGAGGCAAGGCTTTCCATGGACGTCGCGGTTCTCTGCGCCAGCTCCATCGTGTCGGCGGCGCTGGTGATGGCCCGTTTGATCTCGTTACGCGAATCGCCGACGGTGGTCGCCAGCAGATCGATATTCCCGAGAATGCTGGTCAGGGCGGCGAGATTTTCGTCACTCAGAAACTCGTTAGCCCGGCCGGCGAGAGCGACGACCTGGCCGATCGCTTCCGGCACGTCCTCCACAATCTTCTCGAGCGGCGACGGTTTGTAGGCGATGCGGGCACGGCGCTTGCCCGGTGGAGGCTGCAGTGGCGGCGCATCGCGGGTGCCGCCGGAGAGCTGGACGAAGCTCAATCCCGTGATGCCCTGAAGCTGAAGCGTGGCGACCGTATCCGTCTTGATCGGCGTGCCGGCCTTGATCGCCACCGTCACCTGGATCAACTCGACGTTCTCCGCATCTATGGCGATGTCGGTGACCGTACCCACGGGGACCCCGCGGTACTGGACCGGCGCGCCGTTCTGCAGGCCGGTCACCGAGCCACGCACGTAGATGTAATAGAAGAGGCGCTCATCCTGCAGGCCGGCCCGGCCAAGCCACATCAGCGCCACGAACGTGCCGGCGATCAGTGCCAGGACGAAAAGACCGACGAGAAAGTAGTTGGCGCGGGTTTCCATCATTCCCCCCGGTGGGCAGACTGAACAGCGCGGCCGCGAGGGCCGTGGAAATACTTCCGGATCCACGGATGCGGCAGCGCCATCAGCTCGCTCATCGTGCCCACCATAATACGGCGGTCGAGCAGGACGGCAATGCGATCGGTGATGGTGGCCAGCGTATCGAGGTCATGCGTCACCATGACGACCGTCAGGTTCAGGCTGCGCTGCAGGTCGCGGATCAGATTGTCGAAATCGCCCGCGGCGATGGGATCGAGCCCGGCGGTCGGTTCGTCGAGGAACAGGATCTCAGGGTCCAGGGCCAGGGCGCGTGCCAGGGCGGCGCGCTTCTTCATGCCGCCCGACAGCTCGGAAGGCAGCTTCACGCCGGCGTCCTGCGGCAGACCGACGAGCTGGATCTTGAGGCGGATGAGGTCGTTGACCAGTTTGTGCGACAGCGCCGTATTCTCGCGGAACGGGACGCGGATGTTCTGGGCCACGGTGAGCGAGCTGAACAGGGCGCCATTCTGGAAGAGGACGCCCCAGCGCCGCTGGATATGCAGCCGCTGTTCGGGCGGCAGGGAGTCGAGCCGCTGGCCGAAGATCTCGATGGCGCCGCCGTCCGGCTGCTTGAGGCCGAGGATGGTGCGCAGCAGGACCGATTTGCCCGTTCCCGATCCACCGACTAGCGCGAGGATCTCGCCCCGCCGCACGTCAAGATCGAGGTTGTCGTGAATGGTCTGGGCACCGAAACGCGTGACCAGGCCACGGACGCGGATGATGGGGGCATCTGCTTCCTGCATCAGTAGCCCAGCCAGGAGAAGAGGATGGAGAAGGCCGCGTCGGCGACAATCACCAGGAAGATCGATTCGACGACCGCCTTGGTGGTCATCCGGCCGACGCTCTCTGCGCCGCCGTCGACTTTAAGTCCCTCGTAGCAGCCGACAAGCCCGATGAGCCCGGCGAAGAACGGGGCTTTGATGAAACCCACCCAAAACGTCGCTTCGTTGACGAAGCTGCGCAGCTGCTCGAGGAATTGCGAAAGAGAGATGCCGAGGACCACCAGTGACATGATCGCGCCGCCGACGAGGGCCGACAGGTTGGCGAAGAAGGTCAGGAGCGGCAGGGCGATCATCACGGCCAGCAGCCGCGGCAGGACCAGGACATCCATGACATCCAGGCCCAGGGTCTTCATGGCGTCGATCTCCTCGTTCACCTTCATGGTGCCGATCTCGGCGGTGAAGGCGCTGCCGGAGCGGCCGGCAACGAGGATGGCAGTGAGCAGGACGCCGATCTCGCGCAGGACCGAGACACCGAGAAGATTGACGCTGTAGATCTCGGCGCCGAAGGCGCGCAACTGGTCGGCACCCTGATAGGAAAGCACGACGCCGATCAGGAACGAGAGCAGACCGACGATCGGCAGCGCGTTCAACCCGACGCGCTCGACGTGGCTGGCGAGGGCGATGACGCGCAGGCGCCGGGGCTGCGCCAGGGCACGGAGGAGGGCGACGGTCGTGATCCCCAGAAAATTGATCAGATCACGCCCTTCTTCGGCGATCTCGACCGTGGCGTCACCGATGCGCTCGGTCAGGGCACGAAAGGCCGAGACGGCGGGCCGCGACAGCGCCTTGCGCTCGGGCGGCAGCATCATCCGCTGCAGCAGGACGCGGTGTTCGGGCGCTGCCTCGGCGATCGCCACCGCGGCGCCCTGGTTTTCCAGACGGCGGATCAGACGCTGCAGCAGCCACGCGCCAGCCGTGTCGAGGGTCTTGAGGCTGGTCAGATCGATACGCGCCGACGGCAGGGCGGCTCGTTCGACGTCGGCCACAATCCGTTCAAGCCGGCTGGCGTTGGGCAGCGTCCAGTCGCCTCCGATGTCGAGGACCGCGATACGTCCGTCGCGGGATGTCCGGCACCACGCCTCGTCTGCCATCAGGCCTCGATTTCGGGTTTCCAAAGGGCAGTATAGCGAGCGCCTGCCGCGGCCGGGTACTCCACCTCCCAGTGTGCGAGTGCGAAGAGCGGCAGCGGCCAAGCCCCCAGCTTGACCACCAAGATATGAAAATAATATATTTATATCAATATTTTACGATTAAAAACAGGGGAATTCCAATTCTCCCTATTGATTTTTGCAGTGCAAAATACAATTATTGCAGTGCGGCATCTTTGATGCCGCCGATGGAAACGGCTTCGGTCGTTTCCTGGGCGTTTCCTCCCTAAACTTGGGCCGTGCTCGCACGGCCCTTTTTTTCTGCCTGAACGGCGGGAGCGACGTCGCTCAGCCTGTCGGCAGGGTGCTCTGACCCGGGCCGAGCGCCCGCTGCATCATCACGCTGTCCACCCAACGGCCGAACTTGAAGCCGATCGCCGGCATCAGGGCGACCTGGGCGAAGCCGGCCGCGGCATGGACGCCGATCGAGCTGTGGTTGGCGCTATCGCCGATGACGGCGATCATCTGGCGATACCCGGCGCGGGTGCAGCGTTCGATCAGCTCCTGCAGGAGAAGGCGGCCGACCCCGCGCCGCTGGGCGTCCGGCGCCACATAGATAGAATCCTCGACGGAGAAGCGATAGGCCGAGCGCGGGCGATAGCGCCCAGCATAGGCGTAACCGGCGATGCGGCCATCGGCTTCCGCCACCAGATAGGGGAGCCGGTCAGCCAGAATCAGGCCGCGCCGGCGGCGCAGCTCCTCGACATCCGGCGGCACTTCCTCGAACGAGCCCAGGCCCGTGCGCACGTGATGGGCGTAGATCGCGTGGATGGCCTCGAGATCGCCGTCCCGGGAGTCGCGGATGACCACCCCTGCGTCGGCTGACGCCAGCTGACTCCGTGCGCTGCCGGATCCGGTCATTGCAGCAGGTTCGGAGCTTCGGCCGCGGCCTTGCGCACGAAGCGCGCGAGATCGGCCGCGAGACGGGAGAAGTTGGCGTTACGGGTGATTCGCTCCTCGTCCATGTAGAGGCGGCGGTTGATTTCGATCTGCAGCGTATGCCGTTTCTCGGCGGGCCGGCCGTAGTGACGGGTGATGAAGCCGCCGGCGAAGGGGTCGTTGCGCGCCACCGAGTAGCCGAGACTGCTGAGATAGGATTCGGTCCAGTCGATGACGGCGCGCGAGCAGCTGGTGCCGTGGGCGTCGCCCAGAATGAAGTCGACGCGGCGCTTGCCCGGATCGCGGTCCATCGGGCCGCCGATGGCCGGCATGGAATGGCAATCGATCAGCAGCACCCGGCCGAAGCGCGCCGCGGTCTCGTCCAGCAGCGCCGCCAGGGTGTTGTGGTAGGGCCGGTAGAGGCCCTCGATCCAGGCTTCGGCGGCGGCGAAATCCAGCTTGCCGCGGTAGATCTCGGCGCCGTTGGCCACGACGCGGGCGATGGTGCCGAGCCCGGCCCCGACACGCGGCGACGAGCGGTTGACCCAGGCGGGCAGGGCGCTGGCGAACATGCCCGGGTCGAGCTCGTAGGGTTCGCGGTTGGGGTCGATGAAGGCGCGGGGGAAGCGGGCCTTGAGCAGCGGCGCGCCGGCCGACGGGGCTTCGGCGTAGAGCTCGTCGACGAAGGCGTCCTCCGAGCGCCGGAGCATGACCGGATCGAGTCGCGAGGCGGCGACGAAGCCGGCAGGGTAGACGTTGCCGCTATGGGGCGAGGAGAAGACGAGGGGAGTCGTGGGCTGCGCCGGACGGACGATCTCGACGGGCGGGTTGACAGCGAAGGCGGACGGATCGTGCGGCATGGGCGGCGATATGTCAGCCGTTTAGAGCAAAGCGTTGATTTTGTCACCTGCGCCGGCGCTATCCACAGGGGCTGCACGAGTCGCGTGGCTGGGTTGCAAAACGTTTCCGCGGATTAACGGTTTTACAACGACATCCGCCTTAGGATTCGACCCGGTCTGATGGTTGGTTTAAAGATGACGGACGCTCGTTTTATTCTGATGGCTGCGCTCGGTGAGCTTCAGCGGCCGTCCCGGAAGGCCAGCAGCCCAAACACGGTTAATATGGCGGACATACTTCTGGCTGAGGACGATGACGCGATGCGCCAGTTTCTGGCGACCGCGTTGACCCGAGCCGGTCACCGGGTCTCCACCCACCGCGACGGTCGCCAGGCGCTCGATGCCCTCGACAAGCGCTACGACCTGCTGATCGCCGACATCGTCATGCCGGGCGTGGACGGCATCGAGCTCGCCCGCCGCGCGCGCGAGAACCAGCCGGAGCTGCGGGTCATGTTCATCACCGGCTTCGCCGCCGTTGCCCTCGAAGAGGGCAAGCCCGTCGTGCCGGGCGCCACCGTCCTGTCGAAGCCCTTCCACCTGCGCGACCTCGTCAGCCAGGTGAAGGATCTGCTCGCTGCTGCCTAGCGGCTCGTCTTCGAGCCGCGTCCGCGAAAGCGCGGCTTCAGCCGCGCGTAAGCGTCAGAATCTCCGTGTCCGGTTTCTCTTCTGCGCCGTGCCCGTTTAAGCCGGCGTCCCGCGTAACGTACGCCGCAGGCTGATCGCTCCGAGATAGATCGAGGACCCGATCCACACGGCGAGCGCCCAGGGCGCGGCCGTGGGCATCTGCACCACCAGCCAGAGGCTGCTCAGCGACCAGGCCGCGGTGGCAATCAGCGTCGGAATCCGCAGCTCGCGTACCCGCAAGGGGTGAACGAATTTGAGCGGCGTGAAGGTGAGGATGCCGAGAATGACCGTGGCGACCAGGTTGGCGACCGGCGGCGTATCGAGCACGACCATGTAGAAGGCGACGATGTTCCACACGGCCGGGAAGCCGACGAAATAGTTGTCCTTGGTCTTCAGGTCGAGATTGGCGAAGGTGTAGAGCGAGGTCGCCAGGATATAGGCTGCGCCGAGCACGGCGAGCGGGCCCGGCAGCAGCTCGAACTGCACCATGAAGACCGCCGGCACGACGACGTAGGTGAAGTAGTCGACCACGTTGTCGAGCGTGGCACCGTCGAAGCGCGGGATCACCTCGCGGACGCCGAACTTCCGCGCCGCCGGGCCGTCCAGGCCGTCGACGAACATCGCCAGTCCGAGCCAGAGCAGCGCGGCTCGCGCGTCGCCGGCCACGACCGCCAGCAGGGCAAGAAGGCCGATGACCACGCCGCTGGCGGTGAAAACGTGCACCGCCCAGGCCGCGCCCAGGCGCAGCCGGGGCTTGAGGTCGAGAACGGCACTCAGTTCGCCGGTGGACGGCATGGCGCTCCTCAAGCAGTTACCGCGACGGGCCAAAACCGGGCCCTGCGGCACACCCGCCGGCGACTTGTCATCCGGCCGCGATCTTGTATAGTCCGCGCCGACCCTGGATGGGACCGGGTGCGTAGCTCAGCGGGAGAGCACTACCTTGACATGGTAGGGGTCACAGGTTCAATCCCTGTCGCACCCACCATCATCTCTCCGGCTTTAGCTTTAAATTAGCGACGCCGCTTGCCCCTGGGCACGAGTTCAGGAGAATTGCCGTGTTCGCCGGTTCTACTCCCCCGGATCATGGCGCTGTCACTAGTGCTCAGCAAAACCGGGCTTCCTGCATTCTATTGCCATGAGCCATGTCCGCTCACATTAGGTCGGCCAACGACTACCTGCCTTATCTGCAGCGGTACATCGCTGACGGGAGGATTTCGGTTGAACTCGACTTCCGCCGTCTTGGCCGGGCCGATAGTCCGGTTCTTATTGAAGCTGAAAAGACGATGTGCGTATGGGCTTTCTTCCTAGGCGTGCCGCTGCTGGCATGGTTCGTCGGCTGCTGGGGCGCTGGGGCGTGGGGCGCGGCGGTGCTCGCCGCTTATTTCTTCTGGGCGCGTCCACTTATCCGGGCCAAGACCCGTCGGCTGATCACCGAGCAGGTGTTGACTGACTATCGAAAATGGACGGCGTTGTGGGGGTTTGGCGGCGTCACGCTGGCGAGTACTTCGCCGTCTGGCGACAAGGAAACCTGCGTCTCCCCCTCGGGCAATTGGATGCGTTTCGTAAGTCCCCTCGTTGATGAGAGCCAGAGCCGTTCCGCCTAGGCTGCCAATTTGTGGCCAGGTTAAGGGAGCTTGACGCGGCCGGCTGCGCACTTAGGCCGCTCACTCATCGCGCAGCTTGAGGTCGTAGATGATCAGATCGCGTCGGATGTCGATGCCGTTCACGGGTTCAACGCCATGGAAGCTGCGGCTCGTCTTGGGAAAAGCCACCAGTGTGTTCGGGCGATAGCTCGCAGTCGCGATCCGGTCAAAGCGATCGAACAGATGATTCGGTCCGCCCGCACACGTGAACGCGCGGTCTTTCGGGAGATAGAAGGACGTGCCCATCCCCGGCGCCGTGTCGTCTTCAGGCAGGTAGAACAGGACTGAAACCGCCTTCTGGCGCGAATCCGTGTGCGGCCCCAGCGAGTAGGCGTTCCGGTCGCGCATCAGCATAATCTCGGAGTAAATTAATCGCTGCTTGGACCGCTCATTCTCCTCCGCGAGGCGTTGCTGGATGATCGGACCAAAAAGCCTCAACCAGATCTCAGTAAACTCCCGATGCGTGAACGCGGCGAACAGCTCACGCCAGAATTCACGGTCCTCGTTCTTGAGCGGCGCGGTCGCCAAGTCCTCAGGAAACAGGCACAGCCGGCTAGGGCTGTACCCCTTGCCGACCCGACCTGTGTCGACCAGCGTACGATAGGCTTCATCAAGCGGCATGTGGCGACGAACCATTGCGTAGAAGTCGCTCGGGAAGACCTCTTCGACGAAGATATGCGGGAATGGGTATGGCCGGATTGCGGCATTGCCGATCCGATACATCGCGTGAAGCCTAGCGGCGGAAAACATACTCGGCGACACCACGAAAATACCCCTCAGTCCGCGTCACGCGCTTTACCTGCTCTTTGTCATACCGAAACCCACATTCGCCCATGTGGCCGATGATCCATTGATGCTCCTTCAGGGCAGGGTTTATCTCGATACTCAGCGACTTCAGTAGCGGATTGCGCAGAAGCTCCGCGGCGCCGCGCATCACCTTGTGTTCAAATCCGTCCACATCGACCTTTATGTAGGTTGGAATTTCAATCGCGCCCATGGCGATGAGTTTGTCAATTGTCGTCGAGAAGCACCCTTGGATGAACGGGAACGTGGATTCGCGCAGATAGGGATCACGGGCATCGCCGAAGGAGTGCAGCGAGCTTCCCGCCGCCAGCTTCCTAAGATAGAGCCGATCGAATGCCTCGACGTCGGAAAGCGCCGCGCACCAGGCAAGAACGGTAAGTTGCACATTGTTGAGCACGATGTTTCGGCACAGAGTGGCATAGTTCTGGGCCTCGGGTTCGAAGGCATAGACGCGGGCCCGCCGCAGGACGGCGGCATAGATCGTATACATCCCGACATTGGCCCCCACGTCGAGTAGGGTGGCGCCCAGCGGCAAGCTGTCCAGCCATTCGATTGTGGACGGTTCCTTACTGAGGAGGGTCTGAACCCGTACGGCGCATTTATTATTCGGAACCGAGTAGGTGAGAGCGGTTTCCCCCACCCGAATCTGCATGACGGGGTTATATTTTTCGTACTGGTCTAGCGTCAGGTCGGGAAGGCTATCGCTCATGTTACGACACTATAGCCTCCCATTGAGCCGAACGGTACTCGGTGAGAATGAGGGTGCTCGGCCCCGACGCGATAATCTGCCATAGGCGCGAGTTCGAGATTCTCTCCGGACAGGATGACTGGTATTTTCATGCTGACCTGATGCGTTAAGTGTGGCGTCAATTGCAGGCAACTGGCCTATGGGCAACCCTTCTTCATCGCAGACGAATCCGCCGATCATCAGCTCAACTTATCGGGCCATGCAGGCGAAATTGCATGCCGAGAATCCCAATTACGGAGTGGCCTCTGTTTCATTCGCGCCACTCGTAGCGCAAGTCGCCCGCGCCAATGCTGTGAGGCATATCCTCGATTACGGGGCCGGCAAGGGCCGCTTGGCCGAAGCGCTCCCTGGTGTCTTGAAAGAGCCAATCACTGTGACGCCATACGACCCGGCCATTGAAGCCTGGGCGAGACGTCCCGAGCCAGCGGAAATGGTGACTTGCATTGACGTTTTGGAGCATATCGAGCCCGATTGTCTGGACGCGGTTCTTGACGACTTGATGCGTGTCACTCGCCGCATTGGGCTGTTCACCGTTCATACCGGTCCGGCGGTCAAGATACTGGCCGATGGCCGCAACGCTCACCTCATACAGCAGCCGTCCGCATGGTGGCTGCCTCGCATGATGGCCCGCTTCGAGCTCATTGCCTTCAACAAGATGGAGCAGGGGTTCTGGGTAGTGGTGGAACCGGGTCAAGCGCAAGCTGCTTCTGAACTTAACGCGGATTAGCGCTTTGCCTGGATGTAGTGTGTTGAGCGATTGAGCGCGGAGAAGTGCCGGATTCTTAGCGGGATTTGTCCGGACTGCTGGCCCCGTTTCGCCACAAGTCGATGCCTTTTTCGACAGAGCGGCCGACCACGTAACCACCGACGCCGAGCTTCAACAGCTCCCACAGCGCTTCCGGCAGATCGAGCGCCACGCCCCAGCCGAAAATGGCCTGCATGTAAGGGTATAGGACGTAGTTGTTGGTGATGATGGCAATACAGGTCAGCATCAGCAGCGGTCGCCAGTTGCGCTGCAGCCAGCTCTCGCCCTGCGCTTCGGCCAGGATGACAGAGATCGCACCCTTCATCTCGGTCTCGGCGAGCGCATAGACCTGCGTCGAGATCTGCGCCTTCAGTTCCCCAGCCTGCCCGGCATCTGGGACGGCCTTGTCGATCGCCTTGCCGATCAGAGCGACGACGGCAGCAATCAGTCCACCCATGTTCGTTCACCGCGGCATGAGGTTGCGCAGGATATCGGCAATCGAACCGTCGCCAAGTGCGACAAGCAGCAATACGCCGTAGAGCAAATACTCGACCCGGTACAACCGTTGCGAAAGATCGCGATAGCGCAGGCCGCACATGGCGACATGAGCCGGCAGACTTTCTGCCTCGACCGCGGCAGGACGTTCGCTATTCATGCGGTGTCTCTTTCATGTCTTGACGATGAGGTTCATGATGATCGTTGGTTGGGCGTTGTTGTGCGCGCCGCCGCCGCCGGTGGTGCCTGTTGTGGTAGCCCCTGAGGGGACCACTGAAGCGCCGCCAGCGCCTATATCGCCCCCCATCTCATAGTTGCTGACCGAGTGACTGTGAGCCGGCATCTCCGCGACGGTGAGCGTATGGGTCTGTGCGCCGCCGCTTGCGCCCAGTGTGGTGCCGGTGATGCCGCTGCCGCCGGAGGTCAGGCGGTTGGCGGCACTCGTTCCGCCCATGTCGTCCTTGCCGGCGGCCACGCGGCCCCGCCGGTCGGGCGGGTTGAACGTGCTTGAGCCGTCGCCCGCGCCGTAGGTGGTGCCGATCTCGTTGAACAGGCCCTGGTAGGTCGTGCGGCTGATCGCCACGCCGTTGCACCAGACCCAACCGCCGCCTGGCAGCGCGTCCTTTGTCCACTCGATCACGGTCCCGACCAGGTGGGCCGGCGAGCGGGCCACGGACCATGACGAAGCGCCGGTGCGCACCAGTTCGATGGTCTCGCGCCCGGGGACACGGATCGAATTGACGCCGTCGATGGTGTCGGACCCGGCGCGCTGCACCAGAACGCTCTTGCCGTCCGTGCCGTTCTTGACCGCGAGGCGGAACCCGTCCGCCACGGCGGACGCCGCGGGCAGGGTGCAATCGGCCGACGATCCTGAAGGCGAGACGATATAGAGCGTGTTGCTCTGCGAGCTTCCGGCGGTGAAGTTGCCGGTCTGTGCCGACAGCGCCGGATCGCCCGGCAGGTATTTCGGCTTGATCTTGCGGTTGGTGCCGGCGCTGGCATCGTAGAGCGGCAGGAAGTCGGCCTGCGGGTCGACGCTGGTTTCCTCCGCCAGGCTGTTGATGTCGAGCGAGCCGCTGTCGCCGGTGCGGGTGAAGCACAGCATGACGTCGTCGCCAGCGGACAGGGTGCCGCCGCTCGCCGAATGGGCGACCGGAATCTGCAGCCACGCCCCGTTGTCACTGATCGCGCCGCTGACGGTGTAGATCGCGAAGACCTGCGGCGCGCCGATCTTGCGCAGCGTGAGCGTGCCGCGCTGGGCCAGCATGCTCGAATCGTCCCAGGTGGCAATCCAGTCCGAGACGTCCGGCGCGCCGCTGTCGAGCGTCGTGGCGCTCAACGCCAGGGCCGTAACGCCGGCCGGCGTTGCGTGATTGAAGCGGACATCGCCGGCGCCGGGGTCGGCCATCGCCGTGGCGCCGTCGACATTCCAGCGGAAGCCGAGCGCACCGGCCGATTGGGCGGCATTCGCCTCGCTGACGGCGGCGCTCGTCGCGCTGCTGGAGGCGCTCGCGGCGGAGGCGGCGGCGCTGGTGGCGCTGGTGCTGGCCGCGGATTCCGAAGCCGCGGCATCCGTTGCGGATGTCGCGGCGGCAGTGGCCGAGCCGGCGGCGGCCGTGGCGCTCGCCGCGGCATTCGTGGCCTGGGTCTGCGCTGCCGGCAGCACGCTGTCGATCGAGACAAGGCTGCTGGTCGACACGGTCGGGTTGCCGTCGGCATCGAAGCCGAGCGCCCTGCCGGCTCGCGATGTCTTGGCGGGAAGCGGCAGGGTGGCCGTGGTGTCGTCATCGGGCTGGCGCAGCATCCGTTCGTCTGCATCCTCGAGCTGCTGGATCAGGACGGTGAGACGGTCCAGCGCCTTCTCGTTCTCCTCCGCCGGGAAGGAGCCGAGCGCGGCAAGATCGAGTCCCTGGGTCGCCGCCACGTCACGGATGATGACCACCGTAGCCCCGCTGGCCGGTGCGCTGACGAACCCGACATTGCCTCCGCCGGCACTGCCCACACCGGTGACCGAATAGTCGGTGACCAGCGTCTTCAGCGTGCCGTTGACGAACACCTTCAGGTCGAGGTCGGAGAAGATGCGGCTGGTGTAGGCGAACTGGGTCGTCGAGGCGTTGCCCGCGTAGCTCCAGCGATTGGGTGCCGATTCGATGGTCATGGGTTCACCTGATGGGAAGGGCGGTTTAACGGGCGACGCGGCTGACGCCGTCGAGCAGCGAGGTTCCGGCCCGGAGATGGCCGGCGCGCTCGGCGGCCGCGCCCTGGTAACGGCGCAGCGCGGCCTGGGAGCGCAGGTCATCGCTTCGCAGTTCGCCGGCTCGGCGGATGTTGAGGGCCTCGATCTCCGCCTGCTCGCTGGCATCGAGGTTGACGAAGAGAGGAGCGGCCTCGTCGGGCAGCACGCCGCTTGTTGCGGCGCGCGTCCTCTGAGCCGCTGCCCGGCGCCGCGTGGTTGCCCGCTGCTGTCGCTCGTCCGCCTCCGCCTGTTGCCGGGCGGCCAGCGCGTTGTTCTCGGCGACGGCCGCCTGATGGTCGGCGGCCTTGCGGCTGGCCTCACCCTGCTGTATGGCGCCGGCTGCCGACAGGGCGGCGCTGGCCGCGGTGGCGATTGCCGCTACGACAGCGCCGTCAAAGGTGACGCGCTCGTGGAACGACCGACGCCAGGCAATTCCTCTGTTGCTCATATCAACCTCGATCCGATGCAGGCGTAGAGAACATGGTCACGTCCCTCGGGGCTGTAGGCGCGCATCAGGCCTTCCGGGCGGAAACCCAGTGCCCGAGCCCAGCGGTGGCCGGCGTTGAACCCGGCATCAACGCTCGTCTCGATGCGGCGCATGCCGCCGTGCTGAGCCGATCGCAGCACGTTCAGCACCTGGTGATGGGCTCGCAGAAAATGCCGCCCGCAAAGCTCGTGGCTGAGCAGCGCCCAGGCGATGGCGCGGCCCGGCCATTGCGGCAGGATTCCGGCGCAGCCGACGATCCGGCCGTCAAGCAATCCGCTCCATGTGTCGGGCCCGGTGAGAGCGGCGCCATATTCCGGCTTCAGCAGCAGCGGCTGCAGATACGCCTGTGCCGCCTGCAATCGCAGAGCGCCGAGATGCGCGGGCTCGAAGCGGATGAACTCCAGCATCAGCCGCCCTCCGAGATGGAGAGGACCGGCATCGCGGCGAGCACCGTGAGCGGCAGCGGCTGATCCTGGACGACGAGGACGTCTCCGGCCGTGTCGTAGTTTCCGCGGAACGTCACCTCCTTGTCGCCGGTGAACAGCGGTGGAGGCGTGTCCATAAGACCGCCATAGTCACGGAAGGGCAGCTCGTCGAGATGCGCCGTGTCGCGCCCGACCTTGCAGCCGAGCGAGCGATGCAGGCGCAGCGTCACCTTCGAGATGCGCTTCTTCTTCCCTTGCGCGGTCCCTTCGGCGGGACCGGCCTCGAAGCGCACGGGCAAGAGAGCCGACGTGAAGCCCAGTCCGGCCTGGATCACGGTTGCGGGATAGTCGAGCGTCACCGCGCCGCCGCTGACCACACGCGGCGGGTGCACCGCGCCGTCGGTGAGGAGCTGGACCGTCCGGCCCTCGAGATGGTCGAGGCCGGAGATCTCCGTCACCGACAGGCGCCAGCTTCCGGCCGGCAGAGGTGCGGTGCCGGGAAAGGCACCGAGTACGGTGGCCGTCACAATGCTGCCCGTGGTGTAGCCGGTGATGACCGCGCGTGCCTCGATCGCCGCGACGGGTGGGTTGGCGCCTGGATCGGCCACGACGCGGTAGCGGATTTCCCGGCCGATATCGTCCGTCGCGAAAACGCTGCTGCCGGCGGTGAAGGTCACGTTCGGGGAGCCGGCGGTCTGGGCGCCGCTGCCTGGCGTCAGCGTCGCATCGACAGCGCCGTCGAAGGTCAGGCCGGCATCGACGTAAAATGCGCCGATCGGGTCAGCCGTGTCCGCCAGCGGCGGCTCGAGGAGCTCGACATAGCGCCGGGTCTCACTGCCGATGGTGCGCCGGACGATCAGCCAGAGCTGGTCGTCACCGGCTCCGGGAATGCTGGCGACGGTTTCCGCGGCCCCGCCATCGGCCAGCGGGTGCTGATGCCAGGCGGTGACCTGCTGCGAGCGCAGATAGGTGAAACCGAGCAGGCGGCCGTCGGCCCGCACCGCCCAGAGGATGCCGAAAGGCTCCTGCTGCCAGGCGAGCTGGAGAAGACCGCCGCGCGTTAGATGCTCGGCGCGGATGGTCATGTCCTCGGAGACGTAGCCATCGGCCTCGAAGCTGAAGGCGATCTCGCGCAGCTTGCGGCCCTGCCGCTGCACGAAGAGGATGGCGTTCGAGCCGACCAGCGCCGGCATCACGTCGGCGACGCCGTGGCGTGTCTGCAGCCGCACGTTGACGGTGCTGGGGGTGATCGTATCGCCGCCCGCCCCGCCGGCCGCGAACTCCGCGCCGAGCGTGCCGAGGATCAGCTTGTTGGCGGGCGCCAGCCAGCGGATGGCGTTCACCTGATCGGAGGCGATGGTGAAGGCCACGGCGTGGTCGTCGTCGACGCCGGGCGTGAAATTCTCGAAATCGCCGGATTTCGAGCCGTCCCAGCGGTTCGGGCGGATGGCCGCGCCGCCGAACATCAGCCGTTCCTCGAAGAACATGACGCAGGCCGGCCAGCCGGTGGTGTCCGACCACAGGCCGAGCTGCCAGGCGGCGGTCGCAGCGGTCGGCGCCGTGCCGCCCTTCACCTCGGCGGTCACGTGCGTGGCGTCGGTGACGGCCGTGATCTTGAGCCAGCTCCAGGTGGCGCCGTTCTTGAGCCGCAGGAGGCGGCCCACGTCTGTCGTCTTGAAGCCGGCATTGTCGTTCAGGCCGGTAGCGGCCGACGCCGTCACCGTGACCGAGCCGCTGCCGGCGGAGGCGGCCAGCGTGGTCGCCGTGATGTTCTCGTCGAGATAGGGGCCGTCGACGAAGTCGATGGCGGTCAGCGTCCACGCCGTGTGGCCGGTGCGTGACAGCCTGCGCGGCGCGTATTTCGGGTGGACGAGGTAGAGCACGTCCGCCGACTGCGTGTATTTGAGACGCAGTCGTCCGTCGGCGTCAAAGAGCTCGGCGAGCGTGTAGGGGCTGGCCACCTCGTAGGGACCGCCGCCGGACAGGATCTGTCCCTTGTCCCGGTAGAAGCGGAAATAGAGATCGCCGGCCTCGACGACATAGGCCTGCTGGGTCGAGAACTCGAAGGGGATGAGCGCGGTGCGGTTGGCTGAGTTCTTCACTTCGGCGATGTAGCGCGTGCCGCCGCGCCGCAAGGCGCCTCCCTGGGCGCGCGGGATCATGTTCTCCAGCCGCCGGCAGGACGAGTGGTACCACTGGATATCCGCGCGCGCGTCGAGATGCGGGCTGATCTCGCCACCGGCGAAGCTGTTGATGATGGGGGTAGCCCTGGGCATCAGAGCCGACTCCGCTCGAACTCGTCCGTTTCGATAGGTTCAGGCGTACCCTCCTGGGCGTCGGCGGAGCGGGCGCGCGCCAGGGTCTGCTCGAACCATTTGTGCATCGCCTCCTCGGCCGTGCGGCTGTTGGTCAGGCGGAAGGCGATCTCGGCGGCGAGGGCGGCGGCCATGGTCACGGTCAGGCTGGCGTCGAAGCGCTCCGGGTCGGTGATGCGGGCGATGTAGAGGAGCGACAGCGGCGCGCCCGCGTCGCTCAGCAGCTTGCGACCTTCGATCCGGTACTCGATGGCCGAATCGGCCAGGCGCCAGACGCGCAGGCAGTAGGGGTCGGTGGGTAGCGTGTAGGCGGCGGCGTAGCCCCAGGCGGGCGCCACGGCATCGGCGGCGAGACTGGCGCGGGTGAGGGCGCAGTTCCACGGGTGGAGGCGCAGCACGGCGTCGCGCACGGTCTCGTGGACGTCGTTCACGGCGCGGGCGTTCTCGCTGTCTTCCGTGAGCGAGGCGATGCGATCGGCGCCGAGACGGCGGAGCGCGAGGTTGGCGATCTGGACCCAGGAGGCCATGGCGAGGTGCTTTCAATCCTTGTGGAAGAGGGCCCCGGATGCCGCGACAGGGAGAGGCCGCGGCACCCGGGGGTTCGTCGCCCGACCTCAGTCAGCGACGAACAGGACGTAACCGTTGAACTTCTTGGCGGCGGCCCAGTTGGCGCCGGTCACCTTGGCGACCAGGGTCGTGCCGCCGTACACCGCCTCTCCAGTGTTGAGGGCGATGGTGTTGGCGAAGTCGATCTGGCCCACAGCCGCCACGGCACCGGCGCTGAGGTAGCGCGAGGCCGAGGCCGCCGTGCCGATCTCCGCGGTGGCCGACGCGCCCATCGCCTCGAAGGCGACGGAACCGCCGAGCAGCCGGCCGTTCTGGGTGAAGGTGGCGAGGTCGATCGTGTCGTTGACCGTGAGCCCGCCGGCCGGCGTGGTGTATTCGAAGCGTAGCGCGCGGACCCGGCCGCCGGCCTCGTGGGCCGCGAGCTTCACCACCGGATCGGCGGTGCGGTTGGTCTCCTGGACGGATTTGTAGGCGGTCATTTCAGGAATCTCCGTTTGGGATTTCGCTGGCGAGGTGGCAGCGCGCGGACTTTCCGCGCGCTGCGCTGAAGACCTCAGCTTTCGAGCACGTCGATCTGGACGACCTTCGACTCCTGCATGCGCGTCGAGCCGTAGGTCGAGTTGGCGTAGAACTGCCAGGCGTAGGACTTGCCCGGCAGCTGATCCATCTTGGTGGTCGGCGGCAGCGGGATGTTGTGCAGCAGCCCCGACTTCACCCAGGCCACGCAGCTCCGCGTCGTGCTCGCCTTGGGCAGGATGCGGATCGTCGTGCCGTTCTCGTCGGTCCAGTCCTCGAGCCGGATGTAGGTGAAGCCGAAGAAGCGGCCGTCGAGCCCGCCCGAGACCAGGACGCGCTGGTTGTTGTAGTCGATCGACTTGACCTCGGTCGTGTTGATGAACTCGGCTTCCTGCGCAGCGGTCCAGGCGACGAACATCTCCTCGCTGCCGTCGACCGCGTTGCCGGTCTTGAGCTTCTGCATCGCACTGCGGACCTTATCGAGCGTGAAGCCCGTGCCGCCGACAGCGATCTGCTGCCCGGCGGGCAGCGACACGGTCGCCGTGCCGTCCTCGCCGGTGTAGGCGGTGCCCAGCGCCGCCTCGACGATGTTCTTGTCGCGTGCCCGGTTGAGTGCCGCGACGAAGGCCTTGGAGTAGTCGCTGCCCGGGTTGGCGACGATGCGCACCAGGTCCTGGACGTCGAGCAGGTCGGCGAGCTCGAAATCCTTCATCGACACCCAGCGCCGGCGGTGCGGCGTGGTGACGTATTGCGTGTCGCCGTGGCGGGTGGATTTCTCCCTGGCGGCGACGACGCCGATCTGCGGGAAGGAGACGCGCTTGCCGGCCTCCTTCTCCAGGCGCACGGCGTTGTGAAGCTTGCACGGCATCTGCTGTGCCAGCATCTCCAGCCCGTCCTGGTAGGTCTGCTTCTGAAGAGTCGTGATCTCGGTGGACATGATCCCTCCAAGCGTTTCGCGTGAGCGAAAGCGCGGTTCGGTTTGCGGCCCCGGCACGTTCGTGAGAACGGGCGGAGCGGTTGCACAATCCGGAGGGGTTGCCGGCAGGGATGCCGACCCGCGTCCTGAGCGATAACGGTCGCTCTATTCCGGCGCGTCTTGCGCGCGTGCGTCCGGGGCTTTTGGCTTGACCGGCTATTCGACGAAGCGGCCTGCGCCCTCCGTCAGTGGTGGAGGTGGTTATGGGGCGCTCGGCCTTCAAGAGACGAAACGGATATAGACGATTTGTCAGCGTAAGCGCTTGTGATCGGCAGGAGATTTCTTCGTTGGCCCCTGTCGTCTTGTGGCGTCGGCGTCGAAAGCGGGGCCGTTGAAGGATGGACGCGGAATGCCTATTGCCGATGCGGGATCAGTGCGCCGGAAAATCGTAGGCTGGGTGAGGCCTCTTGCGAGGTCAAATATGATGAGGAGGGCGTGCGTCGCTCCGGTTCCCGCAGCATCTCCCTGGACCCCGACCCATTCCCCAGGCGCTCGGTTTGCTGATCGACCTCACTTTCTCTGGGCGTTTCTTGCCTGGCCGTTCTCTGGGGAACGCAAGGTCAGATTCATTTTTTCTGCCTTGGATTGTCTTCTGGCGGATGCCTGACTATCTTTGGTTTGGTTCCGCTCCCTCAGTCCGGCCTATACCAGGGTTGGCCTGTGCGTAGGACTGTCTGGCATTAAGGGTCGGCAGTTCACCGGAACCACCTAATTCACCTTTTCGAAGCCCGTTAGTACCCAGGTTTCTCGCTTTCCCAGGCGGAATTGCGAAAGCACGACGCGGTTCTGCTTGAACTCGATATCGGCGCGCCGGGCATTGGGTGGCCCATACAGCCGCATGAGGCGACCGTGGGTCAGCACGTCTGGCAAGGTCTCACGAACAAACGCTTCGCCGTCGGTACCTTCCAGATTGCGACGCGCGACAATGTGCGAAAGGCCATTGCCGTCCGTGTATCTTTTCGAAGGCGTACCTGGTGTGCCGTAGCGAAACGTGATCGTGCCGACGTCCGGCCGATACATGGCATTCTCAACATCAGCCTTTCGGGTCAGCACCTGATCGGCCGCGTATCGGCCGTTAGCGAGGTTATCTGATGCCTTGACCTCACGGATGCCGCCGGCCGGTAACGAAATCTGCCTTTCGGCTGGCGTCTCGGCTTTGTCGGCGGGCGTGTTTGAGGTTCTATGCCTCTGTATAAAGGCACGAATCGCATTGAAGGTATCGCGAGCGGCCTTGGCATAGCGTCCAGGAGGTGCGATTGACGTTGCAAGGAGTAGCGCATCGAGCATCTTCTCAAAGCGCTCGATCTCTTCATCGCTCAACTCCTTGACGGGCTTAAGCTCTGCTATCTCCCCGTCACCTACGCCAGTTCCATCAAGGCTATCTGGCTGGACTGGCCGTGAAGCTTTGGTCTTTTCGTTTTGGCCTTCGGCCTGCGCGAGAAACGCCCTCCTGCGCGCCTCCGTCTCCTCCGGCGTCAAGTAGCCGACCTGTTGCAGCTCGCCGATAGCGCGCAAGCCGCTGTCGACGGCGATCTGGCGGAAGGTGTCATGATCCGCGCCCGCGGACTTGCCAGCGTAGTAGGTGAGCTGGTCGTCGAGCTGGGTCAGGGCGTCGCTCGCCTGGCGCTCGACCAAGGCTCGCTTGAGGCCGATGCGCTGCATGGCCGCGAACTCGCCGGCGTGGCGGGTGAAGGCCTCGCGATCCTCGGCGTCGCTCAGGTTGCCGGCATGGCGCTGACGTAACTCCTCGATCTGATGATCGAAGCGCTCCAGCCCGTCGCTCCAGTCCGGCGCTTCGGCAATCGAGGCAGAGAGCGTATCGAGCTCGCGATTGAACGCGCTGACACTGCGCTGCCGGCGGAACACGGAGGCGGCGCGCTCGCGTGCGCTGTCGGCGCCGCTGGCGGGATCGGCGGGTTCGCTGCCACTCCACTCAGGTACGGTGAAGGAGGCCTCGGTCAATACCGTGCCGGCTAGCAGATTGCCGGACAGATCCGGCGTGTCGGCGCCCCAGCCGTCTTCGGGGATCTGGATCATCGGCGGCCTCCGGCCAGCCGCGCCAATACGTCGCTCGCCGCCGCCTGCTGCTGCACCTGCTGGCGGGCCTGGCGCATCGCTTTCACCGTCTCGGTGCTGCGCAGCCAGGCCTTGCGCAGACCGGTGATGTCGGCGATGTCGCGCGCCGCTGCGTCGGGATCGAAATTGTCCAGCACCTCGGGGTTGCTCTGCAGCAGCGGCACGAGGGCTTCGGCTGTCTGGGCCAGGGCCCGCGCGTCGCCCATCGCCTGGGCGCGGGTGATCGGGCTGACGTACTCGATGCGTAGCGTGCTGCCGCGCAGGACGGGTGGCGGAGGAGGGAGCATCCCCGCCCGGCCGAGGATGCCGAAGACCCTTTGAACGAGGGGGTCGAGGTCTTCCACCTGTAGCCGGGCGAGGATGGGGGCGAGCACGCGAGCGGTCTGCTCGGTGATGCCCAGGAACTGGGTCGCGGTCATTGCGGGGTCGCGCGCGAACTGGATGAGATGGGTGTAGAAGGCGAACTCGATGCGCTCACGCGTCGATTTGAGGAACGCCTCGCCGAGATCGGGCCGGCCGCCGCTCTCCAGCGGCCGGATCGGCAGGCCGTGACCCTGCATCAGGTCGGCACGCACCAGGTTGACGCCGGAGGGCGAGATGCGGATCGGCGAGATCACGCCGTCGTCGGCCATGAGCAGCGGCGGATCGACCAGCTTCTCGACGCCACGGATGGTCACCTGCATCGCCCGCTGCAGCATCTTGACGTCGGCCAGCGCCTTCATGCCCGGGCCGCGCCCGTAGACCTCGCCGGCGCGCTTGAGCCAGCGCGGGCAGGTGTAGGGGAATTCGTGGAAGCCGCCTTCTTCGACCAGCGTCATCTCGTCGACATTGATCCAGCAGGAGGCATAGGGGAGCGCCACCGGATTGGCGCGTCCGGTCTCGCGCGGGAAAACCGCGTGGACGAAGCGCACGGGATCGTCCTGGCGCCGGGCGTCGGCCGCAGCTTCGTTGACGCGCCGCCCGGCCCTGTCGCCCCAGCGCTGCGCCGCCTGGCGCGCCGTCAGCTCGAACCAGCGGAAATTGGTGTCGACGCGCCCTTCGGCGCTTTCGGCGAAGAAGCATTCGGCCAGGCTGCGCGTCTGGAACAGCGGCAGACTGCCCGGGCGGTCCTCGACATACATGCAGGCCGAGCCGAAGGCCACGAGGTCGAGATACTTCTCGTGCTGCTGCGGCGCGAAATTGGCCGAGGGCGAGTTGAAAACGCCGAGCATTCGCCGCCCGGCTTCCTCGAGCCAGCGCGCCGCACCGTCGTCCTTCTGGAGACGCTCATCCTGGGCACGTAGATGGAACCAGGGCGTTGCCGGATGCGTCAGGCCTGCGTGCAGCGCCGCAGCCAGCAGTTCGGCCGCCTGCTCGCCGGTGGAATCGAAGACCTGGGCATGCGCCTTGCGGCCGGCGGGCTCCGGACCGTTGAACGAGGCTGCGGCCGGGTAGATCACCTCGCGGATCTCCTGCCAGTGGCGGTCGAAGCCGCCACGATCCGCCTTCAAACGCTCTGCGCGCGCGAGCAGATCACGGACCAGTGTGCCGGAACCGCTCATGGCCTACTCGCCCAACAATGTTTTCGACGCGACAGGCGCGACGGACTCATCGCCGTAACCGCCGGTAAGCAGGGTGGCGCTGCGGCCGGCCCGTTTGCGCGCCGCGATCAGCTCCTTGCGCCGCGCTTCTTCGACCGCGGGATCGCCTTCCTGCGCCAGTGGCGGGGGCGGTGTCGGTGGCGGCGGCGGTGACGGCGGGTTGAACAATCCACCCATGGGCGGGTCTCCTCGGCTTGAGACAGTTTGTCGATCAAGGGGAGATGAGACCGGCGAGGCGGAGTTTCCACGTTACAGATGTCTATAGACATTTGTCGGGGTTAAGGGCTTGATCCGCCTCCAGTTCGAATTGTGGCGAAGGGGAGGCGGGCGATGTCGGAGCGACTCAAGGTGGCGATCCTCGACGACTACCAGGGCGTGGCGCTGGGTTCCGCCGACTGGTCGCCGGTCACGGCGCGCTGCGACATCGAGACGTTCCGCGAGCACATTGCCGATCCGGAGCGTCTGGTGAAGGCGCTGCAGCCGTTCCACGTGCTGGTGCCGATGCGCGAGCGCACGCCGTTGCCGCGGGCGGTGCTGGAGAAGCTGCCGAACCTGAAATTCATCGTGACGTTTGGCATGCGCAACGCGGCCATCGACGTGGCGGCCGCGGCGGAGCGTGGCATCACGGTCACCGGCACCAAGACGTCGCCTCACGGCACGGCGGAGCTGACCTGGGCGCTGATCCTGGCGCTGTCGCGGCGCATCGTCGAAGGCGATCGCTCGATGCGTCAGGGCGGCTGGCAGACCGACATCGCCATCGAACTGGCGGGCAGGACGCTCGGTGTGCTCGGTCTCGGCCGTCTTGGCTCCAAGGTGGCGCAGGTCGGCAAGGCGCTGGGCATGAACATCATCGCCTGGAGCCCGAACCTGACGGCCGAGAAGTGCGCCGCGGCGGGCGCGACGCTGGTCAGCAAGGACGACCTGTTCCGCCAGTCGGATGTGGTTACCATCCACATGATCCTGAGCGAGCGCTCGCGCGGGCTGGTCGGCGCCCGGGAACTCGGGCTGATGAAGCCGACAGCCTATCTGGTCAACACCTCGCGCGGTCCGATCGTGGACGGTGCCGCGTTGCTGGCGGCCCTGAGCGGCAAACGCATCGGCGGTGCCGGACTCGATGTCTACGATGTGGAGCCGGTGCCGGCTGATGATCCGTTGCGGCGCCTTGGCAACACCGTCCTCTCACCCCATATGGGCTTCGTCACGGTGGAGAATTACCGCGGCGGGTATGGCGAGACGGTGGAAAATATCGCGGCGTGGCTCGATGGCAAGCCGATCCGCATCATCAAGCCGGATGGCCCCGCGCATTGACGCCCGCGCGCTGACGGTGGTCCGACGGAAAGTTGATCGCGTTAACCACCTTGTTGAGTCGCGCGATACTACGACTCGTGTTAGGACTCGCTTATGGCTCGACGTTCGAACCGTATTGAACAAGGCGCGCTGTTTCGCGCCGCCGAAGATTTCCGGCATGTCTGGCGGGTGGACAAGTTCCTGACCGATGACGTGCACGTGGCGCTGGTCCGGGTCGACGACCCGAGTCGCCGCAAGACTCTGTCGCTCTGGGCGCTGACGCATTCGCGCCTGTTCGTGCCCGTGGCGCAGCGCGCCCAGCACGCCGAGTAGCTCTTTCCGTCTGCTGTCTGCTTTCTAAGCCGCCCCGGAGCGTTTGTCCGCCGGGGCGTCGTCGTGCGCCGTGCGTCGCAGGCGCTGTACAGGCGCCGCGCTCGACGGCAGCGCGAGATCGACAGTGCCGGCTGGGTGTCGCCGGCCAGGGTGCAGCAGGAGCCAGCCGCCACCCAGGCCTGACGCGAGCGCCAGGAGAAGAAGTGACAGACTGATCACCAGGGAGTGGGTGACAGTGTTGTAGATCGAGTCAATGGCCGCTGCTTCGTTAATGCCGGCGGCGACAAAGAGGTCTTTCGGCGTCACACCCAGCGGTGAGTAGCCCCAGATGCGCCGCACTTCGTCAGAGCCGGGACCTGCCACGGTGCCGGCCTTTACGGCGCCGAGCACCTCGTTGAGGACCGGCGGCAGCGGCGGGAAGATGGGCCGGCCGGGCAATTCGCGCGGCGGGGGACTCTGCAGGATGACGGTGCCGTCGCGGTCGGCGACGACCACGCTGGTCCCGGCCGCGCCGCCCAGGGCATCGATCACACGCGTGATCCACTCCAGGTCAATCAGGAGCATGACCACGCCGGCGATCTGTCCGTCCGTGCCGGAAAACGGCAGCGCGGCGGGCAGTTGCAGCCTTCCGCTGCTGCGGTTGCGCAAGGCGTTGCCCAGCGCGAAGCTGCCACTGGCCAGGGCCCGGCGGAAGAAGGGCCGGTTGGCAACGTTCTCGTTCGGCTGATGCGCGAACGAGGCGCAGAGCGGCCTGCCAGAGAGGTCGTAGGCCGCGAGTGCGGCGTAGGATTGCAGCTCGGCGACGATATCGATGAGAGCTGCCCGGCAGGTAGCGGGATCGAGAGTGCGGATGGAGCCGCGGCGGGCGACGGACACCAGCAGGTACTGTGCGCCGGTCAGCAGCCGGTCGTACTCCGCGGCGATCGTCTGGGTTCGGTCGATGGCTTCGGCTCGGGTGTTCGCCTGCAGCCGGCGATACTCTTCGACATGATGATAGCCGATCAGCGCCGCGAGCGGCGCCGCGGTAAGGCAGACCACGGCCAGAAGTCGCTTGAACATCGGAAGCCCCGGCGGTTACAGCCGCCAGTCCTACCGGGGAACCGTCAACATTCCCTTAAGGATAAAGGCTGGCGGCGGCCTTAGCCGAGATCGAAGCGGCGCAGACCCTCGACCTCGAAATCGGAGCCGGCCACGAGCTGGCGGCTGCGTCCCACCGCGCCGGGGTGGTCGGCCGCCCAGACCAGGACGTAGCGGTGATTGGACGGGCCAGGATTGTTGCGCGCCGCCGCGCCGGTGCGCTTCAGGTGCGCCACCCAGGGCAGGTCGCGGCGCGATGAAGGGAATTCGGAATTGACGATGATTTCGGGCGAGGCATCCGCCGGACGTGCGCTCAGCGCCTTGTTCTTGTCCGCCTCCTCCTTGTTGGCGGCGGCGAGGCCGTCGCGGGCTTCCTTGATCTCGGCCTCCAGCTGCAGGACCTCCTGCGCCACCTTGAGCAGTTCCTTCGCCTCGTTGACCTGCTGCTGCTTGAGCCCGGCGTTCTGGCGGGTGGCCGCGGTCCAGGCGAACTGCAGCCGCGCAATGCCGACCAGCAGCCAGGCCGAGGCGAACACGAGGGCCGCCACGAGAGCGAACTTGTCGACGTTGAACAGCCAGCCGGTCATGCGGCGGACTCCACAGCCGCCGAGGCGCCCACCGGGGTGAACGAGCCGAGGGTATAGCCATGGCTGTCGGGGAACTGGCGCCTGGTGGCCTCCAGCGCCTCCACCGGGCTGGCAGCGGTCACCTCGACGAAGGAACGGTGTTTCCAAAGAATGGCCTGGCTCTCGTCGTTCGCGTCGTTCAGCGTCTTGGTGATGGTCGCGCGATAGCGCATACCCGAGCCGCTGCCGCCGACGGTATGGATGAGGACCGGCGGCAGGTCGGGCGCGCGTCTCAGCGTTCTCTCGAGGTCGTTGACCTTGCTCACCGCCTGCTCGAAATCCATGACCGCGCTGCGGCGCGTCGCGCGCATGGATTCCAGCTTCTTGTCGGCGGCGCGGAGCTCCGACTGGGTGCGGCGGATCGATTCCTTGAGCTGCTCCTGCGCGCGGCCGCCGTTGAAGAAGTCACGGCCGAAAAGGTTGATCAACTCGACGACGAGCGCAAGCCCACCAACCACGATCAGTGTCATGAACAGAAGCGACATGGCGACAGCCGAAATTTCCCCCGTCAGATCCCGTTCCGGACGCGTTACGACGATTCGCGGTTCGGGAGTGCGCGCGATTGTGTTCGACGACCGTGAAAGTAGGGTTAACAGCTGTCGCGAGGCAAGCCGATAGCTGGGGAAAACTGCTGGCCGCCGATCGTCGCGTGAGTCGCGGTCAGGCGGGGGAATCGGCCAAGGCCGCCGCGCCCGTGCCCTCGCGAGCCTCGCGGATCCGCTCGACGAGGGCCTCCGCACGGAACGGCTTGTGCAGCAGCGGCCCCGAGGCCAGCGCGGCCGGCAGCGCGTCGCGCGAATAGCCCGTGGTTACCACCACGGGCACGCCTTCTTCACGGAGCGCGTCGGCGATGGGGGCAGCCGAGACGCCGCGCAGCCTGGCGTCGAGCAGCACGAAATCCGGGCGCTCCCGCTCCAGCGCCTCGAAGGCGGCATCGACCGACGAGGCGTGGGCGACGCTGACGCAGCCGAGGTCGCGCAGCATGTCCTCGAAGACGCTGGCCAGGATGGCATCGTCCTCGACGACGAGGGCGTTGAGGTCCGAGAGAGGGGATGTCGTCATGCGCGCCTCGGCAAAGCAACGGTGAGCGGAACCTGCCAAACGGCAGGTTGGGCGGAACGTTCCGCCCCGGATAGGGAGGAGATGGGTGAGGGAGAGGGCGCCCGCCCCGGCACGGACGGTCAGGTGGAGGCTATTCCAGCCAGGCGGAACCCGGGGCCGATCTCGTTGGAGGTAAAGCCGGGTGAGGGCTCCGTAACCCGCTTGGAACTTTTTTGCTTCATCCCATTTATCTCAAGGTCTGACGCTGTTCGGGGTCTCTCTCATGCGCGCCTGCCTGCACCCGCTGATTGCCGCCGTCCTCGTACTGACTGTGGCGTGGCCGGCCGCAGCACAGGAGAGCGCTCCCCCGGTCCAGACAGCCAGTGCCGATGGCGAATCGCCCTCGCGTGAAACAGAAGGCACGGCCACCGACGCCTCGCGCGCCGAGCGGACGGGAGAGACCTCGCGCCCGAAGCCGGACGCCCTCATCCGCGCGCTGGTCCTGCTTTCTTCGGCCGGCGGCAGCCGTCCGTTCCCGCTAATGCCCCGCTAGGACGGGAGCGCTCCGTCGTGACCGCCTGCCGCACCATGCTGTCCGCCGCCCGGGCTGAGATTGACGTGTCCCGTCCCGTGACGGCGCGGCCGGACTATCGGGCGATCGGATTTCATCACGCGAGACATGACGACGTAGCCTGGCTCTGGCAGGAAGCCACAGAGTACTTCGAGCGGGCAAGCCGGGCTGCGGACGAGCGGGCGGCCGAGCGGCTGCGGGGGTTGGGCAGCCATTTCGCGATGATGGCCGTAGCCCTGCTCCAGGAACTCGGCCAGGCCGTCACCCGCGTGCGTGGTGGCAATCCCACCTGAATGGCCTGTGGTCGGGGTAACGGCCACGCTCGCCGAAGGAGGTATCCGTTGGCTCCGGAAGAACCGAAGGGCTTGGCTGATCGTTTGGTAAGATTGTGTGGCTGCTTTCGGAGCGTTACTGCATGAGCAATTCCAGCCCGTTTCGTCTGAAGGCCGGGGAGTTTCGCCATCGTGCGCAGGCGGCGGAGACGCCGCTGGCCCGTCAACGCCTTGAGGAGACGGCCAAGCGGTTCGAGAGCCTGGCCGATGAGATAGAAGGGGCCTCGTCAGGGAGCCGCGACGAAAGCGCGTTGCGGCGCGCCCGGCGTGCCTAGCAGCTTGGCGTAAGTGCCGGATCGGGAAGCCCGGGAGAGAATGTGATGCGCCCCGGCAGAGGATTGTGGGAAACCCAGACCGCGGGCCCGCTTACCCGTTCCTGCGCCGCCATCGTCATCGTGGTTCTGCTGCTCGCCTGGCTGATCGATATCCCCTGGTAGCGCTCCCGCGTGCCGTCAGTGCCGCGGCGCGGCTTTCATACCGCGCGGCGGCAGCTGGCGGCTGGCGGCTTGCCGGGCCAGCACCTCGTAGTGCCGGGCCTGGTTGAGGAAATCGTCGCGCGCTTCGGCCGACGGGAAGGCTTCGGCCAGCTCGCGCAGACGGTTGGCTTCGCGCCGGAATATCTGGACCAGGGACATGGGCGGGCTCCGGGGTGGTTTCCCTCTGGCCTAGGTTGGTACGCGGCCACGACCTCACACTCGGGTGAAACCCTGAAGCCGGGCCGCGAAACGCCCAACCCGGGGCGCGTCGGTTCCGGATGGCCGGCGTCTGCCGGCAACGTCGCGCTCCTTAACGCAGGCTTTACTCAAATCCGGCACTCTACGGACGGTCACTGGGACGTTGCCGCAACCGGGGAGGTGCGGATCGATGATGGCGGGAGCCGGTGAATTCCTCCATTCGCGCGCGGGCCGGGGCTTCTTGGTCTATGTGCTTTTGTGTGCGGGGCTGTCGGCGGCGATCGGCTACGGCGTCTACCAGTCGAACCTGCGCTGGTTCGAGAGCAGCAAGAGCGAGGAGAAGCGCACGGCGCTCGAGCTCGCCGATTCCTTCTTCGCCACCTATTCCGAGCTGCGCGGCCGCTTCCCCACCGAGGAGGTGCCGGTGCCGGCCAGCTTCCGGGCCCACGCCATCGAGCGCTTCAACGCCACGCGCGATCCGGCCGGCGCGCTGCGCCTGAGCCTGGTCGGCGTGCCGGGCCGCGAGATCCGCATCGCGCCCGGCGACGACGACATGGCCGACATCGTGCGCCGGATGGCGGCCAGCGCCGATCCGCGGCCGCTGACGCGCCGCGTGCAGGTCGGCGAGCAGCCGGTGCTGCGCTCCATGCACCCCTCGATCGCCACCCAGCCGAGCTGCGTCGAATGCCACAACCGCATCCAGCCGGGCGAGAATTGGAAGCTCAACGACCTGATGGGCGCCTTCGCCCTCGACGTGCCGATGGCCGGCTTCCTGCGCCAGACGCGCAGCGAGGCCCTGTTGATCGCCGTCGCGGTGTTCATCCTCGCCTGCGGTCTCGGGCTCTACGTCTTCCTGCTGCAGTTCCGGGCCTTCGCCTCGGAGATCTACAAGCGCCTCAGCGATGCGGTCGAGAACCTGACCGATGGCTTCGCCATCTACGACGCGCAGGGCCGCCTCGTGCTCAGCAACCCCGCCCATCGCCGCCTGAGATCGGCCTCCGGCCTGCCCATCGTGAGGGCGCCCGCGGCCGAGCGTGCGGCGCCGCAGGTCTTCGGCAACGAGGTCGCCCTGCCGGACGGCAGCTGGGTCGATGTGCGCGAGATCCACACGCGTTCGGGCGACGTGGTGCGCGTCGAGACCGACATCTCCGCCCTCAAGAAGCGCGAAAGCGAGATGCGCCTGGCCAAGAACGAAGCCGAGCGCGCCAGCCAGGCCAAGTCGGACTTCCTCGCCCTGATGAGCCACGAGCTGCGCACGCCGCTCAATGCCATCATCGGCTTCTCCGACATCATCGGCCGGGGAATGTTCGGGCCGGTGGACGGCCGCTACCGCGGCTACGCCGACGACATCAACCACAGCGGCCAGCACCTGCTCTCGGTGATCAACGACATCCTCGACATGGCCAAGGTCGAGGCGGGCAAGGTCACGCTGGCCGAGGAGACGGTGAGCCTGCACGACGCGGTGCAGGCCTGCGGCCGGCTGGTCAACCAGCAGGCGGCCAGCGCCGGGATCAGGATCGGCATCGAGATTCCGCCGGCGCTCTGCCTGGTGTCGGATGCGGTCCGGCTCAAGCAGGTGATCCTCAATCTCATGTCGAACGGCGTGAAGTTCACGCCGCGCGGCGGCCGCGTCTCGGTCACGGCCGAGGTGCTGGCGGACGGCAACGCGCGCATCGCGGTGAGCGATACCGGGATCGGCATGAACGCCGAGGAGATTCCGCGCGCCCTCGCGGCCTTCGAGCAGGTGGACAACAGCACCAACCGCCGTTTCGGCGGCACCGGCCTCGGTCTGCCCATTGCCAAGCTGCTGGCCGAGGCCCATGGCGGCTGGCTGGCCATCGACAGCACGCCCGGGCAGGGCACCACGGTCACCATCGTCTTCCCGGCCGCCCGCGTGGTCGCGCGGCCGGAGGCGACGGGCACGGGCGGCGCGGCGCGTCAGCCGGTCGTGGCGACGCTGTTCTAGACCGGCCGCGCTTGCACCGGGCCGTCGCACCACCCGATCGGGCGGCTAAGGTCATCGACCCCCTTGCACGACGCGCACCCGCTTCCGACTTAAGCAGGGAAGACGAGTGTTCGGCTGCGAACTAAACGGATCCTTCACCCGGACCGCTTAGGAACACCGGTCATGAGCCTGCCGTTCGACAACCCGAGCCTCTGCCGCCTGTGGGACCACTGGCGCTCCGCGCGCGGCGACCGGCTGGCGCCGTCCTTCGGCGACATCTCCCGCGAGGCCCTCGGACCGGCGGCCGATTTCGTGCTGCTGGTGGCGCGCGAGGGCACCCGTTTCCGCTACCTCTCCGTCGGCGCCGCGATCCGGCGCATCTACGGCTATCCGATGGAAGGTCTCTATCTCGACACGGTGCTGCCGCCCACCCGGCTGGGGCCCGCGGTCGAGCGCTACACGCGGGTGTGCGAGAGCGGGCGCCCGGCCCTGGCACGCAACGCCTACGAGATCTCCAGCCAGCTGCGCTTCGCGGTCGAGCGTCTCATCCTGCCTCTGGCGGGTCGCGAGGGCGGCATCGGCGGCGTCGTCTGCGGCCAGGTCATGCAGGCGTCCTTCGAGGGCGGGTCGCTCGGGCCCGCAACCGAAAGCCGGCCGGCGGGCGATCGTTTCGTGTTCCTCGATCCCGATCCCCTCTCCCGGGGGCAAAGCGCCTGACGCTGAGCCGTTCGCCCGGTTTGCCGGCGGACGATGGCGACGGTCTTGAACTGGTGGCCGCGGAACACGGTCCTGCGTGCTGCGTTGTGTCCGCCATGCCCGGGAGATTTCCGAGAGTCAGCCGGAGCGGCAGCACGCCAGTGGTCTTCCTGAGTCCGCTGAAAGCCCAACTCGCGCGGATCGTTGCCCTGTTCGCCGGTGCGCTGATCGGCGTGGCTCTCAGTCGATGGGAGAGGCATCGCCATCGCCCTTAGGCAGGGCGGTCTGCCGCCCCCGTCGCGAAGCGGAGTGCGGGCGGCGGCCCCCTTCGCCGCCGCCCTCAGCCATCCCGAGCTAGCCGTCCGCCGTCTCGAGCTTTCGGCCCTTGGCGCCGCCCTTCAACAGAGAATCCTTGCGGTCGCGCAGCTCGGCGCCGAGCGCGTCGAGATCGAGCTCGGACTTGCGTACCTTGGGGAAGAGTTCGCTTTCCTCTTCCTTGACGTGGTGCTTGATGTACTCGCCGAGCACGATGACCTGGGCGTCGTACTCCCCGGTGCCGCCTCGCGCCTCCTCGATCCTGGCTATGAGATCCTTGGCGGACTGGTGCTCGACCTTGGCCTCGGCCAGAAGATCCTCCGCACCCTCGACCTGCTTTTCGCAGGCCGGGTAGAAGATTTCCTCCTCGATCTGCGCGTGCACCGTCAGCATGCTGCAGATCTGGCCGGCCAGCTTCTTCTTCTCGGCGGTGGACAGGCGGTCCTTGCCCTTCTCGAAGCGGTCGAAGAGCTCCTCGACGTCGTCGTGGTCGGCTTTCAACAGCTCGATGGCATCGGGTTCGGCGTGCTCGCGGCGAGCGCGTTTGGTCGTCATGCTGTTCTCCCAAAGCAGGGCGCGATCCGGACGGAGCGCGCGATGTAGTTGAGAAATGGCAGCCCGCTCCGGTCGTTCCAACGGCCGGGTTTACCCTTTGGAGAGTCAGCCTCCAGTTTCAACAGGAGGCGCTCTGCCACGTCTGAAAGCCCTGACACCGATCCTGCATCGGCCAAGGTCCCGCTGAAGCTCTCTGCTGCGTTCGCCCTTGAGCGTAAGGAACCCGCGGCGGAACCGGGCGCCATACGGGCTGTTCTGAAGGAGTGCGAGTTCACAACAGGAGCCAATGATGTCGGACAAAAATCAGATGCCGAATCAGAATCCGTCGAACCCCGGGCAGCAGCGTCCCGGACAGGCCAATCCCGGTCAGCCGGGTCAGCGCCCGGATCAGGCCAATCCGGGCCAGCGCGATCAGAATCGGCCCGGTCAGCCGCCGCCGTCTTCGCCCGGCAAGTAGAGCCAACCAGGGCAGAGTTCTCTCCCTGTGACCTGACCCGGGCGCGCTCTCTTCCGCGCTCGGGTCGCTTTTTTTCGCCGGTCTTGCCGCACACGACTCACGCCGCCAGAGAGCTGTGAAAATTGAAGCCTCGGGCACAGCGCCGCTCGCTGAACCTTCGCCACCCTATCCTTCGGTCGACGATGAAACGGGGTCCGCGAGACGATCGCGGCGAGCCTCACCCTCCGACGGCGAGCCGCGGCTCGAGACATAGACAGGCTGCGGGGGTCACGGCGGCGACCGCCCGCTAGCCGACATTCCGTCTTGCAAAAAGACAGAACGGCTTCAAGCCCTTACCCGCCCCTTTCGGGCAGGGTGAGGGCAGTCCCCGGACCGGGCGTCCAGGGAACGGGGGCCTGGGGGGCACGACTCGGGAGATCCCGAGCCGGCGTCTATTCCTCGAAGCTGACCTTCGCCTTGCGCAGCAGGCGCGGGCGGGGGCGGTCGCCGAAGATCAGCCGGTCGACGGGACAGTCGAACTCGAGGGAGAGGCGGACCACGTCGGCGACGCTGAAACGCCGCTCGCCGCGCTCCGCCTTGGCCACCGCGTCGTCGCTCTGGCCGAGCCAGTCGCCGACCTGGACGCGGGAGATGGAGCGCGCCTCGCGGACGCCCCGGACGTTGGCGCCGACGATGCGGGCCACTTGTTTCTCATAGGGGGTGAGTTGCTTTGCCATGGGGATAGTTTGCCAGAAACGGACAAAATGTCCAGTGTTTCAGCGGGTTAAAAAATCCAAACGTCTATAGACGTTTTGGATGTTGATTTCCGAGACATAAGGTCTCATATAAGCCTCCGTTCCCGGTTTGTTCCGACGGAGGCTCCATGCTCACCCGACTTCACGCCCGTCTGCTCCAGCGCAACCGGCGCTACCGCCTCGTCTTCGCCGGCGGGGCCGGTGCGGCCGTGCGCGACGATCTCTTCCGCCTCGGCCATGTCGGCCGGCCGACCTACGTGCCCGGCGATCCCACGGCCACGGCCTTCAACGAAGGCAAGCGCTTCATGGCGCTGCACATCGCGGCCCTCCTCAATCTGCCCGACGCGGCCATCGTCGAGCGCGCCCAATCGGGATGGAACGAGCGGCCAATCAACGTCGAGAGCGAGGAGGTTGCCGATGAGTGAGAGTGAAGTGGGTATGGCGGGGGAAGGTTCTTCTTCGGACGCCACTTCGGGGTTTTCTCCGGAAGGCGCTAAGGCGCCGATGGCCGAGACGGCCATCGCGCCGGCGCCTGCCGCGACAGCAGCTAACGCCGCTGCGCTGGACTGGCGCTCCAGTTTGCCTGACGACGTGCGGCCGCTGGCCCAGGCCAAGGGCTGGACGAGTCCGGCCGAGGCGGTGAAGTCCTACGCCCATCTCGAGCGCCTGATCGGCGCCGAACGCATCGCCCTGCCGGCAAAGGACGGACAGGGAAGGCGCGACTGGTCGGCCTGGGAAGGCTGGGCCGCGCTCGGCCGGCCCGAGACGCCGGAGCGTTACGCCTTCAAGGGCGCCGCCGGTCCGGACGGCAAGCCCCGCGCGCCCGGCGACGCCGACCGCGAGTTCCACCGCCACATGGCGCCGCTCCTCCATCGTGCCGGCCTGGCGCAGTGGCAGGTCGACCTGCTGGCGGAGGGTCTCGACGGCTTCGGCGCGCAGCATCGCGAGCGTGGCCAGCGCCGGGCCCAGGAGGAGTTCGCCGCCGCCGAGGCGGAGCTGCGCCGCGAATGGGACCGGTCGTACGACCGGCATCTCGACCTCGCCAACCGCGCCGTGCGCCGCTTCGGCGGGCCGGAACTGGCGAAGGCGCTGGGCCAGTCCGGCCTCGGCCGCAACGCAGCGGTGGTGCGCGCCTTCGCGCGCATCGGTGCGACATTGGCCGAAGACGGCGGCATGCCGCAGGACGCGCGGATGGGCGCCGACGGCGGCGGCTCCGCCCGCTCGGAGATCCAGCGCCTCAAGGCCGATAGCGAGTTCCAGCAGGCGTTCCTCAACCGCCTGCATCCCGGCCACGAGGCGGCAATGGCCCGCATGCTGCGCCTGCAGGCCCAGGTGACGGGGGGAGAGGCGGAATGAGTGTCTCGCTGAGCCTCTTATCCGTCATGCCCGCGAAAGCGGGCATCCAGACTCTTCTCCGGAAAAGACTGGACCCCCGCCTTCGCGGGGGTGACAGCGCTGGAGATCGGTCATGAGCCCTCAACATCGGAGCGACCTAAAGGCGCAAATCGCCTCCGGCGATTTCGCCGGGTCGCTTCGCGCAAACGCCAAGGGCGTTTCGCGGGGTGTCCGCAACCGCAATCCGCTCAACATCCGTTACGCCGCCGCCAACCATTGGCAGGGCAAGCTCGACGAGGGCGAGAACACGGACGAGGGCTGCGCCTTCGAGCAGTTCGAGGATGCGGTCTTCGGCCTGCGCGCGGCGATAAGGCTGATGCGCACGCATCACCGGCGCGGCGCCGACACCATCCGCCGTCTGGCGACGGTGTGGGCCCCGCCGGGCGAGAATCCGCATCTCGACGCCTACATCCGCACGGTGGCGAAACACGCCGGCATCGACGCCGACACGGTCATCGACCTGCGGCGCGACGCGCATCTGCGCCCCGTTCTGCTCGGCATGATCCGCGCCGAGAACGGCGTGCAGCCCTACGACGACACGACGATCGCCACCGCGCTGGCGCTCGCGGCTGCTGACACTCCCGTTCGGTCTGTGACTCGTCATGAGTCCCCCCACCCTACCCTCCCCCGCAAGGGGGGAGGGGAAGAGAGGGGGGCTCTCCCCCGCAAGGGGGGAGGGGAAGAGAAGGAGGCGCTGGCCGCCGCGCCGCGCGTTACGGAGAGGGCCTGACCATGGGACGCCCGGCAAAACTGCACGGCAAGATTCTCTCTCCGGAGGAGAAGCGCGCCCTGAAGCAGGAATTCCTCGAGCGGCTGGAGCGTGGCCAGTTCATCCAGGACGCCGCCGAGGCGATGAAGGTCCCGGGCGCGACCTTCTCCCGCTGGCGCAAGGAGGACGAGCTGTTCCGCAAGGCATGGGACGAGGCGCGTTCGCGCGGCCGGGAGCCCAGGCCGTACCTGTTGTCGCCGAGGCCCGAAGTGCCGCCCGAGGAGCCGAAAGTCGCGGCACCAGAAGTGCTGGAGCTGGAAACGGTGCCCGCATCGACGGAGCCCGTCGCGGCGCCGCCGATTTCCGGCCCGCCCTACAACTGGGCGGCGCGGCCCTATCAGGAGAGTCTGTGGAACTACCTGTACGGCGGCGGCAAGCGCGCCGTCGCGGTCTGGCACCGGCGCGCCGGCAAGGAATCGCTGGCCGTCAACTTCGCCGCCTGCGCCGCCCACCGGCGTGTCGGCAATTACTGGCACATGCTGCCGACCGCGACGCAGGGGCGGAAGGTCGTCTGGGAAGGCATCGACAACCAGGGCCGCCGCATCATCGACCAGGCGTTTCCGCCGCACCTGCGCACCGGCAAGCTCGACGACGAGATGCTGCTGCGGCTCAAGGGCGGCTCGACCTGGCAGGTCGTCGGCTCCGACAATTTCGACCGGCTGGTCGGCGCCAACCCGGCCGGCGTCGTGTTCTCCGAATGGGCGCTGGCCGATCCCCGCGCTTGGGACTACCTGCGGCCGATCCTCGCCGAGAACGGCGGCTGGGCGCTCTTCATCTACACGCCCCGGGGCCGCAACCACGGGGCCGAGCTGTTCGAGATCGCGCAGAAGACGCCGGGCTGGTTCGCCCAGCGCCTGACGGTCGACGACACCGGGATCATCGCGCCCGCGGTGATCGACGAGGAACGCCGCTCCGGCATGGCCGACGAGCTGATCCGCCAGGAGTATTACTGCAGCTTCCAGGCGGCGCTGGTCGGCTCCTATTACGGCGCGCTGCTGGAAGCCGCGGAGAAGGCCGAACCGCCGCGGATCACCACGGTCGAGCCGATCCCCGGCGTGCCCGTGACCACCGCCTGGGATCTCGGTATCGGCGATTCCACGGCGATCTGGTTCGCCCAGGCGGTGGGGCGCGAGATCCGCCTGATCGACTATTACGAGGCCTCGGGCGTCGGGCTCGATCACTACGCCGGGATTCTCCAGCGCAAGGCGGACGAGCGCGGCTACGAGTACGGCGAGACCTTGCTGCCGCACGACGCCAACCACCGCGAGCTGGCCAACGGGCGCACGCGGGTGGAGACGCTGCGCCGCCTCGGCCTGCGCGGCTTGCGCATCGTGCCGCAGGTCCCGCTCGACGACGGCATCAACGCCGTGCGGGTGATCCTGCCGCGCTGCTGGTTCTCGGCCGGGCGGTGCGCGCGCGGCATCGAGGCGCTGCGCCAGTACCGGCGCGGCTGGGATGACGGGCGCAAGGTCTTCGGCGAGCGGCCGCTGCACGACTGGACGAGCCATCCCGCCGACGCCTTCCGCTACCTGGCTTTAGGCCTGCGCGAGCCCCGGGCGCCGCGCGGCGCCCCGCCGCTGGTGATCACCGAGAAAGGAGAGGGACCATGGCCGACGCTGCCCGACGGACGCGAAATCCGCGTCATCGAAGACTGATGCGCGATGCGCTGTCGCCGGAGATGGCGCAGGCGCTGGGCGAGACGCTGCTGCTCGCCCGGCCGCTGCAGGTGCCGTGGAAGCACCTCGCGGAGCGCTACGGGCTGAGCAAGGCGCGGCTGGTGCAGTTGCGCAACGCGGCCATCCGTCGCCTGGCGGCCGAGCGGTGAACGCGGTGGCGGAGGAGCTTCAGCGGCGGGCTGCCGTGCAGCGCGACTTGCGGGAGCGCGCCGCCGAGCAGCGCGCGATGGTGCGCTGGTGGGCGGCCGAGTGCCGGCAGCGCAACGCCGCCTGCCGCCGCCGCTTCACTTCGGCGAACGTCGCCGCGGCGACCGAGGCCCGCGCCATCCTGCGCGACTACGCGCGGGCGTGGGGGAGGACGAGGGGGCTTCTGCGCGCTTAGCCGGCCTGCATCTTTGGGTAATAATACATATGTAAACATTCTATCTAAAGTTGAATATCACTATAAGGAGGAAACGTCCAGCGCGCGCGTCAGCACAATTCCCATCCATCGCAACCATCGACGTGAAACCAGGAGATCCCATGTCCCAGCATTCGCTCATTATTTCCGCCGACGAACTGAACGGCGCCTTGGCCGCTCTCGGCTCGACGATGAAGGGGCCCTATGTGCCCCCGTCACTGCAGGCCGGCCTGATCTGGCTGGACGACAGCGCCTCGCCCTGGGTGCTGAAGATCTACGACGGCGCCGGCTGGATCGTCATCGGAACCGTGAATCCCACAGCCGATACGTTCCTCGTCGCGGGTGTCGCCGACGGGGCGGTGACGACCGCGAAACTCGCGGACGGGGCCGTCACCACGGCGAAACTGGCGGACAGCGCCGTATCGACGGTGAAGATCGCGGACGGCGCCGTGTCGACGGCGAAACTCACCGACAACGCCGTCTCCACCGGCAAGATCGCCGACAGCGCCGTGACGGCAGCGAAACTGGCCGACGGTGCCGTGTCGGGCGCGAAGCTGGCGGACGGTGCGGTATCCACCGCCAAGATCGCGGACGGCGCCGTGTTGACGGCGAAACTCGCCGACAACGCCGTTACGACGGACAAGATCGCCGACAACGCCGTGGTGACGGCGAAGATTGCCAATAACGCGGTCTCGAGCGGGAAGATCGCCGACGGCGCGGTCTCAACCGACAAGATCGCTGATGGCGCCGTATCGACCGCGAAGATCGCGGACGGTGCCGTGTCGACCGGCAAGCTCGCCGATGGTGCGGTGTCGACCGACAAGATTGCCGACAGCGCCGTGTCGACCGGAAAGATCGCCAACGGTGCCGTCTCGACCGGCAAGCTCGCGGATGCGGCCGTGTCGACGGCGAAAATCGAGAATGGCGCGGTTTCGACCGACAAGATCGCCAGCAGCGCGATCTCTGCCGACAAGATCGCCGATGGGGCTGTCTCGACGGCGAAGATCGCCGACCTCGCGGTCTCGACCGGCAAGCTTGCGGACAGCGCGGTAGCGACTGCGAAGATCGCGGACGGTGCCGTGTCCAGCGGCAAGATCGCCGACGGTGCGGTATCGACGGCGAAACTGGCGGATGGTGCGGTGTCCACCGACAAGGTCGCGGACAGCGCGGTGTCAACCGCGAAGCTCGCCGATGGCGCCGTGTCTGCCGACAAGATCGCCAGCAGTGCGGTGTCAACCGCGAAGATCGCCGATGGAGCCGTCTCGACCGGCAAGCTTGCCGACGGTGCGGTGTCGACCGGCAAGCTCGCGGACAGCGCGGTGACTTTTGCGAAGATGCAGAACATTGCGTCGTCGCGGCTTCTGGGGCGGAGCACGTCCGGGAGCGGTGCGATCGAGGAGATCTCGGTGGGCACGGGGCTCGCGCTGGCGTCCGGCGTGCTCTCGGCCGCCGGCGGCGGCGCTGCGCCTACCGGCAGCGTCCTCGCCTTCGCCGGCAGTTCGGCGCCCTCGGGCTGGCTGCTGTGCTACGGCCAGGCGGTCAGCCGCACGACCTACGCCGACCTCTTCACCGCGATCGGCACGACCTACGGATCGGGCGACGGCTCGACGACGTTCAACCTGCCGGACTGCCGGGGCCGTGTCGTCGCGGGCAAGGACGACATGGGTGGCTCGGCCGCCAACCGCATCACCAGCGGCGGCAGCGGCATCAACGGCACCACGCTGGGTGCCAGCGGCGGCACGCAGACGTATACGCTGACGACGGGTGAGATGCCGTCGCACAACCATGTTCAAGTGAACGCGTATACCGGCATCGCATTGCGCGGACTTGGCAGCATTACCGACAACCGTTCTATCGATGCACGAGCGGACAGCAACACGACGGACATCTCCACTCTAAGCGCCGGCGGCGGCGGCGCTCACCAGAACACGCAGCCGACCATCATCATGAACACCATCATCAAGACGTGAGAGCCGTAAAGGGGCGCCGGCAGCACCGGCGCCCCTGAGCCTCAAACCCCGCGCGTCGCAAGAAGGAAATTGGGGTCGGAGGCCGAACCCGTCGATGGAGCCCGGGTCCTCGATACGATCCGTGCCCACGCTGTGCGTGAGCATGGGGCCTGGCCGGAATTTCCCTGACGATCCGGAGAGAGTGCGGAAGCATCCGGGGCCCGACGTCGAGGTTGTCGCGCCGCGCGTGGTGAAGGCTGGCGCGACCGAGGCCGGCGGCATGGGAGAACGCGATCGGCAGCGCTGCGGGCGCATTGACACAGAACAATGCGGCCTCCGGGTTCCGCCTGTAGCGTTAACATTTGCTTCAGCGATTTTTAAAGCAGGCCCGTCTAATCTTCATGGGGATAGAAAGACTTAACTGAGGGTTCGGCCATGGCGTTCCGGTTGCGGGAGCCCAGCAGCCAGATCATCCTGCTGGCGATCATCGCCACGGCGGCGGTGCTCGGCACCTTCGGCTATCAGCGCTGGAGCGAGTACGAGGCGGTGATCGCGCGTACCGAGCGCGATCTGCGGAGCGCCGCCAGCCTTCTCGCCGAGCATACGGACCGAAGCTTCGAGGCGGTTGAGGAGACACTCGGTGCCGTGGCGCGCCTGCGCGAGGATGCCCTCGCCGGACGCGTGCCTCGCGACCCGGACACCCTGCACCGCTATCTCAGCGCGATCCGCGGCGCCTCGCCGGTGTTCAAGGGGATCGGCTGGTTCGGCGCGGATGGCTGGCAGGTCGCCAGTTCGGCCTTCGTCGAGCCGCTGGCGGTCAACGTCTCGGCGCAGGAACATTTTCGCGTCCATGCCGAAGGCTCGGCCGGGCCCGGGGTGTATGTCTCGGCGCCGATCCGCTCGTCGCGTGACGGGACATGGATCATGAACGCAACCCTCGGGCTGCGCGACGGGGAGGGTCGCTTTGCCGGAACGGTCAGCGGCTCCGTCGATCCCGAATACTTCCACCGCGTCTATCGCGACCTGGAACGGGGCCGCAGCCTGGTGGTCACGCTGTTTCGCAGCGACGGCGTGATCCTCACCCGAGATCCGGATCCCGACGGGCTGATCGGCACCGCCCCCGATCCGGACAACCGCACCCGGCGATTCGCCCTGGAATCTCCCCGCGGCACGTTCGCGGCGAAGGGGCTGTCGGACCGGCTCGACAGGATCGTCGGCTATGCGCTGTCGCCCACCTCCGGCTTCGTGATCACCGTGGCCCTGACACGCGCCGAGGCGCTGGCCGAGTTTCGCGAGGCCCTGCTCCACGGCGCCCTCCGCGCCGGTGCCTGGGTCCTGATGGTCATCGCGGGCGCGGCGATGCTCATCGCGCAACTCCGGCGCCGCGAGCTCCTCCAGGCCCGGCTGCAGGCCGCCAACCAGGCCAAGTCCGAATTCCTCTCGCGGATGAGCCACGAGCTGCGCACGCCGCTCAACGCGATCATCGGATTCTCGCAGATCATGCAGATGAACCGCGAGCGCACCCTGAGTCCGGCGCAGCTGGAATACACCCACCATATCCACAGCAGCGGCCAGCATCTGCTCACCCTCGTCAACGAGGTGCTCGACCTGACCGGCATCGAGGCGGGCAGGTTGAAACTCTCGCTGGAGAGGATCGCGACCGCGGAAATGCTCGAGACGGTGCGCCAGGCGATGGCACCCGTGGCGGCGAAGGCCGAGATCCGCCTGTCCCTGCGGATCGAGAGCGGCGTCGCCGATCTCCGTGCCGATGCCCAGCGTCTGCGCCAGGTGCTCCTCAATCTCGTCTCCAACGCCGTGAAATACAACCGCCCCGGCGGCTCGGTGACGCTCGAGGCGGCGACGGCCGGCGGCCGGGTGCGCCTCTCGGTCGTCGATACCGGGATCGGCCTCTCCGACCTGCAGGCGAAAGAGCTCTTTCAGCCCTTCCATCGGCTCGGCGCGGAGTACACCGCCGTCGAGGGGACCGGCATCGGCCTGGCGATCTCCAAGCGCCTGGTCGAGGCGATGCACGGGACGATCGGTTTCAGCTCGGTGCCCGGCCAGGGAAGCACCTTCTGGCTCGAGCTGCCGGCCGAAAGCGGCACGGCCGCCGCCGCCCCCCGGCCGGATGCGGCCCGCCAGGCGGCCGAGCCCGGCGGATACTCGCTGCTCTATATCGAGGACAACCCGTCCAGCCTGAGGCTGGTCGAGCACATCGTCGGCAGCCTGCCGGACGTCACCCTGCTGTCGGCGCCGCGGCCGCAGCTCGGGCTCGACCTGGCGGCCGCCCATCGGCCCCGGGTGATCATCGTCGACATCAATCTCCCCGAGATGAGCGGCTTCGAGGTCCTCCGGCGGCTGCAGGCGATGCCGGAAACCCGCGACATTCCCGTTCTTGCGCTGTCCGCGGCCGCCATGCCGAAGGATGTCAAGGCGGGCCTGGCCGCGGGCTTCTTCGCCTATCTGACCAAGCCGCTCGACGTGAACCACTTCCTCGCCACCGTTGAGGCGGCGCTGAATGCCTCTCCGAGGCCGCGCACCGGAACGTCCGACCGATCCTGAGGCAGGGGTCCCGGGCTACGCCGCCATCCGGTGCTCGTAGTGGGGCCGCTGCACGTCCGAAAGGATTGCCCGCAGCGCCTCGTCGCTGCGGCCCTGCGGGTTCAAGCCGCCGCCGGAATTCCCGGAGCCCTGAACCCCGAATTTACCGAAGGATAAATCCGGCCGCCGCGTGTAGTCGGTGTGGGGGAGTACGTTTTCTACCGGCTGAACCGCCAGGCCCAGGCCGAGGGCCCCGGCGAAACCATCGCCTGCGTGGACGACAGCCACGCCCACGGGGTGGGCTGGGGGATGATCACCGACGATCCGGGCCTGTCGGGTGTGGATATCTGGCAGGGCAAGCGCAAGGTGGCGCAACTGACCCGCTATCTGAAGCCGGAATCCTGACGATCTATTCCGCTTCGGCCTTTTTCGCCGCTGCCTTCGCCATGCGCTCATAGAGGCGGTGATAGCGTTCGATATCCTGCTCCGACATCTCCTCGAGATCGAGCAGCGCGTTGTTGGCGTTGGCGGTGGCGCGGATCAGCTCGTCGAGCTTGATCTGCAGGGCCGCGGTGTCACGCGTCTGGGTGTTCTGGATGATGAACACCATGAGGAAGGTGATGATGGTCGTGCCGGTGTTGATCACCAGCTGCCATGCTTCGGAGAAGCCGGCGGCCGGCCCCAGCGCGGCCCAGACGACCACGATCAGGCAGGCCCCGCCGAAGACCGGCGGCCGGCCGGTCTGGCGCGACACGCGGGACGAGAACCGGCTGAACCAATCGGCCTGGGCCATCTGCCTCTCCGCAAGCTCTCACCGCCTCATAACTCGCCGGCCAAGGTTGCGTTCCGGGGCGCCGTTGCCCGAGCGGCGGTGCCTACCTCTTAAGCACGCGTTTTCGGGTGGGACGGCGATGCTACGGTGCGTTCGATGGCGGACGGATCGCATAGCCGGAAGTCACAGCACTGGCGCGCCCTGGCTGCCAAGTATCGCCGGCTGGCGCTGCAGGCGGCAGCCTCGCCGGCACGCCGGAGCTACGAGGACCTCGCCGGAGACTGCGAGCGGCTCGCCGCCGAGATCGACGCCGCAGCGCGGCTGGCGCTCGAGCTGCGGAGCGGGCCGGGCCCGGAGGAGCGCTAGTCCGGCTGGCGTTCCCTGCCAGCCAGCCGGTCGAGCTCGTCGGCGAGCCGATCGTATTCGATGATCGAGGGATCGCGCGCCGCCGGTCCGGATCTCGCGCCGCAGCTGCGGCGCCTAGCCCGGCTTGCGCGAGAAGGTGAGACGGATCATGCCGGGCTGCGAGGCCGGCGCGACGTTGGTGCGGAAGAGCTGCTGGCCGACCAGGATCTCGCCGCGCGGGATCAGCCCCATGCTGATCAGCGCCGCGCTTTCCCCGCTGATGGCGATCCGGATCTCCGGGTAGCGCTGGGTCACCACGGCCAGGCAGCGGGTGAACATCGTCCGCCGTCCGGAGAAATCGCCGAAATCCGACGGCGACACTTCGTGATGCGTCTCGGCGCCGCCGCTCAGCGTCGCCCGGATCACATCGTCAAACCTCTGGGGCACGCGTCAACGCTCCTGTTCGCATTGCAGTTTAGAAGCAATCCGAAACGGATTGCGGTCGGTGCTACCCAATAATGCAAGTCGGCGCCGGCATCGGTTCGATGACGAACGCTGGCCCGTGAAATGGGACCGGCGGGCGGCGATTCAAGCCAGGGAACCTTACCCAAGTGCCGCCGTTTGCCGGATCGTGTCGAACAGCCTTCGCTTCGGGCCGCTGTCGCCGCAGACCGTTCATCTCTGCGTCGACATGCAGAACCTCTTCTACGAGAAGACGCCCTGGCACCTGCGCTGGATGGAGCGCGTGCTGCCGGCGGTCGTCCGTCTGGCCGAGAGGCAGCCCGAGCGCACGGTCTTCACCCGCTTCATCCCACCCGATAATCCCGAGGACGCGCCGGGTGCGTGGCAGCGCTACTACGCGCATTGGCGCGAGTTCACGCGCGAGCGGCTGGAGCCGCGGCTGCTCGAGCTGGTACCGCCGCTGGCGCGGCTGGCGCCACCGGCTCTGGTGGTCGACAAGCGGGTTTATTCGGCCTTCGCGGCACCCGGGATGGGCGAGGCGCTGCGCCGTCAGCGGGCCGACACGGTGATCGTCAGCGGCGTGGAGACCGATGTCTGCGTGCTGGCCAGCGTGCTCGGCGCCGTGGATCGGGGCCTGCGTGTGGTCATCGCGCTCGACGCGATCTGCGGCTCGGCGGACGAGACGCACGACGCGCTGCTGACCCTTTACCGTCAGCGTTTCAGCCAGCAGATCGAGACGGCGGCAAGCGAGGAGATCCTCGACGCCTGGAGCTAGCCCCGGAAGACTAGCGCTTGACCAGCGGCGGCAGCGGCGTGGCGTTGGGGCAGGGCGTCGTGCCGCTGGCCGTGCAGGTCAGCGTGCCCTCGCAGTTCTTGACGTCCTTGGGGGCGGGGCAGGAGCGCATGTCCAGCGCCGTGCGGAACCACTTGGCGTTGAGGTTGGCGCAGAAGCAGGAAAGCTCGACGCCGCCGGAGAACTGGCAGGTGCAGCTCGACGAGTAGGAGCCGGTCGGCAGGCCGCGCGCGTCGCGCTTGCTCGGCGATTCGGCGGCCCAGCCCATGCTGCCGGGCAGCGTGGTGGCAAGCAGCGCCACGGCGCTGAGCATGGAGATAAGTGTGCGTGTGTTCATCGGCTCCCGGCCCCTCTGAAGAAGGCGCCTTGATACAGAAGCGGTCTTAACAACCGGTCAAATGTCTTGGTTTCCAGAGGGTTAAAAGGAGTGGCGGCTCGGCGCGCCTCCCCGGGCACCGCGACTCCGGGAACCCGCACCGCGGCTGGCCGGTTGTTTGGGGGCAAAGAGATGGAGGTGAACCATGCCCGTCAAACCGCGAAAGCCGCAGGACAAGGCCCATGTGAACACCCGCGTCGACGCCGAGCGCCAATGGTGGTCGCAAAAGCTCGGCGTGAGCGAGGATGAGCTGGTGAAGGCCGTCGACACGGTGGGCGATTCCTCGGCCGCCGTCGCCCGGCATCTGACCCATCCGGGGGAGAAGCCGGAGCAGGCCTGATCCCGCCTTCCTGGAAGGGCCCCACGCGGTCGATGCCGCGCGGGGCCCGACCGTCTCAGTCAGATTAACAAGCTGTAATGATGGCTTGTTTGACCGCTCCCGGCGCTTACGTTAAAGGGGCTTAACGACAGACCCGTCCCGGGTCTCTCTGGGGAGGCGCGTCATGGCACGCAAATCGGTTTACTGGATGGCTCTGGCTCTCGGCGCGGTGATCGCGCTGGCACCCGCTCTGGCGGAGGCGCGCGCCGGCGGCAGCTCGAGCAGCGGCAGCCGCGGCGCACGCACGCAGCAGGCGGTGCCCTCGACACCGACGGCCCCGCAGGCCAAGCCCATGGAGCGCTCGGCCACCACGACGGCCCCGACGCAGCAGCGCGCCGCGCAGCCGGCAACGGCGCCCGCGCAGCAGCAGGGTTTCATGCAGCGCAATCCGTTCATGGCCGGCATGCTCGGAGGCCTGATCGGCGTCGGGCTCGGCGGCCTGCTGTTCGGCAGCGGGCTGTTCGGCGAGGGCCTGCAGGGCTTCGCCGGCTTCCTCGGCCTGCTGCTGCAGGGCGCCCTGATCGGCGGCCTGGTTTATCTCGCCATCGCCTGGTTCCGCCGCCGTCAGGCGGGTAACGAGCCGGCGCGCTCCGCCTACGCTTACGCCACGCCCAACGAGACGGCCGGCACCACGCCGCCGATGGGCAACACGATGGAGCGCCGCGCCACCATGGATGTGGCCCCGCTCGACATCGCCACCGGCAAGACCGGCGCCGCCCCGATGGGCGCGCTGCGCAGCGACGAGATCGGCCTCACCGACAAGGACTACGCCGCGTTCGAGCAGCTGCTGCTCGGCGTGCAGCAGGCGTGGAGCGACGGCGATGTCGGCAAGCTGCGCCTGCACGCGACACCGGAGATGCTCTCCTACTTCTCGGAGCAGCTCTCGGCCAACGCCAGCGAGGGCATCGCCAACCGCATCGAGGATGTGGTCTTCGACAACGGCGACCTCGCCGAAGCCTGGCGCGAGGGCAGCATGGAATACGCCACGGTCGCCATGCGCTGGAAGGCGCGCGACTACAGCACGCGCCTCGACACCGGAGCCGTGATCGAGGGCGATCCCACGAAGACCGTCGAGCAGACCGAGGTCTGGACCTTCCTGCGCAACGGCCCGCAGGGCCGCTGGCTGCTCTCGGCCATCCAGCAGGTTTAGAACCCCCAGGGACAATCCCCTAGGGCGCGGCCGAAAGGCCGCGCCCTTTTCATTTGCGACAGCCTTTCGAAGTACCTCCTTCGGGCAAATCGCGTTTTGGGCTACCGCATTTCCTTGAGAAATACCCCGACCGCTCTCATGTGAGAGCGAATGACGGCGACCAACGACAATCGGCCCTTGCCGGCTCCGGCGGGAAACTGGGCCCTTTTCCTCGACATTGACGGCACCATCCTCGATATCGCGGCCACGCCGGATGCGGTGAGCGTGCCGCCCGACCTGCCGCGCTATCTGATCGACGTCTCGGCAGAGCTCGACGGGGCGGTGGCGCTGGTCAGCGGCCGGCCGGTCAGCTGGATCGACAAGGTGTTCGCGCCTATGCGGCTGCCGACGGCGGGGCAGCACGGCGCCGAGCTTCGCCTGGTCGGCAATGGCCCGATCCGCACGGTGAGCGTGCCGGCCGAGCTCGACCCGATCCGCCGCCGCATTGCAAAGGAGGTCGCGGACTGGGACGGTATCGTGCTCGAAACGAAGACCTTCGGCATTGGCGTGCATTACCGCCTCGCGCCGCATCGAGCCGTCGCGGTGCGCGAGCTGCTTGAGAGCATCGTTGCCGATGCGCCCGGCCATTTCGAGCTGCTGCCCGGCAAGATGCTGTTCGAGCTCAAGACACGCGGCCCCCACAAGGGCCGCGTGGTCGCCGCCTTCATGGCGGTGGCCCCCTTCGCCGGCCGCGTGCCGGTGTTCATCGGCGACGATCGCACCGACGAGGACGGGTTTCGCGAGGCGCTGTCGCGCGGCGGCTGCGCCGTGCAGGTCGGCCCCGGACTCTCGGGCGTGGCGACCTGCGCCGTTCCCGACCCACAGGCCCTGCGCGATTGGCTGCGCGCGGTGCCCGCAATACTGCGTGGAGCCGTGGCATGACAGCCAATCTCGACCTGGCGATTATCGGCAACTCGATCATCGGCGCGCTCATCGACCGGCGTGGCCGCATCGTCTGGAGCTGCTTCCCGCGCTTCGACGGCGATCCCGTGTTCTGCAACCTGCTGGCCGGCGATTCGAGCGAAGGCGCCTTCGAGATCGAGGTGCTGAACACCGCCAGGATCGAGCAGAGTTACATTGCCAATACGGCCATCCTGGTGACCACGATCACCGATGCCGACGGCCACGCGCTGCGCATCACCGATTTCGCGCCGCGCTTCAAGCACTACGGACGCACCTTTCGCGCCGCCATGCTGATCCGCCGCGTCGAGCCGGTGGCTGGTGCGCCGCGCATCCGCATCCATCTGCGCCCGCGATTCGAATACGGTTCCGTCGAACCGAACATGACCCACGGCAGCAACCACATCCGCTACCAGTCGCCGCGCGTCACCCTGCGTCTGACCACCGACGCGCCGATCAGCTACGTGCGCGAGGAGACGGCCTTCGTCCTCGACAGCCCGATCAACCTGGTCTTCGGTCCCGACGAGAGTCTCAACGCGCCGGTCGCCACCACGGCCCGCGATTTCCTCGAGCGAACCACCGAGTACTGGCAGGAGTGGGTGCGCTATCTCTCCGTGCCCTTCGAATGGCAGGACGCGGTGATCCGCGCCGCCATCGCGCTCAAGCTCTGCAGCTTCGAGGAGACCGGCGCCATCGTCGCGGCGCTGACCACCTCAATCCCCGAGGTGCCCCACGAGGAGCGCAACTGGGACTACCGGTTCTGCTGGCTGCGCGACGCCTATTTCACGGTGCACGCCCTCAACCGGCTGGGCGCCACCAAGACCATGGAAGACTTCATCCGCTACATCACCAACGTGGCGGCGCTCGACCCCAGCGGCCATCTCAAGCCGGTCTACGGCATCGTGCCGGGTACCAAGCTCGACGAGTGGGTGGCGCCGGGCCTGCCGGGCTATCGCGGGATGCGGCCGGTACGCGTCGGCAACCTCGCCGAGATCCAGATCCAGAACGATTCCTACGGCAGCGTCGTTCTGGCCGGCGCCCAGATGTTCTTCGACCAGCGTCTGCCCTGGCGCGGCGACCGTACGCTGTTCGAGCGGCTGGAGCGTCTCGGCGCGGAGGCCGCCAGGGTGGCGCTCGAGCCCGATGCCGGCATCTGGGAGTTCCGCGGTATCAAGCGCGTCCATACGCATTCCGCGGTGATGTGCTGGGCGGCCTGCGACCGCCTGGGCAAGATCGCCCGCGCGCTGGGCCTGGAGGACCGGGCCACGCACTGGCGCAACGAAGCGCAACGCTTGCGCAAGGCAATTCTCGAAGGGGCCTGGAACGCGGAGCGCAACACCTTCGTTGAAAGCTTCGGCGGCGAGCATCTCGACGCGAGTCTGCTGCTGCTTCAGGAAGTGGGGTTTCTTACCGCCGATGATCCTCGTTTCGCCAGCACCGTGGCCGCGGTCGAGAAGGAGCTCATGCACGGGGGCGTCCTCTGGCGCTACGCGCGTGCGGATGATTTCGGCAAGCCCAAGAACGCCTTCACCATCTGCACCTTCTGGTATGTCGACGCTCTGGTGGCGCTCGGCCGCAAGGAGGAGGCCCGCGATATCTTCGAGCGGCTGCTCAGCTACCGGAACAGTTTCGGGCTCCTCTCAGAAGACATCGAACCGGTAAGCGGGGAGCTATGGGGCAATTTTCCTCAGACCTACTCGATGGTCGGACTGATCATCTCGGCGATGCGCCTCAGCAAGAGCTGGGAGGAGGCGTTTTGGCGCGGCTCGTAGTCGTCTCCAACCGCGTGATGCTGCCGCGCGAGCGGCTCTCCCGCGCGGGGGGGCTGGCAGTCGCCTTGCGCGAGGCGTTGCAGCGCCAGGGCGGAATCTGGTTCGGCTGGAGCGGCGAGGTCGTCGACCGCCCCGACGCCATCCCGCGCCTCACCCGTGCCGGCCGCACGACCTACGCCACGCTCGATCTCTCGCCGGCCGACCACACGGCGTACTACGTCGGCTATTCCAACAGCACGCTCTGGCCGCTCTTTCACTATCGCCTCGGCCTGATCGATTTCCGGCGCGAGCATTACGAGGGCTATCGCACGGTCAACCAGCGCTTCGCCCACGCGCTGGTGCCGCAGCTGCGCCCGGACGACGTGATCTGGGTCCACGACTATCATCTGCTGCCGTTCGGCGCCGAGCTACGGCGAGCCAACGTGCACAACCGCATCGGCTTCTTCCTGCACATCCCGTTCCCGCCGCCCGAGCTGTTCAGCGCGCTGCCCCGGCACCGGGAGCTTGCCCGCGATCTCTGCCACTACGACATGATCGGCTTCCAGACTGAATCGGATGTCCACGCCTTCCTCCGCTACATCACCGACGAGGCGGGCGGCACGGTCTATCCCGACGGCCGCTTCGAGGCCTTCGGCCTGCAGAGCCGCGCCGCCGCCTTCCCGATCGGCATCGAGACGGACGCCTTCGCCGAAGTGGCGCGCCTCGCCGCCGCCTCGCCGGAAGCCAGGCGCCTGCAGGAGAGCCTGGTCGGCCGCGGCCTGGTGATCGGCGTCGACCGGCTCGACTACTCCAAGGGCCTGCCGCAGAAGGTAGAAGCCTTCGGCGACCTGCTCGGCCGCTGGCCCGAGCATCGTAACAAGGTCACTTTCATGCAGATCGCGCCGGTGTCGCGCGGCGAGGTCGCGCAGTACCGGCAGCTGCGCCGCGATATCGAGGGTGCGGCGGGCCGGCTCAACGGCAAGTTCGCCGAGTTCGACTGGGTGCCGGTTCGCTATCTCAACCGCAGCTTCGCCCGGCCCACGCTCGCCGGCTTCTATCGCGCGTCGAGAGTTGGTCTCGTCACACCGTTCCGCGACGGCATGAACCTCGTGGCCAAGGAGTACGTGGCGGCGCAGGACCCGGCCGATCCCGGCGTGCTGGTGCTCTCGCGCTTCGCCGGTGCCGCCCGCGAGCTGCGCGCCGCGGTCATCGTCAATCCGTTCGACGTCGACGCCATGGCCGAGGGCCTGCACCAGGCGCTGACCATGCCGCTCGATGAGCGCCGCTCCCGCCACGCCGCGATGATGGAGGTGCTGCGCGCCAACACGCTGGTCGCCTGGCGCGAGCGCTTCCTCAACGATCTCGACGCTGTGCACCGGCAGGCGGCTTAGTGGTCACCTTCGAGGCTCGCCGGATTTTTCCCTGTCGTCATGCCGGCGCCCTCTTCTTTGCGCCGTCGGCGGCCTGAAGGCCGGCGACGCAGCGCGCGCGGCATCCAGATTCTGGACCCCGGCCTTCGCCGGGGTGACGAGGTGTGTTTGAGGCGGTCGTTGCGCTAAGTACCCCTTGGCTTAGCTCTCCGCGTTGGTTCCGCCTGCAGCGGGTCTTCGGGCCAGTAGTGCTTCGGATACTGCCCGCGCATGTCGCGGCGCACGTCCTTGTAGGAGCCGGCCCAGAAGCCGGCGAGGTCTTTCGTGACCTGCATCGGCCGGTGAGCCGGTGACAGCAGGTGGAGGAGAAGCGGCACGCGGCCGCCGGCAATCGATGGCGTCTGGGCGAGGCCGAACATCTCCTGCAGCCGTACCGCCAGCACCGGCGTCTCGCCGGAATAGTCGATGGGAACGCGCGAGCCGGTCGGCACGGTGACGTGTGTCGGCGCTTCCTGGTCGAGGCGTTTCTGCTGCTCCCAGGGCAGGCGGCTGCGCAGGGCGGCGGGCAGGTCGAGCCGCTCCAGATGCGCGCGGCGGGTGATGGGACCGAGATAAGGGCCGAGCCACTCGTCGAGCGTTTCCAGCAGGGCGGCGTCGGACAGGTCGGGCCACTCGTCGCCTTCGACCTTGCGCAGGAAGGCGACGCGGACCTGCAGGCTGCGCGCGTCCTTCGTCCAGGGCAGAGCGCCGAGACCGAGGGCGCGCACGCCGTCGAGCATCGCGGGTGTGGTGTCGCGCGCGTTGCCCAGCGCGGCGTCGTCGAGCACCAGGTCGCCAAGGCGCCTCTGGCGGCGTGCCGTCACCGCTTCCTCGCGCGGGTCCCAGGCGACGAACTCGACTTCATGAATCTGATCGGCGAAGCCGCGACGGATATCGGCCTCGGCCAGCGGGGCGGCGAGGAAGATGCGCGCGTTGGCGCCGGCCCCGTCGACCGTGGCGACGGCCAGGAAATCCGCGCCTGAAAGCGGATCGCTCTCCTGCAATGTGGCGCCACGGCCCGAGGCGAGACGGAACTGCCCGCGCGCTCCGGATCGTCGCTGGGCGATGCGGTCGGGATAGGCGAGGGCGACGAGCAGGCCGGTCTGCGCGCTTTCCGATTCTTCTTCTTTCCGGATGCCCAGCGCCCGCCGCCAATGCTGGGCGACCTGGGCCACCGGCTGGGCCGCGCGGTTGCGGGAGCGCAACAGGTCGACGCGGTGCCGCAGATCGGCGTCGCGCTCGTTGCCGCGCAGCACATCGCGCTCGCCCAGCAGGGCCGCGAGATCGGCGGCGAGGGCGCCCAGTCCCAGATCCTTGCCCCGCCACAGCATGTGGGCGAGGCGCGGATGAATGCCGAGCCGGCCCATGCGCCGCCCCTCGCTTGTGATAACGCCCTTGTCGTCGAGCGCGCCCAGCCGCTGCAGCAGGTCGCGGCCCTGGCTCAGCGCGGCGGCAGGCGGGGGATCGAGCCAGGCGAGGCGCTGGGCGTCGGCCCCCCAGGACGCGAGCTCGAGGGCGAGGGGAGCGAGATCGGCGTCGGCGATCTCCGGCGCCGTGAACGGGATCAGCTGGCGATCCGCCGCCTCGGTCCACAGCCGGTGGCAGAGACCGGGCCCGAGGCGGCCGGCGCGGCCGCGACGCTGGTCGGCGGCGGCGCGCGAGACACGCACCGTCTCCAGCCGCGACATGCCGGTGCCGGGATCGAAGCGCGGCACGCGCATGAAACCGGAATCGATGACCATGCGCACGCCCTCGATGGTCAGGCTGGTCTCGGCGATCGAGGTGGCCAGCACCACCTTGCGCCGTCCGGCCGGTGCGGGGCGCAAGGCCGAGTCCTGGCGGTCGAGCGGCAGGTCGCTGTAGAGCGGCACGATGTCGAGGGTCGGAGGCGCAAAATCGGCAACGCGCTGCTCGACCCGGCGGATGTCGCCGACACCCGGCAGGAATACGAGGATGTCGCCGTCATCATTGTCGAGCGAACGCCGGACGGCGTTGGCGACGGTCTCGTCCAGCCGCGTCGTCGGGTCGCGGGCGAGATGGCGCGTCTCCACCGGGTAGCGCCTGCCTTCGCTGGTCAGGATCGGGGCGTTACCTAAGAGCTTCGCAATCGGCCCACCGTCGAGCGTCGCCGACATGGCGAGCAGACGCAGCTCCGGATTGAGTGCCTGGCGCGCGTCGAGCGCCAGTGCCAGACCGAGATCGACGTCGAGGCTGCGCTCGTGGAACTCGTCGAACAGCACGGCGCCAATACCTTCGAGCGACGGGTCGTCCTGGATCTGGCGGATGAACACGCCGGCGGTGACCACCTCGACGCGGGTGGCGCGGCTCACCGCGCTGTCGAGGCGCACCCGGTAGCCGATGGTCTCACCGACTTTCTCGCCCAGCATCTCGGCCATGCGCTTGGCGGCGGCGCGGGCGGCGAGACGGCGCGGCTCGAGCATGACGATCTTGCGGCCCTTGAGCCAGGGCGCGTCGAGCAGGGCGAGGGGCACGCGCGTGGTCTTGCCGGCGCCTGGCGGGGCCTGCAGCACGGCGCTCGTCGAAGCGGCCAGCGCCTCGCGCAGAGCGGGCAGCAGCGGCTCGATCGGCAGATCGGTGCGCAGGGAAGAAGGGGCCGGCATCGCGCCGGCAAGGTAAGGCTCGTAAGCGTTCCGCCCAAGCCTCTTTTGGATGCTCGAACGATTAGAGATTAGAGAGGTCGTCATGCCGGCGAAGGCCGGCATCCAGAGTCTGGACCCCGGCCTGCGCCGGGGTGACGAGCGCGCTATACTCGTGCGCCGCTCTCTTCAGCGACTCGTGTCTGTCTTTCAAGATTCGCCCTCCCGTGTCTGCCGATATTCTTCCCTGGCTGTGGATTCCCGTGACGATCTGGGCGGCATTCGCCCAGACGCTGCGCAATGCCGCCCAGCGTCACCTGACCGCGGAACTCGGCACGCTGGGCGCGACGCTGGTCCGGTTTCTCTACGGGCTGCCCTTCGCGATCCTCTGGCTGCTGCTGCTGACCGCCGGCGCCGGCCTGACCCTGCCCTCGCCCAATTGGGCCTTTCTCGGTTGGGTCGCCACCGGGGCGCTGACCCAGATCCTGGCGCAGGCGCTGCTGCTCAAGGTGATGAGCGAGCGAAACTTCCTGCTCGGCGTTGCCTATGCCAAGACCGAGATCCTGCAGGTCGCGGTGTTCGGCCTGGTGCTGCTGGGCGATCCGATCACCGCCTATGCCGCGCTGGCCATTCTCGCCGGCACTTGCGGTGTGTTCCTGCTGTCGCCGGCTGACAAGGAACGACCGATCCGCGCCCTGCTGACCGGCTGGACCTCACGCACCGCCGTCTATGGATTGGCCTCCGGCGCCTGCCTGGCCCTGTCGGCGGTCGGCTACCGGGGTGCTGCCCTGGCGCTCGACGCGTCGTCGTTCCTGGCGGCGGCGGGTTACACCCTGGTCTGGGCGCAGGTGCTGCAGACCGTGAGTCTCGGCGGCTGGCTGCTGTGGCGGCAGCGCGAGACGGTGCTGCGCGTCTTCCGCGCCTGGCGGGGCTCCCTGTTCGCCGGCTTCATGGGGGCTGCCGCCTCGGCAGGCTGGTTCACCGCCATGGCCATCGAGCCGGCAGCGCATGTGCGTACGCTCGGCCTGATCGAATTGCTGTTCAGCTACGCGATCTCGCGCCGGCTGTTCCGCGAGCGCACCACCGGCCTGGAGATCGCGGGTATCGCGTTGCTGACGGTCGGCGTGGTGATCGTCAGCCTGCGCTGACCGTCGCCGTTTTCCGCTCGGAATCAGAGGGCGGCGCTGAGGATATCGCGGTTCATCGAGGCATCGACCTCGATGCGCTGGGTGCCGACAAGGAGATGGGTGATGTCGTCGCCATCGCCGAGCGGCAGGATCATCCGGATATAGCGGTAGGGTTTGCCGTTCGTCAGCGCGTCGATCTGGTAGCAGGTCGGGTGCCCGAGCGCGTAGACCTCGTCCATGTGCGTCGTGACCAGGCGGGCAAAATCCTGGTCTTCGTAGTCGCAGGTCGTCTTGCCGGTCATCTCCCGGCGGTCCGGATTGGTGACGGCGCTGCCGTAGATCCGATAGCGATACGTGCCCGGCCCCTCGACCGCCAGCAGGTGCATGCGGCCGACATTGTTGCGGATCTGCGTGGGGTCGATGTCGTCGCGCGCCGGGAGAGGCCGCTCTCCGCGCTGACGCTCCCAGTACTGAAAGAGGTCGCGCAGCCGGTCATTGGGCACGGATTCAGCCGCAAACGGGATAGCGTGCTGGAGCTCGAACATGAGCCCCATGCTAGGCCGCGAGTTTTAACGGTCGCTTAAGACAGCTCGCGGCTTTCCGCTGCGTTGTCAGCGGCTTACGCGTATATCCCGACCCGGGTCAGCGCCGTTTCTGGCGCTCCGGGTGCAGGTAGGTTCCCGCCAGCTCGACATAGTGCGCGGCGTTGCGGGCGATGAACTTGATCTCGCTGTCCTTGGTCGGCCGCGTGAATTGCGCCGGGACGCCGCTCCACATTTCGCCCGCCCTGACCACCTTGCCCGGCGGCACGACGGCGCCCGCCGCGACCACGGCACCCCGCTCGACCACGGCCTTGTCGAGCACGATGGCGCCGATGCCGATCATCGTGTCGTCCTCGATGGTGCAGGCATGGATGATGGCGCCATGACCGACGGTGACGCGCTCGCCGATGATGGTCGGGCCGTTGCGCGTGGAGATATGGATGATCGTCCCGTCCTGCAGGTTGCTTTCCCTGCCGATGCGGATGTAGTTGCCGTCGCCGCGGATCAGGCAGTTGAACCAGATGCTGGCCCGGTCGCCGAGGACGACGTCGCCGATGACCACGGCGTTGGGCGCCACGTAGGCGTCGGTGCCGATGGTCGGCACGATGCCGTCATAGGGCATGAGCAGACCACCGCCGTAAGCGGCAGGGGGCTTGGCAGGGTCGCTGGCGTCGGGTCCGGCCATGGCCGCACCATAACAAACGGCGGGGCGGGCAAGCCTGTGATTTTCGCGCGGCAGGCTTGCGCCCCTTGCCCGAAGCCACCGGGGCGGTAAGGTGGCGCCCCGTGACCGCCGAAGCCGGCTCCCCAGCATCACCTCCCGTCTACGCCCGGGCCTGCGCCTCGCGCCGCGCCGCGTTCGTCGCCGGCATGAAGGATTCCATCGGCTCGCCGGCACTGGTGCTCGGGGCGAGCTTCGTCGGCTTCGGCTCGCTGCTCTACGAGCTCGATATCAGCCTCTGGCTCGGGTACCTCTCCATCGTCACCACCTGGGCGCTGCCGGCCCAGGTGGCGACCGTCGAGATGTTCGCCCGCGGCGCGCCGCTCTTCGCGGTGTTCATCGCCGTGGCGCTGATCAATTTCCGCTTCCTGCCGATGACCGTGGCCATGCTGCCGTTGCTGCGCCAGTCCGGCGCGCGGACCTGGCGGCTCTACGTGGTGGCGCATTTCATCGCCGTGACCACCTGGGTGCTGGTCATGCTGCGCGGTCCGGAGATGCCGCCCGAGCAGCGTCTGCCCTATTTCTGGGGCGGCGTCGCCATGGTCATCCCCGCCGCCCTGGTCGGTACGACCATCGGTTATGTGGCGGCGGGCGCGGTGCCGCCGCAGGTGACCCACGGGCTGATCTTCCTCAATCCGGTCTTCTTCATGCTGGTGCTGCTGGTCGATCTGCGCCAGCGCGCCCGGGCCTACGCGCTGCTGCTCGGAGCCGTGCTCGGTCCGGCGCTGCACGCGCTGACCCCGACCTGGGGCCTGCTGCTCGCCGGGTTGGCCGGCGGCACGGCCGCCTTCGCCGCCGACCGGATCCTGGGGGCAGGGAAGGCGCGACGTGGCTGAGAGTTCCGCCGCCCTGCTCGTCGTCATCCTGATCGGGGCGCTCGCCACCTATATGTGGCGGGCCCTGGGCGTGGCGCTGTCCGGCCGCATCGATCCCGACGGGCCGGTGGTACGCTGGGTCGCCTGCGTCGCCTACGCGGTGCTCGCCGCGCTGATCGCGCGCATGATCCTGCTGCCTGTCGGTTCGCTGGGCGAGGTGCCGGTGGCCAGCCGGCTTCTGGCCGCGGCGATTGCGCTCGCTGCCTTTTACCTGGCCCGCCGTCACCTGCCTGTCGGCGTGGCCGTCGGCGGTGTTACACTCACGCTACTAAGCTATTGGGCATGAAGGGTATTTAATAACCGCGTCGCCAGGGGGGGAGGGCCTGTGGATCTCGGGCTTCAGCGCGCAGTGATTTCGCCCGGCCCGGCGGTGGCCGGCGCTCGCGACCGCCTTCTCGTGCCCGGCATCCGCGGCGGCATCGTCGCCTTCGGTGTCCTCGTCCTCGCGGCCCTCTGGGCCGGCGTCTTCTTCCAGCTCGATAAGGAGCGCGGTCTGGCGCTGACCAACGCGGAGCGCGACGCCTCCAACTTTGCCATCGCCTTCGAGGAGCACATCGTGCGCACCCTCAAGGCCATCGACCAGGCGACGGCCCATTTCCGCATCGAGTTCGAGCGCGAGCGCGGCCCCTTCGACTTCGCCGCCTGGCTGAAAGCGCATGCGCCGCTGCGCGACGTCGCCCTACAGGTCACCGTAATCGACGAGGACCGGGACGTGCTGTGGAGCAGCCTCGGTCCGATCGCGGGACGCGTGGATCTCTCCGACCGCGAGCATATCCGCGTCCATGTCGAGCGCGACACGGGCGAGCTGCATATCGGCCTGCCGGTGATTGGCCGGGTCTCCGGCCAGTGGTCGATCCAGCTTTCGCGCCGCCTCAATCGGGAGGACGGGTCGTTCGGCGGCGTGGTCGTGGTGTCGCTGGACCCCGGGTATCTCTCGGGATTCTACCGTTCGATCGACATCGGCGCCGAAGGCGTCGTCACCGTGATCGGGCGGGATGGCATCCTGCGCGCCCGCGCCAGCCGCGACGAGCGCGCCGTCGGGCAGAACCTGTCCGGGACGCGGCTGTTCCAGGAGGTCGCCAGAGCGCGACAGGGCAGCTATCGCAACGCCAGCGTCGTGGATGGCATCGACCGCATCTACAGCTACCGGACGACACGGGACTATCCGCTCTATGTGCTGGTCGGTGTTGCCGTCAGCGACGCGCTGGCCGACTTCGCCGGAACGCGCGATGCCTACCTCACTGCGGCTTCGCTGATCTCGTTCGTGCTGGTCGTGGTGCTCGCGGCGCTGTTTCGCCAGGCCACGGCGCTGCAGGCTCTGACGGCCGATCTCCGGCTCAAGGAGCGCGAGCTTCTGGCCAGCAGGGACGCGGCCGAGCAGGCGAACCGCGCCAAGTCGGCCTTCCTCGCCAGCATGAGCCACGAGCTGCGCACGCCGCTCAACGCCATCATGGGCTTCGCCGAGGTCATCCAGAGCCGTCTCTCCAGCCCCGCCGCCCGGGAGAGCTACGGCGACTACGTCCAGCACATCCACGACAGCGGCCAGCATCTGCTCGATATCATCAACGCCATCCTCGACATGTCGAAGATCGAGGCGGGGCGGCTGGAACTCAGCGACGGCGTCGTCGATCTGCGCTCGCTGGCCGAATCCTGCGTGCGCCTGGTGCGGGCGCGGGCCGATCTGATCGGCGTGCGGATCGATATCGACATCCTGCCGGACTTCCCGCCGCTGCGCGCCGACGCCCTGCGGCTGCGTCAGATGATGCTCAACCTGCTGTCGAACGCGGTGAAGTTCACGCCGGGGCCGGGGCTCATCACCGTCTCCGCCGCGCGGCGTGACGATGGGCGGCTGGCGCTGGACGTCGCCGACAGCGGCATCGGGATGTCGCAGGAGGAGCTGGCGCTGGCCCTGCAGCCTTTCCGCCAGATCGACAACCGGCTGTCCCGGCGCTACGAGGGCACGGGGCTGGGGCTGCCGCTGGTCAAGTCGCTCGTCGAGCTGCACGGCGGCGAACTCGAGCTGCGCAGCACGCCCGAGCGCGGCACCGTCGCAACACTGCTGATGCCGCGCGAGCGCGTGCTCGACAGGCACGGCGCCGCGGTCGTCGTCGGGGTGGAGCCCGGCCGCTGAAGCCCTGTTCCTCAGCGGCTTGAACTTAAGGCGGGACTGGCAGCTCTGTTAATGCATCCTTAAGACGGGTTCGCGAGCATCCGGCCAGGGGGAAGGCCCGGCTCGTGGAGCTATTTTGATGGGCTTTTTAGACATAGGCATCTCGAAGGACGGCCCGGAGGCGCCGCCCCCATCGGCGGACGACGCCGGCGAGCCGCAGCCGCAGAGATTCGACAAATTCCGCAAGCGTCTGCACGCCTGGTGGGAAGGCTACTACCTCGCGGACGAGCCGCCGCCTCCGCCGCCCGTGGCCGAGGCGAGTGACGAAGCGGTCAAGGATGACAAATGGTCCGCGCCGCGCATCAAGGTTGCCGAACTGATCTGGGGTGACGGCTTCTGCTTTCCCGGCGGCGTCGAGCACGTACTTCAGATGGTCAAGCCGATGACGCTGAACAGCGCCAAGTCGATGCTCGACATCGGCTGCGGCCTCGGCGGCACGACGCGTACCATTGCCAAGACCTTCGGTACCTGGGTCGTTGGGCTGGAGGCCTCGCCCATGCTGGCTCGGCAAGGCATGCAGTATTCCGAGAAGGCCGGGCTGGTGAAGAAGGCGCCGGTCCAGCTCTTCGTGCCCGAGACCCTGGAACTGCCGCCCAAGAAGTACGATGCGATCTGCGTGCGTAACATTTTCGGCGGTCTCAACGACAAGAAGCCTCTGCTCGACGAGGTGACCAAGGCCCTGAGGCCGGGTGGCTGCCTGCTGATCTCGGATTTCGCCGTCAGCCAGCCCGACGCCAATTCGACGGCCTTCCGCCGCTGGTCGGACGGCGAGGAATCGCCGCAGCGGCTGATCACCCTCGACGCGTTTAAGGCTCTGTGCAGCGGGCTGAAGATCGACCTGCGGGTCGCCGAGGATATGACCGACGAGTTTCGCGAACTTGTGATCAAAGGGTGGGCGAATCTGGCGAGTCTCATGGAGGGCAAGTCGCTCGACCCAGAGGAGGCCAAGAGCCTGGCCTTCGAGCTGCAGCACTGGCAGCGGCGCCTCGCGGCGATCGCCTCGGGCGAATTGCGGATGACCCGCATCTTCGGCATCAAGGGCTCTGGCGATTGATAACCAGTTTTATACTTTTTCAGCTATAGGCTGCGGCCTTCCCGGGAGGCCTTCAAGTATGACGGATCAGACAGCGTCCTTGCGCCCGCTCATGGCGAAGCTGGCGACCGAGGCGGGCAGCCTCGGTCGCGAGATTGTCGATGTCGCGGGCGATACCGACGAGATCACGGCGCGCGTCCGGCAGCAGGCCGACCAGCTCGCCGAGCTGCGTATGGCAGCCACGGATATGGCGGCAAGCAACGCCCGCATCAGCGGCTCGGCGCGGGATGCCGAGCAGGTGGCAGCCGGGGCGCGCTCCGATCTCGATACCTCCCGGGCGAAGGTCGATGCGGCGCTGGGGGAAATCCGGGCGCTGGTCGAAGGCGTGGGCGCGATCGAGAAGCAGCTTGCCGGCCTTGGCACGGCGCTCGATAGCGTGCGCCGCGTGGCCCGCGGCATCGACGTCATCGCCAAGCAGACTAACCTGCTGGCCCTCAACGCCACCATCGAGGCGGCGCGCGCCGGCGAGCAGGGGCGCGGGTTCGCCGTCGTCGCCGGCGAGGTCAAGCAGCTGGCCAAGCAGACCAGCGACGCGACCGCCGAAATCGACGCCACGCTCAAGGCGCTGACCGAGCAGGCCCAGGCGCTGATCGAACGCAGCAACGCCAGCACCGGCCGGGCCCTGGCGGCACGCGAGGGCACCGACGCCATCGCTACCGTCATCACCACTGTCGGTCAGGCGATGGACAAGCTCGGCGGCGGGGTCAAGGCCATCGCCGGCGACGCCGGGCATATCGAGCAGAGCTGTCACGCCGTTACTGGCTCGCTTACCGAGCTGGCGGACGGGGTCAAGCAGTCGAGCGACACGCTGCAGAAATCCCGCGATCGTCTGGCGCACCTCCTCGGTGTCAGCGAGACGGTCATCTCGCTGATCACCGACACGGGCTTCGAGACCGACGACTCCCCGTTCCTGAGCATCGTGCGCGAGGCGGCGCAGACGGTCACGGCGCGCTTCGAGCAGGCCCTCGACAAAGGAGAGCTCAGCCTTGCTGACCTCTTCGACGAGAGCTACACACCGGTCGCCGGCTCCAACCCGGCGCAGATGATGACCCGTTTCGTCGGCTTCACCGATCGTGTGCTGCCGGAGATCCAGGAACCGATCCTCGGCCTGAATCCGCGCATCGTCTTCTGCGCGGCGATCGACCGTAACGGCTACCTGCCGACCCACAACCGAAAATTCTCGCAGCCGCAAGGCGCCGATGTGGCCTGGAACACGGCCAACTGCCGGAACCGGCGGATCTTCAACGACCGGGTCGGGCTCGCCTCGGGTCGCAACACCAAGCCGACCCTGCTCCAGACCTACCGGCGCGACATGGGCGGTGGGGTCTTTGCCCTGATGAAGGACGCCTCGGCGCCCATCGTCATCCGCGGGCGGCATTGGGGCGGGTTCCGCATGGGATACAAGGCCTGAGCGGCCGGAACAGACGCCGAACCCCTCGGTTGACAGGGGGGACCCCCCTCAGTATGGTCGCGCCCTTCCGCGGGCTGCGCCCCGCCGCCAGCCCAGTTGAGCATTGCCATGAAAGTCGTTAACTCGTTGAAATCGGCCAAGAAACGCGACAAGGACTGCAAGATCGTCCGGCGCAAGGGCCGCATCTACGTCATCAACAAGACGAACCCGCGCTACAAGGCGCGGCAGGGCTGAGGCCCGGGCCGCGGCTGCCGAGGCACCGTGGCCGCTCCGTTCTACTTCGAGGATCTCGCACCCGGCCTGACCTTCAGGACCGGAACGCAGACGCTTGACGCCGACGCGATAAAGACCTTCGCGCGCCAGTACGATCCGCAGCCCTTTCACACCGACGCGGCGGCGGCGAAGGACAGCTTCTTCGGCGAGCTGGTGGCCAGCGGCTGGCACACCATGGCGACGACCATGCGTCTCATCGTCGATGGCGAGTTCAAGCCGGCCGGTGGCGTGATCGGCGGCGGTGTCGACGAGTTCCGCTGGCCGATTCCGGTGCGGCCCGGCGACACCCTGACCGTGATCAGCGAGACCGTCGAGAGCCGGCCGTCGAAGTCGCGGCCGGAGATCGGGATGGTGCGGGTGCGGCACAGCACGCTCAACCAGCGCGGCGAGACGGTGCAGACCTTCATCGCCAATCACGTCGTCCAGCGCCGGCCGAAATAGCAGCGCGGGCGCGGAGCCCGAGGGGCGATGGACACTTTCACGCAGATCGTGCTGGGCGCGGCCGTGGGCCAGGCGGTCGGCTATCGTCGCCTGGGTCGCACTGCCCTCGCGCTCGGCGCCATCGGCGGCACGCTTCCTGACCTCGACGTGGTCGCCAATTCGCTGGGCTCGCTGGCCGAGTGGCAATACCACCGCGGCGTCACGCACTCGCTGTTCCTCGGTCCGGTGATCGGTCCGATCCTCAGCTACGGGTTGTGGCGGGCGTATCGACGCTGGCGGCCCGCCAGCCCGTGCGCGCAGCCCGATGGCCTCGGCGCCATGGTCGCCGTGCTGATCCTGGCCATCGTCACTCACCCGCTGCTCGATCTCTTCACGGTCTACGGCACGCAGCTTCTCGCGCCGTTCTCCGACGCTCGTTTCGTGGTCCCGGCCGTGTCGATCATCGATCCGATCTACACGGTTGTCCTGCTCGTTGCCGTCATCCTCGGGTTGCTGCGTCATCGTGCCGCGATTCCGGTGACGGTGATCGCGCTGACCCTGTCCTCCGCCTATCTCTTCTATTGCTGGGACCAGAACCAGCAGGCCGAAACCGAGGCGCGCCGTCAGTTGGCCGCGCAGGGGCAGCGCGCTGCCGATCTGCGCGCCTACACCACGATCTTTCAGCCCTGGCTGCGGCGCGTCGTCGTTCGCGAGGACGAGCATGTGCGCGTCGGCTTCGTCTCGACCTGGCGCTCGAGCCCGATACCCTGGACCTGCATTACGCGCCCGGATGATCCTGCGATCGAACGCGCCCGGGCGACACCGGAAGTTCAGATCCTGGCGCGTTTCGCCAGCGGACAGATCTGGCCGAGTCTGCGCCGCGACGAGCAGGGCCGGGCCGTCGTGCGCTTCACCGACCTGCGCTACGGCGTGCCGGGACCCACGGCCGCGGGCTGGTGGGGCATCGACGTGATGCTTGACCCGCAGGATCAGGTGCTGGGCGCAGCGCGGATCGCCGTGCCCCGGCCGCCGCTCAGCTGGAGCACTGTTGGCGCCGTCTATCGTGGCGGGCTGGGCGACCTCGCCGGCTTCTACACGGCATCCGGCGCATCGATGGAGCAGGGCGGTCCGGGATGCTAAGGTGACGGCATGCTGGTGATGCCCGCCGCCGATGAATCCGTCCTCGCCCGCCGCGCCGAGATCGTGGCCGCGCTGCGCGACATCGTGCCCGGGGAGGGCGTGATCGACGCGGAGGAGGAGCGCCGCGCCTACGAATGCGATGGTCTATCTGCCTATCGCCAGCTGCCCATGGTCGTGGTCCTGCCCTCGGCGGTTGAGCAGGTGTCGGCCGTCTTACGCTATTGCCACGAGAACAAGATCAGGGTCGTGCCCCGCGGCGCCGGCACCGGACTCTCCGGAGGTGCCTTGCCGCTTGCCGACGGCGTGCTGCTCGGCATGGGCAAGTTCAATCGCATCCTGGAGGTCGACTACGCCAACCGCTGCGTGGTGACGCAACCCGGGGTCACCAATCTCGGTATCACCAACGCGGTAAGCGGTGACGGCTTCTACTACGCGCCCGATCCCTCGAGCCAGATCGCCTGCTCGATCGGAGGCAACATCGCCGAGAATTCCGGTGGCGTGCACTGCCTGAAATACGGTCTCACCACCAACAATGTGCTGGGTGTCCAGATCGTGCTGATCGACGGCACGGTGATCCGGATCGGTGGCAAGCATCTCGACGCCGGCGGTTACGACATGCTCGGCGTCATCACCGGCTCCGAAGGCCTGCTCGGCGTGGTCACCGAGGTGACGGTACGCATCCTGCGCAAGCCGGCGACGGCCCGCGCCCTGCTGCTTGGCTTTCCGTCGCTGGAGACCGGCGGCGACTGCGTCGCGGCGATCATCGCCGCCGGCATCATTCCCGGCGGTATGGAGATGATGGACAAGCCGGCGATCCACGCGGCCGAGGCGTTCGTCCATGCCGACTATCCGCTCGATGTCGAATCGCTGCTGATCGTCGAGCTCGACGGCCCGGCGGTCGAGGTCGACGAACTGATCGCCGCGGTCAAGGAGATCGCCACGCAATGCGGCGCGGTCTATTCGCGCCTCAGCAACTCGGAGGAGGAGCGGGCGCGCTTCTGGGCCGGGCGCAAGGCGGCCTTCCCGGCGGTGGGGCGTATCTCGCCCGACTATATGTGCATGGACGGTACCATTCCGCGCAAACAGCTGCCCTTCGTGCTGAACCGCATCGGCGATCTGGCCACGAAGCACAAACTGCGCGTGGCCAACGTCTTCCACGCCGGTGACGGCAACCTGCACCCGCTCATCCTCTTCGACGCCAACAAGCCGGAAGAGCTGGCGGCGGCCGAGGCCTTCGGCGCCGACATCCTGCGTCTCTGCGTCGAGGTGGGCGGCGTGCTAACCGGTGAACATGGCGTCGGCATCGAGAAGCGCGATCTGATGGGCGCCATGTTCTCCGAGGACGATCTGGCGCAGCAGCAGCGACTCAAATGCGCCTTCGATCCGGACGGGCTGCTCAACCCCGGCAAGGTGTTTCCCACCCTCCACCGCTGCGCCGAGCTCGGCCGGATGGTGGTGCGTGGTGGCGCCGTGCCCTTTCCCGATTTGCCGCGCTTCTGACCCCGCATGAGTGAAACGCTTCGCCCGCGCTCGCTGGACGAGCTGCGCGACACGGTGGCGGCGGCCGTCGCCGGCTCGACCACGCTCGAGATCGTGGGCAGCGGCTCGAAACGCGATTTCGGCCGGCCGGTGCAGGCGGCGCGGATGCTCGATCTCTCGGCCCTCACCGGCGTGCGCAGCTACGAGCCGGCGGAGCTGGTGCTGACCGCCGGCGCCGGCACGCCGCTTGCCGAGATCGAGACCTTGCTCGCCGAGAAAGGCCAGATGCTGGGTTTCGAGCCGCCACATCTCGGCGTGCTCTATGGCACGGGCAGCGCCGGCACCATCGGCGGTGCGGTTGCCGCCAACCTCGCCGGCCCGCGCCGCATCAAGCTGGGGGCGGCGCGCGATCACTTCCTGGGGGCCGTGTCGGTCAGCGGTCGCGGCGAGATTTTCAAATCCGGCGGCAAGGTGGTGAAGAACGTCACCGGCTACGATCTCTGCAAGCTTCTCGCCGGATCGTTCGGCACGCTGGCGGCAATCGAAGAGGTGACGGTCAAGGTCCTGCCGGCACCGGCCAAGCAGCGCACGGCCCTGCTGTTCGGTCTCGAGCCCGAGGAAGCGATTGCCGTTCTGGCGCAGGGACTCAACAGCCCGCACGAGGTGTCGGGGGCCGCCTATCTGCCGGCGGCTGCGGCCGGCCGCTCCGGGGTCGATTACGTCCGCCGGGCCGGAACCTCGGTCGCCGCGTTCCGCTTCGAAGGCACGCCGCGCTCGTCGGAGACGCGTTGCAAATCGCTCTGCGGCCAGCTCAGCCATCTGGCGGCGGTCGAAGAACTGCACACCATGAATTCGATCAAGCTGTGGCGCGAGATCCGCGATGTGGCGCCGTTGCTGGCCGATGCCGGCAAGGCGATCTGGCGGGTCTCGGTGCCGCCCGCGGCGGGATCGGCAATCGTCGCCGCTGTGAAGGCCGATTTCCTTCTCGACTGGGGCGGCGGGCTTGTCTGGCTGGCCACGGATCCGGCCGGCGATGCGGGTGCCGCGACGATACGCGCCGCCATCCGTGCTGTGGGCTCCGGCCACGCCACGTTGATGCGCGCTCCGCTGCCGGTGCGCGCCGCCGTGCCGGTGTTCGAACCGCCCGAGCCTGCGCTTGCGGCGTTATCCTCGCGTGTGAAGGAGCAGTTCGACCCGCGCCGCCTGCTCAATCCCGGCCGCCTGTACGCGGGCGCCTGACATGCAGACCAGTTTCACGCCAGCGCAGCTCGCCGATCCGGACACGCAGGTCTCCGAGACCATCCTGCGCAAATGCGTGCATTGCGGCTTCTGCACCGCAACCTGTCCGACATACGTGCTGCTGGGCGACGAGCTCGACAGTCCGCGCGGCCGCATCTACCTCATCAAGGAGATGCTGGAGCAGGGTCGCCCGGCCACGTCGCGGGACGCGCTGCACATCGACCGCTGCCTGTCCTGCCTCTCCTGCATGACCACCTGCCCGTCGGTGGTGCACTACATGCACCTCGTCGATCACGGACGGGCGCATATCGAGAAGACCTATCGCCGGCCGTTCCTCGACCGCGCGCTGCGGTCGCTTCTGGCTTTCATTCTGCCGTATCCCGCCCGCTTCCGGCTGGCGCTGATCGGCGGATTGCTGGCCCGGCCGTTCGCGCGGCTGCTGCCCGGGCGTCTCAGCGCCATGCTGCGCCTGGCACCCGCCTCGCTGCCCAACCCGTCGCCGACGGACGCACCGCAGATTTTTCCCGCCGAAGGCGCGACCAAACTGCGAGTGGCGCTGCTCACCGGCTGCGCCCAGCAGGTGCTCGATCCCGCGATCAACGAGGCGACGATACGCCTGCTCACGCGGCTTGGCTGCGAGGTGGCGGTGGCGCGCGGCTCGGGCTGTTGCGGCGCGCTCACCCATCATCTCGGCCGCAACGACGAGGCGCACGGCTTCGCCGCTGCCAACATCCGCGCCTGGAGCGCTCTTTGGAGCGGGAAGGGGCCGGACCGCATCGCGATCAATGCCTCCGGCTGCGGCACCATGGTCAAGGACTACGGGCATCTTTTTCGCAGCGACGCTGTTCTCGCGGAGCCTGCCGCGCGCATCGCCGGCATGACGCGTGACGTGAGCGAGCTGCTGACCGAGCTTGGCCTCAAAGGCCAGGCGCCGCGGCCGCTCACCGTTGCCTATCACTCGGCGTGCTCGCTGCAGCATGGGCAGAAGATCACGGCGGAGCCGAAGGCGCTGCTCGCCGCATCCGGTTTCACGGTCCGTGATGTGCCCGAGGGCCATCTCTGCTGCGGCTCGGCCGGCACCTACAACCTGCTGCAGCCGGAGATCGCCACCCGCCTGCGTGACCGCAAGGTCGCCAACATCGAGCGGGTGAAGCCGGATGTGATCGCCGCCGGCAATATCGGCTGCATGACCCAGATCGCGTCGGGCACCGGAATCCCCGTGGCGCACACGGTGGAACTGCTGGACTGGGCGAGTGGTGGCCCGCCGCCCAAGGCCTTAAGCGCTCAGGCCTGAGCCAGGCCGTTGATCAGGCCGCGGTTGATCTGCAGCGCACGGTCCCAGACGAGGTTGCGCCAGTCATCGGCATCGGGATAAAGGGCGTGCCGGATCTCGGCCTTTATCGAGCGGCCCTGGGGGCTGTCGATCTCGCCGTGCTTGTGCAGCCAGTTGTCGGCGCGCAGCGAGGTGAGCACCACCGGCGGCTCCCAGGTGCCGTATTCCAGCGCCACGACATGGACCTGTGAGCCCGGCAGCGCCGCCACCATCCCCGCCTGATTCATGCCGTTGATCGGCTGTGCTGCCGAGGTGCCGAGATCGGTCGACTTCACCTCGTTGTCGAGCCAGGCCTGCATCCGGCGGAAGAGCTCGGTGTCGGCCGGCATGCCGTAAATCAGCTCGCCGTGCCCGTAGGGGCCGAGGCCGGTGTGATAGTCGACGATGGCGACATGCGGCACGGTCGAGAGATAGCGGCGGAGGATCGCCACGAGCGTGCGATTCGACCAGGTGGCGGAGTGGCCGCCGAAGAAGATGCCGTACGGATCGACGAACTGGCCGCTGAAGATCGCCGCGCGGTAGGCCGCTTCACCCTGCTCGGTGCGAAAAGCTTCGAGCGCGCGCGTCGTCTGATCGATCGATTCCCGGTTCCAGACCGGCGGCGTGACGATGTCGGCGAGCGCGGCATAGCCGGGGTTCGCCGGATGCGGCTGGGCGTGATCGACGAAGTTGCGGTTGAGGTCGACGTTGTCCTCGGTCACACGCCGCGTCCAGGCGTAGCCGTGCGGGTTGATGGCGTGAATGGCGAGGACCGCTACACCCCTGGGCAGCTCGCGGTACAGGCCTTCCTCCAGCCAGGCGACCTGGCAACCGGTGCCGCAATAGCCTTCGACGCCATGCGTGGCGGAGAGCGTGACGAGGGCCGCCCGCGCGTCACGGGGGCCGATCCAGGCGACATCGGTAAACAGCTTCTCGCTGTGCGGCCCGCGCAAGGGATGCTGGATGGCCTCAGTCACGGCGCCTGTCGAAGCCGCGGCGGCGAGGAACCTGGAGCGGGCGTCGCGGTAGTCTGTGGGGAAGTGGCGGGAAACGCTCATGGAAGCAGTGTTCTGCCCGGCAGGCGATCAACTGTCCAGCCGCTTCACACCCGAGCGTAGCCGGCGCATACTTGGCCCATGCTTCGCCGACTCGCCTGCCTGCTGCTGGCCGCCGTCGTCGTATTCCTGCCACTCGCGGGCCACGCGGGTCAGAAGGATGCGCGGCTCAACGACCTGTTCGCCAAGCTGCGCAGCAGTTCGGGCGGGCCCGAAGCCCAGATGCTGGAGCTGTCGATCTGGAAAATCTGGGCGGAGGCCGGCGACGCCGCCACCGATACGCTGATGCAGCTCGGCATGGGCGCCATGCAAGGGGGCGATCTGCCGGGGGCCTTGTCGCTGTTCGATGCCGTGACGGCGCGCGCTCCCGATTTCGCCGAAGGCTGGAACAAGCGCGCCACCATCTTCTTCATGATGGGAGCGATGGAGAAATCCGCCGAGGACGTGGCGCGCGTTCTGGCCCTGGAGCCTCGCCACTTTGGCGCCCTCTCCGGGCTCGGGCTGATCAACACCCAGCTGTCGAAGGACGATGCGGCCATCGCGGCCTTCGAGCAGGCGCTAAAGGTCAACCCGCATATGCCGGGCGTGAAGGCGAACCTCGAGGCGCTGCGCAAGAAGCGGAATAAGGGCGCCATCTGACGGTTAATACCGTCATCACCCCAACGTGACTTGCCGTCGGGCGCCCGTGTACCGATTATAGGGTCAGCCAAAGCCGTGCGGAGGATGCCGACCGATGTTCATCAAGCGTAAGAAGGGCTGGGAGATTTCGGAATCGCAGGCGACGCCCGAAGGGGTATTCCGCGATCGCCGGCGCTTCCTGACCGCCAGTGTGGCCGGCGTGACCGCCATCGGTGGTGCCTCGTACCTGGCGTTCGGTGGTGGCGGCGACGGCGCCAGCGCCACGGCGGCGACGCAGGTGGCGCAGGCCGACCCGTCGGCCGGGCTCTATCCGGCGATGCGCAGCATGCGCTACCGCCTCGACCGCGACATGACGGAAGAGAAGACGGCGACCACCTACAACAATTTCTACGAATTCGGCACGTCCAAGAACATCTGGCAGGCGGCGCAGAAACTGCCGATCCGCCCGTGGCAGGTGAAGATCGACGGTCTCGTGGACAAGGAGATGGTCCTCGACATCGACGACCTGCTGAAGAAGGTGCAGCTCGAGGAGCGGCTCTACCGCCATCGCTGCGTCGAGGCCTGGTCGATGGCCGTGCCGTGGACCGGTTTCCCGATGAAGGCGCTGGTCGAGATGGCCAACCCGAAAGCCTCGGCCAAGTACGTGCGCATGGAGACGTTCAATCGCCCGGACGTGGCAAGCGGCATGAAGGCCTCGTTCTATCCCTGGCCCTATATCGAGGGTCTGACGATCGAGGAGGCGAGCAATGAGATGACGCTGCTGGCCACCGGAATCTACGGCAAGCCGATCCCCAAGCAGATGGGGGCGCCCATCCGCCTGGTGACGCCGTGGAAATACGGCTTCAAATGCGTGAAGTCGATCGTGCGCTTCACCTTCACCGACGAGCGTCCGCGCAGCTTCTGGGAAGTGGCCCAGGGCTCCGAGTACGGCTTCTGGGCCAACGTCAATCCGAAGGTCTCGCATCCGCGCTGGAGCCAGGCGAGCGAGGAGCTCATCGGCACCGGCGGCAAGCGCGTCCCCACCCAGCTCTACAACGGCTACGGCGATTTCGTGGCCTCGCTCTACACGGGCATGGAGCAGAAGGGCGAGCGGCTGTGGATGTAGCCGCGCGCGGCTAAGCCGATCAGGAAAGGCCGGGCTGTCGCAACAGCCCGGTTTTTTTCATGGGAGCTAGCGGGAATCCTCGAACCCGCCCTGGCCCGGCGTCTCGGCCCAGACCTTGAAGCGCGGCGAGGGCGAGACTTCGCCATGCGCCATCAGCTCGTGCCAGACGGCGCAGGCTTCGAGGAAGCGGTTCACGCCCGAGGGCCAGATGATCAGGCTCAGCGCCTCGGCGATCTTTTCCTCCGCCACGCCCTGCGCGTAGGCGGAGCGGATATGCGCGGCCACGCCCGCCTCGCGGGCGATGGCGGCCTGGGCCGCCAGCAACGCCAGGTCGGCGAGGCCGCGCGCAATGTCCGAGCCCTTGAGCAGGGCGTCGACCCCGGCTGAGTAATCACGCAGCGGATCGATCTCGGGCCAGTAGCGCTGCCAGTGCTTGCCGGCGAAGGCGAAGCAGGTTGCAGCCTCGGCGTAGCCGGTGAGGCGCAGGGCGAGTGCTGCCTGGGCCTGCGTGCCGCCGGCCTTGCTGAACAGGTCTAGATGGTGGGTCCCGATCGCCTCGCGCGTGGCGATCAGGATGCAGAGCCAGACGAATTCCTTCTCGTGGTCGCTGAGATGCCGGCGCGTCAGGGTCAGCGCGCGGTACATGGTGAAATAGGCTTCGTGCAGGTCGGGCAGGGCCGCCGCCATCGCGCCGTGATGCGGCAGCAGGAAGCCGCGCGTCTTGCGCAGCTCCTCGATGCGGCGCCGCAGTTCGTCGGGCGAGGGCAGATCGGTGGCGTTCATACGGCGGTCACTCCACCATCCACGCACAGGATCTGGCCCGTGACGAAGGCGGCCGCATCGGAGAGCAGGAAGCGGATGCAGGCGGCGGCTTCATCAGGTTCGCCAAAACGCCCCAAGGGAATGGATGCGAGCAATCTGGCCCGCCGTTCGGGATCGTCGCGCGCCACCTGGGTCATAGGCGTGGCGATCGGCCCCGGCGCTACCGAGTTCACGCGCACGCCAGCCGGGGCGAGTTCGAGGGCCAGCGCGCGGGTGAGGCCGTTCACGCCCGCCTTCGAGGCCGCGTAGGCCGCGGCCCGTGGATGGCCGACCAGCCCGATCTGGCTCGAGACCAGGACCAGCGCGCCGCGCCGTGCGGCGGCCATCGGGCGCGCGGCTTCGCGAGCCACGGCGAAGGTGGCGTCGAGATTGATGCGGATCGTGTCGGCCCATTGCGCGTCGCTGGTCTCGAGGCCGGGCCGGTGATCGAAGATGCCGGCGCAGGCGACGGCGCCGTCGAGGCCGCCGATGGCCTTTGCGGCGCTGGCGACCAGCGCCGGGATCGCCGCCAGCTCCCGCAGATCGGCTTCGACGATGTGCGCGGCGGGCATGGCGGCGCGGATCGCCTGGCGCTCGGTGGCGTTGCGCGCGACCGCGGCGACTGCCGCGCCGTCGCGCGAGGCTTGCGCGGCGACGGCAAACCCGATACCTGAGCCGGCACCGGTGACCAGTATCCTGCGACCCTTGAGCGTGACGTCGCCCATCATTCCCGACTCTCTGCGGTTGGAGACGCCAGCATGATCGAAAACGAGGACGATCTGAAGCGCCGATTGGCTGAGGCCCGGGAGAAGCGCGGCTATCTCCTGCCGCATCACGGGCTGCTGGCGCTCGCCTCGCCGGAGCTGCTGGCCGCCTACGACCGCGCGTACACCGTGCTGGCGCTCGAGCCGCGTGTGCTCAGCGTCCATGACCGCGAGTTCGTCTGGCTGGCCATCCTCATCGCCACCGACGAGGCGCTGGCCACGCACCACATCCCCAAGTTCCGCGCGGGCGGCGGCACCGATGCCGAGATCGAGGCGATCCTGGCGCTGGCCGCGCTGGCGCTCGGCGTGCGCGCCTATCGCTTCGTCGGCACGCACTGGCAGGTCCACCTGCCGACCATCGACGTCAAGCGCGGCTATCTTGCGGCTACCGCGGCGCTCTCGGCGAAAGCGGAGGCGCGCCTCGTACGCATGGCGCTGGCGGCGATCCATGCCTGTGCCGGCGCCTGGGACGCGCTGCGCTGGGAGATCGAGGCGGCCTACGCCGCCAAGGTGCCGGAGATGGACCTCGCCGAAGCACTGTCGCTGGTCATGTTCCCGGGCTCGGTGCCGCGTTTCGTCGAGGCGGCCGGCGTGTGGCAGGACATGATCGCCAAGGGCGAAGTCCCGGCCTCGAAGCCCTTCGTCATCTGGGCCAGCATGCAGGGTCAGGGCGGCTACGACGAGGCCAGGGGCGTCAGGAAGCCCTGATCAGGTCGGCCGCCTTCTCGGCGATCATCACCGTCGGCGCGTGGGTGTTGGAGCTCGGCATGCGCGGCATGATCGAGGCATCGGCGACGCGCAATCCCTCGACGCCGCGTACGCGCAAGCTGCCGTCGACGACCGCGCGCGCATCGGCGCCCATGCGTGCCGTGCCCACCGGATGAAAGGCCGTGTCGGCGGTGCTGGCGAGCCAGGCATCGAGATCGGCATCGCTGGTGATGCCCGGCCCGGGTGCGAGTTCCGGCCCGCGATAGGGATCGAAGGCGCGCTGGGTGAAAACCTCACGCAAGCGGCGGATACCCTCGCGCAGCGTGCGCCGGTCGGACTCGGTCGAGAGATAGTTCGGCCGGATGACCGGCTCGGCGAAGGGATCGGCTGAGCGAATGGTGATCGTGCCGCGGCTCTCGGGCCGCAGCCGGTAGACATTGGCGAAGAAGCCGTGGCCGTCATGGCGCGTCAGAGCGCCGCGGAAAAAGGGCAGGCGCAGGGCCGCCGTGGAGAGGCCTGGCAGGAAGTGCGACTGCAGGTCGGGCGTGTCGAGCGCCCGGTCCGAGCGCAGGAAGGCGCCGGCTTGGAGCGGGAAGGTCGCGGCCGGACCGGTCCCGGTGAGGAGAGCCTGCAGCAGCGCGAGCGCCGCGCGGTCGCCGCGCAGGGTCGAATAGAGCGTCAGCGGCTGGGTGCAGACATGTTCGACCCGCGCCAGCAGATGGTCCTGCAGATTCTGGCCGACTTCGGGCGAGTCGGCCGCCACCGCGATGTCGTGGCGCCGAAGCTCGTCGGCGGGACCGATGCCGGAGCGCATCAGCGCGCAGGGTGTGGCGACCGTGCCCAGGCTGAGAATGATCTCGCGGCGGGCGCGCAAGGTGGTTCGCTTGCCGCCGATGATCGCCTCGACGGCCACGGCGCGGCCTTTCTCGAATATGACCCTGTCGACATGCGCGCGCGTCGCGATGGCCAGATTGGAGCGGTCGCGTACCGGGTCGAGGAAGGCGCGCGCCGAGCTCCAGCGGCTGCCCTTGCTTGTGGTGAAGTCGTAGCGGCCGAAGCCCTCGGGGGCCGGGCCGTTGAAATCGGTGCTGCGCCCGTGGCCAGCCTGCACGCCCGCCTCGATGAAGGCATCGAACAGCGGGTTGGACGAGCCCGCCCGCGACACGGGCAGGGGGCCGTCGGCGCTGTGGCGCTCGCTCGCCCCGCCGTGGAAACTCTCCGAGCGTTTGAAATAGGGCAGCACGTCGTCGAAGGCCCAGCCGCGCAGCCCCGTCTGCGCCCAGCCGTCGTAATCCGAGGGCAGGCCGCGCGTATAGACCATGCCGTTGATTGCCGACGAGCCGCCCATCACCTTGCCGCGTGGCCAGAAGAGGCGGCGGTTGGCGAGGTGGGGCTCGGGCTCGGTGAAGTGGAACCAGTTGGCGTAGCGGTTTCGCAGCAGCAGGCCGGTCATTATCGGAACGCGCAGCAGCGGGTTGCTGTCGCGTCCGCCCGCCTCGAGCAGGAGGACCTTCGTGCCGGGATCGTCGGACAGGCGCCGCGCCAGCACGCAGCCGGCCGAGCCCGCGCCCGCGACGATGTAGTCGTATTCCGGATTCCCGCCCATGCCGCCGCCGCTGGTTTGACCTATTGTTATAACCAAGATACAAAATTGGCGAGCGTCGATGAGCGGGTGTTTGCGGTGCGTATCGTGGCCCGCGTGCATATCGGCCACGCGCAGATCGGCCACGCCGAGATCGGGAGGAGAGGTGCCATGATTTCCAGAATTCGCAACCTGTCTCGCCGTCGCGTGCTCGCGTCGGGCGCCGCCCTGGCCGGGGCCGCGGCCCTGCCGCGCATCGCCCATGCGCAGGCGGTGCCGACCTTGACCACCTTGCGCTCGACCGCCAAATCCTGGCTCTGGGCCGCCGAGGACTATGCCAACGCCGGCGGCTTCTTCGAGCGTGCACGGGTCAAGGTCGAATCGAACGCCTCCAATCGCGGCACCAACATCGCGGCGCTGGCCGGCTCGGGTGTCGATGTGGTGCTCGGCGATCCGGGCGAGGCGATGCGCGGCCGCGGCTCGGGCCTGGCCATCAAGACCTTCATCCAGACAGTCAACAAATACGCCTCGAACGTGGTCATCAAGCGTGAGGTGCTGGAGAAGCTGAACGTCAGCGAGTCCTCGCCGGTCGACCGCAAGATCGCCGCGCTCAAGGGCCTGCGCCTGGGCACGACCGGGCCGGGTGCGGCACCCGACGCGCTGTTCCGCTGGCTCTCCCTTCAGGGCCGCATGGATCCCAACACCGACATCCGGCTCGTCCCCATCCAGGGCGGCGGTCCGGGCATGCTCGCCGGCCTGCAGCAGAACGTCATCGACGGGTTCTGCCTGTCCTCGCCGACCTCCGACCTCGCCGTGCAGGACCGCGACTGCCGCTATCTCTTCAATATGGCGACCAACCCGCCACCCTTCCTGCAGGACTATCTCTACATCTGCGCCTCGACCGCCGAGGCGACGATGCGCAACGCCGAGAAGCGCGAGGCGCTGGTCCGCTACTGCCACGGCATCCAGATGGCCCTGAAGGCGATCAACGATCCCGCCGGACGCGGCAGGCTGAAGGAATGGTCCGACAAGTGGTTCGAAGGCCTGCCGCCGCAGATCGCCGACGTCTCCTTCGAGATCAACTCGAAGATCTTCTTCGCCGACTGCGTGCCGAAGAGCGACCTGTTCTCCAAGAACGTCGAGTTCATCAACGGCGTGAACAAGACGATGAACGCCGAGGCGCTGCCGGCGGGCCTGACCTTCGAGCAGCAATACGATACGGCCATCGCCCGCGAAGGCGCCTCCAGGGCCTAGCGTGGGCATCTCGGTCCGCGGGATCGCCAAGCACTACGTGGCGCGCGGCAAGGAAACCGCCGCGCTGGAGCGGGTCGACCTCGAGATCGGCACCGGCGAGTTCGTCGCCTTCGTGGGGCCGTCGGGCTGCGGCAAATCCACGCTGCTGAACATGATGGCTGGCATCGTGCAGCCGAGCTCGGGCGAGATCCTGCAGGACGGCCGCAAGATCGACGGGGTCAATCGCGGTGTCGGCTACATGACCCAGGGCGATTCGGTGCTGCCCTGGTACTCGGTCGCGCAGAATGTCGACCTGCCGCTCAAATTCCAGAAGGTGCCGGCCGGCGAGCGCAAGACGCGTGTGGCGGAGTGGCTGTCGCGCGTCGGCCTGACGGGCTTCGAGACGAGCTTCCCCTCGGAGCTGTCGGGCGGCATGCGCAAGCGCGTGGCCCTGGCGCAGGTGCTGGTCTACGACCCCAATACGCTGCTGATGGACGAGCCGTTTGGCGCGCTCGACGCCCAGCTCAAGCTGCTGATGCAGGCCGAGCTGCTGAAGATCTGGGAAGCCACCCGCAAGACCGTGGTCTTCGTGACGCACGATCTGGCCGAGGCCGTGACGCTCGCCAACCGTGTGATCGTCTTCTCCGGGCGCCCGGGCCGGATCAAGGCGATCGAGGACGTGCCGATCGACTATCCCCGCGATCCGTTCCGCGTGCGCTTCCGGCCGGAGTTCGAGGCGGTCTACGCGCGGCTGTGGGAGGCGCTGGCCCCCGAGATCGCCAAGGGCGAGGCCGCGTAGATGAGCGTGCGCGTGGATGAAGCCGCCGCGATCGGCTCGGCCTCCGTGGGCCGCTCGGACGCCGTCGCCGCATGGCACGCCGAGCAGGGCCGCAAGCGCCTCGCGGTGCTGGCCGGGCGCGTGCTGGTCGGGGTCATGCTGATCGCCCTCTGGGAATACGCCTCGGGCCGCTGGATCGAGCCGCTGTTCATCTCCTCGCCCTCGGCCGTGGGCATGCGGCTGTGGCGCTGGCTGGTCACCGGCCAGCTCTGGAACCACCTGTCGATCACGCTCTACGCCACGGCCATCGGCTTCGCCATCGGCTCGGCGGTCGGCTTCGTGCTGGGCATCCTCTTCGGCCGCTATAAGCTGGTCGCCGACATCTTCGACCCCTACATCACCGCCATCTATTCGCTGCCCAAGATCGCGCTCGCGCCGCTCTTCATCATCTGGTTCGGCATCGGCATCGAATCGAAGATCGCCGTCTCGGCCTCGATCGTCTTCTTCGTCGTCTTCCTCAACACCTATGCCGGAACGCGCGACGTCAACCCGCTGCACGTGCACTCGGCGCGCATCATGGGCGGGTCGGAGACCGAGATCCTCCGCCATGTCGTCGTGCCCTCGGCGGCGGCCTGGGTGATTACCGGCCTCAAGGTGTCCGTACCCTACGCGCTGGTCGGCACGGTGATCGGCGAGTTCATGTCCGCCAACCGGGGAATCGGCTACGTCATCGCCGCCGCCACCGGCCTGTTCGACACGACGTCGGTATTCGCCGGTCTGGTCACGCTTGGCGTGGTCGGCGCGGCGATCAATGTCGGCCTCAAGCACGCCGAGACTTGGCTGCTACGCTGGAAAGGTTAGGCTCGCCTGCCGCCGCCGACGAAACCCGTTTCCCGGTCCGCGGGTTCTCGATCGGTGTGAAGCGGAATTCAGCGGTGTTTCACCACAGCTCTCAACCAGGACTCGAAGCCGGGCCGTGACGAACGGCCCGGCTTTTTTGCGGGAGCGGGTTCACCCGCGCCTGCTCTTCTTGACGGATGCGGCGCCCTTCATGGTGGCCACAACGGCATCTCTGAACAGGGCGATCGTATTGTCGTCCTTGCTGGCGGTTCGGGTGATGAAACTGACCTGCATGGGCGCAATATCCAGCTCGAATTTGAGCGCGTTGATCAAGCCGCGGTTCTGGGGCGCTTCCACGGCGTGTCTTGGCACCACCGTCAGGTAGTCGGTCCCCTGCACGACCATGAGGCTTTGCAGGTAGGTTGCGGTTTCCAAAACCGGCTCCGGCAATTGCTCGCCATGACGAAGGAACGCCTCGCCAAGCGCCTTGCGAACGCTCGAGTCCCCGCGCTGGAGCACCCACTCACACCCGGCGAGCTTGCGGTAATCGGGCTTCGACAGCCGCAGTTTCCGATGGGCGCTCGCTGCGATGCAGATATCCTCGTCGTAGAGGTCGACGTAGGACAGGGAGGCTAGAGCCCCCCTTTCCGTGATCTCGTCGACCGGCAATCGCCCGATCATGCAATCGAGCTCGCCGGCCCGTAGCTGCGGGAGCAATTGCTTCGAGGTGCCCTCGACGGCTTTGACGGCGCAGCCACCGGCAGCCCGGAAGCGTCCGATAACCTTGGCCAGATGCGTGGCATAGGCCTGCGGGACGAGGCCGACGCGCAGCACCTGATGCTGACCGTCGGCCAGCCGCTCGACCGTATCCGCGAAATTGTAAAACTCGTTCAGCATCGTCCGCGCGCAGTCGAGGACGGTCTTGGCCTGTCCTGTCGGCATGACACCCCGGCTGTTTCGTTCGAACAGCCGCAGACCGAGCAGGGACTCCAGATCGCTCAGCATGGCGCTGGCGGCGGGCTGACTGATGCCGAGATAGTGCGCCGCCTTGTGCAAGGTTCCGCATTCGGCGAGCTGCACGATCAGAAGGAGATGCCGGTACCGGACGTGCGACAGCCTTTTCAATATCGGCTTGCGCATGGTTCCAATGGCCCTCTTCGCGGTGATAACCGGCGGTTATCGCCGGATCAGAGCAAATGATTATCGGCGACGCAAGGCGCCCGGTACGCTGATTGGCGAAACAGGCGAAATGATGAGCCGCTCAAGCGAACGCCCGAATGTCGTTTTGATCCTGGCTGACAATCTGGGCTGGGGCGAGCTGGGCTGCTATGGCGGAGGCGCTCTGCGCGGCGCCCCCACGCCGCGCATCGATCGGCTTGCCTCGGAGGGAACGAAGCTCCTCAACTTCAACGTCGAAAGCGACTGCGTCCCCACGCGCTCCGCGTTGATGACGGGGCGGCACCCGATCCGGACCGGCGCGTTCCAATCCATTCCCGTCGGGCTTCCGCAGGGGCTCATTCCCTGGGAGAGGACGGTCGCCGAACTTCTGTCCGAAGCCGGATACGCGACGGCGATGTTCGGCAAATGGCATCTGGGCGACAGGGAAGGCCGGTATCCGAAGGACAAGGGTTTCGACGAGTGGTACGGCATCCCGCGCACCAGCAACGAAACCATGTTCATGAGTTCCGTCGGTTACGACCCGTCCGTGGTGCCGCTGCCCCATGTCATGGAAGGCCGCCGAGGCCGCCCTGCGGAGGAGCGGGAAATCTACGATCTGGAGATGCGCCGGCGTATCGATGGAGAGCTGACCGCGCGCAGCTGCGCCTTCATCCGGAAGAAGGCGGCCGAACGTGAGCCGTTCTTCCTCTATGTCCCCCTGACGCAACTCCACTTTCCGACCATTCCGCACCGCGACTTCGAGGGCCGTACGCGCAAGGGCGATTTCGCCGATTCCCTCGTCGAACTGGATGCGCGGGTCGGCGAGATGCTCGACGCGGTCGATCAATGCGGCCTGCGCGACAACACGCTGTTCATTTTCGGCAGCGACAACGGCCCCGAATTCAGAAGGCCGTGGCGCGGTACGGCCGGCATGTGGACAGGCACCTATCACACCGCGATGGAAGGCGCGCTGCGCGTGCCCTTCGTCGTGCGCTGGCCGGGACAGATACCGGCAGGGCGCGTCAGCAACGAGATCGTTCATGTCGTCGATATCCTGCCCACGCTGGCGCGTTTGTGCGGAGCGGCGGTCCCCATGGACCGTCCCATCGACGGCGTCGACCAGACGGATTTTCTCCTGGGGCGTCGTGAGCAGTCGCCGCGCGAGGGCTTCGTCTATTTCATCAAGACGGAGATGCGCGCCGCCAAATGGCGCGACTGGAAAGTGCACTTCATCTGGGAGGTCGAGCCCAACGAGGGCACCAAGCACCTCGAGACTCCTTACCTCTTCAACCTGATTCAGGATCCCAAGGAGGAGACGGACGTCAGCTCGACACAGGGCTGGGCGCGGATTCCGATCCAGCGGATGGCCGCCGCGTTCCGGGAAAGCCTGAAATCATCCCCGCCGATTCCCCCCGGGGCACTGGACGACTACAGACCGATCACTCAACCGCCGACACCAGGCCCGAAGTGAAGGAGCTGCCATGTTCCCCATGATCCAGATAAGAACGGCACAAGCGGCGGTCGCTGTCATCGTCGGAGTTCTGGCCGTTGCCGGTGGAGCGCCGGGCCGGGCGCAGGACGCGCCGCCGGATCTCGCCCGCATCATCGTCCCGTATAGCGCCGGCGGGGCCGGAGACGTCATGGCGCGTGCGATCGCGCGCACGGCCAGCACCGCTCTCGGCCGGAGATTGATCGTCGAGAACCGGCCCGGCGCCTCCGGCATGATTGCCGCCGCGAGCGTGGCGAGAGCCCGAGGCGACCGCTCGGTGCTGCTGCTGGGGTCGTCGGGGGAACTGGCGATCAACCCGTCCCTGTATAAGACGATCAATTACGATCCACGCGCGGATTTTCAGCCCATCACCTTCGTCGGCAAGCTGCCGCTGGTTCTGGTGGCGCCCCAGTCGCTGCCCTACAAGGATCTGGGAGACGTGCTCGCCGCCGCCGCCAGGAACCCGGACCAGATCGCCTTCGGCTCGGCCGGTGCGGGACAGGTCGCGCATCTGGCGATGGAGTTCATCATGCAGCAGAAGGGCGTCAAGATGCTCCACGTCCCGTACAAGGGAGGCTCCGAGGTCGTGACGGCCGTGCTCGGCGGGCAGGTTCAGCTCTTCTTCTCGGGCATGCCGCCGGCGTTGCCGCATGTCGCGGCCGGCACGCTGCGGGCGCTGGCGGTTTCGACCACGGAACGGGTCAAGCAGGTGGCGCAGGTGCCGACCGTCGCCGAGGGTGGCGTGCCGGGCTTCGACATCTACAACTGGTTTGCCCTCTTTGCTCCGGCCGGCGTGCCGGCCTCCGATCTGGAAGCGATCCGCAAGGCTGTCGACGACGCTGTTGAAACGGCCGAGCTGCGGTCGATCTGGGAGACCCAGGGCATTGTCGGTCAGCGAATGACCGCGCAGCAGCTGGGCGCCTTCGTCATCTCCGAAACGCAGAAATACAAGGCGCTGATCGAAACCGCGCAGATCAAGATCGACTGAAATGGGCACGGCCGGACCGCCTGCCATCGATCTGGCCACCGAGCTTGGCGAAGGGTTCGCGCTGCCGCCCTGCGGCATACCTCTGAACGCTCTGAGCCAGGCCACGTTCGACGGGCGGTCGCTGCATCCACGACACCTGATGGCGCGTGACGATCAGTCGCTGCTGAACCTCGTGTCGACCGGTTACGTGGCGTGTGGCGCCCATTCGGGCGACGCGGTCGTCATAGGCAATACGGTTCGCGTGCTGGCCGAACGCCGGATCGCCATCGGTGCGCATCCCTCCTATCCGGACGTGCTCGGCTTTGGCCAGACGGCTCTCGACCTGTCCGACCAGGAGCTGGAAGACGTCATTCTCGTCCAGCTTGCGAACGTCGCCGTGCTGGCGGAGCGCGCCGGCTCACGCCTGTCGACGGTGAAGTGTCACGGCGCCCTGGGTTTTGACGTGTCCTATAACGAGCGGACCACGCAGGTCATGGCGCGGACGATTGCCAGGTTCGACAGTTCGATTTCACTCGTCTGCATGGCCGAAAGTCCGGGCACGCGTGTGGCGCGCGACTGCGGCATCCGGGTTTTCCAGGAAGCCTATATCGATCGCGGCTACGGCGCCAATGGCCGGATCGTGCCTCGCAACCACCCCCGGGCGTTGCTGACCGATCCCAAAGCGGCAGCGGATCAGTTCGCGGACATCCTGCTGCGCCGGCAGGTCACGACGGTCGACGGGCGGGGCATACCGCTGGCCGCCGACTCGTTCTGTCTCCACAGCGACACGCCCAACTCCGCCGCGATCAGCGCCGCCATCGCCGCGGTGATCGCGGGCCACGGGATCAAGGTTTCCGCGACGGCCTAGCGCGACGTCGCTGCGCCCGCCCGTTCGATGAGGACAAACATCACGAGCGCGAGAACGGCAAGTCCGGTGAACAGTAGGGGCGCGCCAATGCCCAGCAGCTGCGGCAGCTGCGTCTTGCCCATGGCGCCGACGGGAAGGATGTTGGCTTTGACCCAGTCGAAACTGAGGGCATAGAGGACGCCACCGACAAGCATTCCGATGCCGCCCACGAGAGCGTGCAGGCTGCCTCCGCCGATCGCGGCGAGCGCCGTGCCGGGGCAGTAGCCGTAGAGCACCATGCCGACGCCGAAGATGGCCGCGCCCAGCGAGACCGCCAGCAGGTCCGCGGGCTTGATGTGAAACTGCGCGTAGCCCAGGTCGACGAGGGCAAACACACCGATGCCGCCCACCACGATGGCGGTCATCATGATCTTGATCACGGTGAAGTCGCGAAAGAGGAACTGGCGGACAATCGTGTCGTAGTCGGCAACCCGGCCGCGGTGCAGCAGGAAGCCAAAGGCGGCGCCGAAGACGACGGCGAGAGCGAGGAGGGCGGTGCCTGTCACGGGAAGCATGGAACGCTCCGTTCAACGGGATTGCGGACGGAAGAGAAGGAAGGCGGTGAGGATTCCCGCCGGGAACATGACGGCGAGGAACACCCAGCCGCTGAGCGCAAGCTGAAGGCCGCCGGATATCCCGTTGCCGCTGGTGCAGCCGTTCGCAAGGCGGGCGCCGTACATGGCCACGACCCCGCCGACGAAGGCGGTCACGTAACGCCGGGCGGCCGACGGGCCGAACCGACCGGCCCACACGGAGGGAACGGATTCGAGCTTCCACGTCCCGGAGAAGATCGCGGAAAGCATCCCCCCGAGCATGGTCCCGATGAGGAACAGGGTGCCGTAGTCGAGCTGAAGCCTGTTCTTCGCCCAGTAGCTGTTCCCGGCGACGAGGTCGGCGCCGAGCACCGGGGTCGCGACGCCGCCGGAGACCTGCGACAATGCCGTGGTGATGCCGAGAGGGTTGTTGGCGACGACAAAGACGATCCAGCTCAGGACGCCGATGCCGGCGCCAATGAGGTAGGGCGTCCAGTCGATGCGGTCTGCCTGCACGACGGGGAAGGGTTGGGGAATGGCGGTCATGGGTATGGCTCCGGAGGAGATCACGAACGCTTGCAGGTGTTCATGCCGAGCAGGGTGTAGGCGGGGCAGAAGCGGATCGCCGCGGTGGCAATCATCACGGCCCCGATGGCGGCGACGGCCCAGCGCCAGGATCCCAAATCTGCGAGGATTGGCGCGGCCGGCGGGAGAAGCGCAAGCACCAGAAGCACGAGCCCCGCGATGAAGCGGGCGCCACGATCGACAGTTCCGACATTGGCCATGGCACATCCTCTTGCAATGTGATCCTTCTCCAGATATAAGTAATTTCGAAAGTACTTAAATGTCAAGACCCCCCTCCAAGCCGTCGACGCATATCAGCCTTGCCGACATGCGCCCGCGCGTCGAAGAAGCCGCGGCGATGCTGGCTGCCATGGCCAATCCCAAGCGGCTCCTCGTTCTGTGCAGTCTGGTGGGAGAGGAGCGCTCGGTCGGAGAGCTTGCCCGGCTGGTGGGTTTGAGTGACGCGGCGTTGTCGCAGCATCTGTCCCGCCTGCGCGGGCTCGATCTCGTCCGGTCGCGGCGTGACGGACAGACGATCTACTACACACTGTCGAGCGGAGACGTGCGCGCGCTTCTCCAGACGCTTCACAGGCGCTTCTGCGCCGGCCCGGCAAGGGACCGGTCTTCAGGCGGAGTGCGCGCCGGCGGAGACCACCGTTGAGCGAATACGAGCGCTGGGAATCGCGATACGCGACCGTTGAATACATCTTCGGCAAGGATCCGAACTATTTCCTTGCGGCCAGCAAACCTCTGCTGCCGAGGACCGGCAAGGTCCTTGCGGTCGCGGACGGTGAGGCCCGCAACGGCGTGTGGCTGGCGGAGCAGGGCCTGGAGGTGCTGTCGCTCGACTTCTCGCCTTCTGCCCAGGAAAAGGGCCGGCAGCTGGCGGCCGAACGCGGCATTGCCGTCGCTCCCGCGCCCGGTGCGAGGCTGACGTTCGAGCGCGCGGACGTGCACGCCTGGCCGTATCCCGAGCAGGCCTATGACGTCGTGGTCGAGATCTTCACGCAGTTCAGCACCCCGGGCGAGAGGGAGCGGAAATGGGCCGGCATGCGGCGGACGCTGAAGCCGGGCGGCCTGCTCATCCTGCAGGGGTACACACCGAAACAGCTGGAGTACGGCACCGGCGGGCCCCGGGATATCGAGCACCTCTACACGCGCGGCATGCTGACGCAGGCCTTCGCCGGGCTGCGGGACATGCGCATCGTCGAGGAGGAGCTGGAGCTGCACGAAGGCGACCGCCACAAAGGCATGTCGGCGGTGATCGGACTGACGGCGCGCAAATAGCGGGACGCGCTTCGTCGACCTTCAGTCGTCGCCGATTGTGCTCTCCCCCGATCGCGCGGCGTGGGTTCGACGTACGGCTGTGGCGCGACGAACACGCGGCTGGCCCGTCGCCGCAGACGGCACCAAAAAAAATCGCCCGGCTGTTTAGGCCGGGCGAGTTGAACAGGGAGGCTTCACGTCTGGGAGACGTAGGATCCGAAGACCCTGCACCCTGGCCCTCAGGCCGGGGCGGCGTCAGTGGGCAGGGAAGCCCGGCGACGCTGGGCTGCTACCGAAGCAGCAACTCACGATTAATAAATAAGCGCCTGATCACTGAAAGCCCATCGCAGATAACTCCTAGTAGGCATGCGATGGGCGCATGGGTGGCTCAGAACTGCGTCTCCGCCACCTTGCGCACGAGGAAGTCGCGGAAGACCGCTATCCTCTTGGAATTACGCATTTCTTCGGCATAGACGAAATAGGCCTCGTAGGTCGGGCCTTCGAGATGCGGGAGGATCTGGACGATCTTCGAGCTCTCCTGAGCCATGTAATCGGGGAAGGCCGCGATGCCGACTCCGTTCTCGACGGCCCGCAGGATGGCATAGACGTTGTTCACTTGGAGCACCGGGGTCCGGCGCTGCCCGGGCGGGCAGCCGGCCTCGAGCAGCCAGTTGATCCCCGGGAAGGGCGGCCGCGGATCCTCGCCGTAGACGATGATCTTGTGCCGGTCGAGGTCGGCCGCCGTCTGGGGCGTGCCGAACTTCTTGAGATAGGCCGGCGAGGCGAAGACGTGGATATGCACCGAGATCAGGTGCCGCTGAATGAGGTCCGGCTGGCGCGGCGGCTGCATGCGGATGGCGCAGTCGGCCTCGCGCATGCCGAGATCGAGCTCCGAATCCTCGACCAGCAGGTTGACGTGGATGTCGGGGTAGAGCTCGAGGAACTCGCGGATGCGGGGCACGAGCCAGACCGAGCCGAAGGCGACCGAGGCGGTGACCCGCAGCAGGCCCGAGGGCCGGTCGCGCGTCTCGGTGATCTGCGTCTCGACCGAGGCGAGCTTGCCGAAGACGTCGCGCACCGTGCTGAACAGCATCTCGCCGGCTTCGGTGAGGATGAGGCCACGGGCGTGACGGTGGAAGAGCGGCGTCTTGAGCGATTCCTCGAGCGCGCTGATCTGCCGGCTGACCGCCGACTGCGAGAGGTTCAGGGATTCGCCGGCATGGGTGAAGCTGCCGGCCTCGGCGACGGCGTGGAAGATGCGCAGGCGGTCCCAGTCCATCGCCATGCGCTGAAGACCTACTGCGCGGCCAGGGGTGTGGCGGCTTCCTCGTGCGCGAGGAAACGCTCGGCCTCGAGGGCGGCCATGCAGCCCATGCCGGCGGCGGTGACGGCCTGGCGGAAAACTTTGTCCTTCACGTCGCCGGCGGCGAACACGCCGGGGATGTTGGTGGCGGTCGAATCCGGTTTGGTGACGAGGTAGCCCTCGTCGTCGGTAGTAAGGATGCCCTTGAACAGCTCGGTCGCCGGGTTGTGGCCGATGGCCACGAACAGGCCGTCGACGTCGAGCTCGCGGCCCTGGCCGGTGACCAGATCCTTGAGCTTGAGCGTGGTGACGCCGGGCGGATTGTCCTTGCCCAGGATGTCGGTGACCACCGAATTCCAGATCACGTCGACCTTGGGATTCTTGAACAGGCGGCCCTGGTTGGTCTTGTCGGCGCGCAGCTTGTCGCGGCGGTGGATCAGCGTGACCTTGCTCGCGTGGTTGGTGAGGTAGAGCGCCTCCTCGACCGCGGTGTTGCCGCCGCCGACGACCGCCACCTTCCTGTTGCGGAAGAAGAAGCCGTCGCAGGTGGCGCAGGCCGAGACGCCGAAGCCGCGGAATTTCTCCTCGGCCGGCAGGCCGAGCCACTTCGCCTGCGCGCCTGTGGCGATGACCACCGTGTCACCGAGATAGGTGTCGCCCGAATCACCGTGGAGCGCGAAGGGCCGCTTGGAGAATTCGACTTTGGTGATGATGTCCTCGATGAACACCGTGCCGACATGCTCGGCCTGTTTCTGCATCTGCTCCATCAGCCAGGGACCCTGGATGACTTCGGCGAAGCCCGGATAGTTCTCGACGTCGGTGGTGATCGACATCTGGCCGCCGGGCTGCATGCCGCGGATCAGCACGGGCTGGAGGTTTGCGCGCGCCGCGTAAATGGCCGCGGTGTAGCCGGCGGGGCCGGAGCCAAGGATCAGGACTTTGCTGTGACGGGTCTGGGCCATGAGGGGGAATCGGGGGACTCGGGGCCGCGGAAGTGCGGCCGGTCCGTAAACGTAAGTGGAGGGAGGGGGTGACGCAAGGCCGGTGGCCGGGCTGCGCCGGTCGGCCATGGAGATCACGAAGACGTGCGGACTCCAACGGTCGTGGGTGCTTGCCGCGCGTCGCGTCGTCATTTAGCACGGGTCCCGGCACAGTATCCACCGAAGTCACGATTCATGAATGCGCAACTCCTGACGTGTCGGCGCCCCGCGCTGCGGTATTGCACGCAGGGCGCCCACTGGGCCGGAGCCGCCCTGATCGGCGCGGCATGGCTCGGTGCGGCAGCGGCGTCGGCGCTGGAACTGCCGCCGGCCGACATGCTCGGATGGGAGGTCCAGAAATTTCACGGCCAGACCCTCTACAGCCTGACGCCGCCGGAAAGCGGCCCCGTGCTGCACGCCCGATGCGATCGAAGCGCGTCCGGGCTTTTCCGCCGACAGACCATCGATCTGACGCGGACGCCGGTGATCGAGTGGTCGTGGCGCGTCGACAGGGTCTTCGAGCCGCCGCGGGACGAGCGCCTCAAGGCGAATGACGACTATGCGGCGCGCATCTACCTCGTGGTGGATGGCGGCCTGCTGGCCTGGCGTACCCGCGCGGTGAACTACGTCTGGGCCACTTCGATGCCCGGCGGGTCGGACTGGCCCAACGCCTACGCGGGACAGGCGCGCATGGTCGCCGTGCGGTCCGGCCCGCCGTCAGCCGCGGGCGAATGGCAGCACGAGCGGCGCGATGTCCGGGCTGATTTCAAACGCCTGCATGGCATCGATGTCCGGGCGATCGACGCGATCGCCATCATGACCGACTGCGACGACCGCGCGACGACCGCCGAAGCCTGGTACGGAACCATCCGCTTCGTCGCGGACTAGCCCCCGCGCGCAGACCGGATCCGCCGGAACAGCGCTGCCCCGCACCTTCGAAAGCACTGCAGGAACGGCCGCTAAGTGGCGCGCCGCCACATTGTGTCAAAAGGGTGGAAGCAACTTTCTTAGCCGGCAAGCCTTTGAGAAACCAGAAGGACGCCATGTCCAATGGTGTCCAACGTGTCTAATTCGGTTCCCGTCATGCCTTGTTTTTTTAGAGCCCGGGCCGCTTATTTTTTTTCGTCAACCTATGGACGAAACGTCTTCAAAGCCCCATTTGCGGGAAGTGACGTCAGAACCCGAACATGTGGTCGAGGCTGAAGGCGTTCTCGCCGTCGGCGAGGCCGTGATAGCCGAAGAGGCGGCAGGTGGTGTCGCGCACCAGCACATAGCCGCCGTTGCCAGCCTGCTTGAGCTTGTCGCGGCCGAAGATCTCGGACGCCTTCCACAGGAAGGAGCCGGAGCAGGGGATGCGGATGTCGTGTCGGGCAAGCTCGGCGCCGTCGCTTCCGTGCAGCGTCAGCGAGGTCCGGGATTCCACCGCCCACGGGGTCGACGCCGGATAGATGAGGTGGCAGAGCGTGTCGAGCCCGTCATGGCCGAGCCGCAGGAAGAGCCGCGTCGACAGGCCGGGCGCGCGGCCGGCATAGGATTGCGGCTCGTTCCTGTAGGTCAGCACCGTGTTGAAGATATGCGCACCGAAGCTGGTCTCGGCGCTGTGGCCGGAATTGCGGTCCTCGTAGCGGAAGAGCGCGTGCAGCCAGCCATCGGCCTCGCCGCCGTCGCGGAAATCGTAGAGCAGCTCCATGTGCCCGTAGCCCGATTGCAGCTTGGTGCCGTTGAGCAGCGAGGCGATTTCCAGGCTGGTCGCATGGTGGCGCGGCAGGTTGCCGAGGAAGGAGGTCGTCGCCTCGCGGCCCGAGGCGTCGTAGACCTTGACCGAAACCGGCAGCGATTCCTGCGTCGTCGCCATCGGCGTCGGCAGCACGATCGAGCGGTAGCGCTCCGGCGGCAGCACGGGCGCCGGCAGGATGAAGCCCTTGCCCATCAGGTTGGCGAGATCCGGGATGTGCGGATCGGGCTTGAGATCGGCGCGCTCGACATTGGGATGCGCGAGGCGACGCTGCCCGGACGCCTGGACGATCTCGTAGCGCGGTCGCACGAAATGCTTGCCGGCGGCGATCTCGATCTGCTGCGGCCAGCGAGCCGCCGGCAGCAGGCTCGCGACGTCGAGCGCCACCGAAGCGAAAGGCGGGATCGCACGGTCGAGCCAGGCTGTTTCCGGTCGACCCATTATCGACAGCCCGATCGACTTCGCCGGAATGGTGCAGGGATGGCTGTTCTGCACCCAGAGCAGGACCTTCTCGCCGGAGGCCGGTGCGGGCAGGCCGGCGTAGTGGTCCGACGGCCAGGCGTTGGCGTCGTGGGTGCAGGAAAGCTCCTCGGCCTTCGGGCCGAAGATGTCGAGCGCGTATTTGACGACGTCGTGCCCGGTGGCGCCGATGGCGTGGATGAAGAGCTGGCCGCAGAAGGCGGGCAGGCCGAAGCGCTTCCTCACCTCGCGGCTGTCGATGACGATGCCGGCGACACCGGACGCGACCTTCTCGCGCCATTCGGCGAGCACGTTGCCGTCCGCGCCGTAGAGGCACAGCCACAGCCCCATCTCCTTCGCGCCGTAGCCGGCCCAGTAATTCGCAGTGACGATCCGTGTGTGGCGGGCATCGTCGTCGCGGAAGAAGGCGAAGTTGGTGGCGAAGTTGTTGGGGTCGAGATAGTTGCGCTTGTTGACCAGCATGTCCTCGGCCAGGCGCATGCCGTCGAGAGTGACGATCTCGGCACCTTGCGGGGTCAGATGGCGGATGTGGTCGACGAAGCGCGTGGCGTCGAAGGCAAGAACGAGGATCGCACGCGCACCGGAGGCTGGCAGGTCGGTCACGGGCTGAGCCCGCCGGCCGAGCATGCCTTTGCCGATGGCGTCGACGTCCTGCACGAACAGGCCGGCGAGGTTCAGGCCGGTGAGTGGATGCAGCGCATCGAACGCCTCGGCGAGACCCAGCGGGTCATAGACCGCGACCGGTCCCAGTTTCGCGAGACGGTCGAGCAGCGCGCGCGCCGGCGCGATCGCCAGCGGGTGGCCGACGGCCTTGAAAAAAGCGTTGCCGCCCTTGACGTTGCTGAAGGTCTCGATACGCAGTGCCATGGGCGACTTATAGCCCGCGGAGCGGGCTCACTTCCAGCCGAAGCGCTGGCGGCACATGGCGGCGGCGCGGGCGGTGTCGTCGGGTGGCGTGTAGGTCCACCGTTCCAACGTCCCGGTGAGGGGCCGCGTGTAGCCCTCGGCGATGAGGTCGTCCTGGAAACGGCGCAGCCGGGCGGAATCGCCGGGCAGGCGCACGACATAGACCGGCTTGCCGGTAGCCAGCGCCTCGGAGGTCATGGAGACCGAATCCTCGGTGACCACGATGGCGTCGGACAGCGCGAGGATGCCGAGGTAGGGGTTTTCTCCCTGCCCATCCCAGACGAAGGTCGACAGGCCGGCGAGGGCCTGGGCCAGCACGGCCTCGTTCTCCTTGCCCGTGCGGCGCGAGGGCGTCACGACCAGCCCGGCACCGTGCTGCCGGGCGAGCGTAGCGAGCCGGGCGGCAAAATCCGACATGGTCGGCGGATCGAGACGGAACCGGCCGTTGCTGCCGCCCACGAGGACACCGATCAGCGGCCGTGGCAGGCTGCTGAAGGCCGGCGCCCAGCGTTGCGCCGCGTGGCGCAGTTTCTCCGGCGTCACCGGATGGATCGCGCCGACGGTCGACAGCACGTTCTCGCCGCGCATGCCGTCATGACGCGGGGCCACGACGACGTCGAAACGGTCGAGACCCATCAGCGGGTTCTGGATGTGCGCCGCCTTGACCCGGCCGCCGCTGGCGCGCCGCATCGCCGCGGCGAGCGGGGCCGCGATCTTGCCGCAGCTGATGACGACATCCGGCCAGGGCGGGTCGAGGCGCTCGCTGCTCTCGGCCAGGCGGGCGAGGGGGTTGAGCCAGAAACGGCCGGGCAGCCGCTGCCACGGCCAGTCGGCGCGCACGCGCTTGAAGACCGGTTCCAGGCCTAAAGCTTCGGCCAGGCCGCGGCCCTGGGATTCGAAGCCGGCCTCGCCCGGGGTGACGATCCAGCCGACGGGAGACATGGGCGCGGACTATGAGGGCCGGCCGGTCGGCAGGCAACCCCGGGTAAGAAAATTCCAAACCGGGTTGCGGTATCGCCAGCCCCGTGGAATATTATTTCAAACAAGATAGCCGACAGGGAAATGAACGATGCGGGGCGTCAAACTCGACCGGATCGACCGCCGTATTCTGCGGGACCTGCAGGACAGCGGGCGCATGACCAATGTCGAGCTGGCCCGGCGGGCGCAGATATCGGCCCCGCCCTGCCTGCGGCGCGTCCGCGCGCTGGAGGATGGCGGCGTCATCAAGGGCTACCACGCCGAGCTCAACTCTGCCGCGCTGGGCTTCAACGTCACCGTGTTTGCCCATGTCGGGCTGGCCAGCCAGGCCGAGCATGACCTGAAGGCGTTCGAGGACCTGGTCAACTCGTGGCCGCAGGTCCGCGAATGTCACATGCTCGCCGGCGAAACCGACTTCCTACTAAAGATTGTTGCCGAGGATTGGGACGCCTATCAGAAGTTCCTGACCACCAAACTCACCACCGCGCCGAACGTCAGTCATGTCAAATCGGCCTTGGCAATTCGCAGCGCCAAGCATCTCGCCGGTGTTCCCGTCGAAGTTGAGTAAATTGCGATGCAGCGGTAGCAGTCGCTAAAAGTCTCGCAACTCTTTACGCCCCGTTTACGACGAGTCAGTAGAACGCGCTCTCCCCTATATGGAGGCGCTCTGTGTTCGCTCGGCTCTCGGCCAATGCCCTGATCAAGTCGGTGATCGTCGCTCTGGCGACGGCTGTCGTGTTTCTTCTCGCATTCGGCGCCTGGAAGTCCTGGCAGAGCGTGGCGGCGGCGAACCGAATTGCCGTGCTGGTCGAGGTGTCGGATCACCTGTTCACGGCGATGCACAATCTGCGCAGCGACCGGACCTCGACGGTGCGCGGCTTGAATCTTCCGAACCGGATCGTTCCCGAGGAGGAACAGCGGATCAAGGATGTGCGCGGGGCCGAGATGCCGGCGCTGCACGCAACCATCCGCCTTTTGGGCGGGATCGAGTTCCCGGAAAAGGCAGCGATGCTGCCGACACTGGAGAAGTCGGTGCAGACCCTGACGGCCCTGCAGGCCGAATCCTGGGAGGAGGTCCTCAAGCCGAAGACCGGTCCCCGGCGCGAGGCGCTGGCCAAGGAATTCGGCGCTCACGTGTCGTCGATGCTCGAATTTCTCGATAACCTGACGGGCAGCGTAACGGCTGCGGCCATGCAGTACGACCCCTTCATCGATCGCATGCTGCGCCTGAAGCAGGTGGCATGGCTGACCCGCAACTCGATCGGCGACGTCTCGTCGACCCTGTCGAATGGCCTGGCCACCAACAAGGTTGCTCCGGAGATCGCCGCGCGCTGGCCGATCAATATCGGCCGCGCCGAGGCGTCGTGGACGGCGCTGAACGATGTCGCCGGCGAAGGCGCCTTGCCCGCGCGTCTTGCCGATGCCCTCGCCACCGTTCGCAAATCCTATTTCGGCGGTGACTTCCTGGCGCTGCGCGAGCGTCTCTTCAAGGCCCTGATGGCCGGGGAGAAGCCGGAGATGACGGCCGTCCAGTGGTCGCAGCACACGCGCGAGCGCAACAACGGCCTGCAGGCCGTGGCCGAAGGCGCGCTGCTGGCCGCCAAGGAGTACACCGCGAGCCAGTACGGCACCGCATGGCGCCAGTTGATCACTCAACTCATGCTCCTGATCGGCGCTCTCGCTCTGGCCTGCGGCGGTGTCGTCGCCGTCAGCCGTCGCGTCGTCCGCCCGCTGCACACCATCAGGGATGCGATGGCCAGGGTTGCCAGCGGTGATCTGACGGTTGAAGTGCCCTACACAGATCGCCGGGACGAGATCGGCGCCCTGGCCGCCGCGCTCGGCACGTTCAAGCAGAACGCCGTCGAGAAGGTGCGGATGGAAGAGGAAGAGCGGGCGCGCAACAGCAAGTCCGCGGCACGCCAGCAGGCCATCGAAGCCCATATCGCGGCTTTCGAGACGCAGATGCGGGAGGCGCTTGCGGCCCTGACGCAGGCCTCGCAGCAGATGAGCCAGACCTCGCAGACCATGTCGACCACGGCCGAACAGGCCGGCCGCCAGTCGAAAGCGGTGGCGACCGCCGCGGGCGAGGCGTCGAGCAACGTTCAGACGGTGGCCGCGGCGTCCGGCGAGCTCGGCTCGTCCGTGGCCGAGATCAGCCGTCAGGTGGCGCATGCCGCGACCATCGCCGGCCGCGCCGTCGACGAGACCAAACAGACGGACAGCACGGTCCAGGGCCTCGCGGACGCGGCCAACCGCATCGGCGAGGTGGTCAAGCTGATCAACGACATCGCCGGCCAGACCAATCTGCTGGCGCTCAACGCCACGATCGAGGCGGCGCGTGCCGGTGAAGCCGGAAAGGGCTTCGCGGTCGTTGCCTCGGAGGTCAAGTCGCTGGCCAACCAGACGGCCAAGGCCACCGAGGATATCGCCACGCAGGTCAGTGCCATCCAGAGCGTCACGGCGGATGCGGTCGAGGCGATCAAGCGCATCGGCGGCACGATCGGCGAGGTCAGCAGCGTCGCGACCTCGATCGCCTCGGCGGTCGAGGAGCAGGGGGCGGCGACGCAGGAGATTTCGCGCAATACCCAGGAAGCCGCCCGCCGGACCAAGGACGTGTCCGACAACATCGTCGGGGTCACGGCCAGCGCCGATGCCACCGGGTCTGCCGCCCAGGGGGTTCAGGCCTCAGCGGCGGCTCTCGGTGCGCAGGCTGAGAAACTGCGCGCCCAGGTCGATTCCTTCCTCAGCCAGATCCGAGCCGCCTAAGACGCCGGGATTGCCGCCTCGTCATCCTCCGATGACGAGGCGATGGATCAGCCCGGCCGCCGCTCCGCCGGCTACCAGCCAGTGGATTTCGGGTTTCCACTGGATCATGACGGCAAAGGCGGCGAGCGCCAGCAGGATGGCGAAGAGATCCGGCTGCCCCCCGGGCAGGATCACGCCTCCTGCCAGGAAAACACCCAGGTTGAGGATCACACCCACCACGGCAGCGGTGATGGCGCCCAGGGCCGAGCTCAGTTTCGGGTTCTCGTGGATCGAATGAATCCAGGGCGCCGCGCTTAGTACGAACCAGAAACTCGGCAGGAACGTGCAGTAGGTTGCCAGGCCAGCGGCAATCGTGGCCGCGAGGCCGGGTGCCAGCACGCCAGGAATCTTCCAGCCGGCGAAGAAGCCGACATATTGCAGGACCAGGATCAGCGGCCCCGGCCTCGTCTCGGCGAGCGCCAGGCCGTTGAGCATCTCGTCAGGCGTCAGCCAGCCGTAGGTGTTGACGGCTTCCTCCGCGACGTAGGGCAGGACGGCATAGGCGCCGCCGAAAGTCACGAAGGCAGCCTTTGTGAACAGGTTGGCGACGTCGGCAAAGGGCTGCGTGCCGAAGACCAGCAGGACAACGACGATGGGCACGGCCAGCAGGGCGATGAAAACCGCCGACATGCCGACCAGCCGGAACACCGGCCGCTCGACCGGCGCCACCGCAATGCCATCGACCGCGCTGGGTGAGTCCGCCGCCGCCTTGCCCGGGCCGTGTCCGCCGCCTGCGAAAACAGTGCTGCCCTGCAACCCGGCCATCCAGCCAATCAGACCGGCGGCCAGCACGATCCAGGGAAAGTCGATCCCGGCGAAATAGATCGCCACGAAGGCCGCCGCCGCAATCGCCACCGCCAGCCAACCCTTGAGCGCACGGTTGCCGATGCGCCAGATGGCACCCGCGATGATGGCGATGACCACCGGCTTCAATCCGTAGAACAGCGACGCCACGAGCGGCACGTCGCCATAAGCGGCGGCCAGCCAGGACAGCAGCAGCATGATGGCCGCACCCGGCAGAACGAAGAACGTGCCGGCGGCGATCCCGCCTTTGAGCCCGTGCAGCCGCCAGCCGATATAGGTGGCGAGCTGCATGGCCTCGGGGCCGGGAAGCAGGGTGCAGAAGTTCAGACCGCTGAGGAACAGCCGCTGGCCAATCCAGCGCCGGCGGTCGACCAGTTCGGTCTGCATGATGGCGATCTGTCCGGCCGGGCCGCCGAAGCTGATCCATCCGAGCTTGAACCAGAAGCGCAGGGCCTCGCCGAAGCTGGGGGCGGGAACGTAGCCGGCGGAGGCATCGGGCATGCGAGAGGCGTCCATGGTCAGCTCTTCGGTGGCCAGCCGTGGGTTTCGCCCTGCAGCTTGCGGCACCACGCGTAGAGCGCGTCGTAGACCACGAAGCCGTGCTTCAGCATCTCATGGTCGTCCTGGAAATTGTCGGACAGGCCGAGGGAGATGGCAAGCAGGCCGGACGATTGGGGTGCGAGTTCCGGGTGGCCGGTGTCGGCGCCGCGCACGATGGTGGCGAGCTGATCGAGTGAGGCGCTCTTGAGATCGTATTTCTTGAGGAAGGCATCGAAGCTGCAGAGTGGCCCCACATGCGACAGCTCCACGTCCGGCACGTCATAAGGGACGGCGCCGGTGCGCTTCGCCTCGCTCAGCACCTTGTCGGAGGGCACGTACAGGAACTCCGGCTCCTTGTCGATGAACCGGTCGATCAGCCAGGGACAGGCGACGCGATCGATCTTCGGACGTTCGCGGGTGATCCACTTCATGGGGTCAGCCTTTCTTCGCTTGGGTTTGTCCGCCGATGGCGTGCCAGGCGGCGATACCGCCGGCGAGCGGCACGGCCTTCAGCCCCTTGGCCGTGAGGGCAGTGGCGGTATCCTCGCTGACGTTGTGGCCGTAGACGCAGTAGACGACGATCTCCCGGTCGCGGGGCAGGCTGTCGGCCCATTCCCCCACCGTCTCAGGCTGTCGCCACTCCGCGCCGGCGATCATGTCGCCACCGGCATCGAAGGCCTTGCGCCGCCGCACGTCGAGCAGCAGCGGCGTGGCGCCGCCGGCAAGGTGAGCCCGCAGGTTTTCCGGCGCCAGCGCGCCTCTGCCGTAATGCACCTCGGGCAGCGGGCCGCCGTTGGTGACATGAGCGAAGCGCTGTTCGGCCCATTCCCAGTGGATGTTGCGCATGTAGGCGTCGACATAGGCGGGCGGCCTGGCGCCGAAATCGATGTGATAGGCGTGCTCATACATGTCGAGCGCCAGCACCACCCGGCCATCGGCCAGGGCGTGGGTGTGATCGGCCGCCCACTGATTGCGCAGCTTCCCGTCGCGCGGCGACCAGACCAGCAGCACCCAGCCCGAACCGCCGCCCAGCGCCTTGCCCATCGCGCAGAACTCGGCCTGCCAGCGGGCGACGCTGCCGAAATCACGCTCCAGCGCCTTGGACAGCCCGGGAAGCGGGGCACCGGCCGGCTTGCCCTGCCGGCCCGGTCCGCCGAGCCCGGCGAAGTAGAGCTCGTGCAGGACCATCGAGTTGTGGGCGATGAGCTCCTCGCGCTTCAGGCCGTTGAGCACGAAGACCGGCGCCGCCGCCGGGTCGAGCTTCGCCAGTTCCGCCGTGATGGCGTTGAGCCGGCGCACCGCGCCCCCGTAATTGTTCTCGTAGTGGCTGGCGATCAGCCGCTCCGACAGGCCGTCGAGCTCCATCGGGGTGAGTTCGAGCGGGGCGATGTTGTAGGTCATGCTTCCCTCCGGGCCCGTGCGGGCCGTAACCATTCACCAAGCGCGCAGAGGCCGCGGTAGAGCGCAGGGGCGCGGGCAAACACATCCTCTTCGCTCGCCGGGCGCGTCACCCAGCGGTAGAGCGAGTCATAGAGCACCATGGCGTAATCCAGCCGCTCGTTGTCGTCGCGCAGCGTGCCGGCGAGGCCGAGCGAGATGGCCCGCAGGCCGATCGCTTCCGGCGCGCCGTCTGCGCGATTGTCGTTCTGGGCATCACGCACGATCGCCGCGAGCCGCTCGAGGCCGGGATCGGTGAGCGCGAAGCGGGCGCGGATGACGTCGAAGCAGGTGCCGCCCGGTCCGTGAGTGAGATCGGTCTCGGGCGTGCCATGGGGCACGTCAAAGGGTATCGCCCCCGTGACGGCCGCGGTGTTGCGGATGTCGTCCGGCGCAACGAACAGGAACTCGGCCCGGGGATCGACGAAGCGGCGGATCAGCCACGGCGACGCGAGACGATCGATCTTCGGCCGCCGTTGGGTTACCCAGCGCATGAAAGCCTCCTTCTGCAGCAGCCGATACGGGAGAAGGGGCGTGGAAAGCCAAACACCCTCTCCCCGCGTCAGCGGGAAAAGGCAGTGCTTGGACGAAAATCGTCTTGGGGAATGCCGGGCGTCTGCCGTTGCCCGACGATCGGCTGTGTACGCCTCGCCCCGATTACTGTCAAGCCGGCGCGGTATTGAGGGAACGGAATGGAATCGCGGCGGTTAATACCCAGGGGCAATCACTGATCGCCGGCGTTTCCACTGACGAGGAGTCACGTTTTGCTGCGTTCCCCCGTTTCCGTCCCCTCCGTGTCATCCCTGCGCGCGCTGCCGCGCGCCGTCCTGCGCCGCTCGCTGGGGCGCGTGCGCGACGACTTCCATCGCTTCTCCCTGTCACCGACGGCGCGCGAGGTCATGCGTCTGCGCCTGACCTATCTCTCAGCGCGCAAGCTGCGCAACATCGAGACCTGCGCCGCGGAGGTGAACGAGAACGGGGCGCCGGGCGACTTCGTCGAGTGCGGCGTGGCGCTGGGCGGTTCGGCGATCGTGCTCGCCTCGCACCTGGAATTCGGCTGCCGGCTGCACGCCTACGACGTGTTCGGCATGATTCCGCCGCCGTCGGATCGCGACGACGAGGGCGCGCATAGCCGCTACGAGACGATCCGCAGCGGGCGCTCGGCGGGCATCGGTGGCGACGAGTACTACGGGTACGTGGACGATCTGCGCACCCGCGTGGTCGACAATTTCCGCCTGTTCGGCTTCGAGCCCGACGGAAGGCCGATCACCCTTCACGAGGGGCTGTTCGAGGACACGCTGCGGTTCGAGCCCGGCCAGCGTGTGGCGCTCGCCCATATCGACTGCGACTGGTACGACCCGGTGTCGTTCTGTCTGGAGACGATTTACCCGCACCTGTCACCGGGCGGCTTCATTATCCTCGACGACTACAACGACTATGGCGGCTGCCGCCGCGCCACCGACGCGTTCCTGGAGCGTCACGCCGACATGGAGCTGCGCTCGGCCACCAGCAACGCGATCCTCTATCGCCGGGGCTAGAACTTCTCCTCGCCGCGGTGGCGATGGGCGTCGGGGAAGTCGCGATAGAGCGCGAAGGTCAGGTTCTCGGCGAGCGAGTTGACGCCGTGGTGGAAACCCTCGATCGGCTCGCGCCGGCCGCTGACCCGCACGAAGGCCTGCTCGAGCTGCGCCATGTCGCGCGTTTCGACGATGATATGGAATTCGGCGAGCGTCTTCGGCCCGAGCCCCAGCTTGCGCCTGGTGGTGCGCCAGGATTCGATCAGACCGTCCTGCTTGAGCCGGCCGAGGTAGGCGTCGACCTTCTCGCAGAAGGTTACGTCGCTCACCCCCGGCTTGAGGTCGCACCAGATGTGATAGAGGTCCATCGGGTCCCCCGGCAGCGCCGGGCGCTGCGGGTCAGCGCCCGTCCGGACTAACGATACCGGACTTTGGTGATCTCGTAGGCTTTCGAGCCGCGCGGCGTCGTGACCTCGACGGAATCGCCGGTCTGCTTGCCGATCAGGGCGCGGGCCAGCGGCGAGGTGACCGACAGGCGGCCCTGGTCGATATCGGCCTCTTCGGCGCCGACGATCTGGTAGGTCGATTCCTCGTCGGTGTCTTCGTCCGCCAGGGTCACCTTGGCGCCGAACTTGATCTGCTTGCCCGAGAGCTTGCTGACGTCGATGACCTCGGCGCGCGAGATCTTGTCCTCGAGCTCGGCGATACGGCCCTCGATGAAGCTCTGCCGCTCGCGCGCCGCGTGATACTCGGCGTTCTCGGAGAGATCGCCGTGGTCGCGCGACTCGGCGATGGCGCGGATGATCGCCGGCCGTTCTACCGCTTTGAGCTGCTTGAGCTCCGCTTCCAGGCGCGTCTGGCCTTCGGCGGTCATCGGAATCTTGTCCATGGCAACAACCTTTACCCTCGGTCGACCGCCGTAGACGGCTGACCGATACCTCTTCCCTATGTCGGTGGGTGTTTAAAAGGACTGCCTAAAATACGACTGGAGGGGTGCAACTTCAAGACTGCCCGCCCGGAGGGCGGCAATGGCCTCGACGGTCGCCCGGGCGCCGGCGACGGTGGTGTAGTAGGGAATATTTCCCAAAAGGGCGGTCTGCCGCAGGCTAAAACTGTCCTGGACCGCCTGGGCGCCCTCGGTGGTGTTGAAGACGAGCTGGATATCACCGTTCTTCATGGCGTCGACGATGTGGGGACGACCCTCCAGCACCTTGTTCACGCGCGTTACTTGAATACCGCGAGTGCGGAAGAAGTCCGCGGTCCCGGCGGTGGCCACGATCTTGAAGCCCATGGCCGCCAGCCGCCTCGCGGGGTCGACCATGCTGGCCTTGTCGCCGTCGCGCACCGAGATGAACACCGTACCGGCGAGCGGCAGGATCCCGCTGCCGAGCTGCGACTTGGCGAAGGCGAGAGCGAAATCGGCGTCGATGCCCATGACCTCGCCGGTCGATTTCATCTCGGGGCCAAGGATGACGTCGCTTCCCGGGAAGCGGGCGAAGGGGAAGACCGCTTCCTTGACCGCGACGTGCCCGCCGGAGGGGCGTGTCAGCTTGAACGAGGCAAGGCTCTCGCCGGCCATGACCCGCGCGGCGATCTTGGCGATCGGGTTGCCGGTCGCCTTGGCGACGAAGGGCACGGTGCGTGAGGCGCGCGGGTTGACCTCGAGGATGTAGACCTCCTCATCCTTCACCGCGAACTGCACGTTCATCAGGCCGACGACGTTGAGACCCTTGGCCAGCGCCACGGTCTGGCGCTCGATCTCGGCGATGATGCGCTTCGACAGGCTGTAGGGCGGCAGGGAGCAGGCGCTGTCGCCGGAATGAATCCCGGCCTCCTCGATATGCTCCATGATCCCGGCGACGAAAACCGTCTTGCCGTCGGACACGGCGTCGGCGTCGACCTCGGTCGCCCCCGACAGATAGGAGTCGATCAGCACCGGGTGCTTGCCGGAAAGGCGCACCGCCTCCTGGATGTAGGTGCGCAGGGCCTCGGGTGTGTGCACGATCTTCATGCCGCGCCCGCCCAGCACGTAGGACGGCCGCAGCAGCACCGGGTAGCCGATGCGGTTCGCGGCAGTTTCGGCTTCGGCCAGCGAGAAGGCCGTGCCGCTGGGCGGCTGCTTCAGCTTGAGCTTGTTGAGCAGGCGGGCGAAGCGCTTGCGGTCCTCGGCGATGTCGATGGCATCGGGCGAGGTGCCGAGGATCGGGATGCCGGCCGCGTTGAGCGCGCCGGCTAGCTTGAGCGGCGTCTGGCCGCCGAACTGCACGATCACACCGAGTACGCGACCCTTGGTCTGCTCGCGCCGGATGATCTCGATCACGTCCTCGGCGGTGAGGGGTTCGAAATAGAGCCGGTCGGAGGTGTCGTAGTCGGTCGACACGGTCTCCGGATTGCAGTTGATCATGATCGCCTCGAAGCCGGCCTCGCGCAGCGCGTAGACGGCGTGGACGCAGCAATAATCGAACTCGATGCCCTGACCGATGCGGTTCGGGCCGCCGCCGAGGATGACGATCTTGTCGCGCTCGGTGGCATCGTCTTCGGATTCCGCCGGAACGAGGCCGTCGCCCTCATAGGTCGAGTAGAGATAGGGCGTGCGCGAGGCGAACTCGGCGGCGCAGGTGTCGATGCGCTTGAACACCGGCACGATGCCCGCCAGGCGGCGCGCGGCGGAGACACGGGCTTCGCTCTTGCCGGTAAGGGTGGCGAGGCGGGCGTCGCCGAAACCCATCTTCTTGAGGCGCTGCCAGTCCTGTGGGGTGCGCGGCAGACCGTTGGCCCTGATCGCCGCCTCAGCCACGACGATCTCGCGGATGCGCTCGAGGAACCACCTCTCGTAGCGGCAGGCGGCGTGGATCTCGTCGGTGGTCAGGCCGAAACGGTAGGCCTGGGCGATGACCAGGATGCGCTCGGGTGTGGGCCGCACGAGTGCTGCGTGGATCGCTTCCTTGCTGGCGCCGCCGTTGGCGCCCGGGATGTCGACCTCATCGAGCCCGGTGAGGCCGGTCTCCAGCGAGCGCAGTGCCTTCTGCAGCGACTCCCCGAAGGTGCGGCCGATGGCCATGGCCTCGCCGACCGACTTCATCGCCGTGCTGAGCAGCGGCTCGGCGCCGGGAAATTTCTCGAAGGTGAAGCGCGGGATCTTGGTGACGACGTAGTCGATGGTCGGCTCGAAGGAGGCCGGCGTCACGCCGGTGATGTCGTTGTCGAGTTCGTCGAGCGTGTAGCCCACGGCGAGCTTCGCCGCGATCTTGGCGATCGGGAAGCCGGTGGCCTTCGAGGCCAGCGCCGAGGAGCGCGAGACGCGCGGGTTCATCTCGATGACCACCAGCCGGCCGTTCTCGGGATTGACCGCGAACTGGACGTTCGAGCCACCGGTGTCGACGCCGATCTCGCGCAGCACCGCCACCGAGGCGTCGCGCATGATCTGGTATTCCTTGTCGGTGAGCGTCAGCGCCGGCGCCACCGTGATGCTGTCGCCGGTGTGCACACCCATCGGGTCGACGTTCTCGATGGCGCAGATGATGATGCAGTTGTCGGCGCGATCGCGCACAACCTCCATCTCGTATTCCTTCCAGCCGAGGACGGATTCCTCGACCAGCACCGAGCCGACCGGCGAGGCGCGCAGGCCGCCGAGCAGGATGCGCTCGTACTCCTCGGCGTTGTAGGCGATGCCGCCGCCGGTCCCGGCCAGCGTGAAGGACGGCCGCATGATCGCCGGCAGGCCAACGAGCTCCAGCGCCTGCTTGGCCTGGTCCATCGAGGTGACCAGCATCGACTTGGGCGATTCCAGACCGATCTTGGCCATGGCCTCGCGGAACAGCAGCCGGTCCTCGGCCTTCTCGATGGCCTCGCGCTTGGCGCCGATCAACTCGACGCCGTGCTTCTTCAGCACGCCCATGTCGGCGAGCTTCATCGCCGTGTTGAGCGCGGTCTGCCCGCCCATGGTCGGCAGCAGGGCGTCGGGCTTCTCCTTCTCGATGATCTTGGCGACGATCTCGGGCGTGATCGGCTCGACATAGGTCGCGTCGGCCAGGCCCGGATCGGTCATGATCGTGGCGGGGTTGGAGTTGACCAGGATGACCCGGTAGCCCTCGTCCTTGAGCGCCTTGCAGGCCTGCGTGCCGGAATAGTCGAACTCGCAGGCCTGGCCGATGACGATCGGCCCGGCGCCGACGATCATGATCGACTTGATGTCGGTGCGCTTCGGCATCAGCGCGTCTCCATCAAGCGGACGAAGCGCTCGAAGAGATAGTGGCTGTCGGTCGGGCCGGGCGAGGCCTCGGGGTGGTACTGCACCGAGAAGACCGGCTTGTCCTTGACCCTCAGGCCCTCGTTCGTCTTGTCGAACAGCGAGACGTGCGTCACCTCGACGTCGGCGGGCAGCGATTCAGGCACCACGACGAAGCCGTGATTCTGCGAGGTGATCTCGACCTTGCCGGTGGCCAGGTCCTTGACCGGATGATTGGCGCCGCGATGGCCGCGCGGCAGCTTGGTCGTGCGCCCGCCCAGCGCGAGGGCCAGCATCTGGTGGCCGAGGCAGATGCCGAAGAGCGGCGTGCCGGTTGCCAGCAGCTCGCGGATTACGGGTACTGCGTACTGGCCGGTTGCCGCCGGATCGCCGGGGCCATTGGAAAGGAAGATGCCGTCGGGCTGGTGGCGCATGACATCGGCGGCGCTGGCGGTGGCCGGCACGACGGTGACCTTGCAGCCGGAAGAGGCGAGGCAGCGCAGGATGTTGCGCTTGGCGCCGTAGTCGATGGCGACCACGTGATGGGCCGGCTTGTCCTGCGTGCCGTATCCCTTGCCAAACTGCCAGCGCGTCTGGTCCCAGCTGTAGGTCTGGCGGCAGGTGACCTCGAGGGCCAGGTCCATGCCTTCGAGCCCCGGCCACTCCCTGGCCTGGCGCTTCAGCACCTCGATGTCGATGACGCCGTCGGGCGCGTGGCACAGCGTGCCGTTGGGTGCGCCGAGGTCGCGGATGCGGCGGGTGAGGGCGCGCGTGTCGAGCCCGGCGATGCCGACCATGTCATACGATTTGAGCCAGGCATCGAGATGCTGGCTGGCGCGGAAATTCTGCGGCTCGCTGATGTCGGCGCGCAGGATCAGGCCGCGCGCCGCGGGCGTCGTGGTCTCGATGTCCTCGAGATTGGCGCCGACATTGCCGATATGCGGAAAGGTGAAGGTGATGATCTGCCCGGCATAGGAGGGATCGGTCAGGATCTCCTGGTAGCCGGTCATCGAGGTGTTGAAGCAGACCTCGCCGGTGCGCAGGCCGGCGGCGCCGATGCCGCGACCCCAGAACACCGTGCCGTCGGCCAGCACCAGCGCCGCGGTGGTGCCGGGCGGCCGCGGGCGGATCGCAAGCATCGCCGGTGCCGGTGCCGCCGTGCGGGTGCGCGCCGAATCGCCCCGCCCCTTTTTCTGGGGGCCAGGCTTGCGGGAGGCCGGCTTCATCGAGAGGTGTTTTCCTTCGCAAGGTGCCGCGCTGAGTCGCGGCCGTGTCGCGTTGGGCGGGCTGTGTAGGCCATGCGCCGCGGAGCGTCAAGCCTTTACGAAGTCAAATACCCATTACAAATCAATAGTTTGTGCAATATTTCGCGATTGCCACAAAGACCGAATTGGGTTAGGTTGCGTACTTTCCCGCTCCCCAAATGGATTCGCTTCGCATGCTGCGCGATGAGCTCAACGACGCGTTGAAGACCGCCATGAAGGCGCGCGACGAGCGCACCACGCAGACGCTGCGCATGGTCTTGGCCGGCCTCAAGGACAAGGACATCGCCGCGCGCACCAAGGGTGTGACCACCGGCATCACCGATGACGAGGCGCACAGCGTGATGCAGAACATGGTGCGCCAGCGCCGCGACAGCATCGCCATGTACGAGAAGGGCGGCCGCGCCGACCTCGTGCAGAAGGAGAACGAGGAGATCGCGGTCATCGAGCGCTTCCTGCCCAAGCAGATGGACGCCGCGGCGACCGAGGCGGCGGTCAAGGCCGCCATCGCCGAGACCGGTGCTGCCTCCATGAAGGACATGGGTAAGGTGATGGGCGTGCTGAAGCTGAAATACGCCGGCCAGATGGACATGAGCCAGGTCGGGCCCCTGGTGAAGAAGCTGATGGGCGGCTGATACCGCTCCGAGTCGCCACGCCGGGCGGTTTATCCCCGGCTTTAAGTGCCTGTGAATAAAGCAGACCGAGTCGGGCTTGGACGCGGCCTGTAGACTTGCCGCGCACCGCCATGACCTTCACGCCGCAATTCCTCGACGAGATCCGCACGCGCCTGTCGTGCTCGGAGGTGATCGGCCGGCGGGTGAAGCTCACGCGCAAGGGCCGGGAGTACGCCGGGCTCTGCCCGTTTCACAACGAGAAGACGCCGTCGTTCTGGGTCAACGACGAGAAGAGCTTCTATCACTGCTTCGGCTGCGGCGCGCATGGCGACGTCATCGGTTTCTCGATGCGCATCGACAACCTCTCCTTCCCGGAGGCGGTCGAGAAGCTGGCGAACGAAGCCGGGCTGGAGCTGCCGCGTTTCACGCCCCAGGAGCGTGAGAAGGCCAAGCGCCAGCAGACCCTGCACGAAGTGGTGGAGGCGGCCTGCGCCTGGTTCGAGGCCCAGCTCAAGGCGCCCGGCGGCAAGCCGGGGCTCGACTACCTGAGCGGCCGCGGCCTGGGACCGGAGACCATCGCCCGCTTCCGCCTCGGCTACGCGCCGGAGGGCCGCGAGAACCTCAAGGCGGCACTCAAGGCCGCTGGCGTGCCCGAGGCGCTGATGCTCGAGGCCGGGCTGATCGTGAAGCCCGAGGACGGGCGCGAGAGCTTCGATTTCTTCCGCGGCCGGGTGATGTTCCCGATCATGGACCGGCGCGGCCGTGCGGTCGCCTTCGGTGGCCGCATCCTCGGCGACGGCCAGCCCAAATACCTGAACTCCCGCGAGACGCCGCTCTTCGACAAGGGCCGCACGCTCTACGCCCTCGACAAGGCGCGCGCCGGGGTGGCGGGCGGGGCCGGGCGGCCCGCGGCGGAGCTGGTGGTCTGCGAAGGCTATATGGACGTCATCGCCCTGCACGAAGCCGGTTTCACCGGCGCTGTGGCGCCCCTGGGCACAGCCATTACCGAGACCCAGATCGAGACCCTGTGGAAGCTCGCCCCCGAGCCGGTGCTCTGCCTCGACGGCGACGCCGCCGGCCAGCGGGCCGCCCTGCGGGCGGCCGAGCGGGTGCTGCCCCTGCTCAAGGCCGGGTTCAGCCTGCGCTTTGCCCGCCTGCCGCCGGGGGATGACCCCGACACTCTGGTCCGCCGTCAGGGAGCCGGGGCCTTTACCGAGCTGCTCGGCCGGGCCCGGCCGCTGGTCGATATCCTGTGGGATGCCGAGGCCTCTGGCCGGCCGCTGGACACGCCCGAACGCCGAGCGGGGCTGGAGCGCCGCCTTAAGGAACGGATCGCCAGAATCGAAGACCGGCCGGTTCAGCAACAATATTTCAATTCGTTGATCCGCGAGCGGCTGTGGACCGCCTTTCGACCCGGCCGACGCAACAAGGCTCCAGCGCCCCTGCGGGCGACCGGATTGGTGGGCGGAGCGGAGTTCGACACGGTCCTCCTGGCCACGCTGGTTAACCACCCGGCCCTGGCCATCGACCACTGCGAGAGCCTCGCCCAGCTCACGCTCGACAGCCCCGATTTCGATAAAATCCTCAAGGAAATCCTGCACTTTACCGCGTGCAGCGAACTTGACACCGCAGACCTGAAAAGCCATTTAATACAAGCAGGTTTGGCGGCGACGCTGAGCGCGATAACGCGCCCTGACCTGTACAAACTCTGGCCTTTCGCAGGACCTCAGGCAGACCTCTCGGCAGCGCGGACGGGATTGGATCACGTACTTGCGCGTTTCCTAGAGCGACGGCTGGAAGTCGAAGTCGATGCGGCCCAGAAGGATTTGGCAGTCGCCGATTCCGTGGAGAGCGAGGCGCGGTTGAACAGCCTGCAGCAGCAGCTTCGCCATACGGGGTTGCGGGGTACCACAAACCTCGACGAGGACGACGATTTCACCCGGGCGAATGGCTGATCCGGCGTACGGATCGCGATTCGCTAGCGCATATATAGGGGCCTCAGAATCGGGGCCCGGGCATTTGATAGGACGAACGAACGCTGATGAGCACGAAACTTAAGGCCGCCCCGGCGGCAGCGCCCGCCCAGGACATCGCCGACAGCCCGCTGATGGACGCCATGGCGGCGGCCGTGAAGAAGATGGTCGTGCGCGGCCGTGAGCGCGGTTTCGTGACCTACGACGAGATCAACGCCGTCCTGCCGCCCGACCAGGTCTCCTCCGAGCAGATCGAGGACACGCTGGCCATGCTTTCGGAGCAGGGCATCAGCGTCATCGAGAGCGAGGAGGGCGAGGAGACCGAAAAGCCGGCCGCCGCCAAGCCCGCCGACGACAAGGAAGACGAGGAAGAAGAAGAGGAGGAAGGCGGCAAGGGCGGCAATATCGACGCCGATTCCATCGGCCGCACCGACGACCCCGTCCGCATGTACCTGCGCGAGATGGGCTCGATCGAGTTGCTGTCGCGCGAGGGCGAAATCGCCATCGCCAAGCGCATCGAGGCCGGCCGCGACAAGATGATCGGCGCGCTCTGCGAGAGCCCGCTGACCATGCGCGCGGTCGTGCACTGGCGCGACTCCCTGGTCGAAGGGAAGATGCTGCTGCGCGACATCATCGATCTCGACGCGACGCTGGGCGGCGTGCCCGGCGGGGCCGATCCCGGCAGCGAGGGCGGCGGAGCCGCTCCCGCCCCCGCCGAGGCCTCTGACGAGGAGCCCGCCGAAGGAGCGGGAGAGGGCAACGGCGAGGCCGGAGCCGAGGGCGGTGGCGACGGCGAGGGCGACGAGACCAACCTGTCGCTGGCTGCCATGGAGATGCAGCTCAAGCCGCAGGTGCTCGAAACCTTCGACAAGATCGCCGGCATCTACCGCCGCATGCACCGCATGCAGGAGAAGCGCCAGGAGGCGCTGCACACCGGCAAGTCGTTCAGCCCGGTCTCCGAGCGCCATTACCAGAAGCTCAAGGGCGAGCTCGTCGAGTATCTCGAGGGGGTACGCCTCAACAACCAGCGCATCGAGCAGCTGGTCGGTCAGCTCTACGACCTCAACCGCAAGCTGACCCAGGCCGAAGGCAAGCTGCTGCGTGTCGCCGAATCCGACGGCGTGAAGCGCGACGAATTCCTCTCCAAGTATTCGGGCCGCGAGGTCGATCCGCGCTGGATGTCGCGCGTCGGCCGGCTCAACCACAAGGGCTGGAAGAAGTTCGTCGTCAAGCACAAGAACGAGATCCTGCATCTGCGCAAGGAGATCGGCGAGATTTCCGAGCGTTCGGGCCTGCCGATCGTCGAATTCAAGAAGACGGTGAGCCAGGTTCAGCAGGGCGAGCGCGAAGCCGCCCGCGCCAAGAAGGAGATGGTGGAGGCGAACCTGCGCCTCGTCATCTCGATCGCCAAGAAGTACACCAACCGCGGCCTGCAGTTCCTCGACCTGATCCAGGAAGGCAACATCGGCCTGATGAAGGCGGTCGACAAGTTCGAGTACCGCCGCGGCTACAAGTTCTCGACCTACGCCACGTGGTGGATCCGGCAGGCGATCACCCGCTCGATCGCCGACCAGGCGCGCACCATCCGTATCCCGGTGCATATGATCGAGACGATCAACAAGCTGGTGCGCACCTCGCGCCAGATCCTGCACGAGATCGGCCGCGAGCCGATGCCTGAGGAACTGGCCGAGCGCCTCGGCATGCCGCTGGAGAAGGTGCGCAAGGTTCTCAAGATCGCCAAGGAGCCGATCTCGCTCGAGACGCCGATCGGCGACGAGGAAGACAGCCATCTCGGCGACTTCATCGAGGACAAGAACGCCGTCCTGCCGGTCGAGGCCGCCATCCAGTCCAACCTGCGCGAGACCACGACCCGGGTCCTGGCCACGCTCACGCCGCGCGAGGAACGCGTGCTGCGTATGCGCTTCGGCATCGGCATGAACACCGACCACACCCTCGAGGAGGTCGGTCAGCAGTTCAGCGTCACCCGCGAGCGTATCCGCCAGATCGAGGCCAAGGCGCTGCGCAAGCTCAAGCACCCCTCGAGGTCGCGCAAGCTGCGCAGCTTCCTCGACACCTGAACCGGGGCTAGCCCCACGATCCCACGGCCGGCCGGGCATCCCCCGCGCCGGCCGTGTCGTTTTCCGGTGTACGACTCGGGCGCGGTCCGCAGAGTCCCCTTGTCGAGCGCTGCGGTTGCGATAACATGACGGCCATATTTGGGGGCGACTCGAAAAGGCGGACCCGGGGCCGCCGACCGGACGTGGGGGCCATCACGCCGGTCTCAAAACGCCACGTGGCCTTCTGGCGCTCAAGGACCCCGTGCCCAACGAACCGATTCCGATATCCATGCCCGGAGTGGCGGATGCCTATCTCCGGGCCGTACGCGAAAAATACAACGCCATCGAGATCTGGCCTGAGTCGGACCGCTGGCTTGCCCATGTGAAGCAGTGGATCGCCGGCGCCATCGCCGAGTGGCAGCCACGACTGGGTCTCACTCCCAATTCCCGGATCCTCAACGCCGGATCGGGCGACGAGTCCTACTCGATCGCTCCCGGCATGGTGATCAACAGCGACATCGCCGACAAGAAGCTCGTCGGCATGCCCTGCGGGGTGGCCGGGGACCTGGCCCGGCTGCCGCTGGCCACCGCCTCCGTCGATGTCTGCGTCTGTGTCGGCTCGGTGGTCAACTACGTGCCGGAGCACCCGCGGGCGATCGAGGAGATCGGCCGGGTGGTGAAGCCCGGAGGAAGCCTGATCCTCGAGTTTGAGAACAGCGCCAGCCTCGAATACATCGGCACTCCTCATTTCGGCCGCGACGTCTCCCAGGTCAGCACGTTCTTCATCTACGAGAACGAGAACATCTGGGTCTACAACGAGCGCCATATGCGCCGGCTGCTGAGCAACGCGGGGTTCTACGTCGAGGCGGTGAGCCGGGCGCATTTCGTGGCTCCCCTGGTCCACGGCTATGCGCAGAACATCCACTACGCCGCGCGCTTCCTCTGGCTGGACCGCTTCATCAAGTACATCCCCTTCCTGAACCGGCACTCAGCCAACGTCATCTATCTCTGCCGCCGTCGCTGATCGGGGCAGAGTTCCGGAAACCGGGCGGCATCGCGGAAGCGCGGTGCCGCCTTCTCGTTTTGAAGGGTCGTGCACTGCGGCAAACCGCTATTGTGGCGGTGCGGCGGACCTTCCAGGGTCTGCTTCGGACGGGTCGTCATCGGAGGCGCTCCCGAAATTAGGGAGCCCGCGATGGTTCTGCTGCTGATCCTGTTTGGCGCGTTTTTCGCCCTGAAGCTCTTCCTCTGGTCGCTGCCGATCGAGCAGACGCAGCTTTTCCTGGTCGCCCTGCCGCTGGGCATCGCCTATTTCTGGGCCGTCTTCCGTCTCTACGGCCGTTCGCTGACCGGCGGGCCGCTGCGCACGCCCGGTTAAGCCCTAGACAGGGGCCGTAGCCCTGCGCGAGAGTCCCCGCGCCGAACGGCGGGGGCCCGTAGTTCAGGTGGTTAGAACGCGCCGCTCATAACGGTGTTGTCGCAGGTTCGAGTCCTGCCGGGCCCACCAGCCTTTAGTCGTGCCGTTTGCGAGGCCCGGGAAAACCCTACAATTGTTGAGGAATTCGGTTGACCGACCCGGCTTTCGGCCGGTATCTCACTGCGCACGGGGATAACCTGCCGATAAGACGGAAGGAAACGATGGCTCTTTTGACGAAGAAGGCGGCATTGGCCGCTGCATTTGTCTCTCTCGTGGTGCTGGGTGCCTGCGGCAACAGCGAGAAGTTCAACCGCGCGGCCTATGAGGTCTGCCTGGCCGACGCCAAGAAGGCCAGCTCGAATATCCGCGCCGCCACCTTCGCCAGCTTCGAGAATTCGAAAGTCGCAAGTTCGACGGGCGACGACCAGTTCCGCGTCAACATCCCCTATGAGCTGAGCGGCCAGAAGGGGCTGTTCCAGTGCATCGCCGAGAAGAACCAGGACGGCTCGTTCAAGGTTGCGATGTGAAAACCGGCGCTACGGCGCCGGTGTGTGTCCGATCATTTGAAGCGTGAAGGTCATCGCCCACATGGCGGTGGCGGCAATGGCCGTCATCGTGGCGTGCCAGAGATAGCGCTCGCGCAGGACATTGCCGAAGACCTGCTGGGCCCTGTCCTCGGGCAGGTCATGCCGCTTGTCCATCAGCAGATAGACTTCGGTGTGCTTGTAGCGCCGGCTGGCCGCCTCATGGGCCTTCCACAGCAGCACGCCAACCATGAACGAGATGCCGGTGGCTCCGAACTTGAGCGCCACGACCATGTCCCAATAGAGCCCAACCATGCCGGTGGCAATGGCCAGGAAGCCGAAGCCGCAGGCCCGGCGGATCGACTGGTCGGCGAAATAGCGGATACGGTCCATGGCTCACACCACAAACGCCAGGCGGCCCCGGAAATTCCATACCCTGAACGGCTGGCGTCCTGGCCGCATCCTGTGAATAACTATAGCAAAAGGCGGGCCAGCCTGCCTGCCTGCCGGCTCTGGTCTCAGGATCCGATGCCGCTCAGATTCTGCACTGCCGGCCAGGTCAGCAGGAGAGCCGCGCCGAACCAGATCCACATCGATGCAGGGCTCGTCTCATCGGTCTCGAGGAAGCGCTCGTAGAGCGCCGCGGGAATGCCACTGAGCAGCAGGGTCGCCGTCGAGACGATGATCGAGCTGAAGAACAGCGACCAGCCTACGGTGCGGGGGAACATCTCCGGCATCAGGATCGGGGCGATCTGCAGGGCGATGGCGAGGTAGGGCGAGAAAATCCCGTTCACCACGCAGATGCTGACCACAAGGTTGAGCAGGCCGCGGCGGTCGAGGACGGAGGGACGCTGCTCGCTCATGACGCCGCTCCAGCCGGCATGCGCGGCGTGAGTTCGGCGGCGTACATGACGGCAAAGAAGATCACGCGAAAGACCACGACCCAGAAGGCGGCGATCGGCACCAGCACGAGTCCGTGCAGCAGACGCGGCGTGACAAAGGCGACGGGAGGCAGCAGCCAGTCCGTGAGGCGGCAGAACCAGCGAAAAATGTAGTTCTTGGAATCGGGGGGCAGGATGAAGGAGAGCCCGAAGCGGCCGAACAGCGTGTAGAACAGCACCGAGAGGGCGTAATTGGGGAGGTGGAAATACCAGTATCCCCACCAGATATCCGGTCCGCTCATGAGTTCCTTCTAGCCCAGGTCGGCGTGGCGCGAAACAGCGCGATCACGGTCGCTCAAAAAAATGGGGCCCGCTTGCGCGGGCCCCAGGTCGTTCCGAGTGTTGCTTGAGACTTAGTGTGCGGCTTGGGCCTTCACCGCGCCCGAGGGGGTGCGGATCGAGTCCACGAAGTCCTGCATTTCCTTGGACGGCGGTGTCGTCACCAGGCTGACCGCCCAGGTCACGATGAACGCCACCGGCAGGCCGAACAGCGCGCTCGAGATGTTGCGGATCCCGAACCACAGCGGCATGTCGAAGTAGCGCGTACCGATCAGGTAGTAGAGGCAGACCAGGAAGCCGGACATCATCCCGAGGATGGCGCCGGTCGAGGTCGTCCGCTTCCACCAGATGCCGAGCACCAGCGGGGCGAAGAGCCCGGCTGCCGCCAGCGAGAACGCCCAGGCGACCATCTGGATGATGCCCGAGGGCCGCGTGCCCGCAACCGCCGCGCCGATGATGGCCACGACGACCAGCAGGACACGGGCGACCATGAGACGCTTCATCGTCGACGCCTTCGGATCGATCATCTTGTAGTAGATGTCGTGGCTGAGGGCGTTGGCGATGGCGAGCAGCAGGCCGTCGGCGGTGGAAAGCGCGGCGGCGAGACCGCCGGCGGCCACCAGGCCCGAGATGACATACGGCAGACCGGCGATTTCCGGCATCGACAGGACGATGATGTCCTGGTTGATGACGAATTCGGCGAGCTGCAGGATGCCGTCGTTGTTCGCATCGCGGATGGTCAGCAGACCGCCGACCTGCGACCAGTTCTGCACCCAGGCCGGCAGGCTCGCGATCGGCTGGCCGATCACGTTCTGATAGACCTCGAGCTTGCAGAACGCGGCGTAGGCGGGCGCGGTGAAGTAGAGCAGGAAGATGAAGAAGATGCTCCAGCCCACCGACTCACGCGCCTGCCGGACGTTCGGCGTGGTGAAGTAGCGCATGAGGACGTGCGGCAGCGACGCGGTGCCGACCATCAGGCAGAGAACGAGAGCCCAGAAGTTGTGGAACTCGTTCCAGCTGAACTTGCCCGTGTTGTCGACGAAAGCCGCGACGTGCGGACGAACGATACCCAGCTGCTTCTCCAGCTCGCTGATCTGCTGCAGCGCCTGGCCATAGGTCAGCTCGGGGATCGGCACGCCGTACTTCTTGGTCGACAGCCAGATCACCGGCACGAGGTACGCGATGATCAGGATGATGTACTGCGCCACCTGCGTCCAGGTGACGGCACGCATACCACCGAGCATCGAGCACACCAGGATCCCGAGGAGGCCGACGAAGATCGCCAGCTCGAAGGAGATACCGATGAAGCGCGAGGTGATGATACCGATGCCGAAGCACTGGGCGACGATGTAGGTGAACGACGCCGAGAAGAGCACGATCACACCGCAGACGCGGGCAACATTGCCTTCGTAGCGGGTCCCCAGGAAGTCCGGCACCGTGAACTGGCCGAACTTGCGCAGGTACGGCGCCAGCAGGATGGCGACGAGCACGTAGCCGCCGGTCCAGCCGAGGACGTAACCGAGATTGGCGTACCCGGCGAGATAGAGGCCGCCGGCCATCGAGATGAACGACGCGGCGCTCATCCAGTCGGCGCCGGTCGCCATGCCGTTGTAGAACGCCGGAACCACACGTCCCGCGACGTAGTATTCCGACAGCTCCGCGGTGCGCGACAGGATGCCGATATAGGCATAGACACCGATCGTCAGGAAGACGAAGGCGTAGCCGATGACCTGGTTGGAGACGCCGAACTGCTCGAGGATAGCGAGCAGGATGGTGAACCCGATAAAGCCGCCGGTGTAGCCACCGTAGACCTTGCCGAGATTGGCGAGAAACCCGCCTTTTCCGACTTCATATGCCATGGTTTCCCCCTCAGTCCTCGGCTACGCCGTATTCTTCGTCGATCCTGTTCTGGGCCGAAGCGTTCCAGAAGCAGAGCACGACGAAGGCGATCAGCGATCCCTGCGCGGCCATGTAGAAGCCGAGCGGGAAGCCGAGAATCACGATCTGATTGAGCTGGACGGCAAAGAAATGCACGCCGAAGCTGAAGATGAACCACCAGAACATGATGGTCCACATGAGCTTAGACGTTTTTTGCCAGTACTCTTCCCGTTTTTCGGGAGACATATTATCTGCCATGTCCCGTGTCCCCTTGTTGTTTAGGTCATTGACGCACTCGCGCGTTCCCCGGAGGGATCCGCGTGAATTCTTTGGCCCGCACGGTGCGGGCGATAGTCGGCTGTTGAGATTTGCGGTCCGAGTCCCGCCCCCGGGACACGCGTAACCCCCTAATCTTTTTATTTTTCTCCGACTCCGAGTATATCATCCGCGCCTGACGCGAACAACGGCGGCGCCCGCTCATGCCGCAGTGCAGCAAGAGACTCGAGGGCCCGCTTTCATGTTGAAGAACCTGCTCCGGCGCTGGCGCCGCCCGACGATCGCGACGGCCGAGGCGCTGGGAGCCTTCCTCGACCAGAACGCCTCGCTGATCGCGCAGAAGACCATCATCGGCTACTGCACCGTCAAGACGATGCTGCCGCTGCCCGAGCTCACGCGTGAGAAGGCATTCAGCGAGGCCCTGGAGATCTCCCGCTGGGAGGCCTACACCGCCGCCCTGTCGGATCTCTTTCTCGTGGCCGAAGGCCGCCTGCGCAGCGCGGCGCGCGGCCGGGAATACGACCTCGCGGCGCGGCTGGCTGATCTGCACGCCACCGTCCTGACGAATCACCCGGCGCCGGCGCATCGCCCGGATGGCTGGCAGGGCGACCTCGCCGCACTGAAGCAGCGGCTCACCACGGCGCAACTGGCCCCGCCGCGGGGGATGTCGGATATCTCTCTGACCTGCGCGGAGCATATTTTCTCGACCCTGCCGATCCACGAGCGGCTGCGCGAGCCCGACAAGCCGGCCGTCGTGGCCAACGTGCAGTTCCTGATGGTGGGAATGGCCCATCGCTTCGACGCGGAAATCGACAGCGCTGCGGTCGTGGCTGACCTGCTCGGTCCCACCCGCACATCCTAGGGTCGCTGTGTAGGGGCCGCCGAATGCTCCGGCCAGCCGTGTTTCGTCCCGCATACCCCTCCCCGCCGAGGGTTGTTCTTGTGGCGGGAAGTTTAGGAAACCCCGTAAGGGCCTACAATTAGGGTAAACCCTAGTCGGGCGGTGGCCGACATCGAGAGGCGGACGAGGTCCGCCACCGAGTGGACCTGGAGCTTCTCCATGATCCGGGCCCGGTGCGCCTCGACGGTCTTGATGCTGACTGCCAGCTCGTCGGCGATCATGCGATTGAGCTTGCCCGCGACCACCTTGTCCATGACCTCGCGCTCGCGCGGGGTCAGGGCGGAGAGGTGGGCCTGGGACGCTTCGACCTTCTCCCGCTGCTGATGGGCTTCGGTGCTGCGGTCCAGGCAGTTGCGGATGACCGCGACCAGCTTGCGATAGTCGAAGGGTTTCACCACGAAATCGAAGGCGCCGTCCTTGACCGCCTGCACGGCCTGCGGGACCTGCGCCGTGCCGGAGACGAAGACCACCGGCAACTCGAGGCCGCGTTCCTTCAGCCGCTGTTGCAGGCCGAGGCCGTCCATGCCTCCGAGCTTGAGGTCGAGCACCAGGCAGGCCGGTCCGTTTGGCTTGAAGCCTTCGAGAAAGGCTTCGGCGTTGGCGAAGCTTTGAACGCGCACGCCTTCCTTTTCCATGAGCCACGACAGCAGGCGCCGGATCGACGCGTCGTCGTCGACCACGTAGACCGTCGGTTTGGTCGTCACCGGACTGGCCGGCGACGCGACGCTGCCCGAGGCCATGCGGCGCTCCGTTTCCCCCTGAATCGCCCGTATTGTGGATACTTGAGCATCGGGTTGGCAATAGGCTTAAATTCGCCGATACCTCCAGCAGGTTAATGAGATGGTGCAGCCGCACGCCGCAGAGACAAAGGCCGAAGCGCCGGGCGCGACCGTCCCGCCGATACGCTCGCAAACAGCGATCTTCGGCAAGTGGGTCGGCGACTTCATGCGTCCGTCAGTGATGGTCGTGCCGTCCGAACAGGCGGTCGGCGAGGTCGTGGGCGCGATGGCCGCTGGCGGGCGGTCGAGCGCGGTGCTGGTCGATGCCGCCGGGCGGGTCGCGGGCATCCTGACCGAGCGTGACGTCACCCGGCGGGTGGCGACCCAGACGGGGCGCGAGGCGCCGGTAAGCCAGTTCGCCAGCCGCCCGGTCCAGACGGTTAAGGCGGACGACTATCTGTATCGCGCCGTGGCGCGCATGCGGCGGCACAATCTGCGTCATCTCCCTGTGGTCGACGAAGCCGGCCGGCCTATCGGCATGGTCAACCTGATCGACGCCGTCGCCGTGGCTGCCGACCGCATGCTGCGGCAGATCGACCGCCTCACCCGCGAGAGCACGCTGGAAGGCATGGCGGAGGTCAAGCATGCGCAGATCGAGATCGCCAGCGAGCTTCTGGCCGACAACCTTCCGGCGCCAGAGATCCAGGCGCTGTTCACCGAGGTGAACCACGATATTCACCGGCAGGTGTTGGGTGGCGCGATGCGCGCCCTGGCGGAGGCCGGCTGGGGCGGCCCGCCCGTGCCGTTCACCCTGCTCATCATGGGCTCTGGCGGGCGAGGCGAGAACTTCCTTTATCCCGACCAGGACAACGGTTTCATCCTCGCAGACTATCCGGATGACGAGCACGGCCGCGTCGATCCCTATTTCATTGCCCTGGCCGAGCGCTTCAATGACGATCTCGATCGGGTGGGATTCCCCCTCTGCCGCGGACACGTGATGGCCCGCAATCCGCTGTGGCGGAAGACGGAAAGCCAGTGGCGCGAGCAGGTGATGCTCTGGGCGCGGCGGCGCAGCCCGGTCGCCGTTCTCTTCGCCGATATCTTCTTCGATTTCCGCGGCGTCGCCGGCGCGCTCGATTCCGCGAATGCCCTGCGTGCCCACGTGACCGAGGTGCTGCGGAGCTATCCGGCGCTTCTCTCGACCATGGTACGGGACGAAACCAACAAATCCGTGGCGCTGGGCCTGTTCGGCCGGCTGGTGACGGATACATCCGGCCAGAGCCCCGGCCGCATCGACCTGAAGATGCACGGCACGATGCCGCTGGTGGCCTCGATGCGGCTCTGGGCCCTGAAGATGGGAGTGCCGGAGACCGGCACGCTGGCGCGCATCGCGGCGCTGGCGGCGAGCCAGACGATCAGCCGCGACGACGCCGACGAGCTCTCGGCGGCCTTCAACCACGTGACCTTCTGCCTGCTGCGCCAGCAACTCGCCGATTTCCGGACCGGTCGTCAGGTCGGAAACTTCGTCGATCCGGAAGCCCTGCTGCGGCGCGAGCGTGAGCAGCTGCGCGGCGCCCTGCGGGCGATCGAGCGCTTCCGCACCGAGACGCGCAGCCACTTCACCGAAGGGATGCTCTAGCGCAGGCTACTTCGCCGCGACCATCGTCGCGGCGCTGACCCGGGGCAGGATGAAGGCGAAGGTGGAGCCGCGGCCGGGCTCGCTTTCGACCCAGATGCGTCCGTTGAAATGCTCGATGATGCGTTTGGAGATCGGCAGGCCGAGCCCCGAGCCCTCCGGCTTGTTGGTCAACGTGTCACCGACCTGGCGGAATTTCTCGAAGATCATCTCGCGGTGCTCAGGCAGCACGCCGGGCCCGTTATCCTGCACCCGCACCTCGACGCCGTTGACGGTCTCGGCGGCCGATATCGTCACCCGGCCGCCCTGCGGCGGGCTGAACTTCACCGCATTCGACAGCAGGTTCATGATCACCTGCATCAGCTGGTCGCGGTCGGCCGTCACCGGCGGCAGGCCGGCCGGCAGGTCAGCGACAAGCGCCACCGCCTTGTCCTTGAACAGCTGTCCGACCGCGGCGACCGCGTCATCGATCACCGCCCGGGGATCGACCGGCTCCATCTGCCAGTCGAACTGGCCGGCTTCGATCTTGGCGAGGTCAAGCACCTGGTTGATCAGGCGGGTGAGGCGTTCCGACTCCTTGGTGATGATGCCGAGGAATTCGCGCCGCTGCTCCGGCGGGATCGCCGGATTGTCGTGCAGGATCTCGGAGAAGGAGCGGATCGAGGTCAGCGGCGTGCGCAGCTCGTGCGTCACCGTGGCCATGAAGTCGTCCTTGAGGCGGTCGAGTTCCTTGAGGCGCATGTTGGCGGCGCGCAGCTCCGCCGAGGCCTGCTCCAGCTCCAGCGATTTCGTCTCGAGCTGACGGCTGTATTCGATGACCTGCGAGGCCTCGTCGAGGATGGCCATGACCTCGTCGAGGCCGACATTCTCGCCCTGCACGGCGGAAGCGACCATGACGCGGGCCGAGGCGGCACCGATGGCGCCCGCCAGCAGGCGTTCGGTGAACTGCAGCATCGAGACGTCGGCGACCGACAGCTTGGCGAGGTTGAGACCGCGTCCGGCCGCGTATTCCTCGAAGGCCCGGCTGGCACGCGCCCGGCCGATGAAACGTGCGACCAGCGCGTAGAGGTCCCGGTAAGCGGCCTGGCCGCGCCACTGGTTGCCGCGCTCGCTGCCACCGGCCGGTTGATAGGCCTCGACGAAGCGCGTCGCCTGAACCCGCTCGGTCGGGCTCTGGCGCGTGATGAGGGAGATCAGCACGTAGCCGCCGATGTTGAAGACCATGCTCCAGAACAGGGCGTGCGACAGCGGGTCAAAGCCGGTAAGGCCGAACAGCGCATACGGGTGCAGGAGCTGGATCTCCCACGGACCCGATACCAGCAGGTCGGCCGGCAGCCAGCCGGAGCGGACGAAAGACGGCAGCAGCAGGGTGTAGACCCAGATCAGAAAGCCCAGCGACAGGCCCGTGAGAGCCCCCGCCTTCGTGCCGCGTCGCCAGTACATGCCGCCGATGATCGCCGGCGCGAACTGCGCCACGGCGGCGAAGGACAGCAGCCCGATGGCGACGAGGGCGTAGGAGCCGCCGATGAAGTGGAAATAGAGATAGCCGAGGAACAGGATGAAGACGATGCTGGCCCGGCGGATGTTGATCAGAAGGCGCGTGAGGTCGCCGCGCTCGGTCAGGCGCAGCCAGCGCAGGCGCAGCAGGATCGGCATGACCAGGTCGTTGCAGACCATGGTCGAGAGCGCGATGGTCTCGACGATCACCATGCCCGTCGCCGCCGACAGGCCGCCGATGAAGGCGAAGAGGGCAATGCCGGGATCGCGGTCGAGCATCGGCAGGGTCAGCACGAAGGTATCGGGATCGACCGTCCCCTTCTCGAAGCTGAGCAGTCCGGCGAGCGCCAGCGGCAGCACGAAGAGGTTGATGAGCAGCAGGTAGAGCGGGAAGAGCCACACGGCCTTGTCGAGGTGCCGCTCGTTGACGTTCTCGACGACCAGCACCTGGAACTGCCGGGGCAGGAAGAGGATCGCCGCCATCGATAGCAGGATCAGCGTCACCCAGCCGCCGTAGCCGGCACTGCCCACGCTGGTGAACAGCGGCGCGATGTCCGGGCGCGCCGCGGCCCTGGCGAAGATGTCGGCCAGCCCGTCGAACATCGCCCAGGTGACGAAGGCGCCGACGGCCATGAAGGCGACGAGCTTGACGATCGATTCGAAGGCGATGGCGGCGACCATGCCGTCATGCCGCTCGGTCGCGTCGATGTGTCGCGTGCCGTAGAGCATGGCGAAGGCTGCCATCAGCGCGGCGACGTAGAGCGCGGTGTCCTTGAGGATCGAATCCTGGCGCTGGTCGCCGGGCATGACGATCTCGGGGTAGTGCGACAGCACCTGGTAGCTGGCCGATACGCCCTTGAGCTGCAGGGCGATGTAAGGTGTGATGACGATCACCGCGATCACCGTCACCAGCCCGCCGAGCAGCTGACTCTTGCCGTAGCGCGAGGCGACGAAGTCGGCGATCGAGGTGATGCGGTTCGATTTGGAGATGCGCAGGATCTTGCGCATCAGATGCCACCACAGGATGGCGACCAGGGTGGGGCCGAGATAGATCGGCAGGAAATCGATGCCGCTGGTCGCGGCGCGCCCCACGCTGCCGTAGAACGTCCAGGCCGTGCAGTAGACCGCGATCGAGAGGGCGTAGATGTAGGGGCTGGCGACGACGCTCCGCCCCGCATCGGCGCGCTTGTCGCCCCAATAGGCGATGGCGAAGAGCAGGCAGAGATAGCCGAAAGCCGCGACGAGGATGAGCCAGGCCGGAAGCATGTGCGGCGCCTAGTCCTCGGGCGGCGGCTCGGGCATCTCGGCCCGCCGCGCCTCGATGATCAGGGCGAGGAAGCCGACCAGCAGGGCCCAGGCGCCGAACAGGTAGAAGAACAGCAGCGGCGTATCGGCGATGAAGGCGTCGACGCGGAACACGGCGAGCAGCGGCGGGCTGATGGCCAGCACGCCGAGCAGGAACAGCGCGATCAGGCGGTCGCTGGTCCTCGTATCCCGCATCGCCTTCCCCCGTGATCCGGCCGTTCGCCGGCCGTCTGTCGGCCTAAAATTGCTCCTGCCGCAGGCGGATATCCAGCGTCATGTTGGAGGCGCGCACCAGACCCCCCAGGGTGGTGATGCCGCGGGCCTCCAGCAGGTCGATCAGGCGGACGAACACCGCCGCCGTAACCAGGGCGTCGCCCAGCGCCGAATGGCGGCCCGCCACCTCGACGCCAAGACGCCGGGCGATGGAATCGAGGTTATGGTCTCCGAAGTCCGGGTAGAGGAACATCGAGATCAGCATCGTATCGAGCGCCATCATGGCGAAGCGCTGGCCGGTCTCCGCTTCCTTGAGCCGAATGAATTTGAGGTCGAAGGCGGCGTTGTGGGCGACCAGCACGCTGTCGCCGACGAAGGCGCGGAACTGGGGCAGGGCAACGCGGATCGGCGGCGCATCCGCGACCATGGCGTCGGTGATGTTGTGGAAGCGGATGGAATCGGGCGGGATCGCCCGGCCCGGATGGACGAGCCGGCTGAAGGTCTCGCCGGTCAGGATGCGGCCGTTGACGATGCGCACGCCGCCGATGGCGATGATCTCGTCGCCCTGGGACGGGTTGAGACCGGTCGTCTCGGTGTCGAACACGACGTAGGACACGCTGCGCAGCGCCCGGTTCTCCAGCCCGCGATCCGGCGGCACCAGGTGCATGAGGTCGAAATCGTAGAATTGCGGCCGCGCCGGCAGGGGGCCTTCGGGCGGCAGCCGGAACTGGATGCGGCTGGGTGCGGGCAGGGGAAGGCGGAGTACGGCGCGCGAGGCCGCGCTCGACGCCCGGCTCCACATCTCGCTGCTGTGGCGGGCCAGCACGTCGCCCAGGGTGGGGGCGCCGAGAGCCTCCGGGAGCGGCTCGGCCAGCCAGGCGTTGAGCGACGCCTCGGGGATGGGCGCTCCTTCCCAGGCGATCTCGACATAGACCCGGCGGTCGCCGAGCAGGGCTTCGATATCGAAGCCGCCGCGGCCGGTGGCGGCGGCCAGATTGCGCAGCAGCTTCTCCAGCGCGATGACCAGGGAATGGCTGTCGCCGTGCAGCCACAGCGGCACGCCGACCATGGTGACGGACGGGCCGCCCGTGTCGGCGAGATGGCGGATCACACAGTTGAGCAGGTCCACCGAATGGATGTCTGCCAGCGGCCACATTCCGGCCGTGAGCTCGCGGTTCTCGCGGTCGATGGCCTCCAGCCGCTGACCCAGGCTCTCGGCCTCGCGGGCAATCACCTGTTCGAAGCTGCGCCGCTCGGCCGGGTCGATGTCGGGATATCCGGCAAGGGTCTCGGAAGCGGCGCGCAGGTTGGCGAGTGGCGAGCGCAGACCCTCGGTTGCCGCGCGCAGCAGCCGGTCGCGCCGGTTGAGTTCGGCTATGTCGCGGGTGACGTCCGAGAGGGTGAGGATGTACCCGCTGGCCGGCCCTTCGGCGCCGGCGATCAGGGTCATGCGACCGCGCAGCAGGGCGCGGCCATCGACGGTCGCGCAGACCAGCGGCGCGGTGGGTTCATTGCCAGCCTCGGCCGGCTCGCGGTGGATCAGCCGGTCGAGAGTGTGCAGCACTGGCTCGCGGGTGATCAGGTTGAACAGGGAGCGGCCGAGCCCGAGCTCGCCGGCGACGGCGAGCAGCGAAAGGGCCACCTGGTTATAGAGCAGGATTTTGTGGTCCAGGTTGCAGACCAGGACGCCTTCGCTGAGATCGCGCAGGATGCCCTCGAGCAGGCCTTTCTGCTCGTCGACGCGTCGCGTGGCCGTGGTGACCGCGCCGTCGGTCTCCGCCTTGGCGGCAGCGAGGCGGCGGGTCAGGGCGTTGACCACCTCGGGCAGCGGCGCGTAGCCCGGGTAGCGGGCGGGCTCGATCTCGGCGTCGCGGGCCGCCTCGGAGAGGAAGCGGATCTCGGCGGTCAGCCCGGCGATCGGGCGGACGAACAGCCGGTCGGCGGCGATGCCCGCTGCGGCCAGCCCGGCCACGATGGCGATGAGCGCGGCCGAGATCAGCCCGCCGCCGCGATCGTCGGCGGGCAGGGAGGTGGCGATCGAGACCAGGATGGCGACGGCGAGGGCGGCGGCGGTTGCGAAGGCAATGGCAAGGCGGGTCCGCAGGGCGGAGCGCTGGCGCTCGAGGTCGGAGCGCGCCATGGCCGGGGATCAGGCGGCCGCGGGACCGAGGAGCCGCTTGACCCGCTCGACCAGTTCGCGGGTCGAAAACGGCTTGGTCACGTATTCGTCGGCGCCCATGGCCAGGCCCTTTTCCTGCTCGACGTCGCGGCTGCGCGCCGTGAGCATGATGATCTTGATCCGCTTGCCGCCGGGGCGGGCGCGGATGGTCTGGCAGACGTCGTAGCCGTTGCGGCCGGGCATCATCACGTCGAGCAGGATGAGGTCGGGCGTGCTGTCCTCGACGGCGCTGAGCGCGGCATCGCCGTCGCGCGCGACGCGCACGTCGAAGCCGGCCTGCTTGAGCAGGAACTCGATCGACAGAACGATGTTCGGTTCGTCGTCGACCACCAGGATCGACTGCTTCTTCGTCATGACGCGCGGGACCCGGGCCGTTGAACGGCAGGAGATTAGCCCCGGCCCCGCGTGCTTGTCACGGGCGGGCGCGTGCTATAACCCCGCCCATGAGCGACACCCCCAGCGCCGGACCGGCGCCCATCCCCGTTTCTGTCATCACTGGTTTCCTGGGCAGCGGCAAGACCACGCTGCTGGGCAAGCTTCTGCGCCATCCCGGCATGGCCGATACCGCGGTCATCATTAACGAATTCGGCGAGATCGGCCTCGACCACCAGCTGCTCGAGGCTGCCGACGGCGAGCCGGTGGTGATGAGCAGCGGCTGCCTGTGCTGCACCGTGCGCAGCGATCTGGTGGATACGCTGCGCGGGTTGTGGCTCAAGCGCGTGCGCGGCACCATCCCGCAATTCAAGCGCGTGGTGATCGAGACCACCGGCCTCGCCGACCCGGCGCCGATCCTGCACACGCTGATGGAGGACCCGGTCGTCCAGGCCTATTACAGCCTCGATGGCGTGATCACCACGGTGGACGCGCTGAACGGCGAATGGCAGCTCGACGCCCAGATGGAATCGGTCAAGCAGGCGGCAGTCGCCGACCGCATCGTGCTGACCAAGGCAGACATCACCCCGCCCGAGACGGTGGCTGGCCTCGAGCATCGTCTGCGGCACCTCAATCCTGCCGCACCGATCCTGCCGGCCACCCAGGGCGAGATCGAGCCGGCGCGGCTGTTCGACACCGGCCTCTACAACCCGGCGACCAAGACCGTCGACGTCCAGGGCTGGCTGCGCGCCGAAGCCTACGCGGAGGGTGGTCACGACCATCCCCATGACCACGAGCATGGGCACGACCACGATCATGGGCATGACCATGGCCACGAACACGGTCCCGGCCACGCGCATCTCGACGTCAACCGGCACGACGCCCGCATCCGGGCGCACTGCATCACGGTCGAGGAGCCGCTCGACTGGGAATCCTTCAGCCTGTGGATGGGCTCGCTGGCCACCCATCACGGCGACAAGCTGCTGCGGGTGAAGGCCATCCTCAACGTGCAGGGCGAGGAGGGGCCGGTGGCCATCCACGGCGTGCAGCACATGTTCCACCCGCCCGCACGCCTGCCGGCTTGGCCGGATGCCGACCGGCGCTCCCGGCTGGTGTTCATCACCAAGGACCTGTCGCGCGATTTCCTGGAGACGTCGCTGGCCGAATACCGGGCCCAGGTGGCAAAGACGGCGGCGATGGCCGGCTCTGCCAAGCCCTAGGTCGGCGCTCCCTTAGAAGCTGAACGCCGCGGCGATCTGTGCCAGCCACATCGTGCGGTCGTTGCGGTCGGCCGTACCCAGGCTCTGCTTGAGGCCGCTGCGCGCCTTGCCCGCTCCCAGCACCGGCACGATGGTCAGCCCTTTCACTGGCGTTTCCCATTCGGCATAGACGTTGATCTCGTCCATGATGCCCTTGCCGGTGACGTTGGCGGTCTGGCCGGCCTCGTTGTAGTTGAAGCGGTAGAGGATCACGCCGGCGCGCAGCGTGTCCTCGATGGGCACGGCCTTCAGGTGGACCTGGTGGACGTTGAGGTTGCTGTTGCCGAGCCCGGTGTAGCGCCCGTAGATCTCGCCCTGCGTCCAGGTGCCGATGCCACGCGGCCCGTTGCCGGGGAACAGCGGGTCCCAGGACTTGTCGGTCTGGTCGTTGGGATTGGCATCGCCGCTGAAGCGGCCGTAGCGGTAGCCGACACGCGGGCTCCAGGGCAGCGCCGACAGCGTGTATTGCGGCTCGAGATACCAGGCGTCGGCGCGCACCTTGTGCAGCGCCTTGTCGTTGCGCTGGATGCCGTATTCGCCGTAGAGCGAGAAGTCGGGCAGCATCGGCAGGACGGCGCCGCCGAGACGGGCCGAGTAGACCTCGAGCCCGTCGCGGTTGGCGCCCAGCGCCGAGCCGTTGCCGCCATTGGCGAACGAGAAATTGCGACCGCCGGTCGAATCCGCCTCGCTGAAATAGAGCGCCATCACGCCGGCATACCATTTGCGCTCGTCGTATTCGAAGCGGCCGTGGTCCTTGTGGCTGGACTCGAACCATTCGAGGTTGGCGCCGAAGAACTCCGAATGCGGGTTGTCGCTGTCGCGGGTCAGCGTCTGGTCGACGACCGCGCGCGCCCGGAAGAGATCGGCCCGCACCGGCGCGGTGTTGATCCGCGCCACGGCCGTCTGCTCGAAGGCCGTGCGGGGCCCCAGCACCGAGGCGGCGCGCCGGCCGCCATTGGCCGTGCCTTCGAGGATCATGAAGCCGTCGCCGACGCGGATCGACTGGCGGCCGAGCGAGAGATCGAGGGCGTTCTCGCCCAGGCTCGAGAAAAGATCGCCCGACTTCCAGCCGATGACGGCGTCCTCGGTCAGAAGCCTCTCGGGGCGGTGGGCGGTCGGCGAGGGGTTGGCCGCGTCACCATCGCCGCGCGTGCCGGCGCCGATGACACTGAACAGCCCGTAGGCGACGCCCGAGCCCTGCAGATCGTATTCCAGCCCCAGCGACGGCTTGACGAAGTATTCGAGCCAGTTGCGCGTGCCCTTGCGCGGTCCGTTGGCGTCGATTGCGGTCGTACCGAGGCCGAAATTCGTGTTCGAGGCGTGATAGGTGCCGACCGCCGCGTCGAGCATCAGGTTGAGCGAGAAATGGCCGGCTTCGTACTTGAAGCCGCGGGCCTCGTCCTCGCTGGCTTCGGCAGCCATGCTGCCAAGGCTGAGAACAAGCGTCGCCGCGGCGACGCGAAAGATGTCGAGACGCATGATGTATCCCCTGGGGTCAGTCCCTCGTCGGGACTCTATAATGTTATGTTATAACATTTGCAAGCGCTGGATCACCGGAGCCGCCCATAAAGCCAGCCGGCGCTCGTGCCGAGGACGAGCCAGAAGATCGCGCTGGTCATCAGCGAGGCGCTGACGAACTGCGCGGCCAGCTCCGGCGGCGCCGCGCCGCCAACTTCATGGGCGTGAGGCGCCCCGACGAGATGCGGCAGAATCACCAGCGCGAGGCCGAGCAGCCGGCGCGGCGTGCCGCCGGCGAAGACCAGCAACCCCAGCCCTCCCGCCGTGGCAATGGCCGTGCCGATCCACCAAAGCTGGCGCAGGCCGAGCTCCGCGGCTTGACTGCCCGGCAGCTCCGGCGGCAGGCCAAAGGACGGCGCCAGTGCGAAAACCGCAAACCCGGCGAGGCCCCAGAGCAGGCCCTGTCGCGCGTCCACGTCCCGGCCGCGCAACGCGAACAGACCGGCGAGGATCAGCGCAAAACCGAAGGCCACCAGGAGATCGGCGAGCGCCGTGTAGGCGTATCGCTCGAAGCCTTCGGCCGGTTCCCACGCCTCATGAACATGGGCAGCCGGTGCGGCTTCGGTGGTCTTTGCCGCGCCGGCCTCTTCGTAGACTTCGGCGGCGGCGATCAGCGGCACGACCTTGGCCGATTGCACCGCGAACGCGGTGAGACCGGCGATGAAAGCGGCGACCAGCGCCGTCAGCAGGATGTGGCGCATGGTCAGTGGCACGGGAAGGCGAAAGCGTGCCGCGCGTCGTGCGCGGCATTATGGACAGCCTCGACCGGAATGAATCCGGCACCCAACAGAAAGACGGTGCCGAGCAGGAGCGCGACGATTCCCGGGACGGTGCGCGGCGTCGCCGCGGCAGCGTCACCGGTTGCGGTGAACGTGGACTCGATCTTCATGGCAAACCTCGAACGCGATGACATGGCCCGTCACCGCGAACGCGATCTGCCTGTTTCCCTGGATGGAAAGAGGCCGACCTCGCCAGGACACCCCGCCCGACGTGCTCGCGTGTGACCACGAGTGATGGCAGATCTCCTGGCTCGCGGGTCCTTGCCTCGCGCCGCCTTCCCGGTTTCCCAGTGGCATGCTGGCGCTTGGCTCGCCGCTTACAGTTGCGGGGGCAGCCACGGCGTCGAGCGAACTCTCACCGTGTTCCCTTTTAATCCCCAGAGGGGAACCATCACGACGAAGACTAGGATTGCGGTGGATGCCGCGTCAAGTCACGTGGGGGGCGGCCCCTGGATACGTCCGCCGTCATGCCGGTAATTCCTTGTCGCAGGGGCAATTTCTGTCATTATCGCCGCCCTCTGCGGGCTCCGGCCGGCAGTTTCCCGATCCACTTCCGACCTGCGACGGACCCATGGCGGCGTACCAGTACATCTATGTGATGAAGGGCCTGAGCAAGGCCTTCCCCGGCGGCAAGAAGGTGCTCGACGACATCTGGCTGTCCTTCCTGCCGGGCGCCAAGATCGGCGTGCTCGGGCATAACGGCTCGGGCAAGTCGACGCTGCTCAAGATCATGGCAGGCATGGAGAAAGATTTCGGCGGTGAGGCCTGGGCGGCCGAGGGTGTGTCGGTTGGCCTGCTGTCGCAGGAACAGCAGCTCGATCCCAAGAAGACCGTGCAGGAGAACGTCGTCGAGGGCCTCGGCCCGATCAAGGCGATGCTCGACCGCTTCGAGGAGGTCAGCACCAGGCTCGGCGAAGTCACCGACGACGACGAGATGAACGCGTTGATCACCGAGCAGGCCGAGCTGCAGGAGAAGATCGATGCGGCCAATGGCTGGGAGCTGAATCGCACGATCGAGATCGCCATGGACGCGCTCCGCTGCCCGCCGGGCGATGCCGACGTGACCAAGCTCTCCGGCGGCGAGCGGCGCCGCGTCGCGTTGTGCCGGCTGCTGCTGCAGAAGCCCGACATGCTGCTGCTCGACGAACCGACCAACCATCTCGACGCGGAATCGGTCGCCTGGCTCGAGCGCTTTCTGCACGACTACACGGGCACGGTGGTGGCCGTGACCCACGACCGCTACTTCCTCGACAACGTCGCCGGCTGGATCCTCGAACTCGATCGCGGCCGTGGCATCCCCTGGGAAGGCAACTACTCGTCATGGCTCGACCAGAAGCAGAAGCGGCTGGCGCAGGAGGAGAAGCAGGAGGGGGCGCGCCAGCGCACCCTGCAGCGCGAGCTGGAGTGGATCCAGCAGAGCCCGCGTGCCCGCCAGGCCAAGAACAAGGCGCGTATCACCGCCTACGAGACTCTGGTGGCCGAGGAGAAGAACCGCGTAACCGAGGAAATCTCGATCCATATCGCGCCGGGGCCGCGGCTGGGCGACAACGTCATCACCGCCGAGCATCTGCGCAAGGGCTACGGCAACAACCTGCTGATCGACGATCTCAACTTCCGCCTGCCGCCGGGCGGCATCGTCGGCGTCATCGGCCCCAACGGCGCCGGCAAGACGACGCTGTTCCGCATGATCGTGGGGTCGGAAAAGCCGGACAGCGGGACCCTGAAGATCGGCGAGACGGTGAAGTTGGGTTACGTCGACCAGTCGCGCGACACGCTGAGCGACACCAAGACCGTATGGGAGGAGATCTCCAACGGCGACGACATCATGGAGATCGGCACCCGCAAGATTCCGTCCCGTGCCTATGTCAGCAGCTTCAACTTCAAGGGCCCGGACCAGCAGAAGAAGGTCAGCGTGCTTTCCGGCGGCGAGCGCAACCGCGTGCATCTGGCCAAGATGCTGCGTGCCGGCGGCAACCTGCTGCTGCTCGATGAGCCGACCAACGATCTCGATGTCGAGACGCTGCGGGCTCTAGAGGACTCGCTGCTGGCCTTCCCGGGCTGCGTCGTGGTCATCAGCCATGATCGCTGGTTCCTCGACCGCATCGCCACGCACATGCTGGCCTTCGAGGGCGACAGCCAGGTCGTGTGGTTCGAGGGCAACTACCAGGACTACGAGGCCGACCGGAAACGGCGTCTCGGCGCGGAAGCCGACCAGCCGCACCGCATCAAGTACAAGCCCCTGACCCGGGGCTGACGAGCCTGCGACGGAGGCCGGGAGCACTACGCATGCAGGTCGAAACCTGCATGCGTAGGCCGGCGGCGGCTCGTGCCCGCTGCAATTCGCGTAAAAAGTCGCGCGGTTTCGAATTAAGCCCGCGCCATCTGCAACAAAACCATTTCTACATACTTTTCCCCCTACGATTCCGGGGTCGCCGGCTTGTCCCCGATTCGATGTCGCGGCAGTGTCCGGTAGCGAACAGTGACCAGGGATTCGCGCCGTGGTGCGAACAGCAGGACAGCGATACGAACGTAGGAACGCCCGCGACGAGGGCGCGGCGGCGATACTGCTGCGCGAGATCCGCGAGCGCGTGGCGCTCTGCGACGACCTGGTGACCGAGATCATTCAGCGACGTGAGACGAGCCGCGCTCAGGGACCGGTCATCCGCCGCCGGGGCCGCGGCCGGGCGGAGCGCCCGGCATGAACGAGCAGGAGCTCAAATACGTCGCGGTCAAATGGATCGACGAGTACGGCGACCGCGCGCCCAGCCAGATCCGTCAATGGGCGAAGGATCAGGATCTGGAGGCCGATGCGCCGCGCCTGTTCGAGGCGGTGGCCGTGGTCGCCGAACGAATGCTGTCGGAGCGTCAGGGCAAGCCGGTTGCCCGCTGAGCCTTTCAGGCTCTTTCAGTTTCCGGCGATGCGCGCATCTCAGCAGCCCCGCTTGAGCGTGCCGCTCCAGCTGCGCTTGCCGTCGGAGGACACGATGCTGACGCGCAACGTGTCGTCGTCGGTTGGCGCGAGGCTCATGCGGTAGGCGTTGCTGCCCTTGTAGACGAAGCCGGCGCCCTCGCTGGCGAAATTGCGCCGGACCGTCGTCATGGATGCCTTGCGCTCGGGATCGCTGCCGAAGGCCGTCAGGCCGCTGATCTGCTGGGGAGTGGCGTTTTCGACGGCGAGGCAGAAATCTGTGCCTGGATCGTTGGCGATGGTTTCCGAGGCGAATCGCCCGCCCCAGGCCCCCACCAGCTTTGCCTGGGCCGACGCGGCCGTCGTCGGCGCCACCGGGAACTGATACCCGGCATCGAACAGAAAGCGCGCGGCAGGAGGATGCGCGCAGGAGGTCTGTTTGCCCTCCGGCTCGCTGTCCGGATCTAGGAAGGCGAGCAGGCATCGCCCGTACCAGGCTCGGAACTGGCCGGTCGAGGCCGCGCTGTGGCCGCGCACCGGCATCGATGCGTCGAACTGCAGAAACTTGCCGGGAATTCGCTCCAGGGCTTCGCGGATGAGACGCGACGGCTCGTTGAAGCCCTGGCATTCATCACCGTCGGCCATCAGCACGACGACCCGCGGAGCCTTCGCCGCGGTGATGGAGTCGATGAGCTGGCGCTGGATGTTGTCGGAGATGCGCCGCGCGCTGAAGCCGGCACTGCTACCGCAGGCATCGGAGCCGTGTCCCGGCGCGAAGGCAATGACGCCGAACAGATCCTCGCTGCGCCCCGAAGCCTCGAGGGAGATGGCTCCGCCATAGGATTGGCCGGCGGCGATGACCCGTTTGTAGCCCTCGGCACGGGCCTTGCGCACCCGTTCGACGACATAGGCGACGTGTTTGGTTCCGCTGGCGCTCCAGCCATGCTCATGGGTGTTGTTGCGCTGGATCTTGATGATGTCCCAGCCGGCGCGCGCGAAGTCGCGCAGCACATCAGGTGGCGGGGCCGTGTACTGGATATGCTGCCCGGCGACGCCATGGCTCCACAGGACGGCTCCCTTTGCCTTCTCCGGTCCCGCGTGAGGGTGATCCTTGAAGCCGGGGACCTCCCAGTAGGCGGTGAAATTCGACGGCGGAGGATCGTAGGGCTGTGCGGTGGCGGCGAAGGGGGCCAGAGCCAGAACGGTGACAAGCAGGATGCGTGCGATCCGCGGAGCTGCGGGACGAGCCATGGCAACCCCCGTATGGCCAAGCTACCCGCACAGCTTGCGGGTGTGACGCGGCCAAGGCAAGGCGGGTGACGCGGTACCGACGGAAGGAGGGGCGTCGCCGTGACGTTCAGTTGGCGACGGGGCTTTTCACCTTGTCGCGCAGCACGGCCAGCAGGCCTTCAACCTTGCCACCGGCCCGCTGGATGGTGGCCGAGAAATCGTCGCGCTGGGTGATGCTCATGCTGACGCTCTCGACCAGTACGTCGACGATCTTGAAGCCTGAGTTCTCGCGCCGCAGGCGCCATTCGACGCGGACCGGCGGGCCGCTCGGCCGCACCAGGTCGCTTAGGACGTAGGCTTCGTTGTCGGCGGCGCCGCGCGTGCTGACGACCTTGAGGTTCTCGCCCGCGTATTCGCGGAAGCGCGTGGCGTAGCTGTGGACGATGAAATCCTCGAAGAGCTGCAGGTACTCGGCGCGCTCGGCCTCGCTGGCCGTGCGCCAGAAGCGGCCGAGGACGAAGCGCCCGATGTGATGGACGTCGAACCCGTCGTTCAGCAGCACGCGGAAGCGGGTGGTGCGCTCGCCCACCGGCACGTTGAGATCGGTCAGACCGGCGATGGCCTTGTCGGCCAGTCCCATGATGAAGTCGCCCGCCTCGGGGATGGGAGTGCCCACGGCGGGACGGGCCTGGGTGAGCTGAATCGTGTCGGCGTGGGCAACCGAAACGGCAAAACCGGCGGTCGCAAGACCGACAGCCACCGCAAGCGCGGTGACGACCCCCCGGGACATCATATTACTTGCCGGGGACGCGGCCGGTGTTGATGTCGGGCCGCGGCGGCACGGGCGGGTTGAGGGTCCAGGCGCCGGCCGGCTCGTAGGAGAGGCGCGGGCCGGGATAGTTCGAGTCCTCGCCCCGGTTCTGGATCTGGGCGTCGCGGCGCTGGCGGTAGACGCTGCGCACGGTGGCGTAGAAATCCGTCGAGCGCTTCTCGAGGTCTTCGATCACCTGGCCGTTGCGGTTGCGGTTGTCGATCGCCGTGGTGGCGCCGCGGATGGTCGAGACGTTCTCGATGCCGTTGTTGCGGCCGACGATGTTCACCGGATCGACCAGATAGTCAACGACCAGGCCGAAAGCGTCGCGCGGGTTCGACGGTCCGAAGATCGGCAGCATCAGATAGGGGCCTTCCGGCGCGCCCATCGTGGCGAAGGTCTGCCCCGAATCCTCGTCGTGATGCGGGAAACCCCAGCCGGTGGCGACATCGAAGAGGCCGAGGATGCCCACGGTCGAATTGATGACGAAGCGGGCGACGGCCTGATACACGCGGTCCGGCCGGCCCTGGAAGAAGTCGTTCACCGCCGTCCACGGCAGGCGGAGATTGGCGAGGAAGCGCTGGACGCCGTCCTGCGCCGGCTGCGGCAGTGCCGCGTCGTACCAGGCGGCTGCCGGCTTCAGCATGAACTCGTCGAGGAAGCGGTTGACCTCGAAGATGTAGCGGTTGGCCGGCTCGAAGGGATCGTTGGTCTCTTCGACCTGGGCGATCTTCTCTGGCGAGTCGAGAACGACACAGCCGGACACCATGATCAGGGCTGAGAACAGGACCGCCAGAAGTCCGCCGCGCCGCACCGTGTTCGCCATCGCCGTGTTGATCCGCCCGTATTTATTGGTCGCCCGGCACGAACGGCGCCGTCAGCAGCACCCCCGCGCGGGCCTCCCTTGCCCCTCATCGACCGGCCAGTTCCGTTCTGGATGCTGGTCGGTGTTAGCGAGGCTAACTCCGGAGTCACTACCAAAAGCTTGCTGGCAACCCCGAGTCCCCCGCAACCGGGCCTTAGGTAGCATAGGGGTCACGGGCTCACCAGCGAACTCCCGGTCTTGCGTGTCTTTGCCGGCGCAATGTTGCAAAAAGAGCGCATTTTAGGATTTATTAATCGCCGCCACGTAAAATACACATTGAAAGATATAAAGATGGGATTATACGTTCCGGTCGCTCGTTATACCCGGGATCGGCAGTCAGCGGAAACGGCACATGCAGGCCTTACTCAACGGATTGCGGGCAGGAGCGGAGCCGACGCGGCTGCGGCTGCTCGGACTGTGCGCCCAGGGGGAGGTCACGGTCAGCGAGCTCACCCAGATCCTCGGCCAGAGCCAGCCGCGCGTCTCGCGACATCTTAAGCTTCTCTGCGACGCCGGCCTGCTCGAGCGCCTGCCCGAAGGCTCGTGGGTCTTCTACCGCCTGGCGCGGTCGGGCGAGGGCGGAGCGCTGGCCCAGCGCCTGGTCGACATGCTGCCGTCCGACGACCCTACCATCGCGCGGGACCGCGCCGGCCTTGCCAGCGTGCGCGAGCAGCGCGCCGCCGAGGCCTCCGCCTATTTCCGCGACAACGCCGAGCGCTGGGACGCCATTCGCTCGCTGCATATCGACGAGGGCGAGGTCGAGCGCGCCGTGCTCGAGACCTTGCCGCCGTCGAAGGTGAACGACCTGCTCGATATCGGCACCGGCACCGGCCGCCTGCTCGAGCTCTTCGGCAGGCACGGCGTCAACGGTGTGGGCCTCGACATGAGCCGCGAGATGCTGGCCGTCGCCCGCGCCAACCTGGCCAAAGCCGGCATCGCCAATTGCTACGTGCGCCAGGGCGACATGTACCGCCTGCCGTGGAATGCGCCGAGCTTCGACGCCGTGACCATCCATCAGGTGCTGCATTTCGCCGACGAGCCGGCGCATGCCATCGCCGAGGCGGCGCGCGTGCTCAAGCCCGGCGGCCGCCTGGTGATCGTCGATTTCGCGCCGCACCAGCTCGACCATCTGCGCGCCCAGCACGCCCATCGCCGGCTCGGCTTCTCCGACAGCGAGATCGCCGGCTGGATGAACGAAGCCGGCCTGACGCCGGAGCCCGTCACCAGACTGCCGGGGGCCCCCCTGACGGTCAGCCTGTGGTCCGCCCGACGCGCGGACCGCCGGGCCCTGGCCGCCGAGTAGGAGAACAACCATGAGTAACGGACTGATCGGCGGCGGCCGCCCGGTGAGCAAGATCTCCTTCGAGTTCTTTCCGCCCAAGACCGAGGAGATGGAGAAGGGGTTGTGGCAGGCGGTCGAACGCCTGGCTCCCCTGTCTCCGCGTTTCATGTCGGTGACCTATGGTGCGGGCGGCTCCACCCGCAGCCGCACCCATTCGACCGTGCGCCGCATCGAATCCGATGCCGGCATCCGCGCCGCCGCCCACCTGACCTGTGTCGGCGCGACCCGCGAGGAGATCGACGAGGTCGCCCGCGACTACTGGAAGTCCGGCATCCGCCACATCGTGGCCCTGCGCGGCGATCCGCCGGCCGGCCAGACGAAATACGCGCCGCATCCCGGCGGCTATGCCTACGCCGCCGACCTGGTCGAGGGCCTGAAGCGCATCGCCGATTTCGAGATCAGCGTCGCCGCCTATCCCGAGACGCATCCCGACGCGGTGAGCGCCGAAGCCGATCTCGACAACCTCAAGCGCAAGATCGACGCCGGCGCCACGCGCGCCATCACCCAGTACTTCCTCGACATCGACGTCTTCCTGCGCTTCCGCGACCGCGTCGCCGCCAAGGGTATTGTCGCGCCGATCACGCCGGGCATCCTGCCGGTGACCAACTTCGCTACCCTGGTGAAGTTCGCCAAGCAGTGCGGCACGCGGGTACCCGTCTGGCTGGCCAATCTGTTCGAAGGCCTCGACGCCGATCCCGACACCCGCAAGCTGGTCGCCGCCTCGGTCGCCGCCGAGCAGTGCCGCCGCCTGCAGGAATACGGCGTCGACGAGTTCCACTTCTATACGCTCAACCGCGCCGACCTGACCTACGCCATCTGCCACATCCTCGGCGTGCGCCCGAAAGCGCAGCCGGCGAAGGCCGTCGCGTAATGAGTTTCACCACAGAGACACAGAGGACAAGGAGCGAAGCCTCTGTCGCGGCGCAGAGCGCCGCAGGAATCCCTCTCTGTGCTCTCTGTGTCTCTGTGGTCCAAATTTCCGAGTAGACCGATATGGCTCACATCCTCGACGTTCTCAAAGATCGCGTTCTCCTCTGCGACGGAGGCACCGGGTCCCGCGTGCAGGCGCTGACCCTCGATGTCGAGCGCGACTATCTCGGCAACGAGAACTGCACCGAGATCCTGACCAAGGCGCGCCCCGATATCGTGCGCGACATCCACCGTTCGTACCTGAAGGCCGGTTCGGACATCGTGCAGACCAATACCTTCGGCGGCTCTCCGATCACGCTGGGCGAGTTCGGCCTGCAGGATCTCGCCTACGACCTCAACAAGGCCTCGGCGCAGCTCGCCCGCGAGGCGGTCGCCGAATTCCGCGGTGACGGGCGCGAGCGTTTCGTCCTGGGCTCGATCGGCCCAGGCACCAAGCTGCCCAGCCTCGGCCATATCGACTACGACTCCCTTGAAGCGGCGCTGATCGTCCAGGCCCGCGGCCTGCTCGACGGCGGCGTCGACGCCATCCTGATCGAGACCTGCCAGGACCCGCTGCAGATCAAGGCAGCGGTCAACGGCGTCAAGATCGCCCGGGCGGAGCTCGGCAAGAACGATGTCCCCGTCTTCGTCCAGGTGACGGTCGAGACCACCGGCACCCTGCTGGTCGGCGCCGACATCGCCGCCGCGGCGACGGTGATCCACGCCCTCGACGTGCCGGTGATCGGCCTCAACTGCGCCACCGGGCCGCAGGAGATGGCCGAGCACGTGAAGTGGCTGGCCGAGAACTGGCAGGGCCCGATCTCCATCCAGCCCAATGCCGGCCTGCCCGAGCTGGTCGACGGCAAGACCCATTATCCGCTCAACCCGCTCGAGCTCTCCAAATGGCTGGAGCGCTTCATCGCCGAGGACGGCATCAACCTGGTCGGCGGCTGCTGCGGCACCGACGGCCCGCATATCCAGGCCATCGACCAGATGCTGCGCCGCCGCGCCGAAGACGGCTGGCGGCCGAAGCCCAAGCCGCGCAACGCCGTCTGGGTGCCCTCGGTCGCCTCGCTCTATTCGCAGGTGCCGCTGAAGCAGGAGAACGCCTATCTCTCCATCGGCGAGCGCTGCAACGCCAACGGCTCCAAGAAATGGCGCGAGATGCAGGAGCGCCACGACTGGGACGGCTGCATCGCCATGGGCCGCGAGCAGGTGAAGGAGGGCAGCCACGCCCTCGACATCTGCACCGCCTTCGTCGGCCGCGACGAGGTCGCGGAGATGAACGAGGTCATCTCGCGCATGCGCGGCTCGATCACCGCGCCGCTGGTCGTCGATTCGACCGAGTACCCGGTGCTTGAATCGGCGCTGAAGCTCTACGGCGGCAAGGCGATCATCAACTCGATCAATTTCGAGGACGGCGAGGAGCCGGCCGAGAAGCGCCTGAACCTCGCCAAGAAGTTCGGCGCCGCCGTGGTCGCCCTGACCATCGACGAGACCGGCATGGCCAAGACGGTCGACGACAAGGTGAAGATCGCGAAGCGCCTGGTCGAGTTTGCGGCGAAGTTCGGCGTGCCGCAATCCGACCTGCTCATCGACCCGCTGACCTTCACCATCGCCACCGGCAACGAGGACGACCGCAAACTGGGCCTGTGGACGCTCGAGGGTATTGCCCGCATCCGCGAAGCACTCCCGGACGTGCAGATCATCCTCGGCCTCTCCAATATCTCCTTCGGCCTCAACCCGCCGGCGCGCCACGTGCTCAACTCGGTGATGCTGGAGCACGCGCTGAAGCGCGGCCTGACCGGCGCCATCCTGCACCATTCCAAGATCGCGCCGATGCACAAGATCCCGGAGGAAGAGGTGAAGGTCGCCGAAGACCTGATCTTCGACCGCCGCCGTGAGGGGTATGACCCGCTGCAGGCCTTCATCGCCCTGTTCGAGAAGCGCACCGGCGAGGCCAAGAAGGAGAAGAAGCGCGCCGACGCGGTCGAGGACCGGCTGAAGAACCGCATCGTCGACGGCGACAAGGTCGGGCTCGAGGACGACCTCAAGCTGGCCATGAAGAGCTACAAGCCGCTGGACATCATCAACACCCATCTGCTCGACGGCATGAAGGTGGTGGGCGAGCTGTTCGGCGCCGGCAAGATGCAGCTCCCCTTCGTGCTGCAATCCGCCGAGACGATGAAGATGGCCGTGGCCTGGCTCGAGCCGCACATGGAGCGCATCGAGGGCCAGCAGAAGGGCACCATCGTGCTCGCCACGGTGAAGGGCGACGTGCACGACATCGGCAAGAACCTGGTCGACATCATCCTGACCAACAACGGCTACCGGGTGATCAATCTCGGCATCAAGCAGCCGATCGCCAACATCCTTTCGGCGGTGAAGGAGCACAAGGCCAACGCCGTCGGCATGTCCGGCCTGCTGGTCAAGTCGACCGTGGTGATGCGCGAGAACCTGGAGGAGATGACCAGGGAGGGCGTTGACATCCCGGTGCTGCTGGGCGGCGCCGCGCTGACCCGCAAATACGTCGAGGAGGATTGCACCGCGAGCTACGGCGCCGGCCGCGTGGCCTACGCCCGCGACGCCTTCGACGGGCTCGACCTGATGGACAAGGTGGTCAACGGCAGGTTCGACGACCATATCGGCCAGGCCAAGGCGAAGCGCGAGAGCCGCCCGTCCAACACCAAGCGCACGCTGGGCCAGGCGACGCAGGCCCGCGTCATGCGCCCGGTCGATTTCGAGGAGGTCAAGACGCGCCGGGCCGAGCTGGCCGCCGCCGTGCCGGTGCCGGCACCGCCCTTCTGGGGTGCCCGCGTGGTCGAGCGCGTGCCGGTCAAGGCGCTGGTCCCGTTCCTCAACGAGACCATGCTCTATCAATTCCAGTGGGGCTTCCGGAAGGCCGGCAAGTCCCTCGAGGACTACAAGCTCTTCGCCCAGCGCGAGATCAAGCCGATCCTCCGCCGCATGCTCGACAAGGTCGAATCGGAGAACATCCTGCAGCCGCAGGCGGTCTACGGCTTCTGGAAGTGTGCCAGCGAAGGCGACAGCGTCGTGCTCTTCGCCGAGGACGAGAAGACCGAGGTCGCGCGCTTCACCTTCCCGCGTCAGGCGAGGGAGGGCGGGCTGTGCATCGCCGATTTCTTCCGCGACCGCACGGCCAACGAGCTCGACGTCATCGGCCTGCAGGTGGTCACCATGGGCCAGCGCGCGTCGGAAGTGGCGCGCGAGTGGTTCGCCGAGAACCGCTACCAGGATTATCTCTACCTGCACGGGCTGGGCGTGGAGATGGCCGAGGCTCTGGCCGAGCACACCCACAAGCGCATCCGCGGCGAGCTCGGCTTCAGCCACGAGGACGACCGCGAGATCGACAAGATGCTGAAGCAGGGCTATCGCGGCTCGCGCTACAGCTTCGGCTACCCCGCCTGCCCGAACCTCGCCGACCAGGCGCAGCTCCTGTCGCTTCTGGGCGCCGAGCGCATCGGCATCCAGATGTCCGACGAGGACCAGCTGCATCCCGAGCAGTCGACCTCAGCGATCGTCTGCCACCACCCGCAGGCGAAGTACTTCAGCGTCTAAAGGCTGTGCGTCAGGGTTGAGCCGCGCGACTTCATTGTAGTTTGGGTGCTTCGTAAATGACGTGCGTGACCTTGATAGTAACGGCAGAATCGCTGGCGGTTTTCTCTGGATGAAGAACTATATAGCCGCTCGGATAGGGATAGAGGCCGGCCTCACCGCTGGAAGCATCTAGTTCCTTGCTTAGCAGTCGGTCACCTTGCGGAGGGCGAAGGACCGTTGTTCCGTCGTTTCCGTATGGCCCAAGTAGGCTCTTCTCTTCCAGCAAGCCGGAGCAGCCCGAGAGAACGGGAGCAGCCGCGCAGATGCACCAAATCATCCAAGAACTGTATTTCACCAGACCCTCCTTTGTGCGGCGGCTATCGCCACTACATGCGTTTGTATGCTGGTAAAGTGTTGGTGCTTGCTGGTACGCCACATAGTGGCGGTGCGACCTCTCGATCCAATCCGGTATTATTTGTTGGCGTCGCCGATGAATATGATCGAGCGGTCGTATTCGGCGACGGTCGCCTGACGGCTGCGCAGGAATTCCGAGAGGGCGTCGCGGATCACCCGGGTCACCTCGCCGGCTGCCGGCGCGCGGGCATCGCCGAGCGCCGCCTCGTTGGCGATCGCTGACCGCAGGTCGTTGTGGAACCGCCGGCCCGCCTGCAGGGCGCTGACGATGCGCGAGCCCATTTCATCGTCCTTGGCGCCCTTCAATTCGCCGAGCGTCGCGGTGAGGGTCTTCTTCGCCGCGTCGAGCTTCGGCGTCAGCAGCTCGAGCTGACCCTTGGTCTGGGAGTTGGCCTTCCAGGCCGCGGAGACACGGTCGGCCAGAGGCGTGTCGAGGGCCAGGGCCTTGGTGTAATCGTCCTTCGTCTGCGTCGTGTACTTCTCCCGGTGCCGGGTCAGAAGTTTGTCCAGCGGGCCCTGCGTGAGGGGGCCTTTGGTGATGTCGAAATTGCTTTCGCTGTCGCCCGTTCCCGGCAGCGCCGCGCCGAGGTTGAACAGCGCCAGGGACTTGGCCGATTTGATGAGGCCGTCAGTGTCGGCCGAGTACTGCTTCACGTACCAGTTGCCGATGTCATCCTTGACCATGACGTAGTTGGTGAGGCCGGCACCGGAGACGCGCACACGGTTGATGGTCTGCCAGAACTGCTTGTCGATCTCGGCGTTGACTCTCTGCTGCTGCGTCTTGCCGAAATTGGCCAACTGTTCGCTGAAGAAGGGCGATGCCCGTTTTCCGGATTCCTGCAGCATGTTGGTCCAGCTCGTGGCGCCGGAATCGTCCTGCAGGGTCGTCGCCGCGTAGGAGCTGCGCAGATAGGCGATAGCCGGTCGCAGATAAGCCATGCCGCCGCGATAGTCATAAGCGGCCTTGAGCGCTTCCCCGACGGACTTCGCGCGGGCGCTGTCGGCGCCGCCTTCGCGGATCGTCAGGATGTGCTCGTCGCGCAACGCCATGATCAGGCTGTCCATGACGTCGCGCGCGTTCTCTTGCGGCCGTGTCGCCGCCGCGGGCACCCGGTTGACGCTGAGCGGCGGGTTGCGCTCCGCCACGAACGCGACCGCCGCGGTGAGGCGGGCCACGTCGGCGGCAACCGGCGGAGCTTTGGCCTTGGCCGCCGCGAGATCCCTGTCGATGGTGTCGCGGATCTCCGCGTACGCGTCGTGAGGCAGCCGGTCGACGCCGAGCTTCGCGGTCAGCTTGATCTGGTAGTCGGCGATCGTCTTGGCCAGGGCCTGGGCGGCCTCGGCCGCACTTGCCGTCGTCGGCAGGCTGGCTTTGGCATCGTCGTCTGCCTTCTTGGCTTTCGCCAGAGCGGCGGCCGTGCGGTTGGCGTCGGTTTGCGCCATCTGTTTTGCGTCGCTCACCTTCTTGCGCTCGGCGTCCTCCAGTGTCGCGGCGGATCTGGCAACGCCGAGCAGGCCTGCGACGACCACGACGATGTCGTCGTAGAGCGCGTCCTTGGCCTTCGCGGAGATTGCGAGGATCGGGGACTTGGCGTCGCCCTCGAGATAGCTCTCGGTAACGGAAGAGTAAGGCCGCAGGAGCGCCTTGACCTGGTCGTGTACGGCCGCCGCGGTGCCCGAATCCTTGCCGAGCGCGGCCTTCACGGCTGTCGCGTGCGCGGTCAGCGTCTTGTGCGCTTCCTCGGCCGCCTTGAATCTCGTCTGGGCGACCGTCGGAGCAGAGGCGGCGTTCGCGGTGGCGAGATCGGACTTGGCCTTGTTGTCGTCGGCTGTGGCCGTCTCGAGCTCCTTCGCGGTCTTCTTCTGGAGCGCGACGGCGTCGTCGTTGGCGACCACGGCTTTCTGCGCGCTCTGCCGCGCGTCGGCGGCGAGGCTGGCGAGCAAGGCCTCGCCCGTACGGCCGATCGCATGCTCCACCGCCCAGCGCTCGGCCGGGGCGCGGTCGTTCAGGCCCTTCTTGTAGTCGGCGAGCCGCTTGAGATCGTCGGCCTGTACCAGCACGGCGTTGCCGACGGCCTGGAGAACGACGCGATAGCCGTTGATCGCTTCGCGAGAGAGGCCGATCTGAAACGCCAGCGGCTCAGGTTCCGCTTTGATCGCCTCGAGCACATCATGGTTGGCAAGGAACAGGATGCGCTGGGCGAAGGTTATCATCGCCGCAACCATTTGTTCCCGGGCCGCCGCGATGTCCTTGGGTGGCGTATCGCGCCCCGGCCGGGAGATCTCGACGTAGTGATTGGTCAGGGTCTCGAGCCCCTCGGATACGCGGGCATGCTCGAAGCCACCCGCCATGTCGAAGCCAACGCTGTCGAGAAGGACATTGAGGCGTAAGGGCGGGGTGGTGGCGCCGGGCCCGATCGCCGGGCCGCGGATGAGGCCGAACGGTGGCGGTGTCTTGTCGCTGCGCCATCTCAGTTCTTCTGAGGGATTGCAGCGGGCAACGAGCATGAAGCGCTCCCGCATCAACCGGTCGGCTTGCAGAAGAGCTCGGGTGGTGGCCGCTGGATCGTTGCGCAGCTCTTGCTCGAGAGCGAGCGATAGTTCCGTATATTCGGCGAAGCGCCAGTCGTCCGGTCTTTTTGCCGCAGCTCGGCCGGCGAACGCGCGGATGCGATCGCGCAGCAGTTTGAACTCTGGCCTTTCGCTGTCGAAGGCGCACAGGGCGTAGTCCAGATACTGCTTCTGGGTGATCTCCGACACGACGCGCGCCAGGGCGTTAAACATCTCGGCGCGCCGGGGATTGCGTGCGGTTCCCGACGGGTCTTGCGCCCATCTTGCCTGATCGAGCAGGGCGTCGATGGCGGATTTCCATATCTCGTCCACTGACACGCGCCAATTGCGGAACGCGCCGGCGAACTCATTCACCGCAAACATGAACTGCCGCGCTTCCGGGCTGTTCGTCGTACCGAACAGCAAGGTGGCATCATTGGCGATAGGAGCCTTATTTGTGGGCTCGGGAGGGACAGCGAGCACGGCATAAAGCTCGTCGTAGCCCGGGTACGTCTCGCCCTTCATTGCCTTGTACGCACGCAATGCCTGCGCCCGCCGTGGCGTGGAGACCGTTTCGTCGAGGATGGGGCGGTAGGCGGCGGCGATCAGCTTGGCATTCGCGTCTTGCAGGAAACGCGGCTCTATGTGCTTCCAGACATCCTTATTGCGCCGGTACTCCAGAAAACCGGCTGCGTCTTCGGCGGTTCGCCGTGCCGGCGCCGCCTTACCGGTGAACGCGGCCAGTTCCGGCAGGGCGAGATCTTCGTAGAGGCTGAGCAGGGCGTTGACGCGTCCGGCCTTGATGTCCAGCCACTGATGATGTGGCATGTACTCGGCCTTGTAGTCCTTGAGATCGAGCTTGTTTATCTGATCCAACGTTAGGGAGTGCTTCGTCGGATCGTTGGTCTTCTCGCACAGGGTGGCGATATACGCGCGGATCGTCCGGGTCCGCTCGGCTAGCTTCAGGTCCTTCGATATATCTGCCCCGAACGACGAGTCGGGAAACTTGCAGCCGCCCCATTCCAGCGTGTCGCGCAGGCGCACGAGGAACGGCTTGGCCGCGGAAGCCATGACCGTGAATTGCTGAGCCTGGACGTCCTCCTGGTTGGAAAGCGGGCCCTTGTAGACATCCACGTCGATCTTGGTGACGGCGCAGCCGGTCAGGCCGAGCAGGGCGATCGCCGCAAGGGTGTGTTGCCGCGAGTTCACTTCCCGTCTCCCAGCTGCGTCGGTTGCGGCGGCAGTTCGGTGGCGAGGTCACGAGCGAAGTCATCGAGGCGGCCGCTTTCCGCCTTGAGCTTGACCAGCTCCTCGAACAAGCCGCGCATCAGCCCGTCGTTGCGTTTTGCGGCGAGGAGCTTCGTCGCGTCGCCCAATGAGGTGTTGAGGGCGTCGAAGAAGGCCTCGGGGTTGCTGCCCATGGCGATGGCCAGGCGGTGATCCTTCGGCGATTCCCGGAAGCCTTCGGGACCGAACATGATCAGCTTGCGGTGGGCCTGGATCGCATCCTGCGTGCTGCCCGTCGCCGGCGTGACGGTCACCTGATTGCTCTTATCGTTGAAGCCGATGTTGCTGCTCAGCGAGTCGACGACTGAGGCGGGGACCCAACCCGAGGCAAACTTGGTGAAGCCCAGCAGGCTCGCCTGGCCGTGGACCCGGATGCGGTACATCTGCGGGTCGAGCTGGCCCTGCGGATCGAAGATGCCGACGTAGTAGATCTGCTCGATCTCGCTCGAGGCAGAGCTGGCGCCGAGCGCCGTGATGCCCAGCGCACCGAGCGTGATGTTGCCGGTTTTGGAGTCGCAGGCCGCGAGCGCCAGGCTCAGCGCCGCTGCCAGAACAACGGGCGCGGCTCCGCCGCGCCGAACGAACAAGTGCATCCCCGCCCCCCCAAGGATTGCCAGTGCAGCTGCCAGCAGCGTACCCCGCAACCTGCCGTTGCGCATATCGCGTAGATATCCACAACCTGTGGACGAATGGGGCGAGCTGCTCAAGGCGGCTGCGGCAACCGCTCTCTCACGCGTGCGACCGCGTGTGATAACCGTCACGGCGGCTGGGGTGTCATTCCCTTAGAAACAAAGGGCAAAGAGCCGCAGGGGGTGCGATGGCGATCGTTCGTGTTTTCGTTGCCGCTATCATGCTGCTGGGCGCCGCGCTGGCCGCACCCGCCGCGCGGGCGCAGGACGCCGCTGCCATCGAGGCGCATCTTTCGGAGCTGTTCGCCGGCGGCACGATCCGCAAATGGCCCGGGCCGGTGCGCTTCCGCGTCCTTGGCGACATCACCGATCCCGAGCTCGCGGAGCTGCGCCGCATCATGGCCACGGCGAAGGCGGCGACCGGTCTCGACATCGCCGAGGACACCACGCCGGAGAACGCCGCGACCAACGCGCCCTTCGTCTTCACGCGCGAGATCGAGCCGCTGCTCGACGACCCGGCCGTGGCCCAGCTGTTCCGCCGCGCCGGCGAGGATGACGGCGCTTTCGTCCGCCGTATGCGGGCCGATTTTCGTCAGGGCAGCTTGCGCGGCACGGGCTCGTCGCCCGCCGGCATCGTGGTCTCCCTGCAGATCGTCAACACGGAGCGCTACGGTCCGACGCTGACCTCGCGGCAGCTGCTGCGCCTCGCCTTCGAGACGCTGACCGAGACATTGTCCAGCAACCGCGTGCGGCCCTCCGTCTCGAACAGCGGCGAGGCCGGACCGCTGGCGGATTTCACGCCCTTCGACCGGGCGGTGCTGGCCGCCCTCTACGATCCCCGTATCCCGCACGGCGCCCGCTTCGCCGAGGTGCGTCCGCTGCTGGTTGAGCTGGTACGTCAGCGCCTCGCCGCCCGCTGAGCGGCGGCGGAACGCGGTGGCTGCCGTCTTACGGAACGGCGAGCGCCATATCGCCGCCTGCATCCGTACTGGAGATGCAGCTCTTGCGGGTCTGGAGATCCTTCAGGTCCTTGAGCCGGGTCTCGCCGGAGAGCTCGGCGGCGTCGCCTTCCATGACGTTGCCGATGCCGAAATCGCCCAGGAAGCCCAGGACATGCGCGCCGTTGGTGTCCCGGCGGGTCCGGCGAACGTCGAACAGGAACTCCTCGGCCTTGGCCATCTCGATCCGGATGTCCCGGCATTCGAAGGTCTGCTTCTCCGTCTCGGAGAGCGGCGTCATCCGGCCAAAGCGCTGTGTCGCGCAGCCGGCGGCCAGCAGGCAGCAAAGGAAAACAATCGTCCGTTTCAAGGCAGCCCCCCAAGGTTGCAACGGGCGGAGCATAGAGCAACTCCCGGATGGCCGACAGGCCGGATCCTGGCGCTTCGCCCGGGAATAGGGCGGCGGCGCTGCTGGTATTCCCGGCATGGACACGCAGCCCCTCGACACCGCTCGCCTCACCTTGCGTCCCGCCGCCGTGGCGGATGCGGAGGCGATCCATCTCGGCTGGTCGACCGCCCCCGAGGTGACGCGCGACCTGGTCCGGCGGCCGCACGCGCCGGTCTAAGAGGCGCGCGAATTCCTGCGCCAGGCGCAGGAGAGCCGGGAGAAGGGTACGGATTTCGTCTGGCTGCTCTGCCTCAAGCCCGGCCTGCAGCCCATCGGCTCGCTCAGTCTGCGCCCGGAGGGCTTCAAGGTGGAGATGGCTACGCGCTCACCCGCCGTACCGGGGCCTGGGCTACATGGCGGAGGCCGTGCGTCGCATGGTCGCTCTCGCCTTCGCCGATCCGGCCGTCCAGCGCGTCGGCGCCTTCTGCGACATCGACAACACCGCTTCGATCCGGGTGCTGGAGAAGGCCGGCATGAGCCGCGAGGGCCGGAGGAAGAGCTGGCTCGTCCTGCCCGCCTTCGGCGAAACGCCGCGCGACGCGTACTCCTATGCGATCAAGCGGGAAGAGTGGCGGGGCGGGCAGTCAGGGGCAGACTAGACCGGGCGCTCGCCGAGCAAGCCAACGATGTTGCGCCACTGCGCGGCTTCCAGGGGATCCGATGCGCGAGTGGCCCGATCTTCCGCGAAGGGGGCGGCTTTCTCACCCATTTCGCGCACCAGCGAGCGTGCGATATCGGCAGGCTGTCGATAGCGGAGTTCCCACGTCCAGGGATCGAACTTTGCGTGTGGCTGTTGAGTGCTTACGGTCTTCGGGCAGACCTGCCGTATGAGCCAGATCAGATAGTCGTCCGGTAAGTCCGAATAGATAGGGTTCGTGGAGGTCAGAAAAATCTCGTCAGAGAGGATCGAGCGAAACCGGTCATGCCAGGCCAGCTTTCGCTTCCAGGGGCTGCATCATGAAACAACAGGTGCACGCCGTGCGATGTCCCCCATTTTGCGTATCCCAATTGCTCCACAGCCCGGCAACCATTAAGGGAAAGCCGAGGAAGCAGAGGCCGATGATCAACCCTGCCAATAACCGTCGCGCGCCCTTCGGGGCCTCGCTTGAGAGCTCTATGGAATGGTCAGAGTGGGTCTCGACGATCATCGGGAAGGACGCGTCACTCTCGGCGGGGCAGCTTTTTCTCAGGCTTTGACTTCTGCTTCGTCTTCATCCGGAAGGTCTGACGGTTGCGCCGAGGAGGCGCGCGACCCGTGCCGAAACCTTCTTGCGCTCGGTTGTCGGCAGACTCCCGATGCGTTCGGCATCACCGCTTTCGATCGTAGCGATCTTGGCGCAGCGCACCATCGAGGGCGCGGGCAGGCCGGCGGCGCCCTCGTCGGAGATCACAACGTCATCGTCCCAGCGGCGGTTGTCGGCACTCGTGATCATCAGGACCCAGAGCAGCCCGTGCGAGGCTTCAAGCGGTTCGGCGGCGACCACGACGGCCGGCCGGTACTGGCGCACCGGTCGGTCGGTGTAAGGGAACGGTACCTTGACGATGTCCCACGCCTTAGAGGTCGGCATAGGCCTTGCTGTCGTTCTCCGAAGCCCATTCGCCGAAGGTCGCGAAGGGATCGTCAACCGCGCCCGAGGTGGCCTTGGTCAGGATGACGCGCCCGCGTTCGATCTTGTACGCGAGTTCATCGCCCTCCCGCACGCGCAACGCTTCGCGCACCGGCTGGGGTATCGTCGTCTGCGCCTTGCTGGTCAGCTTGCTGGTGATCACGTCTCGGCTCACGGTAAGGAGATTCCTTACGATAGGAGCCGGGTGGCTGTCCGTCAAGACCACCGCTCCTCTAATGAGGAGAAGCCCGTGTCGCGCCTCTTGTAATATCCGTTTCGTCTACCATATCCCGGAGTTGGCTCTTTGACATGGTACAGGTCAGTCGAAATCCCCGGCGCTTTGGTGCGTCGCCGGGGCCATGAAGATCGTATTTTAGTAATTGCGGAAAACTGCGAAAAACTGTTGCCGCCGGTTCGTTAACGGCGAAATTTCAAGCCGTTGATCGGGCGAGGGGATTCGGGGTCACTCCGCGCCGGACCCCTCCAGAGTGTCTAATGACTTTTGTCTACCCGGGCACGGTTTGTTGTGGCGGGGCCTGGGCTTAAGCTGTGGACGAAAAATCGGTCTGCGACCATGACGACTCAGCCCGCAGAACCGGGGCTTCTTGCCAAAAACGCCGTTTTTCGCGCTGGGGAGGACGCGGCAGTGCCGTGTCGTGTCCCGCGCCGGCGCGAGTTGAGCCTCGCCGGGCGCGTGGCAGGCATGCACGAGGCGCGGACACTAGTGGTCCTCCTAGCTAGAAGAGTTTCTAAACTAGAGACTTATAGGGGCCCGGAAGAAGCTTTCGGTAAGGGCCAGGGGCCATTCTCCCGCATCACAAGGTGCAAGGAGAATCCATGTCACGCCCCACCATCCAGCCCACCGGGATCGAGAATCCCTACGGCCAGGACGAGCTGATCGTCACCAAGACCGACCTCAAGGGTCATATCACCTACGCCAACGATCTGTTCGTCCGGCTTTCCGGCTACTCGCGCGGCGAGGTCGAGGGCGCGCCGCACAACATGATCCGCCACCCGGAGATGCCGCGCTGCGTCTTCAAGCTGCTCTGGGACAGCATCATGGCGAAGAAGGAGATCTTCGCCTACGTCGTCAACCTGGCGAAGAACGGCAACCACTACTGGGTCTTTGCCCACGTCACGCCGAGCCTCGACCCCCAGGGCAATGTCGTGGGCTACCACTCCAACCGGCGCAAGCCGAGCCCGGAGCAGATCGCCACGATCAAGCCGCTCTACGCGCAGCTGAGCGCCGAGGAACGGCGCCACAACAGCCCCAAGGACGGCATCGCCGCCGCGGGCGCCATGCTCAGCACTCTTCTCAAGGACAAGGGCCTTTCCTATGACGAATACATCTTCGCTGTCTAAGGGGCAGTGGTGCGTGATGGCGGCGGGGCTTCTGCTCGCCGCCGCCGGCATTCTCCGCGCCGTGGTTGAGGGACCGTCGGTCCTGACGGCCGTCGAGCTCGCGTTGGTCGGCGCGCCGCTGCTGCTGGCGGTGGTGCTCCTGCGCCGCGCCGGTCAGGTGGTGGCCGAGGTGGCCTCGGTCTGCGATGCCGCCTTTCGCGGCGACCTGGAAAAGCGCGTCATGCGCCGCCGCGACGGCGGGACGCTGGGCGCGCTGCAGCGCTCGGTCAACGACATGCTCGACATCACCGATGCCTTCATCCGCGAGGCGGGCGCCTCGATGGAGGCGGTGAGTCACGGCAAGTATTTCCGCAAGGTGCTGACCCGCGGCCTGCCCGGCGTCTTCAGCATCAGCGCCTCCGTGGTCAACGGCGCTACCGATGCGATGAAGAAGAAGGTCGACGATTTCAGCAGCTTCGCCACCAGCATCAGCGCCAGCGTCGACGGCGTGGCCAAGACTCTCGGCTCCGCGGCCGAATCGCTGGGCACGGACTCCCAGACGATGTCCGCCGGCGCCGAGGAGACCAGCCGGCAGGCGACGGCCGTGTCGGCCGCGGCGGAGCAGACCGCGGTCAACGTGCAGACCGTGGCCAGTGCCACCGAAGAACTTTCCTCGTCGATCGCCGAGATCGGCCGCCAGGTTTCGGAAGCCTCGCGCGTCGCCACCCAGGCGGTCCATGAGGCCGAGCGCACCAACGCCTCGATCCAGACCCTGAATGAAGCCGGGCAGAAGATCGGCGACGTGGTCAAGCTGATCAACGACATTGCTAGCCAGACGAACCTGCTGGCGCTCAACGCCACGATCGAAGCGGCGCGCGCCGGCGAAGCGGGCAAGGGCTTCGCGGTGGTCGCCTCCGAGGTCAAGAGCCTGGCCAACCAGACCGCCAGGGCGACCGAGGAGATCGCCGCCAAGATCGCCGAGATGCAGGCCGCGACCGGCAACTCGGTCGAGGCGATCCGGACGATCAGCGCGACCATCGGCACGATCAACGAGGTGTCCACGACCATCGCCGCGGCCATCGAGGAGCAGGGCGCCGCGACGCAGGAAATCGCCCGCAACGTGCAGCAGGCGGCGGCGGGTACCTCCGAGGTCTCGTCGAACATCTCCGGCATCACGAATGCCGCAGCCGATACCGGCCGGACGGCGACGCGGGTCAGCGAGACCTCGACCGGCATCACCGGCCAGGCGCGCAGCCTGCAGGGCGAGGTGGAGAAGTTCCTCGCCGGCATCAAGGCGGCGTGAACGAGTCAGGCGCCGAGGCTTTCCTTCCTCCCCGCTTCGGTGCCGCTGGCGGCGCGTCCGGATCTTCCGGGCGCGCCGTTCATGCTTGCGGACCTAGGATTCCTTGTAGGTCCCAAACGGCCGATCCGGGAGTAGGTCTGGTCTCCAAGACAGTCGCGGCCGCAGGGCCGCAGCCAAGATGGCAATGCGGCTCCCCCGGGGCACCGGCGGAGCGGACTGAATGGTGCCGGATCCTCCTCCACCGTCCGGCGCCCGGGGCGGCGCGCCCGGCATTTCCTTCCGGGCGCGCCGTCGTGGGCCTCGGCGAGTCCCGTTCACGCGGGAACCGGCGCGGCCGGGCCGAGGCCCTCGAAGCGCGGGTCGCCGGTGACCAGTCCGACGCCCGAGATGGCGCGGGTCAGCGAGTAGCGTTCGCTGGCGATGCGCTCGATGCCGTGGAAGGCGCGCTCGGCACTGCCGAGCAGGGCGAGGATGGCCCCGCGCTCGGACCAGGGCAGCGGCGGGCCGATATGCAGACAGCGCTCGCGCAGCGCGACCAGGGCCGGCAGGCCGCGCCGTACGACGTCCATCGTCGCCTCCGCCGCCATGGCGCCGCCGTGGCTGAAGGCGAGGATGGCGAAGGCGTTGATGACCTCGTCGACTGTCTCGTTCACCAGCTTGCGCCCGGCATTGGAGAAGTCCTGGCGCTCCACCCGCCGGGCGATCTGATGCAGCGTGGCGCCGACATGGGCGGCCCAGTCTTCCTCCTTGATCAGGCTGGCGATGAGGTCGGTCTTCTCGGACGGCAGGTTCATCTCGAACAGGCGGGCGGTGTACTGGCGGATGTCGCGGCTGAGCACGTCGAGGGCGACCGCATGCGCCCCGCTTTCGGGCACGTTGGAGCTGCCGCGGGCGATGTCGAGGAAGCGGACCGTGCCTTCGAGATAGCGCGCCATCTCCTGCTGCACGGCGGCCACGGAGCGCGGCAGGTCGCCGAGCTGCGCTTCGTCGAGATATTTGGGCCGAGAATAATCCTCCTTGTCCTCCACCTCGCTGTGGCCGACGCGGCTGAGCAGCCGGTGCATGACGTCGATGAAGGGGAAGAGCAGCAGCGTGTTGAAGATGTTGAATCCGGTGGAGTAGAGACCGACCGCCACCGGCACCAGCGGGAAGGTCTCCTTGCCGTTGACCAGCGTGGCGACGGTCGGATCGCCCCCGAACCACTGCATCACCCAACGCAGTAGCTCCAGCGAGGGGATGAAGACCGGCAGGACCGCCGCTACGCCGATCAGATTGAAGGAGATATGGGCATAGGCGGCGCGTTTGGCGTTCTTGGTCAGGTTGAGCGAGGCGATCCACGAGGTGACCGTGGTGCCGAGATCGGCGCCAAGCGCGAAGGCGACCGCGGTCTGCCAATCGAGGATGCCGGCCGCGCCCAGGCCCATGACGATGCAGATGGTGGCCGAGGAGGAGTGGACGACGGCGGTGATGAAGGCCGCGATCAGCACGCAGGAGACCAGGCCGAAGAAGCTGTCGGCGTGCAGGCTGGTGATGACCGCCATCACCTCGGGCATGGCGCGCACGGGGCGCAGGCCCCCGGTCATCAGGCTGAGCCCGTAGAAGGTGAGGGCGAAGCCCATGACGGCGAGGGCGATGTTGCGGACACGGTCGCTGCTGGTGAAGACGTAGGTCAGCGCGCAGAGTCCGCCGAGCAGCAGGCCGAACGGACCCAGCGGCAGCGCTACCAGGCTGTTGCCGACGGTGGTGCCGATATTGGCGCCCATGATGACGCCGATTGCCGGACGCAGGCCCAGCACGCCGGCATTGACCAGACCGACCACCATGACCGTCACCGCCGTGCTCGAATGGATGACGGCGGTGATCACGGTGCCGGCGAACAGGCCGGTGACCGGCGTGCCGGCGATCCGGGCCATCAGGGCGCGCATCCGGTTGACCGCCAGGGACTGGATGCCGGTGGTCATGTATTCCAGGCCGAGCATGAAGAGGCCCAGCCCGCCGATGACCGGAACGAGAACGTCGCGAAAGATGTCCGCCTGCATGTGTAGCCCCCCTGGCCGCGCGCCACGAGGAGGTGGCGCGAGCGTTCCCGTGGCGACCGTATCAGATTGGAACTGCGGAGGAATTATGCGCGTTTGGACGGAATTTGCCGGGGCCGCTTTGACGCTTCCCAGGGCCGGTGATTAAGCTGGCGGCAAAACACGATTGGGGACACGCATGAGCATCGCGCGGCGCTGGCTTCTGGCTTCTCTCGGGTTCGTGCTCGGTGCGGCGCTCGTCGCGCCGGCGTCGGCGCAGAACTTTCCCAACCGGCCCTTGCGCCTCGTCGTGCCGTACTCGGCCGGCGGCTCGACCGACCTGCTGGCGCGGCTGGTGGCGCAGCACATGGGCGAGACGCTCGGCCAGCAGGTGCAGGTGGTCAACAAGCCGGGCGGCGCGGCGATGATCGGCGCCGAGGACGTGGCGCGCTCGGCGCCCGACGGGTATTCGCTGCTGCTCGCCACCACGGCGGTCGGCGCCAACACGGTGCTCTACAAGAAGGTGCCCTACGCGCTGGAGAGCTTCTCGGCCGTCTCGCCGGTGGCGGTGGCGCCGATGGTGCTGGCGGTGAACGCGACCTTGCCGGTGACCGATCTCGCCGGCTTCCTCGCCTACGCGAAGGCGCGGCCGGGCGTGCTCAACTATGTGGCGCTGGGCCGCGGCGGGCTCACCCATCTGATGAGCGAGCGCTTTCTGGCGCTGGCCGAGCTCAAGGTCGTCGAGGTCAATTTCCCGGGGGCGGGACCGGCGCAGACAGCGCTCGCCGGCAACCACGTGCAGGTGTTCTTCGATTCCATCCCCTCGAGCCTGCCCTTCTCGCAGTCGGGGCAGACGAAGCTGCTGGCCGCGACCAGCGAGAAGCGCATGGCCACGTTGCCGTCCGTGCCGACTTTCGCCGAGCTCGGCTATCCGCAGATGACCAAGGGCGGCTGGTACGGGATCCTCGCCCCCGCCGGCACGCCGCAGCCGGTGCTGCTGCGCCTGCGCGAGGCGGTCGACGGCACGCTGAAGCTGCCGGCGGTGCTGGAGCGGCTGACGGCGCTGGGTGCCGAGCCGCTGTCGCTGACCCCGGCAGCCTTCGACGATTACGTGCGCCGGGACGCCGCCTACTGGGGCGAGATCGTCAAGCGCCTCGGCCTGCAGCTCGACAACTGAGCATGGACGAGCAGCGTCTCCGCCGCCTCGAGGACCGGCAGGCGATCCTCGACTGCGTCATCCGCGTGGCACGCGGGCTCGATCGCCACGATCCCGAGATCACGCGCAGTGCCTTCCACGACGACGCGGTGATCAACATCAGCGAGTTCACCGGCACGCTCGCCGAGTTCCTGGCCTGGAGCCGGGCGGGCCACGAGAAACTCTACGGCGGCCATACCCACAACATCACCAACCACAGCGCCGAGATCGACGGGGACACCGCGCATGCCGAGAGCTACGTGCTCATGGTGCTGCGCCACAGGGACGGCCAGGCCGTGACCGTGGCCGGCGGGCGCTACATCGACCGGCTGGAGCGGCGCGGCGGCGAGTGGCGCATTGCGCTGCGCCGCCTCGCCCCCGACTGGCGCTTCACCGCCGATGGCCGCGTGTGGAATCCCGACCGGCCGGGCATCCCGTTCGGCACCTGGGACAGGAGCGACATCTCTTACCAGCGGCCGCTGACGCTGCCGCCGGAGTTGCAGGCGAAGCTGAAAAAGTAAGCCGTGGCTTGCGCCATGCGGCTGGAGTACAACCCGCCCCATGTCGCGCAAGCCCCTCGACAATCCGGTCTGGCACGCGCTGGGCGGGCCGCAGGCCGATGTCGCCGTCAAGCGGCCGCACGCGCGGCGCTTCGATCCCGAGGTGGCGCCGTTCTTCGCCATCGAGGAGCCGTCGGAGCGCGCCTATCGCGACATCGGCGACCTGCTCGGCAAATCGCCCGAGGCGCGGCTCTTCCGGCCGGAGAAGGAGCCTGCGCCGCCGGACTGGAACAAGACCTTCGAGAAGCCGATCGTCCAGATGATCCTGCCGCCCAGCGTGGCGCTGAAGGCGGCGGCCTCGTCGATCATCGAGCTCGGCATTGGCGACGTTTCGGCGATGCGCGAGCTCGCGGAGCGGGCCGAGCCCGGGCCTTTCTTCAGCCGCACGCACGAGCTCGGCGTGTTCCTCGGCATCCATGACGGCGACAGGCTCGTCGCCATGGCGGGCGAGCGGATGCGGCTGCCGGGCCTCACCGAGATCAGCGCCGTCGGCGTCGATCCCGAGTATCGCGGTCGCGGCTACGGAAGGGCGCTGACCGCCGCACTCGCCCAGCGCATCCGCGCCGCCGGGCAGATGCCGTTCCTGCATGTCTACGAGGACAACAAGGCCGCTTTCGGACTTTACCGGAAGATGGGCTTCGCCCAGCGCACCACACTGGTCATCACCTGGCTCGCGCCATCGCGCAAGGTCGACGCCGTCGAGGAGTAAAGCCGGCCGCGGCGCGCAACGTTGCCGTCGGCGCCGCGGCCGACCCGAGCAGGCGCCCGCTCAGGCGCAGCGCCAATGAAGGCAGCCGCGCGAACGGCGAGCGCCGCTCTGTCGGAGGTGTCGTCCGGATTTGCCCGCTAGAAGGGCGAGCCGGCACGCACCAAGTTGATTTCGTGGACGACGCGACGATGCCCGTCGGCGCGGCTTTCGATCCGGTACTGGTTGCCGTCGCGGTCCGGAGGCAGCTGACGCTCGATCACGAATTCGCCAGCGGCGGGTGCGTGCCCCTTGAGCGGCGGCACGTACTGGACACGGGCGCCGACATTGAACTTGTGCGATTGCATCGGAGAGCTTTCGTGAGAGGAGAGTGTCAGTGCCGCGCGGCGAGGGAGGGGGAAGCGGCAGGTTCACTCGCCGACCCGGAGAACAGCAGGTAACCGAGGAGCAAGCCGATCACCAGGCCCATGGCCCTGGGTACAAGCGTGCCGTGCTTCCTTTCATCCGGGTCGTGGGGTGGCGGCAGTCGTCGCATGTCGGAATCCTCGGCGCCTTGAGGGCGTAGCGGCGGATTCGCTGACCCGTCGCGCGGACGGGCACAGCGTTGCCGGAGTGGATCGGGGAAGACGCGTGAGGCGGGCGCGACGTCTGCGAGACAGACGAGGCGAACACCGGCAGGAGATGAAGGGATCGCTCAGGCCACTATAGGCGCTTTCAGCCTGGCCCGGGGATAAATCATGCGGTCTGCCGACAAGGTGTGAAACGCGCGGCTCACGTCACATCTTCACCGTCTCGTGATGGCAATTTTGCGAGGCCAACTTTGAGACCGGGCGCTGGCGGCGGACGGTCGAGGCGGCTGATGTATTGGGCGAGAGCGCGGCGATCGTGACGATCCGCGCAGGAGTGATGCGCGATTATTATGAAATGACGGTATAGAGTAATCGCCACTATGGAACAGATTCAGGTTGCAGCGTATCCGGCTGACAACAACTGAAGAGTTCAATAAATACGCGCGGTATTCGAGGAGTGATTAAAGGGGACTTAATGTTCGGTCCCGTACAAAGGTTCCCGATACGCCGGCCTCGCGGGGGAAACGATGAGGGCCGGCGGAGTCCAATCAACGGGAGTCCACCACGCACATGTCGTTTTTCACGAGGGGCCGCGAGAGAGCGGCCGTCCTGGCGGCGCTGAGCGCGTCCCAGGCGATCATCGAGTTCAAGCCGGACGGTACGATCCTCACCGCCAATCCGAACTTCCTTCAGGCCATGGGCTATTCGCTCGACGAAATCCGCGGGCGGCATCACAGTCTGTTCGTCGAGCCGGCGTACAAGGACAGCGCCGAATACCGGGAGTTCTGGGCCCGGCTGGCGCGCGGCGAATTCCAGGCCGCGCAGTACAAGCGCTTCGCCAAGGGCGGTCGCGAGGTCTGGATCGAGGCATCCTATAACCCCATTCGCGACCGGCGCGGCCGCGTCTACAAGGTGGTCAAGTTCGCCACCGACATCTCGGCGCACAAGGCCGAGTTCACCGATCTTGCCGGCAAGGTGGCGGCGATCGGCCGCTCGCAGGCGGTCATCGAGTTCAACCTCGACGGCACGATCATCACCGCCAACGAGAATTTCCTGTCCGTGATGGGCTATCGGCTGGAGGAGATCAAAGGCCGTCATCACAGCCTGTTCGCCGAGCCGGCGTACAAGGACAGCGCCGAATACCGGCAGTTCTGGGAAGCGCTGAACCGCGGCGAGTTCCAGGCCGGCCAGTACAAGCGCCTGGGCAAGGGCGGCAAGGCCGTGTGGATCGAGGCGTCCTACAACCCGATCTTCGACCAGAACGGCAAGCTGGCAAAGGTGGTGAAATTCGCCACCGACCTGACACCGCGCAAGCAGGAGCACGCGGCGCTGGCCGAGGACTTCGAGAATGGGGTCAAGGCGCTGGTCGAATCCGTCGCCGCGTCGGCGGCGACCATGCAGCAGGCGGCGCAGTCGCTGGTGGCTGCGGCCGAGCAGACCAACGGCCAGTCGACGGCTGTCTCGGCCGCGTCGGAGGAGCTGGCGGCCTCGGTCGCCGAGATCTCGCGCCAGATCGCGGAATCGAGCCGCGTCGTGGCGATTGCGGTGAGCGAGGCACAGAAATCGGAGAAGATGGTCTCCGATCTGGTGACCGCGGCAGGCCGGATCGGCGACGTCAGCAAGCTGATCGCCGATATCGCCGGTCAGACCAACCTGCTGGCGCTCAACGCCACAATCGAGGCGGCGCGCGCCGGCGAGGCCGGCAAGGGCTTCGCGGTCGTGGCCTCCGAGGTCAAGAGCCTGGCCAACCAGACCGCCAAGGCGACCGAGGAGATCGAGCAGCAGATCAAGGGTATCCAGGACTCGAGCCAGAGCACCGCCGGGGCGATCCGCGAGATCACCAAGGTGATTGGTCAGGTGAGCGAGATCAGCACCTCGATCTCCAGCGCGGTCGAGCAGCAGGCAGCGTCGACCCGCGAGGTCTCGCAGAACATCAGCGGCGTCAACCGGGCGGCGGCGGAAGCCGGCCGCAGCTCGGCCAGCGTGCTCGGCGAATCCGAGAAGCTGTCGCGCCAGGCCGGCGAGCTGGAGACGCAGGTCGACCAGTTCCTGATGAACGTCCGCGCGATGTGAACGGCACGACAGAGCAGCCTCACCCGTGCCGGGTGAGGCTGTCCCGTCAGGCCACGGCGGCGGTGGCGAGCTGCCGCAGACGACCCATGTTCTCCAGGGTACGCAGGCATGCCTCGGCGGCTTCGCGTCCCTTGACGGTGAAGTGGTCGAGGAAAAAGCGCTGGTGCTCCTCGTGCTCGTGGAAGCGCTGTGGCGTCAGGACCGCGGAGAGCACCGGGATCTCGGTCTCGAGCTGAACCCGCATGAGCCCGTCGATCACGCTCTGGGCGACGAACTCGTGGCGGTAGATGCCGCCGTCGACCACCATGCCCGCGGCGACGATGGCCGCGTAGCGGCCGGTCCTGGCGAGCAGCTTCGCCTGCAGCGGAATCTCGAAGCTGCCCGGCACTTCGATCAGATCGATACGGCTCTCGGCAAACCCCTGGCGAGCCATCTCGGCGATGAAGGACTGACGGCAGCGGTCGACGATGTCGCGGTGCCAGCTTGCCTGGATGAAGGCGACGCGCGCGGTGGTGGCGTGGGAAGAAAGGTTGGGCGGGCTCATCGGCGAACTCCTTGTGGCCTGGACGCGATCCGGCAGGCGCACGAGAAGCCGCCGGCGCGCGGGCCCGCATCGCGGGCGCACGGCCGCAGCCATCCCGTCCTCTTTCATCCGGACTGTCACCGTCGGCGTCGGAGTTTCACCGACTCTGCTGACCCCGGCAGCTTTCGCCGCCGGGCGCTCGCGGGCTGAGGTGGTCGCTCGCCACCATCACCGCCGGTGGGGACTTGCACCCCGCCCTGAGAACGTGTCGCCGGGGCTTGGCCCCGACGGCTGAGAAGGTAGGGCAACCCGGCGGCGTGGCAAAGGGTTTTGGGCGGCGCTAGCCGTGCCGGGTGAGGCTGTCCTTCGGCGCCTGCTCGCGCTCGTTGAGGCCGTAGTCGCGGATCACCCCGGCGATGCGCAGCCGGTAGTCCTGGAACAGGGTGGAGCGGCCGCGCGCCTGGGCCAGGCGGTGCTGCTCGATGTTGCGCCAGGCCTGCAGCGCCGTCTCGTCGCGGAAGAAGCTCAGCGACAGGATCTTGCCCTTCTGGGTCAGGCTCTCGAAGCGCTCGACCGAGATGAAGCCGTCGATCTTCTCGAGGATCGGCCGCAGCGCCGCGGCCGTGTCGAGATAGGCCTGCTTGTGCTCTTCCTTCGGCCAGACTTCGAAGATCACGGCTATCATTCTCTCTCTCCCTATTGTGTCAGGGGCTTGAGGAAGCTCCGCTCCTCGGCCAGGAAGAAACGCTCTTCCTCGGCGAAACGGAAATTCGCGGCCCCCTCGGCGTCCTCGCGCAGCCGCGCACGATAGGCCTCGTACGCCGCCAGGCTGTCGAAGGAGACCAGCCCGAAGGCGATGTTATTCGTCCCTTCGTGCGGCATCCAGTAGCCCAGCAGATTGCCGCCGCACCGGGGGATGATGGTCATCCAGCGCCGCGCGTAGGTCTCGAAGGCGGCGCGCTTGAAGGGGTCGAGCTGGTAGCGGATGAAGACGGTGACGGTCATGGCAGGGTCCTCCGTGATGGGAGGCTCATCCTGCCGCGTCCACTCCGCGAAAATTCTCGCGATCGCTTAGGCGGTGGTGGAAGGGTTGTTGAAGAAATTATTCTCGGGGTCGGGTTTGCGTCCGGTGCCGCTCATCTCGGCGACGGTGGCGGCCAGCAGCGTCCAGATCGCCTGGCCGATGCGGTTGCCTTCGATGCGCAGGGCCTCGGCGCGAGCTTCGGCGCGGGTCAGGGCCTTGTGGCCATTGCGCTCGATCAGATAGCGGGCGGCGCGGATATAGTCGGTGGGCGGAAGCATGCAACGCCATTGAGCCCGAGAAGTTTTGAGATACCCTTAATCGGCTACCCACAGCCAAGGTAAACGGAAGATGAAAAGCGGCGGCAGCATTCGCATCGGCATCGGCGGCTGGACCTTCGAGCCGTGGCGTGGCGTCTTCTATCCCGACGATCTGACGCAGAAACGCGAGCTGGAATACGCGAGTCGCAAGCTGACCTCGATCGAGATCAACGGCACCTACTACTCGACCTTCAAGCCGGCGAGCTGGATCAAGTGGCGCGAGGAGACGCCCGACGGCTTCGTTTTTGCCGTAAAAGCCTCGCGTTTCTGCACCAACCGCAAGGTGCTGTCGCAGGCCGGCGACTCGGTGGCCAGGTTCATCGACCAGGGGCTGGTGGAGCTCAAGGACCGACTCGGGCCGATCAACTGGCAGTTCATGGAGACCAAGAAGTTCGAGCCCGAGGATTTCGAGGGCTTCCTCAAGCTGCTGCCGCGCGAGGTGGGCAAGCGGCCGCTGCGTCACGCGCTGGAAGTCCGTAACAAAAGTTTCATGGACGAGCGATTCTACGCCCTGGCGCGCCAGTACAACGCCGCCATCGTCTTCGCCGACCACGACGAGTTTCCGCGTATCGACGAGGCGACTGCCGATTTCACCTACGCCCGGCTGATGCGCACGCAGGAATCGGTGAAGACCGGCTACAAGCCGGCCGAGCTGGATGCCTGGGCGAAGACGGCCAGGGGCTGGGCAAAACGCGGCGACGCCTTCGTCTACGTCATCTCCGGGGCCAAGGTGCGCAACCCGGAAGCGGCGCAGGCGCTGATCGAGCGGGTCAAATAGGCCGCGCTATACTCCGGCCTTCTCCTCAATCTTCGAGTCCCGGTTCTCATGATCCTCTATCGCTACCTCACCGGCCCCGACGACAACGCCTTCTGCCATCGCGTCACCGCCGCCCTCAACAAGGGCTGGCAGCTCGCCGGGCCGCCGACGCTGACCTACGACGCCGAGAAGAAGCGGGTGATCTGCGGCCAGCCGATCCTGAAAGAGGTCGAAGGCGAGACCTACACGCCGGACACCAAGCTCGGCGATTATTAGTGAGCGCCGCAGCCGAACTCGCCGCGCTGCTCAAGGCACCGCAGCCGGGGCTGCGGCTGATCCATCTGCATCTCGGGCGTCTGCAGACCGCGCCCACTTCCGAGCAGCGCCAGGCCATCCGCCAGACGCTGCGCTCGCTCGGCAAGCAGGCCGACGCCTGGCGCCTGTTCGACATGGCAAATGGCGACCTGCTGATGCTTTATCAGGGCCTCGCGGATACGGCGGCGGAGGCCGCTTGCAGACACGTAGCCGGCCTTCTGCCGAACGCCACGCTGACAGGGACCAGCCCCTATGGCCCGGCGGAGGCGGGATCGCTCTACAGCATTCTGCAGGCGAGCGATAACGGGGAGCGCGTTCTGCGCTACCTTGAAACGGTCGGCGCCTAGGCCGGCACCAGCGAGTCCCACAGGCGCGAGAGCACGCGCTCGGCGATCTCGCCGTATTCCTGGGGATTCCTCAATCGGGCAATACCGAGATCGAACAGCCGCTCGCCCGCCAGCGTGCGCTCCAGCCAGGTGTAGACCTCGTCCATGGTAGAGGCGCCGCGCACGTCGAAGCTGATCCGGGCCATGACTTCGCAGGCCGGGCTGAGCAGGCTGATCTCGGCGCGCTCGTCGGGCAGGGGATTGAAAATGGTGTTCTCGGGGGGCGGGCAGCCCTCGCGCGTCATGATGGCGCCGATGGCGGCGGTCGCGGTGTCGTTCAGCGCGAAGGCGATGTCCGGCCGGATGCCGAGGAATAGGCGCGTGCGCTCCGCATAGCGGGTCACCTGGACGGCCAGGGCCTGGCCGCGCAGCTGGTCGCGATACTCGTCAGCCGTGAGGCCCTGCGCCGTCATCTCCTCGTGCGACAGCACGGAGCAGCCGGCGATGGCGGCGAGCTCCTCGAGGGACAGTCCGGTCAGGGGGCGGAACTCCGCCATGGGGGGGATTGTCGGCCGCACGGGGGACGGCTCGGGGAGGGCGTCGGACAGGAGATGAGCCGGAAAACGGGCAGACGAGGACAGATCGACCGACGGCAGCGACGCCAGCATTAGACTACGCCTTCAGTTACGTCCGAGGTCTTTGGTCTTGGCTTTTGCTTAAGACTTCGCAACCTGCGTGCCAGACAGGAATTGCGATTTTCCAAGGGTTTCTGAACACCGCCGCCTGGTAGTTTCGGCCCGGCCCGGCAACAAGTGCCGCGCGAGGCGGGCGGATTTGCCCTGTGGATAAAGGGGGATAGCGCGACTAGGCTGGCGTTCTCCCCAGGAGACGGACCATGAGCAGCCCCCCGCAGATCCGCCGCGACGACAGGCTGATGCCGGAGGATCGCGCCCGCAAAACCCTGGCGGAGGGATATTGCGGCCGGCTGGCGACCGTGGGGGCGGACGGGTACCCGTACTGCGTGCCGCTGCTCTACATCGTGAGCGAGGGCGAGATCTGGGTGCACAACGCCCGGGCTCGCGGCCATCTGCGGGCCAATGTCGAGCACGACCCCCGGGCCTGTTTCGAGATCGACCGGGCCGGCGAGGTGTTCCCCTACGGCCGCTTCGAGTGCGACTCCTCGGTCGGCTACTCAAGCGTCATCGCCTTCGGCCGGATCCGGGTGGTCGATGACGAGCCGGCCAAGCAGCGCTTCTTCGAGGCGCTGATGGCCAAGTACGCCAGCCCGGACTGGGACCGGCCCAAGGGCTTCTTCCCGCGTATGAACGAGATCACGGTCTACGCCATGACCATCGAGCGGCTGACCGGAAAAGAGAGCCCGCAGCCGGGGGAGGCCGAGCGCTGGCCGGCCGTCGACCGCACCAAATCGCCCCACGCCCGCCCGCCGGGGGCCTGACCCCCTAGGGACAACCCTGAGAACCACGCCGGATTGTCCCAATACGAACGGCGCGGATGGCACCCCAAATTGGGTTCGAACGTTATTCCGTTCGACTCTCACGGGACTGCCATGGCGACCATTCCGGCCCTCGACGAATCCGAATTCCTCACCGCCCATCCGCGCTCGCCCGCGGCGAAGCAGAAGGCCAGGACCGGCAAGCCCGGCCTCGGCCGACGGATGGTCCGCGGGATGTTGAGCGCCCTCGGCTACACCCTGGCCAGCCTGATGCTGCTGGCGACGGCCCCCGTCCTTCTCGTCACCTCCGACCGCGCCGACGTGGTGCGCTGGTCGAACGAGTTGATCGACCTCGTCCAGCGCTGGTAGGGCAGCCCGCGGTACCCCGCCGAATGCTGCGGGCCTGGCAGCGGGCTCGTATGTGCGGGCGCCTGAGGCCGCGTCACAAAGTTGACGCGCTCGCCCGCCGCCGTCCTGCCTGATCATGGAAACTTGCCCCGCATGCCGGACAAATCCTCACCCATTGAAGCCCCGCTGCTGGCCGAGCATGGCGCCTCGGTCCTTCCCTCCGTTTCGGTGGACACCTACGGCGCGGAGATTCGCGACGCCGAAGGCTTCGTCGGCGACCGCGCCAGCAACACGGCGTTCCGCGAGATTCTCGACAAGTGGCGCAAGCGGCTGAAGGAAATCGACGAGGACCCGCTGGCCGGCGACGAGAAGAAGGCTGGAAAGACCAGAGCGAAGAACGGCAACGGCAAGGGCGAGAAGCTCAGCAAGCGCAAGCTGGATAAGGTGCTGGCGGCCGGCGATCCCAAGGCGGCCGGGCTGGTAGTCAGCGCCATCGAGGAGTTCGCGCAGGAGCTGGCCGGCGTCATCCGCCGCTTCCTCAAGCTCAAGGCGTGGCACGACACCGAGCAGATCGTCATCGGCGGCGGCTTCCGCAACAGCCGCATCGGCGAGGTGGTCATCGGCCGCACCGAGGTCCTGCTCAAGGCGGACGGGATCGAGGTGAGCCTGGTGCCGATCCGCCATCATCCCGACGAGGCCGGCCTGTTGGGTGTGTGCCACCTCGCGCCGGCCTGGGTGTTCACCGGGCATGAGGGAATCCTCGCCGTCGATATCGGTGGCAGCAACATCCGCGCCGGCATCGTCGAGACCAACCTCAAGGCGGCCAAGGACCTGTCGAAGGCGGTGGTCTGGAAATCCGAGCTCTGGCGTCACGCCGAGAAAAGGCCCTCGCGCACGGAGGCGGTCGGGAAGCTGGGCGCCATGCTGCGCGAGCTGATCCGCGAGGCGAAGAAAGCCAAGCTGAACCTGGCGCCGTTCATCGGCGTCGGTTGCCCGGGGCTGATCGAGAAGGACGGGGCCATCCGCCGCGGCGGCCAGAACCTTCCGGGCGGCAACTGGGAGAGCAAGAGCTTCAACCTGCCGCAGGCGCTGCACGAGGAGGTGCCGGAGATCGGCGGCCACTCGACCGCGGTCCTGCTGCACAACGACGCCGTGGTGCAGGGGCTGAGCGAGGTGCCGTTTCGCCGCGAGGTCAAGCGCTGGGCCGTGCTGACCGTCGGCACCGGTCTCGGCAACGCGCGCTTCACCAACCGCGAATAGGCGATCAGCGCTCCAGCGCGTCCGTCAGCAGGCGCAGCGCGCGGGCGGCGAAGCCCCGCATGTTGGCGACGCGGGCGGAGCTGCCCGTTTCCACGGTCAGAACCGTGTCGCCCGGTCCGGCGATGGCGATACAGGCGTGGCCGGCGGCATCGCCGTAGCGATTGCCGGTCGGACCGGTGGCGCCGCTCTCGCCCAGGCCCCAGATGGCGCCGTGTCTCTCGCGCACCGTGCGGGCGAGAAGCCGCGCGTAGGGCTCGGTCGAGGGGCGCATCGTCGCCATGGCGTCGGCGTCGATGCCGAGCAGCGCGAGGCGGGCCTGCTTCGTGTAGATCACACCGCCGCCGAGGAAATAGGCCGAGGCGCCGGGCACCGCGAGCAGCGAGGCTGATATCAGCCCGCCTGCCGAGGATTCGGCGATGGCGATCGTCTCGTTGCGGGATTTGAGCAGCGCGCCGGCTTTGGCGGCGAGGGGAAGGAGCGTTTCCATTGCCGGACTATGCTATCAACCGGGCATGAACGCCACGCCCGAGACCATCGGCCGCGAGACGATCGCGGCGACCTACGAGAAGATCCGCCCGCATATCCGCCGCACGCCGCTGGTCGACGCCGACGGCGCCGATTTCGGCCTGCCCGGCGTGTCTTTGTTCTTCAAGCTCGAGCTGATGCAGCATGCCGGCTCGTTCAAGACACGCGGCGCCTTCGCCAACCTGCTGCTGCGTGACGTGCCGCCGGCGGGCATCGTTGCCGCCTCGGGCGGTAATCACGGCGCCGCCGCGGCCTACGCGGCGATGAAGCGCGGGGTGAAGGCGCGGATCTTCGTGCCCAGCATCTCCTCCCCCGCCAAGATCGCGCGCATCCGCAGCTACGGCGTCGAGCTCGAGGTCGGCGGCGAGCGCTACGCCGACGCGCTGGCGGCCAGCGAGGCGTATCGGCAGAAAAGTGGTGCCCTCGGCGTGCATGCTTTCGACCAGCGCGAGACGCTGATCGGCCAGGGCACGCTGGCCCTGGAGATCGAGCAGCAGAAGCCGGACATCGACACGCTGCTCGTCGGCGTGGGCGGCGGCGGCCTGATCGGCGGCATCGCCGCGTGGTGCGCCGGGCGGGTGAAGGTCGTCGGCGTCGAGCCCGAGCTGGCGCCGACCCTGAGCCACGCGCTGGCGGCGGGAAAGCCCGTCGATGCGCCGGCGGGCGGCATCGCCGCCGACTCCCTGGCGCCCAAGCAGATCGGGCAATTGATGTTTCCCATCGCCCAGCGCCACGTGGCGCAGGTCGTGCTGGTCAGCGACGAGGCGATCCGCGCGGCGCAGCGCACGCTCTGGGACAAGCTGCGGGTCGTCGCCGAGCCGGGTGCCGCGGCCGCGACGGCTTCGCTGCTCTCCGGCCGCTACGTGCCGAAGGCGGGCGAGAAGGTCGGCGTGGTCATCAGCGGCGGCAACACCACGGCGGTCGATTTCGACAGATAGCCATGAAAGACACGCTCAAACCCGGCGTTACCCATACGCTCACCTTCACCGTGCCCGAGAGCAAGACGGTGCCGCATCTCTACCCCGAGGCGCCCGGCTTCACCGTGATGCCGAAGGTCTTCGCCACCGGCTACATGGTCGGCCTGTTCGAGTGGGCCTGCATCGAACTGCTCAAGCCGCATCTCGACGAAGGCGAAGGCTCGCTGGGCGTCCACGTCGATTTCAGCCACGAGGCGGCGACGCCGGCGGGCCTGACTGTCGCGGTCACCGCGACCTGCACCAAGGTGGAAGGCCGCAGCGTCGAGTTCGACGTCTCCGGCCATGACGGCGTTGACCGGATCGGCGGCGGCCGGCACCGCCGCGCCATCGTGCGCTGGGACAAGTTCAACGAGCGCGTGGCGCAGAAGCGCCAGAAAGCGCTCGGTGCCTAGTAACCCTCTCCGCCCGCTTCCGGGGGGAGAGGGTGCGAACGAAGTGAGCGGGTGAGGTGGGTCAGGGCAGTTTTCGTGGCAGGCACCACCTCACCCTCCCACGACTGCGTCGTGGGCCCCTCCCTTGTATGTGCGAGGGAGGACGGTGTGAGTAAGATCCGCAACGTTCGCGGCAGGCGGGAGCCCGGCCCCTCCCTGGGCTTCAAGACCGTGGGAGAGCGTGGTGCCCC
>Ga0164290_1000353_pt1 | contig 163314 bp, 148 predicted proteins | sample Micstemetagenome_FD_108782 | JGI IMG/M metagenome (GOLD analysis project Ga0164290, IMG submission 108782) | Contaminated culture microbial community from soil near Moab, Utah, USA - Microcoleus steenstrupii SON62 (Illumina Assembly) | ecosystem: Environmental > Terrestrial > Soil > Soil crust...
GCACGAAAGAAACTTGGCTCAACTTGAACGCACAGAAGCCTTGCACGAAAGAAACTTGGCTCAACTTGAACGCACAGAAGCCTTGCACGAAAGAAACTTGGCTCAACTTGAACGCACAGAAGCGCTAAATCAACGCGACAACGCACTTGCTGGGCGCGATGCGGCGCTAAGGGACGCCGAACATGTGAAACTCGCGTATCACTACCTTGACCAGCGGCGTAACTTAGAACTGTCGAGCCCAAGATTTTTGTTTAACCAGCTACTAATCTCATCCCAGGCGCGCCTTCGCAAATTTTTGCGACTTGAGACTACCGCTGATTTTCGTGCTCAGGATCAATTTACTACGCAATCCTTAAGCAAACTTATGGAATTGCCCGAAGCTATTGCCTGCACTCAGCGACCTTTGGTTTGTTCATTAATTATTCCAACTAAAAATGGCGGTGAGTTGTTTAAGACTGTAATCGCCAGCCTGCGGAGACAGTCGATTTGGACGCAAACAGAATTTATAATTATCGATTCAGGATCGACCGACGATACAATCGCTGTCGCTACTCAAGCTGGCGCAAAGGTTGTTACTATTGAGCCCACAACATTCAATCACGGCTCGACGCGAGATCGCGCAATCGAAATTGCCACATGTGATCGAATTGTCTTATCGGTTCAGGACGCAGTACCCTTACACAATATGACGTTGCAGTACTTGATCGCGCTATTAGACGATGAAACTGTGGCTGGAGGTTATGCGCGCCAAGTTCCACAACCTACCGCTGACCTGATAACGAAGCGGAACCTGAACGCTTGGCTGACGGGCCGCGATATTCGAGAAGTCACAACTCTTGCTGATGTAATCTCGTACCTAGCATTAACACCTTTCGAAAAATACAAGCTTTGCAACTTTGACAACGTTTGCTCTACTTTACGAAAGTCTGTCTGGGAACGTGAGCGGTTTGGAACAGTTGCATTTGGTGAGGACATAGATTGGGCGGAGCGCGTACTAAAGTTGGGACACAAGATTATATATGAGCCCAATGCTGCAGTAGTACATTCGCACGACCGCCCACTATCATACGAGTACAAGCGGACGTATGTTTGTCATCGCAAGCTTTATCAACAGTTCAATCTGCACTTAGTGCCATCTCTACGCCGCGCACTTTTAGCGTGGTTGTTGTTGACGCTATCAGATATGAAATTTGTGATCCTTGCTAAGGAAAGATTAGTTCAGAAGCTTAGATTGCTATTCAAGTTGCCCGCACTTAATGCGCTTCAGGTTGCAGGCCAATACTTCGGTGCCAAGGATGAGTCTAAGGGACGAGAAAGCAAGGTACGCGGTATCTAGGATGCAATCGTAGAGGCACAATTGAAAATTCTTCTTACTGTTCATCAGTTCTTTCCCGACTATTTCTCAGGCACCGAGGTCTTGACCTACAGCGTCGCAAAGGAACTTATGGGCCGTGGTCATGAGGTACTCATCTTCACAGGATACCCAGCAAGGACACATATGCCTGATGGAGAACGCTTTGATGAGTACCTTTATGAAGGAATTAAAGTCTTTCGCTTCCATCATGCATACGTACTTATGTGCGGCCAAACAGCAATTACTGAGGTTGAGCATAATAACTTGCTCACTGCGATGTATTTTAGTCGACTAGTTAGAGATATAGCCCCCGACATCGTGCATTTCTTCCACTTCGGCCGCCTGGGCGCGGCGATGGTGGATGTGGCGGTGAAGGCGGGCGTGCCCGCCTACTACACGCCGACGGATTTTTGGTCGATCTGTCCAACAAGTCAGCTTCTACGTGACGGCAAGCCGTGCCCGGGGCCGTCGCGCTACGGCGGGAATTGCGTCAAGCACGTGGCCGAACTGTCGCACTGGCCTTTCATGAAATTCTTCAACAAGGCCGTGCCCGATGTGGTGGCGGATTTCGGCGTGTGGCTGACGGCCAAGAACTGGATGCCGCCCTACCCGCTCCATCGAGAGGTTCTGGCCACCGGCGGTCGCAGGGCCTTCAACATGCGCCGGTTGAACTGGCTGCACGCGGTGATCGCGCCGACGAGCCTGATGACGGGCGCGCTGACGTCCAACGGACTGAACCCCGCGCTCATCAATCAATCGGCCTACGGCATCGACATTCCACGCGAGGGTGCGGCCATCACGTCGCGCGACGTCACTAAACCTTTGACGGTGGGCTACATCGGCACGCTGGCCCCGCATAAGGGCTGCCATGTGCTGATACAGGCATTCCGGCGCATCGATGACGGCCGCGCCCGGTTGAAGATCTACGGCAATCTGGTCGATTTCCCCGACTACCTGGCGAAGATGAAGGCGATTGCGGCGGGTTCACCCAACATCGAGTTCTGCGGCACGTTCCCCAGCGAGAAAATCGCCGACGTGCTGGAAGGCATGGACATGCTGGTGGTGCCCTCGGTGTGGTACGAAAACATGCCGCTGGTGATTTTCTCGGCGTTGGCCGCCAAGCGTCCGCCGATCGTGTCGGATTATCCGGGCATGACCGAGGTGGTGAAGCACGAGGACAACGGCCTGGTGTTCCCACCTGGAGATTCAGAAACTCTGGCCAAGCACCTGATGCGCCTGCGCGACGAGCCGGAACTTTTGCCGCGCCTGAGTGCGAATTGCCGCCGCCCCAAATCCAGCGCCGAGTACGCCGATGAATTGCTGGCGCTGTACGCCAAAGGCCCGCTGATCGACATGGCCGCGCGGGATTATACCGGGCTGCAACCAATCCCGACTCTTTAAGGCTTACGGGAGAGGCACATCCAGTTGATGGTGTCCTCGCCGTCGGGATAGCGCCGGTCCAGCCACAATGACACGCGATTGATCAGCTTGAAGCTCAGCGGCCAGCGCAAGCCCCGCTCGCTCAGGGTGTTGAGCAAAATTTGGCCGAGCAGCGCGAACACGCCGCCGCAGGGCGTGATCTCCTCGATCGCAAAGCCCGTGCTTTCCAGCAGATGGCGCAGGCCATAGCGCGTGAAGCGATAGTAGTCGTGCGGTGTTTCATGGTGCCGCCACTGCATCGGCGCGGTGAGGATCAGCACGCCGCCGGGTTTGAGCAGGCGATGGCACTCGCGCAGATAAAATTCCGGCGAGGGCACGTGTTCGAGCGTCTGCGAGGATAAGACGGTCTCGAACGTCGCGTCATTCAGCGGCACGGGTTGGCCCGGCGTCAGCACCACGTCGAGCGCGCGCCCGGGCGTGGGGGCCACATCGGCGGCGACGTAGCGCGTGACCTTTGTTTCAAACAGCGCGCGGTAGGGCTGCCCGCCCGCGCCGTAGTCGAGCAGCGCACCGTGCGCCGCGGGCAAAGCGCGGCCGGCCATCCAGTCGTGCAGGAACGTGAGCACGATGTAATGATGATCCCTCTCGTCGAGGGTCATGTCGGCGCGGCGGACGAGTTCATTCATGCCGGAAACCTACAGATAGTCGCAGGGCGTGTCACTTCGGAGGCGGCAAAGCCACGTCATAACGCCGCCTGTCCCAACTCGACGGCTGCGCAGGTGTGACCAGGGTTTGCAGTCCGTCGGGCGTCGGCATGAAAAAACCGAGTGCGGCCGTGACGGCCGCCGCGGGCGGGCGCGGATAGAGCAGCCGATAAAGCCGGATGGGCTTGCCCTCGGGCGCGGTGGCGGCGGCGAGGTCGGCCTGCGCGTTGTCGACCATCGCGCCGCCGGCATCGAGCAGATGAGCGAACAGCACCCATGCGCCCGCCTCCATCGTGCCCGAGACCCAGACGTCCAGATGCAAACCTTCGCCGTCGCGGCGCAGGGCGGTGGCCTCGATGACTACACCTTTTGCAGCCGGGCCGTCTTCGGAGTTGAACCGCGCCTGGGCGGATGCGGCTTCACTATTCTCGATGAGGGCCTGCAACTCCTCGCGCGACCACCAGATCTGGCGGTTGGCATCGCGGAACGCCTGCGACCACCGATAGCCCTCGCGCAGATCGGACAACGCTTGTGCGAATTTTTCCGGCGCGACGACTTCAAGCACCCGCACCCGCGTGTCGGAGAGTTGGACCACACCTTGCGCCTCGGTCAGTTCGCTGGCCCAGGCGTTGATCAGTTCTGTTTCGGCGCGATATCCAGGAACCTCGCGCCGCTCAAGGATGGCGCGGCGCGTCTGCGGCGCACGCACCGGCTCGAAGATCAGATAACGCGCGCCGCCCAATTCATCCAATCGGAACGTGCTGGTGCGTTTCCAATCGAGCGGCAAAGTGCGCGGCATGACGGCGCGGCCCGGCTCAGCCAGCTCGGCGTATTCGACGGCGGCATAAACGTTGCGGATCGCAGCGCTGGTGTCGACGAAATAGGCCCGGCCCGTCTCGCCGCTCGCGCGCCAATGAGCCAACAACGCCGCCCCTTGTTCGTTCTCGGCCTGGTAGGCGTTGGCGGCGAGGTTGATCCCAAGCGCGCGCTGCAACGCCGTGGGCGGAGCGGGCACGAACAACAGGACAACCGTCAGAATGGCGGGCGCGACCAGCGCACCCCATACGGCCGCGCGCGCAGCACCTGGCCAGCGGCCAAGCAGCTCCGTGAGGCTGGGCCAGAGCAAAATCATCGCCATGGCGGGAAACGGCAGGAAATAGCGCACCACTTCCGCACCGGCCTGGAACAGCCAGAACCAAATGCCGACCGCCAGACACAGCACGGCCGCACCCAACGCGGCGGTGTGGCGCGCGCTGAGGGCCGCGAACATGCCCACACCCAAGAACGCCAGCCCTGCGACGCCGACCGACAGCTTGAGCAGCAGCCAAAGCTCGGCCAGCGACAACTCGGACAGGGACATAAAGTCCTGCGCCATGACCGACAGCGCGGCCTGACCGAACGCCACGTTCGACGGCGAGAAATAATCAGACGTGAAAGCCGCCAACGCGGTGAACGCAAAAACCGCCGCCGCGCCGCCGAAGGAGACGGCAACGTAGCCGCGCGGGCTCCAGCCATGTCGGCCGACGGCCAAGATCAGCCAACTGACGCCGACCAACGCCATCACCAATGCGCCCGACGGCTTGACCATAAAAGCAAATGCGGCGCACAGCGCAGCACCCAGCGCCCAGGGGATCGACGCGGTGCGCACACTGCGCACGGCGCACGCCATGGCCACGGCTGAGACGCCGGTGAGAAAGCCATCGACCATGCCCCAGAACGACGCAGCCGGCAGGCCGTCGCCCAGCTGGAACTGAAAGAACATCGGCATGCCGCCCAGGACCAGCGCACCCCCCGCGAGGCTCATGTGGTCTGCGGGCGAGGCGCGGCGCGCAAAGCCCGCGATGTAGAGCGCGAGAACGCACAGCAGCACCGGCAAAAAGACCGAGCGGAAGTAAAAGCCGCGATGATCGACATCGAAGCCGAACGGATAGGACATCAGGATCGTGCCGGGCGGACGCACCGAGGGCGCGACGTTCAAGGGATTGACCGCCTCGCCCGCCCAGAAGTTCGCCGCCTTCACGGCGTAGGAATAGGTGTCCCAGCTCGGCGGCTCGTGGAGTTGGCCAGCCGCGCGCCATTGCCCGACGCCGGCCAGCGCCAGCCAGATCAGCGCCGGGATGATCCATAGTGCCGCGTTCTTGCGCATCGGCCCACCTTAGCCGAATCGTTTGAAAGCGAAACGGCCCCCGGGTCGCCCCGGAGGCCGCTCACGTTTGCAATCGCTTGCATCATTGGTCGGAGCGAGAGGATTTGAACCTCCGACCCCTGCGTCCCGAACGCAGTGCTCTACCAGGCTGAGCCACGCTCCGTCACGGATCGATCACCGGAGGATTTTGCCGTCCCCCGGCCTCGGGAACAGGCAGCTTATAGCGCCCGGCCTCGCGCCCGGCAAGGCGCGCGAGGCCCATGACAGATGTCTGCGCCCGGCCCCTTCAAGCCGCGCAAACCCAGGGCAAACCGCGGGTTTGCGGCTCAACGGGCCGGGGGTTCGGGGCGCTTCACCGTGGGGTCGACCGACGCCCAGGTCTTGTTGGCGCAGGCCGGGTTGCCGATGCAGTCCACCGTCAGCTTGGCCAAGTCGACGTACTGGATCATGCCAAGGACGTTTCGATCTTCGGTCAGCGTGGCTTTGCCCGTGGCGGGCTTGTCGAACCAGTTGACCCCGCCGATGCGGATAATGACGTAGGGAATGCCGCTCGCCTTGATGTTCTCTTCGGCGATCAGGCGCTCGGCGTGAACCACTTTGGTGCGTTCGCGGGCCTCGGGCGTATAGGCCACGGCGCTGTCGCCCACGCCCACGGAGCTGAGATAGATGAGCTCCTTCACCCCAGCCTTCTTGGCCGCCGCGGTGATGTTGATCTGGGTGATGGCCCAGAAGCCCCACTGGTCGCGCGGGCGACCGAGCGCGTTGATCGCCACGCGCGGCTTGGCCTTTATCACCGCCGTCTCGACGTCAGCGGCGACCAAAGCATCACCCGTCAGATAATCGACCTTCACGCCGGCAAGATATTTGCGGTCGGAGGTGGCGCGGGCGAACACGCTGACGGTCTCGCCCTTCTCGGCCAGCATTTTGGCGATGTACGAACCGGCTTGTCCTGTGCCGCCGAAGATCATCACCCCACCGGGCTTGATCTCTTGGGCGTGCGCCAACGGCGCAAGCAATAAACCGAGCACCGCGATGAATGAGAAGCGCATGATAAAATCCCCCTGAGGTTAGTAGGCCCGCTCGATGCAGAAATCGATGATGTCGAGCAGCGCGGACTTGACCGCGCCGTCGGGAAACACGCCCAGCGCGTCGCGCGCGATGGCCCCGTAGTGCCGCGCGCGGGCCACCGTGTCGGCCAGGCTGTTGTGCGATTTCATCAGATCCATGGCGTGGGCGAGGTCGCCGTCCTTCTGCTCCAGGTCGGCCAGCGTGCGTTTCCAGAACGCGCGCTCATCATCAGACCCTCGGCGGTAGGCCAGGATCACGGGCAGCGTAATCTTGCCCTCGCGGAAGTCGTCGCCCACGGTCTTGCCCAACTCGCTCTGGCGCGCGGAGTAGTCGAGCACGTCGTCGATCAGCTGGAAGGCGATGCCGAGGTTCAACCCGTAAACACGCAAGGCCTCTTCCTCGATGTCGGGCCGGTCGGCCACCACCGCGCCGATGCGCGCCGCGGCCGCGAACAGTTCGGCGGTTTTCGACTGGATGACCTGGAGGTACTGCGCCTCGCTGGTCTCGGTGTCGTTGGTGGTGATGAGTTGATGCACCTCGCCTTCGGCGATGACGGCCGAGGCGCGGGACAGGATTTGCAGCACCTTCAGCGAGCCGTCCTCGACCATCAGCTCGAAGGCCCGACTGAATAAAAAGTCCCCCACCAGCACGCTGGACTGGTTGCCCCAGATGGCGTTGGCGCTGGACTGGCCGCGGCGCAGGTCGCTGTCGTCGACCACGTCGTCATGCAGCAGCGTGGCGGTGTGGATGAACTCGACGGTGGTCGCCAGCTTGACGTGCCGGTCGCCGCCATAGCCGCACAGCTTGGCCGCCGCGAGAGTCAAAACCGGGCGCAGGCGCTTGCCGCCCGCAGCCACGATGTGGCCCGCTAGTTGGGGGATCAGCGCCACGGGGCTGTGCATGTGCGCCACGATGGTGCGGTTGACGGCCTTGAGGTCGTCCTCCACCAGGGCGGTCAGGGTGTCGAGCGCTTGGGACTTGGCTCGTCGCTGGGCGTCCAGCGCGACGATCGTGGCCACGGCGGCCTCCTTGGTCTGCTGGGCGCACCATATGGGCGCGAGGCCGCCCAAGGCAAGCGCGCTAAACCCTGCGATTTCAGCCGCTTGCGCATCCACAAGCCGCGCGCCACTCTCCGGCCATGAAGGAACTGATCCGCACCCCCAACATCGTGGCCATCTCCGCGTTGCAGGCCGCATTGGCCGCCGAGGGCATCACGGCGTTCGAGTTCGACGGCCCCATCGCCGACACGCTGGTGGGCTTCGGCGACATTTCGCGCCGCCTGTTCGTGCACGAGGACGATTATACCGCCGCACACGCCATCATGGTGCATCTGTGCCCCGAGGAAGTGGAGCGCCTTTGAACAAAATCGGGACCACCACCGATGATGCGCTGCTGAACGGCCGGGTGCGCCTGCGCCAGCCCAAAGAGGGCTACCGCACCGCCATTGACCCTGTGCTGCTGGCGGCGTGCGTGCGCGCCGAGGGACGCGAGCGCGTGCTCGACGCCGGGTGCGGCACAGGGGCGGCGATGCTGTGCCTGGCCGCGCGCATCTCCGGCATCGACGTGACGGGCCTGGAGATACAGCCTGAACTGGCCGCACTCGCGGAAGAAAATATCGCACAAAACAATCTTCAATCCCGCGCGCGGGTGGTGGCGGGCGATCTGGCCGCGCTGCCCGACATCGTCTGCGCCTATCCCTTCGACATCGTCATCACCAATCCGCCCTATGGGCCCGACGGCACCCTCTCGCCCGATGCCTCGCTGGCCACGGCCCACCACGAAAGTCATGTGGACTTGGCGCGGTGGATCGCGGCCTGCCTGAAACTGCTCAAGCCCAAGGGTCGGCTGGTGATGATCCACCGCGCCGACCGATTGTCCGAGATCATGGCGGCGCTGGCCCCGACCTGCGGCGACATTCAGATCCACCCGATCTTCCCCAAAGCCGGACAGCCCGCCAAGCGTGTGATCGTGGATGCGGGCAAGGACCGCCGCACCGGCGACAGCTTGCATTCGGGACTGATCCTGCACGGCGATGACGGCGCTTATACGCCCGGCACGCAGGCTATTCTGCGCGATCTCGCAACCTTAACAGGTGAAAGCACTCCGCCCGACCGCCGCATTCGATAGATGTGTGTGCCCGCCCGGCAACACTCGTCGAGTAAGACCAGTTGTCTTATCTCTATTATAATTAGAATTTGTCAGGCCCGGCCGCTGATGACTATAGTTAAATCAGTTTCTTAGGCGGCTCAAAGTTACCGCTCTGGTTCGCAATTCTTCGCTTCATCGGGGGATGTTCAAGTGACACACGGCACACGGATTACGACGTTCGTCGGCGCGCTCGCGCTCAGTACGGCGCTGACCGGTATCGCACCGGCCTTCGCGCAGATCGAGGAAATCGTCGTCACCACGCGTAAGCGTGCGGAGAACCTGCAGGAAGTGCCGATCGTCATCACCGCGTTCTCGTCCGCCGCGATCGAGCGCAAGGGCATCGCCGACCTGGCCGACGTGGCCAAGTACACAAGCGGCCTGATGCTTGATCAAGGATTCAACAAGCAAGATACGCGCGTGGTCATCCGCGGCCTGTCGCCCACCCGCGGCCGCCAGAACGTCGCCATCCTGCAAGACGAAGTCGACATCTCCTCGCTCGCGTTCGGCACCGCCGGCGGGTCGTTCGTCATCAACCCGCGCCTTCTGGACATCGAGCGCATCGAAGTCGTGAAAGGCCCGCACTCGGCCTTGTTCGGCCGGGCCGCCTTTAACGGCGCGATCAACTACATCACCAAAAAGCCCGGCGATGCCTTCGAGGGTAACGCCCAGGTGGATGTCGGCACGCACGGCAAGTACGAAGCGCGCGCCAGCATGAGCGGCCCGATCCTCGAAGATAAACTTTCGTTGGGGCTGAACGCGGCCGGCTGGCACTTCAAGGGCTTCTATGAAAGCCCGATCACCGGCAAGGGCCTGAGCGGCGGCGAGGGTTACGGCTTCGCTGGTGCGTTGGCCTTCACGCCCAATGACATTCTGCGCTTCGATCTGCGGTCCGAGTACTCCAACGACGATTATAGCCCGGAAGCCGGATCGATTTTGAATCCGACCGATCAGCCGCTGCCCGCGTCCGTGTTGACCGTCCAGAACGGCCTGCCGCCCGTCGTCGGCGCGGCCATCGCGGGCAACCCCCGCAATGCGACGTTTCCCAACACCGTCGGCTCCTTGGGCAACGCCAAGAATTTCCCCAGGCCGGCCCCCAGCCGCAACCCGCGCACGGGCGAGGATTACCCCGGCTCGACGCGCGACATCTTCCGCACGACGCTGCGCGCGACGGCGGAATTCGAGCCGGTCATCCTGACCTCGATCACCCACGTCGGCGACAACAAGACCTTCCAGTTCAATGATGCGCTGTCGGTGGGCGACTTCACCAGCGCCGCCGTCAGCGGCGGCCAGGAAACCTACTTCGACACCGACATCAAGCTGTTCACCCAAGAAGTGCGTCTGCAGTCGAACGGCGAAGGCCCGCTGACCTGGACGGTGGGCGGCCTGTACTGGAAGGAAAAACTCGACCAGATCAACCGGGGCTTGCGTTGCGCCTCGTTCAGCGGCGGTTGCGCGGCGGTCTTCGCCGCCGTCGGCGATAGGCAGTTCAATCCGCTGGACTTCACGCAGCGCGACACGACCCACTACTCTGGTTATGGCCTGCTGGAGTACAGCATCACCGACGCTCTCAAGACTTCGCTTGAACTGCGCTATACGGCGGAAAAGGAAGATACGACCGGCCGCGCGGCGACCTCGCCGACGATTCTGGGCTGCCCCAGCATCACCGTGACAGGCCGCGCGACGGGGCCGACCGGCCTGATCTCGTGCGTCACCCCGGGCGCGCAGGTCACGGGGCCCCTCGCCACGCTGCCGGCAGCGCGCCTCGGCGGTACTGACCCCGATGATCCGAACATCAGCGTCGACTCCTACTTCTGGACGCCGCGCTTCACGGTTGACTACAAGGCCACCGACGACGCGCTGTTGTTCGCTTCGGTCGCGCTGGGCAAGAAGCCCGGCGGCCTGGGCCTGTTCGGCTTGGCCAACATCCTCAACAACATCTATGACTCGGAAGAAATGTGGGTCTATGAGTTGGGTGCCAAGACCACCTGGCTCGACGGCAAGCTGCAGCTGAACGGCGCCTTGTACTACCAAGACTTCAGCAAGAAGCAGGTGTCGATCACCTTCGTCGATCCCAACAGCATCCCGACGCCCAACCAGCTTTCCACGCGCGTCGTCAATGCCGCGAAGGCCGAGGTGAAGGGCCTGGAACTCGACGCCAACCTTTCTCCGGCGGAGAACGTCTCGCTGAATCTCAGCTACACCTACAACGACGGTGAATACAAAGACTTCACCGACATCAACAGCGGCGTTGCTGCGATCTCGCGGGCGGTCTTCAATAATCCGAACGCCTGCACCGTGACGGTGATCAACGGCGCCAACCGTTGCGTACTCAGCTACTCCGGCAACAAACTGGAAGGCGCGCCCAAGCACAGCTTGATCATGGGTGGCGAACTGCGCGGCGACGTTTCGGCCGACATGGGCTGGTTCATCGACACCGATGTGCGTTTCCAGACCAGCCGCTTCACCAGTTTCGAGAACAGCCTGAAGATGGACTCCTACTGGCTGGTGGATCTGCGGGCCGGATTGAAGAACGACGCCTGGAGCGTCACGGCCTATGTCAACAACGCCTTCAACGACGACACGATGAAGGCCAGTGCGGTCTATATCCAGAACTGGAATATTGCATTCCTTACTGCGCCTGGCCGCACCCCCATCGCCACCCAGGCGCCCAGCGGCGCGCGCGCCTTGCTGCCCGACAAGCGCCAGTTCGGCGTGCGCGCCAGCATGAATTTTTAAGCCTACGACAAAGGCTGAAATCTCAACGGCGGGGGCCTGTAGGCTCCCGCCGTTTGCATTAACGGTGAAAGTCGAAAGAGCCGGGGGAAGACCTTAACGGGAGTGTGTCTTCAGTGCATCACATTCCGGGAATTACGTATAAAATAATTCGACACCGTCCGAGTTTTTTTGATCTGCACGCGACGATCCCTATAATAACTCTGCGCCGAAGCACGGGTCTTCAGCGGCCTTCAGCCGCACCGCAAGTCGGCACCGAAATGGGGGATCAGAATCATATGACACGCACTCATACCGTGTACGCGCGCTCCATGGCGGCGGCTTTGGCCGTCGGCACGGCTCTCACCTGCTTTACCGGCGCAGCCCAGGCGCAGATCGAGGAAATCGTCGTCACCGCGCGCAAGCGGGCGGAGAACCTTCAGGAAGTCCCCTTGGCCATCACGGCCTTCACCGCCGAAGCCCTGCGCCAGAACAACGTGCAGAGCATCCATGACATCGCCAACTACACGCCCGGCTTCACCATGGACCGCGGCTTCGGCCGCGACTTCGACCGCCCGGTGATCCGCGGCCAGTCGAACATCCAGGGCGAATCCAACGCTTCGTTCTTCATCGACGGCGTCTACGTGGCGGGTTCGATCACCGCCAGCACCATCGACGCGCTGGAACGCGTCGAGGTGGTGCGCGGCCCCCAAGCCGCGCTGTACGGACGGCGCACCTTCGCCGGCGCCGTGAACTACATCACCAAGGCGCCCAGCGACACCTTCGAGGGTCAGATCAACGGCAAGTTCGGCAGCCACGAGACCTTCAAGGGCTCGATGTGGATGCGCGGGCCCCTGATCGAGGACAAGCTGCAGTATTTCCTGGCGGCGAACTGGGACTACTACGGCGGCGAGTGGCGCAACACCCTGGCACCCAATCCGCCCAACCCGTCCACCAGCCCCTCGCCCGCCGGGCCCTTCGCCTACTCCGTGGCGCCGACGCGCGGCGACACCTCCAAGATCGGCTACGAGGAAACACGCGACGTCACGGCGAAGCTGAGGCTGATCGCCACGGACGACGTGGAATTCAACTTCAAGAGCAGCTTCACCGACCAGAACGACAGCCAGCGCGCCACGTTCCTGCTAGGGGGAAATGAACTCAACTGCTTCCTGCCCGTCGCCGGCACGCCCACCGCCACCCAGGGCGGCTACTATTGCGGCGAGATCGACACCAAGGGCCGCCTGCCCAACATCAACATCCCCGATTTCGTCGACGGCACCACCGGCAGTTTCGCCGCGGGTGCGAGCAGCCTGCGGCGCGCCGACGGCACCATCGGCACGACGCCGGTGGCCGCCCCGCCGCAGAAGAACGGCATCCTGCGCGAGATCTACCGCAACACGGCGGACGTCTCGATCGACGCGAATGAGTGGAACATCCTGGTGCGGGGTGCCTATAACCACGAAGCCCGCGACCGCGCCTTCGACGCGGACGTGACGGGCGAGCGGTTGTCCGCAATCCCACGCAGCGCCCCGGCGTTCGTGGTCGCCTCCGGCGCAGGCGTGTTCCAGGCCTACGACCAACTCAAGATCGAGGACTATTCGGGCGAGTTCCGCGTCACCTCGCCCGAGGACAAAACCGTGACCGGCATCTTCGGGGCGTTCTACTACAAGGAAAAGAACAAGACCCGCACCCGCACCTTCTCGGCGCGCGGCTTCGCGGTGTTCCTCGACAACGGCGGGGACTACACCCGCAACACCGTCGAGAACCTCGCCGCGTTCGGCCAGCTCGAATTCAACGCGACCGACGCGCTGTCGCTTTCGGTCGAGGCGCGCTACGCCGAGGACAAGCTGAACCTGCGCACGACGACGCCCGCCCTGACGACGCTGGTCGACCTGAACGGCAAGTTCACCAGCTTCACGCCGCGCTTCACCATCGATTACAAGCTGTCCGACGACGTGTTGCTGTTCGCACTGGCCGCCAAGGGCAACAAGCCCGGCGGGTTCAACTCGGGGCTGGCCACCGCCCGGACGCTGCCCCAGCACATCGCCGACGGCACGCTGTTCATCGACGAAGAGCAGTCGTGGAACTACGAGATCGGCGCGAAGACGACATGGCTGGACGGCCGGGCAACGACCAACGCCTCGGCCTTCTACATCGACTGGGACAAGCAGCAGTTGACGACGGTGATCAACATCGTCAACGCCGCTGGTCAGGCCTCGACGGCCCCGATCCTGGTCAACCTGGGCGTCACGCGCGTGACCGGCTTCGAGGTGGAATCGGCCTTTCAGCTCACCGAAAACTGGTCGGCCTCGGCCAGCTACGCCAACGTGAAGCCCGAGATCCGCAAGGGCGACGACCCCGAGCAGTTCGCCTTCACCGGCATCAGCGATCCGACGCTGGCCAACGGCGGCAACCTGCGCGGCCAGATCACGCCGAACGCGGCCAAGCACCAGCTCAGCGTCTCGGCCACCTACACCGCGCCGCTGACGGACGACGTCGATTGGTATCTGACCAACGACGTGAACTACAAGTCCAAGCGCTACAGTCAGGTGTTCAACTTGGCGCATACGGGCGACACGACGCTGTGGAACGCCCGGGTGGGCCTGAAGGCCGACGCGTGGCGACTGTTCTTGTGGGTGGACAACATCCTGGAGGACGACGACCCGACCAACATCCTGCGGTTCCGCGACTTCCGCCGGGCCTCGGCGGTCAACCCCGCCATCTACCTGCGCGGGTTCGAGGTGGGCCTGCCGCGCGGACGTAATTTCGGCCTCACCGGTTCGTACGACTTTTAAGCGCCACCGCTTGCTCGGCGACGGCGGGAGCCTTCGGGTTCCCGCCGTTTGCTTTTTGCGGCCACGGCTCTATTTTAAGTCATGGCCATCATCGACCGCTTCAACGACTTCATCGCCCAGCTGAACCTGCCGATCACGCGCGGCGAGCCGCCGCCCCTGGTGGCGGTGGTGCGCCTCAAGGGCGTCATCGGCGCGGCGGGCTTGGGCCGGCGCGGGCTGACGGTCGCCGCACTCGAAAGCCTGCTGCGCAAGGCCTTCTCGCGCCGGGTGCGCGCGGTGGCGCTGGTGATCAACTCGCCCGGCGGCTCGGCGGTGCAGTCCGCCCAGATCGCAAACCTGGTGCGCTTTTACGCCGAGGATAAAAAGATTCCCGTGCTGGCCTTCACCGAGGACGTGGCCGCCTCGGGCGGCTACTGGCTGGCGCTGGCCGCCGACGAGGTTTACGCCGATGCCATGTCCATCGTCGGGTCCATCGGCGTCATCGCCTCGACCTTCGGCGCGCACGAACTGCTGGCCAAGATCGGTGTGGAACGGCGCATCTACACCCAAGGCGAGCGCAAAAGCCTGCTCGATCCGTTCCGCCCCGAAGACCCCAAGGACGTGGCGCGCATCAATGAGTTGCAGGCCGACATCCACAAGCAGTTCATCAATTATGTAAAGACGCGCCGCGCGCTGAAACTCAACGGCGACGATGCCACGCTGTTTAACGGCGACATCTGGACCGGCGAGCGCGCCAAGGAGCTGGGGTTGGTGGACGGCCTAGGAGATTTGCGCACCATCTGCCGGCGCAAATTCGGTGACGATGTGCGTTTCATGAACATCGAACGGCCGATGAGCTGGTTTCAACGCCGCTTCGGCCGCTTCGCACCCTCGGACGTCGCCGAGTACGGCGGCTGGGCGGGCGACCTGTTGGCCGCCGTGGAGGAACGCGCCTGGTGGGCGCGCTTCGGGCTCTAAGCGCCGCATGGCCGTAATTTTAAAGGTGCTGCTGACGGCCGCCGTCATCTTGGTGGTGTTTTGGGTCGTGCGTTACCGCGCGCGTGTTTCGGTGCTCAAGGCCGCGGTGAAGGCCGCCAAGAAAACCGCCGAGGGCGAGAAAACGGGCGTGCCGGTCAGCCTCGTCGCATGCCCGAAATGCGGGACCTACAACGCCGTCGGCGTGGCCTGCGCGTGCACCCCGAAACAAACCACATAAGCTTGATTCTCAAGGCTTTGGTGGGTAGTTTGCGCCCGCCATGACCTCACCCTTAAGCTTCCAAAAACTCATCCTGACGCTACAGAACTTCTGGGCGGATCAGGGCTGCGTCATCGTGCAGCCCTACGACATGGAAATGGGCGCGGGCACCTTCCATCCGGCCACGACGTTGCGCGCACTGGGACCAAAGCCCTGGAACGCGGCCTATGTGCAACCCTCGCGCCGGCCCACCGATGGCCGCTACGGCGAGAACCCCAACCGGTTGCAGCACTACTATCAGTTCCAAGTCATCATGAAGCCCTCGCCGCCGGACCCGCAGGGGCTGTACCTCGAAAGCCTCAAGGCCATCGGGCTCGACCCCATGGCGCACGACATTCGATTTGTGGAGGACGACTGGGAAAGCCCGACGCTCGGCGCCTGGGGCCTGGGCTGGGAAGTGTGGTGCGACGGCATGGAGGTGACGCAGTTCACCTATTTCCAACAGGTCGGCGGCATCGAGTGCGATCCGGTCGCGGTGGAACTGACCTACGGCCTTGAACGGTTGGCGATGTACGTCCAGGGCGTGGAGAACGTCTATGACCTCGACTTCAACGGCCGCGGCGTGACATACGGCGAGGTGTTCAAGCGCGCCGAGATCGAGTACAGCGCGCACAACTTCGAACACGCCAACACCGAGATATTGTTCACGCGCTTCAAGCACTGCGAGGACGAGTGCAAGGCGCTGTTGGATAAAAAGCTCGCCCTGCCCGCCTACGATCAGTGCATCAAGGCCTCGCACACCTTCAACCTGCTCGATGCGCGCGGCGTCATCAGCGTCACCGAGCGCGCCGCCTACATCGGCCGTGTGCGCGCGTTGGCGAAGTCGTGCTGCGAAAGCTGGCTTGAAGACGGGTATAAGCGATGAGCGCAGGTCCCGCACAACACACAGCTGTCGTCCTCGGACTTGATCCGAGGACCCAGGGTGAGGAACCTCAATTGTTCCGTTTGATAGAACTGCGCATGACTACCCTGGACCCTCGGGTCAAGCCCGAGGGTGACGAGTGGAGTATGGGGCAGGCTCATGGCTGAACTGCTCCTAGAAATACTGTCCGAAGAAATCCCCGCGCGCATGCAGCGTCGCGCTGGAGGAGATCTTTCAATAGTCATTGATGAGGCTATGCTTAAAAATGGCTTGAATTATGGGGACATAAATTATTTCTTTGGTCCACGTCGTATAGGAATCTATGCGAATGAAATTCCTACTTTCCAAAAAGAGCTCCCTGACGAGCGCAAAGGCCCCAAGACCGACGCCGCCCCCCAGGCCATCCAGGGTTTTCTGAAAGCCGCGGGCTTGAGCGACATCAAAGAGGCGGAAGTGCGCACGCTTGATAAGGGCGAGTTCTATTTCGCGGTCATCAAGAAGAAGGGCCGCCCGGCCGCCGAGGTTCTCAAAGAGATCATCGAGGCCGCACTCGCGCAGTTGCCCTGGCCCAAGTCCATGCGCTGGGCGACCAACCCGACGCGCTGGGTGCGCCCGCTGCATAAAATCCTCTGCGTGTTCGACGGCCACGTGGTGCCTGTACAGTTCGCGGGCGTCACGGCGGGCGACAAGACGCTGGGCCACCGCTTCCTTGCCCCGGGCGAGATTAGCGCCGCCACATTCGCCGACTACGCCGCCAAGCTGCGCAAAGCCTTCGTGATTGTTGATCCCGCCGAACGACTGGAGTTGATCCGTAAGGGCGTGGCCGAGCTTGCCGCCAAAGAAAATCTCACCGTGCGTGAGGACATCGGCCTGCTCAACGAGGTCATCGGCCTGGTGGAATGGCCCGTGCCGCTGCTCGGCACCATCGATGCAGCCTTCATGGACGTACCCGCCGAAGTGCTGACCTCGGCCATGCGCAAACACCAAAAGTATTTCGCGCTGGAAGCCAAGGACGGCAGGTTCTCCAGCCGCTTCGCGCTGATCGCCAACATGACGGCGACCGATGGCGGCAAGGCCATCATCGCGGGCAATGAAAAGGTCCTTCGTGCGCGTCTGTCCGACGCCAAGTTTTTCTGGGACGAAGACCGCAAAGCCAAACTTGAAAGCCGCGTGGAGAAATTGTCGGAGCGCGTGTTCCAGGAAAAGCTGGGCACGGTGCGCGATAAAGTCGAGCGCATCGTCAAGCTGGCGGGCGAACTCGCACCGGCCTGCAAGGCCGACGCCCAACTCACGATGCGCGCAGCTCTGTTGGCGAAAGCAGACTTGTCCACCGGCATGGTCGGCGAATTCCCCGACCTGCAAGGCGTTATGGGCCGCTACTACGCGCTGCATGACAAGGAAGACGCAGCCGTCGCCGACGCGATTGCCGAGCACTACTCGCCATTGGGGCCCAACGAGGCTTGCCCGACCAAACCCATCAGCGTCGCGGTGTCGCTGGCCGACAAGATCGACACTCTCGTCGGTTTTTTTGCCATCGACGAGAAGCCCACAGGCTCGAAAGATCCCTTTGCATTGCGCCGCGCAGCGCTGGGTGTGATCCGGCTGATCCTCGAGAACAAACTGCGTTTACCGCTGTTGGACGTGTTCAAGAAAGCCGTGGGCATCTACAGCGGCAAAATCAAAGCCGACCCGCAAGCCATCGCCGCCGAGTTGCTCACCTTTTTCGCCGACCGCCTGAAAGTACATCTGAAGGACAAAGGTATTCGCCACGACCTGATCTCGGCGGTCTTCGCGCTGGGCAACGAGGATGATCTTGATCGCTTAGTAAGGCGCGTTGAGGCCTTGAAGGCTTTTCTTGATAGTGATGATGGCGCAAATCTGCTCGCGGCATATCGCCGGGCCGCCAACATCGTGCGTATCGAAGAGAAGAAGGACAAGAAGTCGTATAACGATCTGGAAACGATCAGCGGCTTAGGTGCAACTGAGGCTGTGGAGTTGATGGTTGCATTAGATGGGGCAACCGCCAACTTCCAAAGTTACTTACTTGATGAAAACTTTAGCGCAGCAATGACCGAGCTTTCAAAGTTGCGCAAACCTGTTGATACGTTCTTCGACAAAGTCACCGTCAATACCGATAACATGGCGCAGCGCGTAGCCCGTTTAAATTTGTTGTCGCGTATTGGGGCGTGCATGGGCCGGGTCGCCGACTTCTCGAAGATCGAAGGCTGATCGCCATACCCACCACTGTCATTCCCCGGCTTGACCGGGGAATCCAGGGTTTCCTTCATCATCCCGCGCAACAGACTCCTGGACCCCGGCTCGCGCTGCGCTTGGCCGGGGTGACGAGGTGTGGTGGCGCGAAAGTCGGTGATCTCAATCACCATTGTCATTCCCGCGACAGCGGGAATCCATCTTTCTGTTTCGCGCTTGCGGCCCTGGACCCCGGCTCTTCGGCCGGGGTGACGAACTCAGACTTCGTCACTTTTTCTCCACCAAATGCAGCCGCAAGTCCTCGTACACCGGCGCGTAGCCCGTCACGCCGCGGCCGAGGCCGTCGAACTCCACGCCCTGCCACAGAATGATGCCCGGCGGGTTGTCGCGCTCGAGCCGCGCGACGCGCTTATACAACTCCAGCCGCTTGGCAGCGTTGTTCTCGGCGAGTGCTGCGTTAAGCGCTGGCACGACCTTCGGGTCGCAATGGAACGGAAAGCGCCCCTGCGTCAGGCCTGCGCACGTCCTGTGGCGATAGTCCGCCAGCGCGTCATGGCCGCGCGCGAACATGGTGAACAGGTCCACCTCGAGCTTGCCGAAGAACAGATCCTGCATCTGCGCCTGTTGGGGGCGGGTGATGAGTTCCACGATCACGCCGATCTTTTCCAGGTCCGCGGCGATCTGCTGCACATAAAGCGTATCGCTGGCCCTGGCACCCACGGCCACGCCGGCCTTCAACTCCAAACCATCGGGAAAGCCCGCTTCGGCCAGCAATGATTTTGCCTTGGCGGGGTCATAAGGATAGGGCGCGAGGGTCGGGTCATAACCGAACGCGCCCGGGAACGTGAGTTGGGCTGAGGGGTCCACCGCGCCGCCTAACACTCCATCAATCAGCGCCTGGCGGTTGACGGCGAGATTCAGTGCAAACCGAACCCGCGGGTCTTTCAACGGCGAATTCTCTGGAATGGTGTGCGCTGCGATGAACGAGACCGTGGGCGTCAACCGGCGCACCAGCCGCACGCCGACGCCGCGCAATTCCGGCTCCAGGTCGGGTGACAGCCCCAGCACGAAATCCACCGCGCCCGAGGTCATGGCCTGCAGGCGCGCGGTTTCCTCGGGCACCTCGCGGATGTCGAGCCCGCTGAGCTTGGGCGCGCGCCACGAGGCGGGGTTGGCCGTCATCTGCACCCGGCCCGCCTCCCAGCGCGTCACGGTGAACGGCCCGGTGCCGATGGGGTTTTTCTGAAAACCCTCGTTGCCGAGATTGCGAAACGCCACAGGTGCCGGGATGCGCCAGACCGACGCGTGCAGCGGGAACAGCCCATCGGGTTCGTTCAGGTGAACGCGCGCGGTGAGTTCCTCCACCGCCTCGACGCGCTCCACCTGATACATGGCGCTGCCGATGGTCTCGGCGCGGCCTTGCGGCGAGGCCATGTGGGCGGCAGACGCCACCAACGCCTCGGCGTTGAACGGCTCGCCGTTGGAAAAGCGCACGCCTTGACGCAGAGTGAACACCCACGTTTGCGGGTTCTCCTGCGTCCACGACACGGCGAGTGAGGGCAGCACCTCGCCTTTTTCGCCGATGGCCGTCAGCGTGTCGTACACCGCCTGATGCGCAATGACCGAGGGCAGCGTGACGCCCTGGTAAGGTTGGCCGCCGTTGAACGAGACGAACGCGATGGCCGCGCGCAAAGTGCCCTCGGCGGCGGCGGACCACGCCGCCAGCGCGGCCAGAATGAACGAACCGATACGCAGCATCAGGGTTTGGTCTTGCGGTTCACAGGGATATCAAGCTTGGCCAGGTTGATCTGCTCGCCGCCCTTGAATACCGCGGCGATGGCGCGGAAGTTCTTCACGTCGGCGGACGGATCGGCGGTCAGCAGCACCATGTCGGCCCACTTGCCCGGCTCGATGCTCCCTAAGTCCTTCTCACGCCCCAGGAAGATGGCGTTGTTGAGCGTGGCGATGCGGATGCAATCAAACGCCGAGATGCCCGCCTTGGCCAGCAGTTCGAGTTCCTGATGCACGGCGGGGCCGAAGGCACGGTCGGTGCCCAGCGCCAACACCGCGCTGGCCTGGTGCAGACGGCGGATATTCTCGGTGGCGTAGGGCGTCATCAGCTTGAACATCGGCGCCATGCCCGAGGAGATATAGCGCTCGCGCTCCGGGCCTTTGCCGCGCTCGCGCTCCTCGGGTTCCATGACGGCGGCCATCATCGCCTCGTCGAAGAAGCCGGGGTCGTCGGCAACGCGCGCGATGTTGTTGAATACCGCTTGTGTGGTGGAGATGGGAATCTTCTTCTCCGCCGCCAGCTTGACGAAGGCCTCATTGACGACGCTGCGGACCACGGGGTGCGCCAGTGTATCGACGCCGGTGTTGATGGCCTGCTCGCCGTCCCATTCCGCGGCAATGTGGATGGTGGTGCGCACGCCGTTGGCCCGCGCGTAGTCCGCCACCTGCTTCAACAGCTGTTCGGAGAACGTCGGCACGGCTTTGTTGGCGAACATGCCTTGTCTGTCGAGGATCAGCTTCAACAGGTCGGGCTTGCGTGCGAAGCGCGCATCCAGCTCCGGCTTGGCCTGCTCCAGCGAACTCACCTTGATGGCGCCCGGCCCTGCGCCATAGCCGCCCGGTACGCTGACGGTGCCGCCGCCGGCGAAAATGCGGGGGCTAACCATCTTGCCGCGCCGCTCGTCGTCGCGCATGGCGAAGATGTAGTCGGTGTTGTTCCCCGCGTCATAGACAGAAGTAACGCCGCTGTACAAATAGCCGTGCAGCACGCGCGTGCCCGCGGTCTTGTCCATGGTCATCTTACGTTCGGCAGCGTTGGTTACCGAGCCGGACTGTCCGCCGGGCAGATGGATGTGGCTATCCATCAGGCCGGGGATCAGGAACTTGCCCGCGCCGTCCACCACTTTCGCGCCCGGGGCCTTGATGGCTTCGGTGGAGACTTGCGCCACCTTGCCGCCCTTCACCAGCACATTGGCGTTCATCACGGCGGGCTTGCCCGTGCCGTCGAACAGCGTGATACCCCGGATTAACAGGTCTTTGGCCGATACCGGACCGGCCAGCATCAAGGCCGCCATCAGCATCGAGAGATATTTCATGTTGCCCTCCCCACTCACGGCCGCTTTGCCTTGGCGGCGATCACGACATCGTACAAGGCCTGAGCATCCGCGCCGAGTTGTTCCAGCACGCGGGTGTGAACCGGGCGCATCGCGTCCGCCCACCGGGCGCGCTGTGCGTCCGTCAATTCCACGACGTGCGTGCCCTTGGCCGGCAGTTTCGCCATTTCGGCCGCCGTATTGTCGCGCACGCGCCGACGAAACGCGATGCCGTCACCCCAGGCGGTGCGTACGGCGTTTTGCGAGGCCGGGTTGAGGCCGCCGAACCACGTCTTGTTGGCCAGCAGTACACCCACTTCGTAGGCATGGCGCGTGTAGATGAAATACGGCGCTTCGGTGTACAGACCCCCGGTGAAGAACGGGAAGTCGGCGGTGATGCCGCCGCGGATCAACCCCGTCTGCAGGGCGGGAATGATGTCGGGATAAGGGATGAAGACGGCGTCGGCCTTCAGGACCAGCGCCGTCACCTGTGCCGAGATGCTGCTGGGCGTGCGCAGCTTATAGTTTATCAGCTGCGCCGGTTCGGTGATCAAGTCCTTGCCGTATACGCCCACCGAGTTGGAATCGACCCAGTGGATGAACTCCGCCCCGCGCGCGGCGAACAAGGGCATCACCGCCGCGCGCAGCTCGTCCTCCAACAACGCATCAAACTGATCGGCTGAGTCGAAGAGGAAAGGCAGCGACAGCACCGCCAGCTCGGGCACCGTTTGCGATGCACCCGTCGAGGAGGTGGCGCTGATCTGGATACGCCCGCGGCGCATGGCCGCCACCATGGCCTCTTCCGGCCCCAACTCGCCCCGGATCATCATCTTGAGGGTCATGGGCGGCGCGGCATTTCGCTCGATGTTACGGGTGAACACCTTCCACTGGTCGTCGGTGATGGTGCCTGAGAAGGTCGTGGCGCTGACGATCACCTCCTCGGCACGGGCGGGGGCGAACGGCACCAGGCCCGCCCAAGCCGCCGTCAGCCAACAGGCATAAATCCAGCAACGCATGGGGCCCTTTTACAGCGTCGGTCCGCCCTGATGACGGCACACTCTAATCAGGTTATGAAAGTTTCCGCCCTTCGGTAAGCCTCATCATTGTCACCAGCCCCATGACCAATATTTTGCTCTACGCGGCCACGGTGCTTGTGTGGGGTTTCAGCTGGTATGCCATCGAGCTGCAGATCGGCGTGGTGCCGCCGGAAGTCTCGGTGGCCTACCGGTTCGGCCTGGCGGCGCTGATCCAATTCGCCTGGTGCGTGGTTACGGGCGTGTCCTTGCGCCTGAACCTGCGCGACCACATGGCCTGCGCGGGGCTGGGCGCGCTGATCTTCGGCATCAATCTCATGCTGGTGTATTACGCCACCGCCGAGCTGCCCAGCGGGCTGGTCTCGGTGGTGTTCTCGCTGATCACCGTCATCAACATCGTCAACGGGCGCATCTTCCTGGGCCGTAAATCGCCGCCCGTCGTCTGGGCCGCCGCGGCCCTGGGCGTGACCGGCATCGTGCTGGTGTTCAGCGAGGATGTGGGCGCGGCTCAAGCCGGAGCGGGTGCGCTGACCGGTGCGGGGTTTGCCTTGGCCGGTGCCTACCTGGCCTCGGCGGGCAACATCTTCGCGATCAAAGTGCAGCAGCGCGGGCTGAGTGTGTTGCAAAGCAATGCCTGGGGCATGTTCTATGGCGCGCTGATCGTTGCGGCCCTCGCCCTGGCCCAAGACAAACCTTTCGTGTTCGACAACTCGCTGCGCTACGTCGGAGGCCTTTTGTATCTTGTGGTGTTCGGCTCCATCGCCGGGTTCGGCTTTTACCTCACGCTGGTCCGCCGCATCGGGCCTGAGCGGGCGGGCTACACCGCCGTCATGTTCCCCGCCGTGGCGCTGTTGGTTTCCGCCTGGCTGGAGGACATGGCCGTGACGCCGCTGATGGCCGGAGGCGCGGGGCTGATTCTGTTGGGCAACGTGCTGGTACTGGCCCCGGCGGGCTTTTGGACCCGCGTTCTGGGCCGAACCTAACCCGCTGAGCCACTTTACAAATCGCCGCCTACGCCTCATCTGATGGGCAGGAAAAAGAGCCGACCATGCCGCGCAACCCCTATGACGTGCTGGGCGTGAAAAAAGACGCCTCCGAAGCGGAACTGCAGAAGGCATTCCGGGGGCTGGCGAAGAAGTTTCACCCCGACATGAACCCCGGCGACAAACGCGCCGAGGAGAAATTCAAGGAGATCAACGCCGCCTACGACATTCTGGGCGACGACAAAAAGCGCGCGCGCTTCGACCGCGGCGAGATCGACGCCTCGGGGCAGGAGATGCGCGGCAATCCCTTCGCGCGGGGCGGCGGGGGTTTTAGGCCCGGCCAGGGTGGTCCAGGCGCGGGCCCGGGCGGGGCCGGGTTCGCCTTCGACGACTTGGGCGACATCTTCGACACTATGTTCAGCAACGCGCGCGGCGGACGAAAGGCCAGCGGCCGGGGATTTTCCGCCAAGGGCGAGGATGAACTCTTTCAGGTCGAGATCGGCTTTCTGGAGGCCGTGAACGGCGCGAAGCGGCGGATTACCTTACCTTCGGGCAAGGCGCTGGACGTGACTATTCCGGCGGGCATCGCTGACGGCAAGACCATCCGCCTCAAAGGCCAGGGCGGCGCGAGCGGCAGCGGCGGTGCGGCGGGCGACGTGCTGATCGAGGTGAAGGTGGCCCCTCACCCCGCCTTCCGCCGCGAGGGCCGCGACATCCACGTGGACCTGGCCGTGTCGCTGAACGAGGCGGTGCTGGGCGCGAAGGTGGACGCACCCACCATCGACGGCTCGGTGACGCTCAGTATTCCCAAGGGCTCCAACACCGGCGCGGTGCTGCGCCTGCGCGGCAAGGGCGTGCCCGCAAGCAAAAGTGAACCCGCAGGCGATCAGTATGTAACGCTGAAAGTGGTATTGCCAAAGTCACCGGACGCAGAGCTGGAAGAATGGGTACGCACGTGGAGCGCGAAACACCCCTATAACCCGCGCACTTAAGTTAGCCGAGTCCCGGCCGCCGGGCCTGCACGCATGAATTGAACAAAGCGTCAATTCCATATACTTTTCGTAGGGTTAGCGGCGGGGGCAACGCGAACCTAAGGCCCCTCGTTGATCCTGGTATAAGATCGCGTTTCGCAGCCGTGCGGCCCGGCGCATCGTTCCGAAAAGTGGGCTTGCGGTTTTCGGATAAAACGATGCGCAAACACTTAAATTAGAGCGGGCAGCACGTGTGCTGCTCGCTCTGAACTGGAGCTTGAAAACCCCGTGACCTCGCTGATCGCCCTGCTGCGCCGCGCCGCCCGCGCGCTGAACTCCGAAAGCCGACGTGATGACGGGGTGATCGGCCTCGTGATCGCCATTGCCTTGATCGCAGCCTCGGTCGCCGTGATCGCGAGCCTGGCGCGCCAGAACAAGGAAGCCGAAGTGCGCCGGCTCAGCGGCAACGCGACCTCGGTCAAACTGCTGAAGAACAGCGTCATATCCTACTTCCTGACAGACGCCGACGGCGCAGGCGCAGGCACCGCCATCAATGGCCGACTGCCCTGCCCCGATACGGACTTCCCGCCCGACGGTAACGCCAACGGCACCACAACCTGCACCGCCAGCACCGGCGTTGTGCCGTACCTGACGATGGGCCTCAGCCAGGACGACGTGATCGACTCTTACGGAAATTATTTCACGTATGCCGTGACCGGAAATGCGACGGCGCTTTCGGTGTGCGAGTCGGTGACGAACGCCTATAACAACACGCTAGTGGAATATACCGGCACCCTCAACGAGGTCACGGACACGGAAGTCCGCCTCAGTAGCCAATCCGCCGGACAGGGTGCTCCCTATTACTACGCCATCATCAGCCACGGCGAGAACGGATTAGGCGCGATCGCGCGCAATGGATCGCGCCGCACCGGGCCCACCAGCACGTCAGAGATCCAGAATTGCCCGTCAAGCAACAGCACGAACTGCACGGACCCCAGCGCCGTGACCCTCATCTCGGGGCCCGCTGACATCACGACTTCAGCCTTCTTCGACGACACGGTGTATGTCGGCTCCAACACGCAATTGACGGAGCTATGCGAATCGTTGACCCCCGGCGGGCAGGTGAACGCCGACATCGCCGAGGATTTCACCGGAACCAACGTCGGCAGCCTGCCCCCGCTGATTGCATCTGTTGCGGGCACAGCCTCGACGCAGCAATCGACGGTCACGGGCAACACGACCGACCGTGTCTTGCGCTTTACAGGCGCGAACGCCGTGGTGCGCACAGCCAGCACCGCGCAGAACCCCGCCGAGCGGGCACGCTATGTCTCGTTCGAATGGCGACCGACGACGTTGGGCTCCAACAGCACGGCAGGCGTGTCAGTGGGCCTGCGGGCCACGGCGGCGGACCGCAACAACAACACCAACGTCAACGCATTCACTGCTGACCTGTTCAATGCCGGCGGGAACGACGGGCTAACCGTGCGGTTTTTCGACGACACGAACAATAACGCTGACGGCTCGACTGATAATCGAATCTATATCTGTGACAACACGACCTCTCAATGCGACAACGACGGTGGCGATAATCTGGCCAGCAGCAACACCGATACATTCCGCATCTCGAACAACACGGCCTACACGGTCGAAGTCTACGACGACGGCGTCCAGATTTGGGCGCGCATCACGCGGGTCGGCTCTACAGCTGCGAACGACACAGCCTTCGTGTCGCTGACGTCTTTGGCATTTGCGCAAAGTGACTTTGCCGACACCAACGGCATCTTCGCCGTCAACTATAGCGACGCCACTGTCGAGATCGACGACGTGCTTGTGGGCCGCGGTGGCATGGGCGTAGCCTTCGACGGCGCCAACGACATCGTCAGCACCGGGGGCGACAACCATGACACAACGACCGGCAACTTGACCCTTGAGGCTTGGATCAGGCCCGACACCTTGCCGACGGGCACGAACCGCGCGGTGCTGATCTCGAAGTGGACCCAGGGCGGGGCGACATCGGCTCAGTCCTATCGGCTGTCCCTCTTGGCAGGGGGAACATTGTCTTTGGAACTGGCGGGCGACCCGGGTACCGGCGCGACCACCGAGACGCACACTTTCGGGGGCTACAGCGCGCGCGCCGGACGCTGGGATCATATTACGGTGACATATAACGGCACCGGCGGCACTGATCGCTCCGCCAAGTTATACGTGGACCGCGAACTGATCGCGCGCTCCGCCTCGACAGCTTTCGGCACGAACGGCGTGCAAAACGCGACGGCGGCGTTCACCATCGGCAATGATGTCGCCGCGACCTCCGCCACGGCTTTCGACGGTGACATGACAGATGTGCGTGTGTGGGATGTTGCGCGCACAGCACAGCAGGTTTTCGCCAACTACAACCGGCGGATACGTCTGACGGACGAGTCCTCGACTAGCTTGATCGTGAACTGGACTTTGGACCGCGACACCACCGCGACGACCCTACCCACGTTCAGCGCGACAGAAGCCCGGCCCACCGCAACGACGACGACGGATGCGACCGGGGTTGTCGGCACCCTTACCAACGGCGCAGCTTACGTCGCGATCAATCAAAAGCATGTTCCGGTTTTTGCCACGTCCACGATCTGCACCGCCGGCGGCGCGCAAGGCGCGGTGGTCGGCGCATTCCAGTGCGAGTATCGTTTGGCTGCGCAGACCGGCACCTTCGCCACGCCCAACAACCTCGCCAGCATACACGTCAAGTCCTGGGGCGGCGGCGGCGGCGGATATGACTTTACGACGTTTGAAGCCGCCGGTGGTGGTGGTGGCTATTCGGCGGCGCGGCTTTACGCCTTGAATGCGGGGGCTATCCCCGTGGTCGGCCAGACATTCAACGTCGACCCCGGCGGCGGAGGTACGGCCAGCGCGGACGACAATAACGGCGCGGGCGGCGGTGGAGCGTCGGCCCTATGGATTGATTTGACAACTGATCGCGCCGGAGTGGCTAGCGGCGGCGGGGGTGGCGCTTCGTATGGCGACGACAACCTGGGCGGCGGGTTTAACTGTAATATGGCGGGGGATTGTGGACCGGGTGGCAACGGTGGTGGGCCAAACAACATCGCAGGACTAACCGCCGTTACCACCTCTCGGGCAGCCGACGACGGTCAGACCAGATGCGGCGGACGCGGCGGTGACAATACACCGTCCGGCACAAACCCTCCGCACACAACTGACTGTGAGAACGGCGGCACGGACCCGACGACCACGTCCGGGGGCGGCGGCACAGGTGCATCCGGCGGAGCGTCATTGGCCGGCGCGGGCGGCGCGGGCTTTAACGGGACCGGCCAAGAAATCGGCGCAGGCGGAGCGGGCGGAGGCGTTCGGGTCAGCGCCATGACCTCCGGCGGTGGCGAAGCGGGTGGATACGACGCCAACGCAGGAATCGCCACGGCGTCGACGACCGATACCAACGGCTCGGGCTTCGGCGGCGGTGGTGGGTCGGGCTTCATCGACGACTCCACCATCAATTTCGGCTATCGCGGCGCGGCGGGCGGTACCCCACCTGCGGCGGGCGGCACCACCGATCCGAACTATTCGGGCAGCATCGAGCGCGTGGTCGGGGGTACGTTCACCACCACGGCCTATTGCGTAGCCAACCCGACAGGCAACCAGTGCACCACCACACCCGGACGCGGCGGCGAGCCCAACGGCATCACCTCCGGTCGCCCGGGCGCGGTGATCATCAAATGGTAGAATGAGGCTTTAAGCGATGAATTTGACCCGCAGAGACGGTCTTGTATTGGCAGCCGCCGCAGCGGCGGCCCCCATAGCCCAGGCCGCGGAAAGCCCCATCAAGCGCGTCGTGACGCCCAAGCTGTTCGACGCGTGGATCGCGCTTCGCGGCGGCGAGGACGGCCCCGGCTATTGGTACTCCGAAGGCCTGGTGCGCTCCATGAACGGCGGAGCCATCGATAGCCGCATGCTGGGCGTGGAGACCTGGATCACGCCCAAGGAACTGCGCACGCCCACCAGCGCCATTTCGATCTCGCGCAAGGTGTATTTCTTCCTGGAGCGCGACAAGGACGTGATCATCACCGACAAGGCCAGCGGGAAACCGCGTCGGCCCAGCATCTTCGCCTATCAGGTGCGCTGGTTCACGCTGGTCGACGGCATGATCGACTACAAGGTCGAGAGCCACGACACGCGCGGCACGCGCATGGGCGGGGCTGGCAGCGTGTACACAGTGACAAGCGTCGGCGACCAGGTGCACGTCAACTACGCGGTGTTCCCGGCCCAGGCGACGTCCGACGGCGCCAGCGTCGCGCGCGGGGAAATCTACGACTACTTCGATCACGGCCCCGCGATCAAAGAGATGTCCCAGCGCTATCAAAGCACCTGGGCGTCGGGCAACACGGCCGGCTCCATGGCCAACATGATGGCCTGGCGCGTGCCCAGCTTCGACGCCGTGCCCAACGAATGGCTGAAGGCGCACATCAAAAAGAACGGCCCGCTGTGGACCGCCCCGCCCAAGGACATGGCCGAGGTCGAGGCGTTGCGAAAAACCAGCCCGGTCAAGACGGACCTGATTCCGGCCTAGTTGAACGCCTAGGCCATCAGCGCGATGCGGCCCAGCTTGGCCTGCACGGGCTTCCAGTCGTCGAAGGTGGCGATCGCGCTCCACAGCGCTTCGATCTCGTCGATCAGCAGCGTGCAGGGCTCCTCGCCCGCGAAATAGGCGTGTGACAGCCGTTCGGGCACGGCGGGCTCGTAACTTTCCATCAGCGTCTTGAATGCCGAGAAATGCTCGGAAGCATAGTGAACCGCCGCCGGGCTTTTCGCCGCGCGGGTCTCGCTCAGAATCCCGCCGTACCAGTCGAAGAACACCCGCTCGAATGGGCACTTGGTGCCGTGCAGGAACTGAAATAGCGCGGTGACCAGCTCCATATCCGCGGTCTCGCCCTTGGACGTAAGATTGAACCGCCGGCAGATGGCCTTGCCGAGCTCGGGTTCAAAGGTTTCGGCGAATGCATCAAGTGCTGCGATCAGGTCGTCGCGCGCGGCCACCGGCAGCAGACACTCCGCAAGCCGTGTCAAATTCCACAGCAATGTCTCGGGCTGGCGGCCGTAGGCGTACAAACCCGAATGGTCGAAATAGGCCGCCGTGAACTCCGGGTCGTAATGCGGCAGGAAGCGGTAGGGGCCGTAATCGAAGCTCTCGCCGGTGATGTTGATGTTGTCGGTGTTAAGAACGCCGTGAACAAAACCCGCCGCCATCCACTGAGCGCCGGTGCGCGCCACGCGGCGGCAGGCGCCTTTCAGCATCGCCACGGCGCGCGCGGCAGGCGGCTCATTTTGCACGACAGTCCACATTGCGTCGTCGTAGTGCTCCAGCACGTGATCGACCAATCGCCCGATGTTCTCCGCGTCCTTCTCAAAGGCCAGGCGCTGAAACGTGCCGATGCGGATGTGCGAATGGCTGAGGCGCACCAGCACGGCGGACCTTGTCGGCGACGGTTCGTCGTTGCGCGCCAGCTGCTCGCCGGTCTCGATTAGGCTGAAGGTCTTGGAGGTGTTCACACCCAGGGCTTCGAGCATGGACGTGGCCAGCAGTTCGCGCACCCCGCCCTTCAGCGTCAGCCGCCCGTCGCCCATGCGCGAATAGGGCGTCTGCCCGCTGCCTTTGGTGCCCAGGTCGAGGATGCGGCCGTCGGCGGATTTCAGTTGGGCGAACAAAAAACCGCGGCCGTCGCCGAGATCGGGGTTGTAGGCGCGGAACTGATGGCCGTGGTAGCGCAAGCAGAGCGGCGGATCGAGATTGCCCGGCAACGGCGCGAAGCGCCCGAAGTGATCGAGCCACTCCTCATCGGTCAATGAATTCAGCCCCAGCCGTGCGGCCCAGGCGTCGTTGCGATGCCGCAAGATATGCGCCGGAAATTCCGCCGCGCGCACCGGGTCGAAGAACTTTTCGCCCAACCGCGCGTGGATCGGCATCGCCGCATAAGCCTTATCAACGGGCATCAAACAGGCCGTCGATGAACGCCGCGCTGTCGGCCAACGTGGGCGCGTTGCCGCGGAACGGCTTGGCCAGCGCCAAGATGATGCCGATGTGGGCCACGTCCTTATATACCGTATGCGTGACGGTCTGGCCCGCGCCCTTCAGCGCCGCGGCCATGTCGGCGGAGTTGTAGGGGCCCACGGTGGTGTCGTCGTCGCCGTGCAGCAGCAGCATGGGCGGGGCCGGGTTGGCGGCATAATTCACCGGCCGCGTGATCTGCGGGTCCTTCAGGTGGCCGAACACCGCGCGGGTGACGCGATATTCCAGCGGATCAAACGAATAGGGCCCGGCCAGGCCAACGAAACCCTTGATGGCCGAGGACGGCAGATCGGCGGCGGTCAAGAACTGCGGATCAAGCGCCACCAGCGAGGCGATATGCGCGCCCGCCGAATGGCCCATGAGGACGATTTTATCTTTATTGCCGCCGTAGCGCGCGGCGTTGTCGGCCGCCCATTTTACCGCGCCCGCGGCGTCTTCGACGAAGGTGGGATACACGGCCTCGGGATGCACGCGGTAGTCGGGCAGCACGGCCAGATAGCCCTTGGAGGTCAAAGCCTCGCCGACGAACTTGTAGGTGTCGCGCTTGCCGCCGCGCCAGGAGCCGCCGTAGAAGAACACCACCACCGTGCGCCCGCCCGGCGGCGCGGCCACGGCGGGCTCGTAAACGTCGAGCTTTTGGCGCGCGGCTTGGCCATAGGCCAGTGCGCCGTGGCGGGTGTAGCCGTCGGCCGGCACCAGCATGTTGAGCGCGTCGGCCGCCGAACAGCCCGACAGAATCGCGGTCAAGCCGACCACGGCCAAAGGTCTTATCCAGCGCAGCACCATCTGTAGCCTTTCATTGTCACAGCCTACTTGCGTTAAACATCGGGCCGCCTAAGTTCAAGTCTCACATGGCAGAGGGTCGCCGATGAAATATCTGCACACCATGGTCCGGGTGACGGACCTCGCGCAATCACTGGACTTCTATTGTACGAAGCTGGGCCTGAAGGAGTTGCGCCGCACCGAGAGCGAGAAAGGCCGTTTCACGCTGGTGTTTTTGGGCGCCCCCGGCAATCCCGAATCACAAGTGGAACTGACCTACAACTGGGACCCGGAGACCTACACCGGCGGGCGCAACTTTGGGCACTTGGCGTACGAAGTGGACGACATTTACGCCGCGTGTGACAGGTTGATGAAGGCGGGCGTGACCATCAACAGACCACCAAGAGATGGCCGCATGGCCTTCATCCGCTCGCCCGACCAGATTTCCATCGAGCTGCTGCAAAAGGGTGCCGCACGTCCCATCCAAGAACCCTGGGCGTCGATGCCCAACACCGGGGTTTGGTAAAAGCCGGTGCCCACAGCCCTTCCCCCCGATGCGCCTGCGTTTCTGTTGTACGCCTTCTCCATGCTGGGCGTGGCGGTGTTCGCCGCCTCGGGCGCGCTGGCGGCGGGGCGACGCAACCTCGACCTTATCGGCGTGACGGTGCTGGGCATGGTGACGGCGACGGGCGGCGGCACCATTCGGGATGTGTTGATCGGCCGCTCGGTGTTCTGGATCGCGGATCCCAACCACATCCTGGTGGCGCTGGCCGGCACCACGGCGACCATCATCTGGGTGCGCTTCTTCAGCCCACCGGACCGCGCGCTGCTGTACGCCGATGCGCTGGGGCTGGCGTTCTTCGCCGTCAGCGGCGCGCAGATCGCCGAGACGGCGGGCCTGCCCCCGCTGATCATATTGATGATGGGCGCGATCACCGGCACGGCGGGCGGTCTGCTGCGCGACGTACTTAGCGCCGAAATTCCGCTGATCTTCCGCAAGTCCGAGCTGTATGTGACGACCTGCATCGCGGGCCTATTGGTCTATCTGGGCTTACGCGCACTGGACCTGACGCCGACACAAGCCGGACTGGCCGGCGCGGCGGTCATTCTGGGCTTACGGTTGGCCTCGATCCGCTGGCGGATCATGCTGCCGGTGGTGAAGGTGGACCGCGAAAGCGGAGGTTAATGCACCGCCACCGCGGCGGGCGGCAGCTTACTGACGCGGCCCAGCAGATATTCCAGGTCGTCGTTGTCGAACTCGACGCCGAAGGTTTCATACTGCGTCAAAATGCGCTCGACGATGCGCCGGGCATAACGCTCGGTGTCTTGGTCGCGGCCATCGAGTTCGGTCTGCGCCACCACGTCGAGCGCGGCGCGGATGGCCGGATAGAAGCCTTGCGGCATGCCGGTCTTGGCCCAGGCGGCCTTCAGGCCGTTGCCGCCGGCGTCGTGGATCAGCATGCGGGCGTTGGCCACCGGCAGGCCCGACAACGCCGCCAGGGCGTGCTCGAAGAAGCGCAGGTTGCCCATGCACAGCGCGCGCAGCACCAGCGAACCGGTGAGCCGGTTGTTGTCCTTGAGCTGGCGGGCGAGTGACTCGAGGCTGTCGTCGGTCACGCCCATGGCCAGCCCGGCGGTGGCGCGTTCGCGCGTCTGCAGCACCAGGTCCAGGGCCATGTCGGCCGAGACGTGATGCTTGGTCAGCAGCACCGTGCGCAGATGTTCGGCCACTTGGGTGACGATGCGTTCGGACACGGTCACCGGCAGGCTGGCGCGGTGGACCATGGAGTCCTGCACCGCCTCGCTGGCGCCGAATCGATCAACCGCCTTGTGGAACGTGGGCTCGGCGACGTCTGCGCCGGCATTGCCCAACAGCTTGGCCACGACGCCTTCGTTGCCCTTCTCCACCAGCGCCTCGGACACCGCCGATGGCACGGCGCGCCGCCCGGCGATGGCGTCCATCTTGCCGATGCTGGTCTGGGTCGAGATGATCTGCACCAGGTCGTCGGCGGTCAGCACGTCGGAGAACGACAGCATCGGCACCGCGACGGATTCGACGTCGCGCGCCAGCGTCACGGCCACGTCGCGCGGTACGTTGGGATTGTGCTTGAGGTTGGCCGACAGCGCCTCGCGTACGCGCACCTCGGCGTCCTTGACCATGATGCGGAAGATATTCTCGGCGAGTTTCAGTTCCGCCGTGGTGAACCGCCCGGCGGAGAACTCCTGCGCCAGCTTGACGGCGGTGCCCACACGCGCCGTCGGGGACGGGTCGCTCGCCAGCCGCTTTACGTCATCCATCGACAGTTCCGTCACGGCCTATCCCCCCAACGGCGGCAGCCTAGATCCACCCCGGATGCAATCCAAACGATTGAATTGTCCTAAGGGCATGATCTATCTTCCGTTGCAGGCCGTCAGCTTACACGTCCGAGCCGCCATTTCAATCTGATGAAATATCGGGCAAATCCCCGGCCTTGAGGCGTTAATCCCCGTCATGGACCTGAAAGACCATATCCGCCAAGTCCCGGACTTCCCCAAGCCCGGCATCAACTTTTTCGATATTTCGACGTTGCTGAAAGACCCAGCCGTATGGGCCGCCGTGATGGACCGGCTCGCCGCCGCCACGGCGCCGTGGGCACCCGACATGGTGGCGGGCATCGACGCGCGCGGGTTTCTGGCCGCCGCGCCGCTGGCGCTGAACCTCAACTGCGGACTGGTGATGGTCCGCAAGCGCGGCAAATTGCCCGGCGGCGTCCATCGCGCCGCCTACGGCCTGGAATACGGCACCGACGAAATCGAGATTCAAACCGATGCGCTGCGCCCGGGCCAGCGCGTGCTGATCGTCGACGACCTGCTGGCCACCGGCGGAACCATCATGGCCGCTGCGAAACTGATCCGCGCCGCCAAGGCCGAAGTGGTGGGCGCGGCGTGCATCATCGAACTGGCGTTCCTGAAGGGCCGGGCGAAGCTCGACCTGCCCTTCGCCGGCCTGGTGCGCTACGACAGCGAATAAGAACGCATCACGCGTCTTTTGCGCTCGATGACGGACTGCCGTTGAAGGTCTCGAGGTCCAGCACGCCTTCAGAACGCGCCACGACGACCGCGACGATGGCATCGCCCACCACGTTTGTGGTCGTCCGCATCATGTCCATCACCCGGTCGATTCCGACCACCAGGGCGATCGCCTCGACGGGCAGCCCCGCGGAGCCGAGGACCATCGGGATCAGGACGAGACTTGCGCTTGGAATACCGGCCGCGCCGATCGCCGCCAGCGTTCCGGTGAAAACGATCGCGGCATACTGCGCGAAGCCCAGATCAACGCCGAAAGCCTGCGCCGTGAACAGCGCGAACACGCCCATGTAAATCGCCGTGCCGTCCATGTTGACCGTCGCGCCAAGCGAAATGACGAACGTGGCCATCGAGCGGGGCACGCCCAGGTTCTGCTCTGCGCAACGCAACGTCACGGGAAGCGTACCGTTCGAGGTGGCGGTCGAGTATGCGACCAGCAGTGCGTCGAGGATGCCGCGGAAGAACTTCATGACATTCAAGCGCGCCCACAGCCCGATCAGGACGCTTGAAACCAGCAGGACATGGACGACGCACGCTGCATAAAGACAGGCGATCAGCTTCAGCAACGGCAGCAAAATCTCCAGTCCCTGCTGGCCGACGACCCATGCCATCAGGGCGAACACCCCGATCGGCGCGGTCGCCAGCACCCAGTTCGTGATCCGCATCACCACGGCGTTGAACGTCATCAAGACATCCCGCACCAGGCGCGCTTCGTCGCCTAGCTTGATCAAGGCGATGCCGATGAGCAGGCTGATGAAGATGATGGGAAGAATATCGCCCTGCGCCAGCGCGGCGATGGGGTTCTCCGGCACGACGCCGAGCACAAGGGCCACAAGGGATACTTCCTTTGCGGGCGGCGCAGCGGCATCGCGGAGCCCCTCGACCGGCGCGTCGGTGCCGGGAAGAAAAGCCGCCGCGAACGCGAGGCCGATCATGACCGCGATCGGGGCCGTGGCGACGTACAACCCCATCGTCTTCAAACCGATGCGTCCCAACCCGGCGGGATTGGGCATGGAAACGATTCCGGACAGCAGCGAGACGAAAATCAGCGGCACGACCAGCATCTTGATCGCCCGGATGAACAGATCGCCGACGGGCTTGAGAACGGCCGCCTCGGGCCCCAACGCCAAACCGACGATGACGCCGGCGGCCATCGCCATCAGCACGCGCGCCCATAACGGGCGCTTCAACCATGACTTGAACAATTCACCGTCCCCCTAATTCCGCCCGCCCAACGGGACGGATTAGGGTAATATAGACCGGGCCGTGTTCACCACTCTATTCGGCCGCGGCCTGCTGTTCGGCGGCTTGCTGCTCGGCGGCGGGCGCGGAGGCGTCGATGGAATACCCGGCCGCGCGCACCGTGCGGATGACGTCCAGGCCGCCGGTTTCGTTCAGAGCCTTGCGCAGACGGCGGATGTGCACGTCCACCGTGCGCGGCTCGACGTAGATGTCGGGCCCCCAGACGCCGTTGAGCAGTTCCTCGCGGCTGAACACGGTGCCCGGCCGCTCCATGAAGAATTGCAGCAGGCGGAATTCGGTGGGCCCGAGGTGGATGTGCTTGCCCGCGCGGTTGACGCGGTGGGAATCGAGGTCCATGGCGATGTCGGCGAAGTTCAGCACGCCCTTGGTCTGCGAGGGCTTGGCGCGGCGCAGCAGGGCGCGCACGCGGGCCAGCAGCTCGGGCATCGAAAACGGCTTGGTGATGTAGTCGTCCGCCCCGACGTTCAGGCCGCGGATCTTGTCGGCCTCCTCGTTGCGCGCCGTCAGCATGATGATGGGCACGTTGCGCGTCTCGGACTTGCGGCGCAGTTGGCGGCACACTTCGATGCCCGACATGCGCGGCAGCATCCAATCCAGCAGAACCGCGTCGGGTGGCGTTTCATCGGCGATGGTCAGCGCCTCCTCGCCGTCACCCGCTTCGGTGACGCGGAAGCCCTCTTTCTCGAGGTTGTAGCGCAGCATCGTGACCAGGGAGGCTTCGTCTTCGACGATCATCACGGTGGGTTTCATGGCGGTCTCCATCGTTGATTCAATGTGGTGTCAGGGGTTTAACGGCGACGGGAATATCGAAGGCCGGGGTCAGATCGTGCTTGGGGCGGCGCTCGACCATGGCTTTTCCGGCCACCAGGAACTGAATGGTCTCGGCGATGTTGGTGACGTGGTCGCCGATGCGCTCGAGGTTCTTGATGCAGAACAGCAGATGCGTGCAGGCGGGGACGTGATCGGGGTCGGAGAGCATGTCCGAGAGCAGCTCCTGGAACACGCTGGTGTGCAGGGCGTCGATGTCGGCGTCGCCGCGCCACACGGCCTCGGCCTTGGCCATGTCCCGCTCCGAATAGGCATCGAACACGGTCTGGACGTACTTGCGCACCAGCCGGCCCATCTCGATCACGCCGACGACGGCGGGCACGGGCGCGAAGGCGTTGATGATGATGGTGCGTTTGGCGACGTTGGCGGCGTAGTCGCCGATGCGCTCGACGTTGCTGGAGATCTTCAGGGCCGCGACGATCTCGCGCAGGTCCGCGGCCACGGGCGCATGACGGGTGAGCAGCGCCATGGCCTTGGCGTTGATCTCGGTCTCGGCGTCGTCCACTTCACCGTCGGCGGCGATGACGCGCGCGGCCAATTCGACGTCGCGGGTTTCCAGCGCCTCGACGGCCTCGTCGAGCTGGGCTTCGGCCAGGCCCGACATCTCCGCCAAGCGCTTGGACAGCGCGCGCAGCTCCGCCGCGATGCCGCGTTCGGCGCCGTGGTCGGAGGGGGAAGGTTGCGCGACGGTCGGCATGCTTTTCCGATCAGCCGAAGCGGCCGGTGACGTAGTCTTGGGTGCGCGGCGATTTGGGCGTCTGGAACATGGTTTCCGTGTCGCCGTACTCGATCAACCGGCCGAGATACATGAACGCGGTGTTGTCGGACACGCGCGCGGCCTGCTGCATGTTGTGAGTGACGATGACGATGGTGTAGTGGCCGGTCAGCTCGTTGATCAGGTCCTCGATCTTGGCCGTGGCGATGGGATCGAGCGCCGAGCAGGGCTCGTCCATCAACAAGACCTCGGGGTCGCCGGCGATGGCGCGCGCGATGCACAGGCGCTGCTGCTGGCCGCCCGAGAGGCCCAGCGCGCTGTCCTGTAGGCGGTCCTTCACTTCGTTCCACAGCGCCGAGCCCTTCAAGGCCCGCTCGACGGTTTCGGATAGAATGGACTTGTCGGTCACGCCGTCGACGCGCAGCGGATAGATGACGTTCTCGAAGATGGTCATCGGGAACGGATTGGGCTTCTGGAACACCATGCCCATGCGCTTCCTGAGCGCGATGACGTCCGCGCCGCGCGCGTAGATGTCCTCGCCGTTCAGTTTCATCTCGCCCTTGATCTTCAGGCCGTCGACCAGATCGTTCATGCGGTTGATGCAACGCAGCAGCGTGGACTTACCGCAGCCCGAGGGGCCGATCAGCGCCGTCACCAAACCCTTTTCGATGGGCATGCTGACCTTATGCAGCGCCTGAGCCGCGCCGTACCACAGGTCGAGGTGGTTGATCTCCAGCACCGTGCCCTGGCCGCCCTTCTTGATGTGATAGAGCGTGTCGTCGAAGGTCAGGTTTTGAATGTCCATGTTCATGTGCGTCTCTTAAAACTGACTGCCCTTGAATTTTTTCTTCAGGCGGTTGCGGACCATGATCGCTGTGATGTTCATGATGAAAATCAGGCCGATCAGCAGCATGGTGGTGACGAAAACCATGGGCTTGCCCGCTTCGGCGTTGCGCGATTGGAAGCCCACGTCGTAGATGTGAAAACCCAGGTGCATGAAGCTGCGCTCGAGGTGCACGAAGGGGGCGAAGCCGTCGATGGGCAGTTCGGGCGCCAACTTGACCACGCCGACGAGCATCAGCGGCGCCACTTCGCCAGCGCCGCGCGCCATGGCCAGGATAATGCCGGTCATGATGCCGGGCAGCGCGCGCGGCAACACGATGTACTTGATGGTCTGCCACTTCGACGCCCCGCAGGCCAGCGAGCCTTCGCGCATGGAGCGCGGCACGGCCGAGAGCGCCTCTTCGGTGGCGACGATGACCACCGGCACGGTCAGCAGCGCCAAGGTCAACGAAGCCCACAACAGGCCGCCGGTGCCGAAGGTCGGGTTGGGCAGGCGTTCGGCATAGAACAACTGATCGATGGAGCCGCCCAGCAGGTAGGCGAAAAAGCCCAGACCGAACACGCCGTAGACAATGGAGGGCACGCCCGCGAGGTTGTTGACCGAAATGCGCACGAAGGCGACCAGGCGGCCCTGCTTGGCGTATTCGCGCAGGTATAAGGCCGTGATGACGCCGAAGGGCGCGACCGCGATGACCATCAGCAGGGTCATGGCCGCCGTGCCGAAGATCGCGGGCAGAATGCCGCCCTCGGTATTGGCTTCGCGCGGCTCGTCTGAGACAAACTCCCACCAGCGCGAGAGATAGATGCCAACAGCCGCGATGAAACTGAGGTCGTTGGGCGGATAGATGCGAACAATAGCGTCAAGCTGCACCACCTTTTCCTCGCCGCTGATCTCGACGAAGGTGGCGGTGTTGCGCTTGTTCAGATCGCGCAGACGCGAGGCCTCGTCGGCCAGCGTCTTGTACTCGGCCTGCAGCTCCGCCGAACGGACGTCCAGCGCGCGCTGCGCCTCGGCGAAGGCGGAGCTGTTGCGACCGTCCGCCAGCTCGACCTTGCGGACGTTGAGGCGCAATTGCTCGATCTGATGGTTGATGTCGCCGATGTCGTTCTTCTCGATCTTGGCGATGCGCTCGCGCCGGTCGCGCGACTCAGCGTGCGCCTTGACGAAGGCTTGGTCGTCCACGGCGGACAGCGGCGAGGCTTGTCCGTCCACCGCGATCGACTTGAGGTTGGCGATCAGCGGGCCCCACTCGACGCGCTCGGCGAACAGGATCGAGGCGGGCCGCTCGATTTTGGCGACCTCGTAGTCAGAAATCCACCGGAAGTCCTCGTTGTAGATGTCGTAATTGCCCACGCGGTAGAGCGTGCGCGAGACAAAGCCGTCGTTGGCGGCGATGTCGCGTTGGGCCTCGGGGCTCAAGGCCTGCACGGCAGACGGTTGCGGCTTGTAAAGCTCCGAGCGCGTCGGCTCGCCCGCGGTGGTCTTGCCGTCGGTGGTGGTCACGACCATCACCGGCTTGGGAACGAATGTCGTCGCGCCGTTCCAGAACACCATCACCAGAAAACTGATGATCATCAGGCAGCCGAGCGCCAGTGCGCCGCCCAGCGCCCAGGTGAACGGCTCGCCCCTGGACCGTAAGTCCGTCATGCGCACGGTGGGCTGCGACATGGGCACGGCTTTGTCGGGTGCGGCGGTCTGGGTGTTGACGTACGCGCTCATGCCCTTGCCCCTATAATGCCGCTGTGCGCTTGCGGAACCGCTGACGGACGAACTCGGCCAGGGTGTTGACGATGAACGTCATCACGAACAGCGTCAGCGCGGCGAGGAACAGCATGCGGTACAGGGTGCTGTCGCGGACCGCCTCGGGCAGTTCCACCGCGATGTTGGCCGACAGCGCGCGCAGACCCTCGAACACGTTCCACTCGATCAGCGGCGTGTTGCCCGCCGCCATGACCACGATCATGGTCTCGCCCACAGCGCGGCCCATGCCGACCATGATGGCGGCGAACACGCCGCTCATGGCCGCGGGTAAAATGACTTTTGTCGCCGTCTGCCAGGGCGTCGCGCCGCATCCCAGGCTCGCTGCGCGCAGATGCTCGGGCACCGAGTTCAGCGCGTCCTCGGCGATGGTGTAGATGATGGGAATGACCGCGAAGCCCATGGCGAAGGCCACGACCAATGTATTTCGTTGGACGTAGGTATCCACCACGCCGCCACGCACGTCCCAGCCCATGGCCGTCAGGGCCGCGGCCAGCATGTAGCTGAGCACGCCCGCGACGATCAGCGAGACGACCCAGCGCCCGCCGTCGGCCAGACCCGCGCCGAGGCGGTTTTCCGAGCGCAACAGCGCCGACAACCGCACATCGGCGATGCGCTCGGTGCCGATCCACACCCCGATGAACACCACCGGCAGCAGCACCAGCGCGGTGAAAGGCGCGCCGCTGCCCGCCGTGCCGTTGGCCCAGGCCTTGAAGTCGCCGGCGAAGAACAGATTTTCCAGCGCCGGGCCGGCCGCGAAGGACAGATAACCGAACACCAACAAAGCCGCGACCATGCCGATGAATTTGGGCAAACCAGCGTTCTTCAACTGGAATTGATAAGGCGTCAGCTGCCAGACGTAGGCGCCGAAGAACAAGCCCAGCGGAATCACGAAGAATGCCATCATGATCGCGGCGATCCAGGTCTCGACGATCGGGGCGAGCACCAAGGCGGCGATGAAGCCCAGCACCACCGAGGGCAACGAGGCCATCATCTCCATGGTCGGCTTGACGACCGCGCGGATGGAGTGGTGCACGAACTCCGAGGTGAAGATCGCCGCACCCAAGGCAATGGGGATGGCGAACAACAGCGAATAGACCGTGGCCTTAATGGTGCCGAAGATCAGCGGAATCAGGGAGAGCTTGGGCTCGAAGGCGTCGGTACCGGCCGAGGACTGCCACGTGTACGTCGGCTCGGGGTAGCCCTCGTACCAGACCTTGCCGAAAATCGTCTGCATGGTGGTTTCGGGGTGCGGCACGTCCACGTCCCAGGCATAAGCGGAACCGTCGTTGCCGACGGCGAGCACTGCGTTCTGACGGGGTGCCAGGGCCAAGGCTTGATACGTCGGCTTGGCGTCGCCCGGCGACAGGCGCAGCAGAACTTGCTCGCTGGTACCGTGGCGCATCCAGACGTTTCCATCCGCGTCGGCGGTGATGAAGGTCTTGCCACGCTGGCTGACGTCCATGGCCACGACGGCTGATGCATGGGGTTCCAGCGTCTTGGCGCGGACGAGGGAGAAACCGTCGGTGCTTTGCGCCGTTTCGCTGGGCAGCCTGAAATAGACGTTCACCGAACCGTCGGAACCGCCCACGACGACGGATTGCTCGCCGATCAGGAAGCCGAAGACGTTGATGTCGACCGCGCCGGGCGCGAGATCGGCGGTTTCGGCCAGGGTGGGCTGATTGAAGTTGCGCGTGTCGTAGCGGAAGACCGTGCCCGACTTTTCCGCGACATAGACCTGATCGGCCTTCTCGGTCATCAGCACGCCCGAGACCACCACGCCGTCCTTCAGGCCCGGCAGTTCCGAGGTGGTGAGCGTGATGGTTTCCTTGCCGGTCATGAAGTTCTTGCGCGTTTCGGCCAGGGTGACGCGGCCGATGCCCGACGAATCGATGGTGATGAACGAGCGCGCCGGGCGCTCGGCCGTGCCGCCGACGCGGTAGTCCACCGCCTTGATGGCCTCGCCGTTGGGCGTGATCTGCTGGGGCTCGCCGAGTTCGACCTGCACCAGCGTGCGGCGAAGCTGGGTATCGGAGATGCGCGCAAAGACGGCGCTGCCGTCGGTCAGATCGCCGTCGCCGCCCAGCGGCTTGAGGTCCGCAGGCGCGTCGGTTTCATCGATGATCGACACCGCCAAGATGAGGCGGCCCAGGCGCAGCGTTCCGTCATCAAAGCCAAACGCGACGTGACCGCCCGCGAGCGTGCGCGCGAAGGCGGTGGCGGTTTTGCCCAAGAAGTCGAAACTGGGCACGGTGATGGGCGTGCCGGTCTTGATGTGGAAAGCCGAGACCGCGCCGGCGTCGTCGATGGCCACCGATAAGGTACGGTATTCGTCGATGACGTCGGTCAGCGTCTTGTGACCGCCCGATTGCAGGCTGACCTTGGTTTGTCCCTCGACCTGGCCGCCGGTGAACAGCGGCACGACTACCTGGGCCAGGAAGATCATGATGCCGAACACCGCCAGAATCACGGCCATGCCGCCGATGCGGATCACCCAGTCGGCTGTCTTATCGGCGATCAGCACGCCACGCGGCGTCTTCATGGAACGGCGCTGGCGGGGCAGTGCTGTCGCGCTGGATGCGTCGGTGCTCACGCCTGTCGGTCCCTTGTCGTCCTTGCCGGTCCGTCCGTCTCGCGCCGCATCATCGTGGCCATGTCAAAGTCGAATGGCGCCGGGGCGTCCATGCGCCGGCGCCATTCCAACGTCATCTGCGGCGGGCCTTAGTTCAGCCCCAGCGCCGCCAAATCCTCGGCGGCCACGGCGGCCGGAACGGGATAGTATCCGTCCTTCAACACGACCTGCTGGCCCTGCTTGGAGAACACGTACTTGATGAACTCCGCGCGCAGGGGCTCAAGCTTCCGGCCCGGGTTGCGGTTCACATAGACGTACAGGAAGCGCGTGATCGGATAGTTGCCCGCGTAGGCTTCTTCCGGCGTCGCTTCGTAACATGGGTCGCCGTCCTTGGCCGCAACCTGGATGGCCTTCACGTCGGCGGTCTTGTAGCCGATGCCCGAGTAGCCGATGGCAGATTTGTCAGAGGCGACGCCCTGGACGACGGCCGACGAGCCCGGCTGTTCCTTGACGCTGTCCTTATAGTCGCCGTCGCCCATGGCGACTTCCTTGAAGTAGCCATAGGTGCCCGAGGCGGAGTTGCGGCCGTAGAGCGAGATCGGCTGGCTGGCCAAGTCGCCGGTGACGCCCGCCTGGCCCCAAGTGGCGATGTCGTTCTTGAGGCCGCGCTTGCGCGTCTTGGAGAACATGGCGTCGATCTGCTGCAGGCTGAGGCACTTGATCGGGTTGTCCTTGTGGACGAACACGGCGAGCGCGTCGACCGAGGTGCGCATCAGGCTGGGCTTGTAACCGTACTTCTTCTCAAAGTCGTCCAACTCGCCGGCGCGCATGGCTCGCGACATGGGGCCGAACTGGGCGGTGCCGGCGATCAGAGCCGGCGGCGCAGTGCCCGAGCCCTTGCCTTCGATCTCGATCTTGACGTTGGGATATTCTTTGCTGAAACCCTCGGCCCACAGGGTCATCAGGTTGTTCAAGGTGTCAGAACCGATGGACTTCAGGTTGCCCTCGACGCCCGAAACTTTCTTGTAGTCCTTCAGGGCCGGATCGACGTCCACGGCCGAGGCATGGCCGACCATGACGGTGCTCGACAGCAAGGCGCTCATCAACAGTGCGCCGGTCGTTTTCCTCAACATTCTGGGTCTCCCGCATGAGAAAAGGTGCTGAGCGCCCGGGACCGGGCCGCCCAATGGGTACCTTTCCTAGCGAGTGAGGCCAAACCTTTTGTGACAGATATGTGAAGCTTTTGTTTCAGGCCCTGGGGATAACCCACCGTGCCGAAAAATTATCAAATAAATCCAACGGCTTAATAACTAACCGCGCAGCGCCTTGATGTTCCCGGCGTAATCCTTGGTGCCGAACACGGCCGTTCCGGCCACCAGCACATTGGCCCCGGCCTTGATGCACTCTTGGGCGGTCGCGGGGTTGATGCCGCCGTCCACTTCCAACGCGATGGGCCGCGCGCCGATCATGGCTTTGAGCTTTGCGATCTTGTCCAACTGGCTGCGGATGAACGACTGGCCGCCGAAGCCGGGGTTGACCGTCATCACCAAAATCAGATCGACCTTATCAAGGACGTGTTCAATGGCCGAGGCGGTCGTCGACGGGTTGAGCGAGACGCCGGCCTTCTTGCCCAGCGACTTCACCACCTGCAGCGAGCGGTCGAGGTGAGGGCCTGCCTCGGCGTGGACGGTAATAATGTCCGAGCCCGCATCGGCGAAGGCGGCGATGAAAGGGTCTACGGGTGCAATCATCAAATGCACGTCGAAGATCTTTTTCGAGTGAGGGCGCAGCGCCTTCACGATGGACGGGCCGATGGTGATGTTGGGCACGAAGTGACCGTCCATCACGTCCACATGAATGTAGTCCGCCCCGGCGGCGTCTACGGCGCGTACTTCTTCGCCCAGGCGGGCGAAGTCGGCCGATAAAATGCTCGGGGCGATCTTCACGCTCATGGCATGTCCCTTACCACCCGCAGGCCCAGCGTACTACTGCGATAGTCGGGCGCTTCGCGGCTGCGGCCCGTGGGCCGCGCAAACCATGACCGGCTGTACCAACCCCCGCCGCGCACCACGAGTTGCTTGCAGTCAGCGCCCCTGCGCGCGCTGCCGTCCGTCGGCGCGCCGTCGTAGGTGGGGATGAAGCAATCCTCGGTCCATTCCCAGATGTTGCCCACAACGTCCGACAAGCCGTAGCCGTTAGCCGGAAACATGCCTACAGGTGCGGCATAGACGTAACCATCGCGGCAGGTGAAAAAGCGTGACGCATCCGACGCATCGCCGCCGTGTGCTTCGGCGCGGCCCAGGTCGGATACGTTGGCCGCCGCGCAAATATCTTTTGCGGCGGGTTCTGCACGCGCGATGTACTCCCACTCAGCCTCGCTGGGCACGCGATACGTCTGCCCGGTCTTGGCCGAGAGCCACGCGGCATAGGCGCGTGCGTCGTCGATGGTCAGGCAACCGACCGGAAACCGATCCGTCTGCGCGTAGCCGGGATTGCGCCATGTGGCGGCGGCCACAGGCCCCCATTTTTTTAGGCTCGCGTCCCACGTCGTGCAGTTGGCCGCAGCGATGCGTTTTGTTTCATCGGCGAAGGCGGCGTATTCGCCGACCGTGAGTTCATACCGGCCCACGGCGAAGGGTTTGGCGATGGTGACGGTGTGCGCGGGCCACTCGCGCGCCGCCTGTTCGTCGGGCAGGCCCGCGGCGGTGGTTTGCGCGGGCGTCGAGCCCATGGTGAAACTGCCCGCCGGCACCGCCACCATTTCAGGGCATGTGGGGCAATCGCGGAACGGCTTGGACGATTGCGCAGCCGCGGGAACGGAGAACGCCAAGGCCGCCGCAAGCAGGAGGCCCCGGGCACCCATCAGATGCGCGCCTTGACGGCGGCGACCACGGCCTCGGCCGTGATGCCGAAATGCTTGTACAGCGCGGGCGCGGGCGCCGAGGCACCGAAGCCGTCGAGGCCGATGCTGGCCCCCTTCGCGCCGACGTATTTGCCCCAGCCGTAGGTGCTGGCCGCTTCGATGGACACACGCACATCGCCGCCCAGCACGCTTGTGCGATAGGCTTCGGGCTGATGGTCGAACAACTCGGTGCAAACCATCGACACGACCGCAGCCCCGATGCCCTGAGACTGCAACTGCGCGCGCGCGTCCATGGCCAAACTGACCTCGGAGCCGGTGGCGATGAGTGTGGCTTTGCGCGCGCCCTCGGCCTCGGCCAGCACGTAGCCGCCCTTGGCCGACAGATTATCCTCGGTGTGAACGTTGCGCAGCGTCGGCAGGTTCTGACGCGACAAAGCAAGAATTGAAGGCCCGGTTTTGTGCTTCAGAGCCAACGCCCAGCACTCGGCGGTTTCCACCGTATCGGCCGGGCGCATGACCAGCACATTGGGCATGGCTCGCAAGCTGGCGAGATGTTCCACCGGCTGGTGCGTCGGGCCGTCCTCGCCCAGGCCGATGGAGTCATGCGTCATGACGTAGATGACGCGCTGGTTCATCAACGCGGACAGGCGGATCGACGGGCGGCAGTAGTCGGTGAACACCAGGAACGTGCCGCTGTAGGGAATGACGCCACCGTGCAGCGCCAGGCCGTTCATGGCCGCGGCCATGCCGTGCTCGCGCACGCCGTAATAGATGTAGCGTCCGGTGTAGTCGGGCGCGGCCACGGCCTTCATCGGCCCGGTCTTGGTGTTGTTGGAGCCCGTCAGGTCCGCCGAACCGCCGATCATCTCGGGCACCAGCGGGATAATGGCTTCCAGCGCGGTTTGAGAAGCGACGCGCGTGGCGACCTTGGGTTTTTCGTCCGCCGCTTTTTTCTTCACCGCGTTGATGGCCGCATCGAAGCTCGGCGGCAGATCGCCGCTCAGGGCGTGTTCTAATTCCGCGCGATGAGCGGATTTGGCCACGCGTTCTGTCCAGGCTTTGTGCGCGGCTGATCCTTTTGATCCCGCTGCGCGCCACGTGGAGAGAATATCGTCGGGCACGACGAAGGGCGCGTGGGTCCAACCCAGCTTCGCGCGCGCGCCGGCGATTTCCTCGTCGCCCAAAGGAGAACCATGAGTCTTGGACGTGCCCGCAAGCTTCGGCGCGCCGTAGCCGATGACGGTACGGCAGGCGATCATGGTCGGCTTGTCGCTGGTGCGCGCTGCCGCGATGGCCTTTGCGATTGATTCAGCGTCGTGGCCGTCCACAGCAGACGTGTTCCACCCGCAGGCTTGGAATCTTTTTTGCTGATCGTCGGACACCGACAAATCCGTGGGCCCGTCGATGCTGATGCGGTTGTCGTCGAACAGCACGATCAGCTTGCTGAGCTTCAGGTGCCCGGCCAGCGATATAGCTTCGTGGCTGATGCCTTCCATCAGGCAGCCGTCGCCCGCGATGACATAGGTATAGTGATCGACCAGCTCCGCGCCGAAGCGCGCGGCCAGCAACCGTTCGGCCAAAGCAAAACCCACGGCGTTCGCCAGCCCCTGGCCCAAGGGACCGGTGGTGGTTTCCGCAGCCGACGCATGGCCGTATTCCGGATGGCCGGCGGTGATGCTGCCCAGCTGTCTGAAGTTCTTGACCTGCTCCAGCGTCATGTCGGGGTAACCGGTGAGGTACATGAGGCTGTAGAGCAGCATCGAGCCGTGACCGGCCGAGAGCACGAATCGATCTCTGTCGGGCCAGCGCGGATCGGCCGCGTCGTATTTCAAAAACCGGGTGAATAACACCGTCGCGACGTCGGCCATGCCCATGGGCATACCGGGATGGCCGCTGTTGGCCTTTTGCACGGCGTCGGCGGAGAGGAATCGGATGGCGTTGGCGAGCTGGGCGTGGGTCACGATGTGAGGCGATTCATTCATGAATTTCAGATGGTTACGCGATATTCTCGCGCCGTGCAGCCGCCGCGTGACGCCCGCATAAAAGCCAACGCGCGCCCTTTTTGCCGACCGGTCCCAGGATTGCAAGGCCTGAATTGGCCGAAAACCAGCCCAAAGCCCAGGCTCAGCCCCCTGTCAGCCCTGACAGGTCCGCCCCAGCGCCCCAGCGCGCATGATCAGGCCATAACAATGCCGCAGGCCGCGTGAAGCCGGCGGCGCAACGACATGGAGCAAGCAGTGGCCGCGATCTCAATTCTGAAAGCCCTCGCCCTACTGGCCGACCGCGACCCCCGCCGTCCGATCCTGATTGAGGACGAGCGCACGGTGACGCGGGCCGAGTTCGACGCCGCCACCAACCGCCTGGCACGCGCCTACGCCGCCATGGGCGTGGAGCGCGGCGACTTCGTCTCGGTGATTTTGCCCAACTCCATCGCGTTCCTCGAAGCCATCGCAGCGATCTGGAAACTGGGCGCGGTGCCCCAGCCCCTGCCGCCGAAACTGGCACCCAAGGAACTCGGCGAGATCATCGCCCTGGCCAAGCCGAAACTCATCGTCGGCAATCCACCGCTGCGCACCGAGACCTGCGCGATTCTGCCCGAGGGCTTCACGCCCGACCCGGCGCTGTCCGACGCCGCGCTGCCCGACGTGGTGTCGCCACACTTCAAGGCCATGGTCTCGGGCGGCAGCACCGGACGGCCCAAGATCATCGTGGCGGGCAACCCCGGCATGATCGACCTGGATGCGCCCTTCCCGACCGTTCAACCCAACGAGCGCTTCCTGGTCACCGGGCCGCTGTATCACAACGCACCGTTCCTGGGCGCGGTGATGTGCCTCTTGTCGGGCGGCAGCGTGGTTGTGATGTCGCGCTTCGACGGCGAAGAGACATTGCGCATGATCGAGAAGCATAAGGTGAATTTCATCACCCTTGTACCCACCATGATGAGCCGCATTTGGCGTCTGGGCGAATCCGTGCGCCGCAAGTACGACCTGTCGTCGATCCGCGCGATGGTGCACAGCGCCGCACCCTGCCCGACGTGGTTGAAGGAAGGCTGGATCGAGTGGTTGGGCCCTGACCGCGTGCTGGAGGCTTACAGCAATACCGAAGCGCCGGGCTATACCTACATCACCGGGCGCGATTGGCTGCGCAAGCGCGGCTCGGTCGGCAGAGCCGACCCAACCACTTGCGAGATAAAGGTTTGCGATCAGAGCGGACGCCGGCTGAACGCAGGCGAGATTGGAGAAATCTACATGCGCCCGAAGCTTGGACCCGGCAGCACGTATTGCTACGGCGACCGTTACTATTACATCGGCGCTGAGCCCAAAATGCTCACCGACGGATGGGAATCAATGGGCGACCTGGGTTATCTCGACGACGAAGGCTATTTGTTCCTTGCTGACCGACGCGCCGACGTCATCATCCGGGGTGGGGCGAATATTTTTCCGGCCGAGATCGAGGCCGCGTTGGAAGAGCATGCCGCCGTGCGCTCCTGCGTCGTAATCGGCATTCCGGACCAGGATCTGGGAGAAACCGTACTTGCAATCGTCGATACCGACCGGCCGGTAACGGAAACCGAACTGCGTCGTCACCTTGATTCGCGGGTTTCAGCCTACAAAATTCCGGCGACGTTTGAATTCGTACGCACAGCCTTGCGGGACGACGCGGGCAAAGTCTGCCGACGCAAACTGCGGACGAACAAGCTTCAGCACCTCGCGTCTGCCAATCACATGGCGATGATGGCCGCTCAGCTCTGACGCCGCACCACATTTCTTTCTTGCTCGCGGCACCGGCAATTATGGTAGTGAAGTCGCCCGCGGTTTTTGCAGGCAGGCTTCAATGTCGGCGCTAAGTCAATCAGCGAACATCCAGAGCGGCACGGTCAACGCTCATACCGAACATTATTTGCGCATGATCGAACGCCATCAAGCGGATCACGCGCACGGCTACCGCTATTATCACATGATCATCAATTTTCGGCTCGACGGACCCGTCGACGCCGAAAAGTTCAAGCGCGCGGTCCTGGCGCTGGTGGCGGCCAATCCGGCCTTTCGTTCGCGCTTCGCCAAGGACGGCCTCACTTGGCGGCAGATCGTTGAGCCGTCGCCCAATCCTGCCGCGTTTGAGGCGCGGCGCTTCGGGGCTGAAGTGACGGACTGGCACGCCGCAACGCGCGCAGCACTTGCCGACATCAATGAACAGCCGTTCGACACGGCGCATGCGCCACTGCTGAAGATCTACCTGCTCCAATTCGCCACAACCACCGTATTCGTGACCAAGTTTCATCACATGGTGTGCGACGGGTGGGGCATCATCGTCGCCCTCAATCAACTGCTGGGCTTTTATGAAGCCGAACTGGCCGGCGTGACGGCCCCGATACCGCCTTTGCCACCCGACTTATATTTATCGTTCCCAACAGCGCAGAACGCTCAATTAACGACGGCGGAGGCGCAAGGTCAGCTCGCGTGGTGGAAATCCTATCTGGGTGGCCATCCCTTTCTCACCAATCCCTTGGCAGAACGCCCGCAAGGACGGCTCGCGGTATGCGCAGATATCGTCGGCCCGCAGACGACAGCCGCGGTCGTGAAGATCGCCGAACGCGGAGGGTATCACTTCTCGTATTTAGCGCACTGCGCTTTTCTCAAGGCGCTGAAGCGGCACACCGGGCTTGATGATTTGCTCGTGACCTTTGTTCGGGCGAACCGCAATGACTCGAACAACTTGGTAGTGGGGAATTTCGCCGACTGGGTGATGGTGCGTCACAAGCTCGATCTGTCGCAAAACATCGAGACGATCGCTTCGTCCGCGCAGCGCGATGTCGCAGACGCCAAAGAGCGCTACCTGCCCTACTGGTACCTCGTCGCGCAACTTGCGTCGGAGCAATACTTCAAGGACTTCGGCTTAACGCCGTATTGTTACGATTATTTGCCGACATTCGCGCCCAAAATCGACGTCGGCGGCCAGGCATCTTTCTTCCTCCTGCGTGATCTTGAGGTGCTGCCTACGCGCGTCGTGGCGACCGACTTGTTCTGCCGCGTCAACGTGATCGAGACCCCGGGCAGCACCGACCAGCGGCTTGGTATCGACCTGATTTATCATAGCGGCGTGGTGACGGCGGAGGAGAGCAAAGCCCTTGTCGCACAGATAAAGGCGGAGTTGGACGCCGCCGCTTCCCGCTCCGGCTAGTACCGCGCTTCGGCCCCGACTTCGAGTTCCTGCCGCCAGATCTGGAAGTTGGCCTTGCCGTGGCGCTTGGCGTGGTACATGGCCACGTCCGCGTTGTGCAGCAACTGCTGTGCGTCGCTGCATTGCGCCGGGAACATGGAGATGCCGATGGACGCCGAGACGCGGCCCTCTTGACCGTTTAAATCGAACGGCGTGGTCAACGATTTGAGGATACGATTGGCCACCAGCGTCGCGCCGTCGAAACTGTCGAGCAACGGCATGATGACGGTGAACTCGTCCCCGCCCAGCCGCGCCACGGTATCTGACTCACGCACCGACTTGTTCAACCGTTCGGCGGTGGCCTTGAGCAGCAAGTCGCCCGCGTCGTGGCCCAGAGTGTCGTTGATGGCCTTGAAGCCGTCGAGGTCGATGAACATGAGGCCTACATTCGTCTTGCCGCGGCGGCCTTCCAAAACGACTCGTTGAAGGCGGTCGTTGAACAGCGTGCGGTTGGGCAGGCCGGTGAGCTGGTCGTAGTTGGCCTGATAGAGGATGCGCTCTTCCTCCAGCTTGCGCGACGTCACGTCGGAGACGATGGCGGCGTATTGCTGGGCGCGGCCCTGTTCGTCGCGGATCATCGACAGACCGATGCGCCAGGCTTGGCGTTTGCCCGGTCTGTCGCCGGCAGGCCCCGCCGATTTGTCGGCCGCCCGCTTGCCGCCGACCCATTTCTCGCCGACCCACTGTTCGCCCAGCCACTGCTCCCACTCGGTATGCTCTTTTTTTTGCAGCGCTTCGAGCGCCTCGCGGTAGAGCTTCGGCTCGGCTTGCATGGCCTCGTTCATCGGCTGACCGATCAGCGCGGACGCGGTGCTCTCGGTCAAGCGCGTGAAGGCCGGGTTGACCTTGAGCACGCGGCCGCGCGCATCGGCGACCAAAAGTCCATCCGCGGACTGGTCGAACACGGCCGAGGCCACGCGCTGTTCGGCGGCGATCTTCTTGCGTTCGGTGATGTCGCGCACCGTGATGACGTAGCCCGAGACTTGGCGGGCCTCGCTGATCGGCGAGATGACGTAGGCCGCGTCGAACGAGGAGCCATCGGTGCGGGCCAGGCTGACCTCGATGTCGGCATGGAACGGCCCGTCGGCCATCTGCGCCTTGATCGGCGCGGGCCGGCCCGCGTTCAGGTGGCCGCTGCCGTACAGGAACACGCGCTCCACCGGCAGGCCCGTCATGGCGACATGGGAACGGTCGAATAATTCGCCCGCCGCCGGGTTGGCGGTCTTGATCTGGCCATCGAGCCCAACCGCGATGATGCCGTCGGAGGCGGATTCCAAAATCTGCCGGCTCTGGCGCGACAGGTCCTGGATCTCGCGGGTGCGCGCGGCCACTTCGGAGGACAGTTTTTCCGCATAAGACCGCTGCGCCTCCTCGGCGGCCTTGCGCGCGCCGGCGTCACGCACCACCACCGTGAACAGCGAGCCTGAGCCGTCCTGCATGGTGGTGACGGTGATCTCGGCGGGGAACGTCGTCTTGTCGTGGCGCACGCCGTCCATGTCGCGCGTCTTGCCCAGAAGTTGGGCGGGAAACTCGATGGAATCGCTGCCCATGACCGACATGGTCACGACCACGCCCGTCTCGTCGGTCCAGTGGGGCAGAATTTTGGTCAGCGGCTTGCCGATCAACTGCTTGGGCGCAAAGCCGAACAGCCGCCGCACCGCCGCGTTGACCGATTGAACCAGCCCGCGTTCGTCGACCGCAATCACGCCGTCGGCCACGGCATCGACGATGGCCTGCAGCCGCAGCCCCTCGGCACGTAAGTTCTCGACCGCGATCAGGCGCTGCGTGACGTCGCGCAACAGCACCGCCAGCGGACCCTTCGGTCCCAGCGCGCGGACCCACAGTTCAACGTCGCGCACCTGGCCGTGCACGTCCTTCAGCTTGACAGCCTCGGGCGCGGCGCGGCCTTCGAGCTTGGCCAGGGCTTTATGCCCGGCCTTGAAGCGCGCGACGTGCTCGGAATGAATGAAATCAGCAAAGGGTTTGCCGATGACGTCGCGGGCGTCGGTCATCGACAAAAATGCGCGCGCGGCGCGGTTGATGTGCAAAACGCGGCCCACTTCGACCAGACACACGGCCTCTGGTCCATGGTCGGTCAGGCGTTGAAACGTCGCGTCGTTGGACAGCACACGTGCGGCCTTGATGGCCATCGCCGGGTCGGGCGTGGCGACGATCAGCATGCCGTCTTTGGTTTTGCGCGCACTCAGATCGACCGCGATGTCGCGGCCGTCAAAGGACAGCAACGTCAGCATTTTTGGCTGCTTGCCCTGGGCCAGCGCCGCCAAATTGCGTTTGAGTTTTTTCGCCCACGGCCCGGCCACATGACGATGCAACGGACTGCCGACGGGCGTGCCCTGGCCGCGATAGCCCAACAGCCGCAGTCCGGCTTCGTTGATGGCGGTGATATTTGCGCCTCGACACGCGCACACCAAGCCGTCGATCATGTCCGCCACCGGCCCCAAGGCCGAAACGGCGGGGCACCCCGAGGCCGAAGCTATGGGGCGGGCGCGCGGCGGTCGGGCTTTGGGTTTGGAGGCCTTGGGCATTCAACCAACTTTGACGGGGCAGATGACCAAGCTCGCATCCGCGAAGGATGTTCCAAGTTCGCATCCGCTCAGGGCGTTATAGACGCATCGACCATCGATTGCACAGGGCCGCCTCCCGCCGGTTTTCAACGGTTATCCACAGCTTTTATGAGACCCGCATGAAACAAGCCTTTGAGCGGCATTGTTTCGAGTCTATATTACATCCGTTGGAGGGAGCGCAACCCGAGAGGACACCATGGCGCGCTCGATCGTTCAGCGGGACATCTGCAAAGGCATCACCGTTCATCACCCGCACCTGACGGCGTGGGCGGACTTCGGCGCGGGTGTGCGGATTTCGCTGCGCCACAACCCGGTCACCGTGATGCTGGACCGCGTGCTTGAAAGTCCCAAGGTGATTCCCGTGACGGCGGCCTCAGGGCCATTTCTTGACGGCGCGCACGATCAGCAGCACCGCGAGAATGGCGGCGTATAGCGCCGGTTCCTGATAACCCGCCTTGAGCATCATGACGTAGTGGATGATGCCCGCCACCGCGGTGACATAGACGACGCGGTGCAGACGACGCCAGTTACGCGCGCCCAGGCGCTTGACCATGCCCGAGGTCGAGGTGACCGCCAGCGGGATCAGCGTCAGAAACGCTGCCATGCCGACCGTGATGTAGACGCGTTTGAGGATGTCGGCCCAGATCGTGCGCCAGTTGAAGAACTGGTCCAGGCCCACGTAGGCGCTGATGTGCAGACAGACGTAGAAGAACGCGAACAAGCCCAGCATGCGCCGCACGCGCGCGACGTCCGTCCAGCCGGTGAGGATGCGAACAGGCGTGACCGCCAGCGCGATCAGCAGGAAGCGCAGCGCCCAGTCGCCGTTATAACGGATCAGCTTCTCGATGGGGTTGGCGCCCAGGCCGTTGGTCGCCGCCAAGTACACGAGCCACGCGGCCGGCAGGCAGCTTAAAGTGAAGACCACGGGCTTCAGCGCGCGGCGGGCAATGTCATGGTTCATGGCATGGCTTTACGGCGGGGCATTATCCGGCACAAGACCGGAAACGATTACAGCTTGTGGATGGCGCGATAGTCCATGCACAGTGTCGGGCATTACGGGGGACACCATCGCATGGCCGCAGCCGACACGACGGGCAAGAAGTTCGGGCCGATCTGGCTGACGCCGGGCGTCGGCATCGGCAATATGTGGACGTTGCTGTATGCGGCGTTCTTCACCATCGGCCTGCTGACGTTCGTCGGGATCGGCACGCCCTATGTGATCAATGCGGTACTGAAAATTCCTCCCGAGCAACAGGGCGTCGTCAGCGGCAACCTCGTCTTCTGGACGGAGATCACCTCCATCTTGATGTTCGGCCCCGTCGGGGTGCTGGCCGACCGTTTCGGCCGCAAGGCGCTGTTTGCCGTCGGATTCGTTCTGATGGGCGTGGGCTATGCGCTCTATCCCCATGCCTCGACCATCGGCGAGCTGACGATCTTCCGAATCATCTATGCGCTGGGCATTGCCACCGCCACCGGCGTTTTGGCGACCGTGGTCACCGACTACCCGCAAGAGGCCACGCGCGGCAAGGCCGTGGCCATCGTCGGTTTGATGAACGGCCTGGGCGTGGCGATCCTCAACATCGTCTTAGGCGGCGTGCCCAAGCGCTTCTCCGAGGCGGGCTTCGACGACGTGACGGCGGGCGAGTACACCCACTTCATCGTCGCCGCACTGTGCTTCGCCGCCGCGCTGGTGGTGGCCATCGGCCTGAAGGGCGGCACACCGGCGAAACAAGAGGACCGCCCGCCGCCCCTGGAGATCGTGCGCGCGGCCTTTCGCGCGGCAGCCAATCCGCGCATCGCGTTGTCGTACACGGCGGCGTTCATCGCGCGCGGCGACCTCGTCATCCTCGGTACGTTCCTGACGCTGTGGGCGACGCAAGCCGGCGTCGAGGCCGGCATGGATCTGCCCGAGGCCAGCAAGGCCGGCACGCGCATCTTCGTCATCGCCCAGGCCGCGGCCTTGGTGTGGGTCGGCGTGGTGGTGTTCCTGCTCGATCGCTTCAACCGCGTCACCGCGCTGGCCTGCTGCATGGCGCTGGCGGCGGCGGGCTATCTGGGCATGGGCTTCGTCGACAACCCGCTCGAGCGCATCGACCTGCCGCTGATCGTGCTGCTGGGCATCGGCCAGATCAGCGCATTTCTGGGCTCGCAAGCCCTGATCGGCCAGGAAGCCCCGGTGCGCGAACGCGGCGCGGTGATCGGCGGGTTCAACACCTCGGGCGCGGTGGGTATTTTGTTCTGCTCGGTCATCGGCGGACACTTGTTCGATACCGTCAGCCCCAACGCCACCTTCATCATGATCGGCGCGCTAAACGCCCTGGTGTTCGTTTTCGCGATGATCGTGCGGCTGAAATCCCCCGGACGAATGCCTGCTGCGGGCGAATCTGCACCGCTTCACTGAGCGGGCCTCTCCACTCAGCGGACGGGCGCGCCACGGCCCCATTGGCGGCGCGCGGCCGGGCATGGAACACTCATGGTTCACCGCATTTGCCTGGGGAGACCGCCATGTTGAACCGTCCGCCGCTATTGTCCGATTTCATGCCCGCCCGCCGACAGGCGTTGAAGGCCGGAGCCGCCGCTGCCTTCGGGGCAAGCGCCTGGGCGGCCTCGGCCCCTGAAGCCAATGCTGCGGGCGTGGACTTCATGGACCCCAAGACGAACCTGCTCACGCTGCTCAAACTCCAAGCTGACCTTTCGGGCAAGGACGTCATCGGCGGCTTTCCCGGCGAGGCCTGGGTGTGGCTGGCCGGACAGGGCAATTACAAGGTCTTCAAGACCTACGGCATCGGCACCAGCCGCCTGGAAGACATGGGCGACGGCACGTGGCGGTTCTATCACCGCGAGGTCTTGTACTATTGCGACCCCAAGACCGGCGAAGTGCTGACCGAGTGGACCAACCCGATCACCAATAAGCGCGTCGAGGTGCTGCACATCCTCAACGATCCGGTGAACCGTATCTACAAACTCAAGGGCGGCATGATGGACCCGCCGTTCGCCCACCAGATCGTCGGCGACCGCATCGTCTTCCAGCTCGACGTGCTGCGCTCCACCGAGAAGAACCCGATCACCCGCGCCGAGTACCCCATGCAGTCCCAGCAGGACCTGTATCAGTCGGGCGAGTTGTGGGCGATCTCGGGCAGCGTGAAAGAGGTCAGCGACCCGAAGGTGACCTCGGCCGAGAACCACACCGCCTGGGCGCGCGTGGGCATGTGGCTGCCGTTCATGGAGATGGGCGACCGGCAAGGCGTGATGATCTATCACTCGCAGTCGTTCAAGTTCACCAAGGGCGTGTCGCAACTGCCCAAGAACATTTTGGCCTACACCGAGAAGAACTATCCCAAGTACCTTGAAGCGCCGAAGGTGTGGCAAGACCTGCGCGAGAACGAGAACACCTGGACCTACTCGATGAAGGTGATGAAGGAGAAAGAAGCCGCGGGCAAACGCAAACCCGACGGCTCGATCTTCGGGGTTTAAGCTGCGCCGCAAGGCAATAAAAAAGACCGCAAGTGCGGTCTTTTTTATTGCCGACGCCGCTGCGGCGGCAGCCATTTAATAATGGATTTATAATGGCTCGGGTGCGCGAGGTATGAGGGAATTCAACCCCTTCGCTGGCATTCTTCAAGACGCGAAATGGTAGCGGTCTGCAACGCCTTGATGGCGAAGCTTTATACCGGCCTCACACCACCGCTTTCCGATACAAGTGCCATGTGGCGTGGCCCAGCACCGGCATGACCACCGCGAGGCCGGCCAGGAACGGAATCGCGCCCGCGATCAGCAGCACCACGACGATCAGGCCCCACACCGCCATGTTGAAGGGGTTGGCCTTGACCACCGCGATGGAGGTCTGCACCGCCGTGCCGATGCCGACTTCCCGGTCAAGCAGCATGGGGAACGACACCGTGCCGATGCACAGCGCCGTGACGGCGAAGACCAAGCCGATGAGATTGCCGAGGATGATCAGCGTCCATCCTTCCGCAGTCGAGAACAGCGCGCGGACGAACTCGATCACCGAGTCCGGCGCGTTGGGCACGGCGCGCCATTCGTCGCCGACCGTCATGCCGTAGAGGGTCATGGCGGTGGCCAGCCAGAAGAAGAACAGGCCGATCATCAACAGGCCGAGCAGGAGAATGTCCTTGATGGAGGGCGAGCCGAAGAAGTTGTAGCCGCCCATCATCGAGAAATCGATGCCGCGCTCGCGTCGCCGGCTGATCTCGCACAGCGCAATCGTCATGAACGGGCCCACCAGCACCGCACCCGACACCACCGGGAACAGCAACGGCAGGTAGTCGTAGTTGAAGACCACCATGATCGCCAGCACCGAGACCAGCGGATAGATGACGATCACGAACGGCACGAAGGACGGCTTGGCCTTGGCGTCCTCGATGCCTTTCGACAAGGCGTCGAACAGATCGTGCGTCGTGATGTTGCGGATGGCGGGCAATGCGGGCGCGGCGCCGTCGAGAGAAACCGTGGTTGCCATGCTCGGGCCTCCTTGACCTGTTCACGTTGAAAACGCGCAGCAAACAAGAAACCGAAACGAAACCAGCAAGTTTTAGCTGGGTGAGTATACGCCACTGGGGATGTTCAAGCCACCGGCGTTTGGCAGACGATGCTGCGGCGCAAAACACGCACTGGTGCGCTATCATCAAGGCAAAGGCGGAATTGATGCGCATCAAGGGCACAGCGGGCGCGCCCGGTTAAAAGTAAACCGCTCGCATTGATGGAGGATCGACCGTGACGGAATTCACCCCCTATGCGGCAGCCTTAGGCGGCGCGTTGATCGGCGCCGCGGCCGTGTTGCTGATGTATTTCAACGGAAGAGTTGCGGGAATCAGCGGCATCGCGTCCGGGCTGCTGCGATGGCCGCCCGCGGACGACTGGTCTTGGCGCGCAGCGTTCGTCGCGGGCTTGATCACCGCGCCCGCGCTGCTAGCGGATTTAAACCTCATCAAGGCCGACATGACCTTCGCGGCTGACACCGGCATGTACATCGCCGCAGGGCTACTGGTGGGTTTTGGATCCGCCTTCGGCAGCGGCTGCACCAGCGGCCATGGCGTGTGCGGCATTGCCCGCCTTTCGAAACGTTCGATCTTGGCCACGCTGACCTTTATGACGGCGGGCCTGGTGACTGTTTTCATCGTCCGGCATCTGTTCGGGAATTAGGCCATGCCAAGAATCATCGCCGTCTTTGTCTGCGGGCTGCTGTTCGGCGCAGGCCTTGCAGTCTCAGGCATGATCAACCCCGCGAAGGTCTTGAATTTTCTCGATGTCGCCGGGACCTGGGACGCCAGCCTCATCTTCGTGATGGGCGCGGCGGTCGTCGTCACTGCCGTTGGTTATCGTCTGGTCTTCGGGCGTGACGCGCCGGTTTACGCCGACACCTTCTCGTTGCCAACCGCGAACGATGTCGATGTCGGCCTGCTGGCGGGCGCCGCCGTATTCGGTATCGGCTGGGGGCTTGGCGGGCTCTGCCCCGGTCCGGCGCTCGCCGGGTTGGGCAGCGGCACACGCGAGATATTCGTATTTCTCGCGGCTATGATCGTCGGGCTGATCGCAGGTCGCTTGGCCTCAAACGCTCGCGCAGCCAGCCGCGCACACTAGCGCCTCGCGTCGTGCGGCGATGAATGGCCCGGCGGCGAGCGGGCGTTACTTCTTGGCCTCGCGCGCGGCGGCCACTTCCACCCCGAAGTCGATCTTGGAGGTCTGTGTGCGCGAGCTGACGCCCGAGAGGACTTTTGTATCGACGAAGTACCCCGGCACCACCGAAACCTTGAGCGCGCGCGCCAGATTCATGTTCCCCAGAAGCTGATCGGCGATCTCGGGCGCGGTCATATCTTTTTTCAACTGCTCGACGTCCAGACCGACGCTCTTCGCCGTGCCGAAAATAACGCTGTCATCCAGCTTGCCCTTGAAGGCCATCAGCGCGACGTGAAACTCGTGGTGCTTGCCCTGGCGCGCGGCGGCCAAAGCGGCCTTGGACGCGGTGACGGACGCCGGGCCCAGGATGGGGAAGTCCTTGACCACGAAGCGCACCTTGCCGTCGTCCTTCAGCAACTGCAGCAGGCGCGGCTCGGCGGCCTTGCAGTAGGGGCATTGATAGTCGGTGAAGGCGACGATGGTGACGTCGCCGTCGGGGTTGCCCATGACCGGCGACGTGCCGTCGCGTAGCAGATCGTTCGCGCGGTTGATGGCTGTCTGGCCCGCGGCCTTTTCCATCTCGGCTTGCACCAGGGCGGCGGTGTCGGGCGCTTGGGCGAAGGCCTGGACTGCGAACATGACGCAGCCGGCGGCGATAATACGGAACATGGAATCCTCCTTTGACTGCGGCAAGCCTACCGCGCGCGCGCAGAGGAGTCTTGTGCGCGGCGTGCGCCCTCAAGCCAACGTGATTGAAGCTAAAGTGATGGAGCTACTTGCGCCCGCCGAAAATGAACCAGCCGCCGCGGCCGTGGGGTGGGGATTTGATCTCGCCCTTGAGAAAGCGCGCGTAGTCGTGCTCCGAAAATTTCCCCGCAATGGGCACTTCCAGCTCGAAGCAGCGTTCGCGCTTGAAGCCCGCCGCAACAGATAGAGCCGTCGGGTCTTGGGCACGGTAATGGGCGTAATGCGGCTCGTTGTTGTAACGGCTGTCCCAGTTGTAGCTGAAATCCAGCAAGGGCTCGCACGACTTGGTGGGGGGCAGTTCCATGTGCGCCATGATGCCGCCGGGTGCCAGCAGCCGATGACACTGCGCGATCACGCGCTTGGTGGCAGGCACTGAGATTTCGTGGAGGAAGAAGCTGGAAACGATGAGGTCGAAATGCCCGTCGGGGTAATCGATGCTCTCGGCATTCTGCTGGCTGAAGTGGATGGGCACGCCCTTGTACGCCGCCATGACGTGGCCGTACTTCAGACTGGGTGCTGCGATGTCGAGGCCATGCAGTTCCACGCCGGGGAAGGCGTCGCGGTAGGCATAAAGCTGTTTGCCCTCTTGCGTGGCGAGATCAAGGATGCGTTTGGGCTTGAAGTCGGGGTACTTGCGCGACAGCCACAGGGCCACGGCCGCGCCGACGCCGGTGAAGTCGCGGGCTGCGTTGGCGGCGGGTCCGGCAATGCGCCGGCCCTGCAGCATCAAAGCCTGTGATACGTCACCTTGGCCGGCATGCTCAGACCAATAGCCGCCGGGCGTCAGGTGCGCGTCCATGGCGGTGAGATAATTCGGAAGGTCGATGCGCGGGTTCAGCCGCAGCGTGCCGCCGACATGATCGGTGTCGGGTACGCGCGCGGCCGCCGCGTTGAGTTGCGGCACAACGCGCTCGACCACCGGCCGCACGCTTTGCAAGCCCATCTCCTGCGCGTTGTAGCGGAACGAGCTGTAGGTGCGGAAATAGGTGTTGGACTTGATGGCGTGGAAGATTTCCTTGCCGGTCTTGGCCGGCCGCCCGTGTTTTTTCTTGAAGCCTGGCTCGACGCTCGCCTTGTATTCGCCCCACACCGCGTAGCGCAGGTTCATCATGGCGTGGTTGAGGATGTTGACGGTGAAGCGCGTGCGCGCGTACTCGTCATGCGTCGGGCGGTAGAACGCATCGAGGTTGGGCGTATCGGCGGCTTCGGCTTTGGTCAGGGGCGCTTCGGGCATGGCAAATCCAAGGTTGGCGGTTGCAGATATATGCGCGCTCAACCCTACCAGACGCAAGCCCTGCGCGACCTCCTGACCGCCATTCGAGCAGGCTAACGTATTGGCAGCGCTAATAATTTCGCTTCAGGTCCATGCCCGTATAAAGCCCGGCCACTTCCTCTTCGTAGCCGTTGAACATCAGCGTCTCGCGGCGCAGGAAGTCGCCGATGCGCCGTTCGCTGGCCTGGGTCCAGCGCGGATGATCCACCTTGGGATTGACGTTGGCGTAAAAGCCGTACTCGCCGGGCGTGACCACCTTCCAGGTGTTCTCGGGCTGCTTTTCCACAAAGCTGATGCGCACGATGGATTTGATGTTCTTGAAGCCGTACTTCCACGGCGCCATCAGGCGCAGCGGCGCGCCGTTCTGGTTGGGCACCGCCTCGCCGTACATACCCGTGACCAAAATCGCCAGCGGGTTCATGGCCTCGTCCATGCGCAGGCCTTCGATGTAGGGCCACGGCAGGATGAAGCGCGAACGCTGGCCGCTCATCTCCTCGGGGCGCACCACGGTTTCAAATTCCACGTACTTGGCACTTCCTTGAGGTTCGGCGCGCTTGATGACGTCAGCCAACGAGATTCCGATCCACGGAATCACCATGGACCACGCCTCGACGCAGCGCAGGCGGTAGATTCGCTCTTCCTGTTGGTGCGGCTTGATGAAGTCTTCAAGGGTAAAGGTGCCGCCCTTGTTGCACAGGCCGTCGACCTTCACCGACCAGGGCAGCGGTTTGAACTTGCCGGAGTTCTCCGCCGGGTCTTCCTTGCCGGTGCCGAATTCGTAGAAATTGTTGTAGCTGGTGGCGGCCTCGTAGGACGTCACCGCGTCGTTGGCCGCGAGCTTGCGGTAGCCTTCCGTCACATTGGCCAGCGGCGTGTTGACTCCCGGGCCCTTTTGCAGCGCGGCCTCGGCTTTCGACGCGCCCAGCAGCGCCGAACCCGCGATCAGGCCCGAGGCGGCGATCATCTCGCGGCGCTTGAGGTACGCGGACTTGGGCGTGATCTCGTGGGAGGCCACGTCGGACTTCTTTTTGATGCGGATGAGCATGGCTGTGCCTTTATGATGTGATGTGTTGATCTTAATACGGTCCGGCGGGCCCGGCGGCTCACAGTCGGGTGAAATTACAGCTTTGGCATGATCGACACGGCCAGAATGGTCTCCACGGCCTTGGCCACGGCCAGGAGGTCGCGGTCACGCCCGATCATGCCCTCCAGCAGCAGACCGACAGGAAGCCCACCGCTCAGGCCCGCGGGAAGGGCGATGCTGGGGCTGCCGCGCACGGGGGCGAAGTTGGTGTTGTCGAAGTAGAACCATGAGGACGACGCAGCGCCGTTCCGCAGCACGGTATCGTCGCCGCCGAAGGGCAGCGCGACCTCGGGCGTGGCGGGCGCGATGAAGGCGTCGAGATTGTTCTCGGTCAAGATCGCGTTGTGGCGGCGTTGCAGCGCGGGCAACTGCTCGTCCATGAAGGCGCGGTAAGCGGCGGTGTTGATACCAGGCGTCTCGGCCAAGCGCACGGCCCAGCGCGTCTTCAGGGCGGGCGAGGCGGCCTGGGCGTGGACCTCTTCCATCGTCAGGCCCGGGGCATACTCAGCCAAATAGGCGCGGATATCGGCCACCAGTTCCTGGCCCATGACGGTGGCGCTGCCCGCCTTCACCGCCTCGGCGTCGGGATCGGCCTTGACGTCGACGAACACGATGCCCGCACGCGTCATCTGCGCCATCGCGGCGTCCATCACCGCAAGCACTTCGGAGGTGACGTTTTGGAAGAACCGTGTGCGGTCCACGCCGATGACGATGCTGCGCGGCAGGACCGGATGCAGCGGCGCGGCATCGCCCGCCATCAACCCGTCGAGCAGCGCAATATCATCGACGCTGTGCGCCATGGGCCCAAGAGTATCTCGACTATGCGAGAGCGGAATCACCCCCGCGCCGGAATAGCGCCCCAGGCTGGGCCGGAAGCCCGTCACGCCGCATAGGCCCGCGGGCACGCGCACCGAACCGCCGGTGTCGCTGCCCAACGCGGCGGGTGCCAGCCGCCCGGCTACCACCACGCCCGAGCCGCCGCTGCTGCCGCCCGGCGTGCGGGCGCGGTCGAAGGGGTTTTGGGCACGGCCGTAAGCCAGGTTGTCGTTGGTACCGCCGAAAGCCAGCTCGTGCATGTTGGCTTTGCCCGCCAGCAACGCGCCCGCGTCGCGCAGCTTTTGCCAGGCAGGCGCGTTGGCCGACGGAACACGGCCCTTCAACGCGGGCGTGCCGCCGGTGGTGGGCGCATTTATGGTGTTGATGTTGTCCTTCAGCGCGATGGGCACGCCGTGCAGCGGCCCGCACGACTTCGCATCCTTGGCGAGTTGATCGTCGGCGCGACGCGCCTCGGCCAACAGCGCATCGGCGTTCTGATGGATATATCCGTTCAGGCCAGCCTGCGCCTTGCAGTGATCCAGCATCACGGTCGCGTATTCCACGGCGGAGATTTTCTTCGTCCGGATGCGTGCCGCCAGCGTGGTCGCGGTCCAGTCGATGGGGTCTTCGCGTCGGCGGTCCATGAGCCTCAACTCCAAGTCGGGATCGGCGCGGGCGAATAGCCGCTGATGAAAGTTTCCACCGCGCCGGTGACGGGATCGTACTTGTGGCGCGCGGCACGGCCGATGTCCGAGCCGTAGATATGAATGCTGATGGACACCGTCTCGCTGCCGTTGCGCACCTGATGAATATCGCCCTGCTCGGGCGAGAAGCCGATCACTTCGCCCGGCCGCAGCGTATGCACGCCCGTCACCGTCAAGGAACCATCGGCCGCGCGGGCGTAGTTGGTGGACACCTCGATGCCGTGAAGTTGGCCGACGACGCCCCAGGTGCAATGGTCATGGATCGGGGTTTGCTGGCCCGGGCCCCAGACGAAGCTGACCACCGAGAAGCGCGCTTTCGGGTCCGCATATAAAAGGTACTGCTGATAGTGCTCGGGATGCGGCGCGATCACGGCCGGCGGCAGCCACGCGGCGTCCTTCAACCACGGCATCAGCGCTGTGGGCACTTCGCGAAGCATCGCCGCCGCCGGGGCGTTCTGGTCGGCCAAGTCCGTCAGGCGTTGAATCAGCGCCTTCATCGCCTTAACCGCTCCAGTTCGGCCAAAATGTCGGTGCGGTCGGCGTTGAGCGCGGGCGGTGCGCGGTAGATCTCTCCGCACTGCCCGTTCAGCGCCACCACCGGGCCCACGGTCTTCGTCCGCCCGCCCGAGGGCAATGTCACGTCCCGCACCCAATTCATCTGCGCCACATGCGGATCGGCCAGCACCTGGCCGTAATTCATGATCGGCTCGCACGGCACGCCGGCCTTGCGGAACGCCGCGACCCAATGGCTGACCGGATGATCGGCGAAGATGCCCTCTAATATGTCTTTCAGCTCCGCCTGATTTTTGGCGCGATCGGTGGTGGTGAGATAATGCGGGACTTTGACCAAATCCGGCCGGCCGATCACATCGCACACCGCGGTCCATAATTTATCGTTGCCCGCCGCCAGCACGAAATAGCCGTCCTGGGCTTGAAACGCGCGATAGGGCGCATTTCGGGGATGGGCCGAACCTAAGGGTTTTGGATTCTTGCCGGTGCCGAAATACTCGCTGGTTTGCAGCGCCGAGACGCCGAGGTTCGCACCCAACATCGAGACATCAATGAAGGCTCCACCCTCGCCGCGCGCAACGCGGCTCAAGATGGCGACAATCGAAAACGCCGCGTACAGCCCCGCGCCGAAATCAGACACAGGAACACCCGCCTTCACCGGCGGCGCGCCCTCCTCGCCCGTCACGCTCATGATGCCCGAGGCCGCCTGCACCGTGACGTCGAAGCCGCCGTCTTGCGCGCGCGGGCCCGTCTGGCCGAAGGCTGAGATGGAGCAATACACCAGTTTCGGATGCGCCGCGTTCAGCGCGGCATAACCCAGGCCGAGTTTATCCATGACACCTGGGCGGTTGTTTTCGATCACGACGTCGGCGACGGTGATGAGTTGCTTGGCCACCGCCAGATCGGCGGGCGCTTTCAGATCCAGCACGATCGAGCGCTTGTTGCGGTTCAGAGCGGCAAAGTTCTCGCTGTAACCGTTATTGAGCGGCGGCCAGGTGCGCATGCTGTCGCCCACGGGCGGCTCGACCTTGACGACGTCCGCGCCCATGTCGGCCAGCAGCATGCCGCAATAAGGCCCCGCCGCCACCTGGCAGAACTCGACCACGCGGATATGCGACAAGGGACCGGAGCGGGCGGGCATGGGACGATCAATCATGGGGCGATCAATAAAGTGGACAGCGACACAGCGCACAGTTGTCGGCGCGGCGGAACTTAGCCACATTTCCCCCAGCCGCCGCAATGTTTTCGCCCATTCGGGATCGTTATGCCATGACCCTAGCCGCACATTTTCGCGCCGCGCTGCTGGCCGTATCTGTTGTGCTGACGGCTTGGGCAGTGACAGCTGGACCACTGGAAGATGCCGCAGCGGCAGTCCAGCGCAACGATTACGACGCCGCGATGAAGATGTTGCGGCCCTTGGCGGATGCCGGCTACGCAGATGCCCAATACGCCCTGGGCCTGATGTTCCGTAAAGGTCAAGGCGTGCCGCAAGACTACGCGGCGGCGATGTTATGGTACCGCAAGGCCGCCGAGCAAGGACATGCCAAAGCCCAAACCGGTCTGGGCGCGGGCTACCGCAAGGGTCATGGCGTTGAACAGAATGATCAACTGGCGCTGAAGTGGACCCTCCTCGGCGCGGAACAAGGCAACGCAGATGCCCAGCGCGGCTTGGCGTCGATCTACGCCGCTGGTCAGGGCGTCGCGCCCGACAACATCACGGCGCTGATGTGGTACACGATTGCAGCCGTGACCTCCCAAGGCGCGCGGATGGAAGGCGGTGGTTCGGCTGCCGCAGACCGCGACACGCTGGCCGCACGCATGACGCCGGATGACGTTGCCCATGCGCAAGAACGAGCCGACGAGTGGCTGCGCGCCTCACCTCACGCAAGAAATCCACAAAACCTCGGAGCCAACAAATGACCAACATGATTGCCGACCGCCGCGCAGCCCTCGCCGCCGCCGCCGGGCTTTTCTCAACGCCGGCCTTTGCCACCGACGCCGACAAGTCGAGCAAGGACAACAGCGAAAATGAAGAGACCATCACGACACTGGTGAACGACTTCTGCAAGGCGTGGTCGGGAAAGGACGTGGAGAAGCTGATCGCATTCATCTCGCCCGACATCGAATATCACATGTTCGAAGGCGCGCCGCCGATCAAGGGCGTGGAGCAGTTCCGTCAGCGCTTGGGCGGGTTCATGTCGGGCATGAAGGAGATCGATTGGGAAATGCTGCGCAGCCATGCGGTCGGCGACGTGGTGCTGAACGAGCGCATCGACCACTTCATCCAGAAGCCCGACGCCGGCAAGCCCGACAACCACTTCCACGTCGCGGGCGTGTTTTTGGTGCGCGGCGGCAAGATTGTCTACTGGAAGGACTACAACATGCCGGCGAAAACCTAAGCATTTCCAGCCTCCTCTAGGGCTTGTAAAACTGTCGCAAAAGCGGCGGGGGGCGTTCACGTCTTGTGAACCATTTTGCGGCATGAAGGCTCAGCACCCGCGAGAAGGCCCGGCATCGCCATTTTCGGCGTCAGATCGGGCCCCACGGAAGAGAGAATGACCGCCCCCATGTCGATCACCGCCGCCGCTTCTGTCGCCACGCCCACTCTTAAAACCTTCGCTCCGGAATCCCTGCGCGTCCTGTTGTTCGAGGACAGCGCCATGGACGCAGCCCTGATCAAGAAGTTCCTGCAGACCACGGGCGTGCGCTCGGCCAACATCTTCCACACCGACACCATTCCCTCCGCGTTGCAGGTGCTGACGCGCGAAAACGTCGATCTGTGCCTGACGGACTATTACCTGCGCCCGCATACCGGCTTCGACCTGATGGACGAGGCGCGGCGCTTCGACGTCGATATTCCCTTCATCATGCTGACGGGCATGGACGACCGCAGCATCGACGAGGGCGCGCTGACGCGCGGCGCCTACAGCTTTTTGATCAAGGGCGACCTGACGGTCGAGGGCCTGGAACGCTCGATGCGTTACGCGCTGACCCGCCACAGCCGCGAAAGCGCGCTGAACAAGGCGGCTGTGTACGATTCGCTGACGGGCCTGTTGAACCGCAGCGCCTTCATGGACCGCTTCGCCCAGGCCATCGACGACAACCGCCAGCGCAGCGGAACCATCGGCCTGCTGCACATCAACCTGAACGGCACGAAGTTCCTCAACGAAGCCTTCGGCCACAAGACCGGCGACGACATCTTGCAGGCGGTGGCCAAACGGCTGAGCACGGCGCGCCGGCCGTCGGATATTCTGGGCCGTCTGGGCGGCGATGAGTTCATTTTCGTCTTAAGCGAAATGGTGCTGCCCAAGCAGAGCATCGCCATCGCGCGCAGCATGATGGACGCCATCAGCGGCGATATCGAAGCCCGCGACGGCCCTCATCCCATCACCTGCGCCGCCGGTCTGGTGGCCGAAACCATCCTGCGCCGCAACAGCCCGCCGACCCCGGAATTGGTGGACCGCATGATGCAGTTGGCGGGCCGGGCCATGTTCGAAGCCAAACAGCGCACCCGCATGAGCACCGTCTCGGAACTCATCATGGGCAAGCTGGGCCACGACCGGGTGCATTAAGCCGGTATTGGTTGCGAGTCCGACTTGTTCGGCATACGGATAAGCCGTTGTAGTTTCGACTGAAAATCGGCGTTTTCCGACTCTTTTCCACAGCCCCCCTGGGATATATTGCCTTCAAGAAAAAGGCCTTGAGGGGACGGCTGTGTTTCGCATGGTACGGTTTCGCCGCGACAAGGAAGCGGCGTATCAATCCGAGCAGTTCAAGCGTCTGGAGCATCCGCAACGCTGGCTTTTGCTGGCGGGCGGCGCGGCCTATGGTTTGGCCGGAATCTGGACCGGCATTGCGCTGGGCGACATATCCGGCCTGCTGACGGTCGCCTCGCTGGCGCTGCTGGCGGCGACGTTGTTGCTCTGGGGCCTGACCTACACCGGCTTCGTGCGCCAGCGGTTGGAACTGGTGCCCCTGCTGGTCGCCTTGATGTTCAGCCTTCACCTGATCGTCGGCCTCAACGCCGTGACCGACAGCGGGCCGCTGCGCGCGGCGATGCTGTTCGGCGCGCTGGCCGCCTTCACCACCTTGATGTCGCCGACCGTGCAGACGGCGCTGGCCGCCGTCGTCATCTCGGGCCTCGTCGTCGCCGTGGGCTTCGGCGTGGTGCTGCCGATGCAGGGCGTCAATATCGACCCGGTGGCGACGGTTGCCATCGGCGGGCCCCTGGCGCTGATGATCGTGGGCTTGGCCGTGGCGTTGGACCACGCGCGGCGGGAGTCCTTCGCTTACAAACATGAATTGGCCCGGCGGGCCACCACCGACGACATTTCCGGCGTGTCGAACCGCGCGCACATCCATCAGTTGGCGCAAAACGAGTTCGGCCGCGCGCGGCGGTATAAAGAGCCGCTGTCCATCGTCATGGTCGAGATCGACGGGTTCGATTCGATCCTGGAAAATGCCGGACCCATCGCGCTCGATACCCTCATCCAGGTGTTCGCGGGATATTGCGTCGTGGTCATGCGCCATTGCGACAGCTTCGGCCGCATGGGCCCCAAGCGGTTCCTCGCACTGCTGCCCGAGACGCCGGCCAAGGGTGCGATGGTGCTGGCCACGCGCATGTGCCGCGATCTGGCCGCGCTCGACGTGATGCTGGAGGACGACAAGCTGAACTTCACCGTCAGCATCGGCGCGGCGGAAGCGCACCCCAACGACAAGTGGGCGGGCGACCTGTTGCGCCGCTGCGCCCAGGCGCTCGACGACGCCATCGACGGCGGACGCAATCAGGCCGTGCTGTCGCACATGCCGGGAACCTTGACGCAGGACAACGCCGAAACGGCTCCGGTGATGACGGACTCGGCGGCACAAATGATGATGCCCGAAGGTTCTGGCGATTTACGCCAATCGGCTTAGGCTTTTTGTAAAACCCAATAGACGCCCTGCTCGACCGAGCCGCCGTCGCGGCGCAAGGGCGCGGTGTGTTCGGCCAAGACCTCAAATTGAGTCTTATGGGCCAGCGCGTGGATGTAGGCCGATGAATGGGCGTAACGTCCGCTGGTTTCCAGCACATAATCCTTCGCCGCGCTTTCGGTGGTGAAGGCCAGCAGGCCGCTTGCAGAAAGCCCGCGTGCCGCGCCTGCAAATATCCCCGCCACGTCGCCGACGTAGATGAACACGTCCGTCGCGGCGATCAGGTCAAAGCGTTCAGTGGTGTTCTTTAAATAGTCTTCGGCCTCGGCTTTCTCGACAACTGAATAAATGCCCCGCGCCCGGGTCAGATCGACCATGCGCTGCGATAAGTCCACGCCCGTCAATACGCAGGGCGGTTCAAGCGCGCGGAGCGCCGCGCCGAACAATCCCGTACCACAACCGAGATCAAGCACGCGGCTGATCGTCGATTGCGGCGCGACGTCACGGATGAGTTGGGCCAAGGTTTCCGGCGCGCCATAGTTCAACCGCGACACCAAATGTGCCTCAAAGCGCGCGGCGTAGCCGTCGAAGAACTCCTCCACATAACGCCAGTCTGGGTGAGCGGGCGTTTCGCCCCGCGCGGCGATCAACAGGTGCTTTGTCGCGGCATTGGCCGGGTTTAATTTCACGGCACGCTCCAATGCGTGGATCAGAGCCGCGTGTTCGCCCAACGCGCGGTGGACGTTGGCCAGCCCCGCCCAGGCCAACTCAAAGTCAGGATGTGCGCTCAGCAACGCCTCGAATAGCGGCTTGGCCTCGGCGTGACGGCCTTGATCGACCAGCGTGGCGGCGAGATTTTGCCGGGCGTCGACATTGGCCGGATCAAGCTGCGCCGTGCGGCGAAACGCCGCCTCGGCTTGGTCCGCGAGACCTTGTTGATACAGCACGACACCCAACCGGAAGTGCACGTTAGCCGCCGTCGGTTCCAGCGCCGCGGCACGCTGTAAAGCCTCGGTGGCACCGATGAGATCACCGGCTTGCGTCGCGCACAGGCCCATCAACGCCCAGGCGCGCATCTCGTGCGGGTGCGCCGCGACGATGCGCCGGTAAACCGCGACCGCCTCGGTCCACCGCTCGGCTTGATAGTGCGCCTGGGCGGCTGCGTAGTCGGCTTTCACGTAGGCTAGCGCTTGGGTTCCAGGCGCGCCATGGCGCCGATCATCCGCCAATCGTCGCCTTCGCGCGTCCAGGTGTGAAGGGTCTCGAATGTCTCGTCCACGGCCGTGCCGTCCGGCTTCACGGTGCGATGGTTGCGGTAATAAATCACCGCCGTGCCGCCCGACATGGTGAAGCCCATCAGCTCCATGGTCAGCTTTTCCTTGGTCTGTCCGGACAGACGCTTGCCGTCCTCCTTCAGCGCCGGCAGCGCCATGGGCTTAGGCGCGCTGGGCGGCCAGCCGACGTAGCTGGGCGACGTATTGGCGATGTAGAAGTTCAAGCCGCCGTTGGCGCGGTCGGCGTAGATCTTCTGCTCCTTGGCCCAGATCGCATCCTTGGCCCTGGCGATCTCATCGGCGGTCTGCGCCCAGGCGGGCGCGCCCAGCATGACCAATGCGGCAGCGGCATGAACGATACGCATGTGTTGAACTCCTTTGAATTGGCGACAAGGCATACTGAACGTGCCGCCGCGAGGCTGTAAACAGGCATTGATTTCGCCACCCGGTGCTGGCCTAAGATGACGCCCGATTTGGGGCCGTTTCCAGGGGGAAAAACTATGACGTTCGATCCGTATCAGATGCTCGTGTTCGTCCATATCATCCTGTTCGTCTATTGGCTGGGCGGCGATCTGGGCGTTTTCGTCACCTCGAAGTACGTCGCCGACCGCAAACTGACCATGGACGAGCGCTTCCGCTTCATGCACGCGCTGCTGGTCTGCGACATGGGCCCGCGCACCTCGCTGATCTTGTTCATTCCCGTCGGCTTCCAGATGGCCTGGCAGATGGGCGTCTCGCCCATCGGCGGGGTGTTCCTCGCGGGCATCTGGGCGTTCTGCCTAGCCTGGCTCGCGGCCAATTGGTGGCTGTTCTACAACGAGCGCCATGCCTCGGCGAATTTCGTGCGCGATTGGGATATCCGCCTGCGCTACGTGGTCATGGCGATCATGCTCAGCATGGGGGGCTACTCGCTGTTCGCCGACACGCCGATGGCCGATAACTGGCTGGCAGCGAAGATCTTTCTGTTCGGTTGTCTGATGGCGCTGGGCGTCTATCTGCGCGGCGAGATCAAACAGTGGATCATCGGCTTCGGCATGGTGCGCCAGGGCGGCGAAACCGCCGACAAGGGCAACACCATCATCGAGGAATCGCTCGTGCGTTCGCAGCGCGCGGCGCTGCTGCTGTGGTTCGGCGTCGCGCTCGCCGCCTTCCTGGGCAAGGTGAAACCGTTCTAGGCATTCTCGCGCCGTGCCCGCCATCGTCCACGACAAGGGCCCGCTCGCAGGCGACAACATTCGCTTGACCGGCGGGCAGTTGGTGGCCCGCGTGCTCAAGCGCCACGGCATTGAGACTGTGTTCGGTTTGGCGGGCACCACGCACGCGCACATTTTGGAAGCGCTGGACGAAGAAAAGTTCACCATCGCGCCCAGCCGCACCGAGAACGGCACGGTGGGTGCAGCCGATGGTTACGCGCGCGTGACGGGCAAGTGCGGCGTGGCGTTGGTGATCGCCGATCAGGGCGTGGTCAACGCCATGGCGGCCATCGCCACGGCTTATCACGCCTGTTCGCCGGTGCTGATCATCGTCGGCTGGTATCAGGGCGCGAACGGTGTGGAGACCGAGGCCGACATCGACAACGAGAAAATCCCCTTCGTCGAACCCGTGACGAAATGGAGCCGCACCGTGCCCCATGTCTCGCGCGTCGGCGAGTTCGTCGACGCGGCGATCAAGCGCGCCATGAGCGGACGCAAGGGCCCCGTCGTGCTGCAAGTCACCAGCGCCATGATGGCCGAGACGATTGAAGCCATCAATGTCATCGACATTCCGATCACGGCCATACCCGCGCCAGCGCCGCATCTTGATGACGTCACGAAGGCAGCCATAGCAATTACGCAAGCCAAGCGCCCGTTGATCCTGGCGGGCGGCGGTGCGCATTGGTCCGGTGCTGGGCCCGCGCTGCGTAAGCTCGTGGAGCGCTTCAATATTCCCGTACTGGGCAACGCGCTGGGACGCGGACTTGTGCCGGAAGATAACCGCTTGAGTTATTGCCTGCATCTGGCCAGCCCCGTCTTAGCCGAAGCCGATGTGATCCTCGTTCTTGGTGCACGTCTGAAAGGTCGATTGGGCTTCGGTCTCGCACCACAATACCGCAAGGACGCTTTGTTCATTCAGGTGGACGTGGAGCCCGAGGAACTGGGCCGCAACCGGCACATCCATATTCCGATTGTTTCTGATGTCCGCGTGTTCGTCGAAGCACTCGACGCGATGCTCACCGCACACGGCCATAAGGGCCTGCCCGGCGAGCCCTGGACCGTGCCACTGCTGAAAGAGCGACTGGCGCATATCGAAACTCGCGGGCGCGCCACGACCGCGCCGGTGCATCCCTATTGGATCGGTCGCGAAGTCTCCCAGCGCATGCCCGCCGACGGCGTGCTGGTCATGGATGGCGCGCAGATCCTGGCCTACGTGTACGCCACCGTGAGGGTGAAGGCCGGGCCGGTGCTCGATCACTATGCGCTAGGCTCCATGGGCAGTTGTACGCCGCTGATGGTCGGTGCGGCGGCCGGTGCTCGCGAAATCGCCACGGAAAAAAATGCCAAGCCGCGCCGCGTGGTGATGATCACCGGCGACGGCGCGTTCGGTTATTTCACGAATGAAATCGGAAGCGCCAAGGCCATGGGCTTAAACCCCATCGTCGTGGTGGCCAACGATTCCGCCTGGGGCGTGGAGTGGGCCGGGCACATGGAGAAGCTGGGCCGCGCCATCAACACCGAGTTGAACCCGACGCGCTTTGATTTGATCGCCCAAGCTCACGGCTGCTTGGGCATCCGCGTGGAATCGCCCGAGCAGTTGGGCCCGGCGCTGGACAAGGCCTTCGCATCGGACATTCCAACAGTCATCGACGTCATGACCGACCGCGCGGCGGCCTTAGAGTACCGCAAGGACGCGATGATGCAGATGCTGGGCCGCTTCAAGGGCCTGAGCGAAAGCCGCAAGATCACTTACGGCCAAGATTCCTGATTCTGCCATGGCCGACTCACAACGCGCGCTGACGGCGGGGCAGGCGGCGCTGGCGCGAGGCGAGGTCAAACAGGCGCTCAACTCGTTTATCGTGGCTCTGTTGGCCGCCCCCACGGACCCGCCATGCCGGCGCGCTGTCTTTGAGACACTCAACCTGATCGACGGGTATAAACTGCCCGAAGCCGTCATCGCCCTGCTGTCGGCGGCGGCCGACGACCCGGCCATCGACCCCGCCGCCCTGCCCCGAATCGCGCGTAACGTGCTGTCGAACGATGCGCGCTGGACCGGGCTGCTGGATGATCCCTTATCGGATCACGCTTGGTTCTTTGCCGCGCCGCTGCTGATCGCGGCGTTGGAGCGCGCGGCCATCACGGATGAAGCGCTGGAAAATGCCCTAAGTCGCATCCGCCGCCAGTTTATTTTCGATGTCGTCCGCAACGGAACCTCGGTACTGCTGGAACGGCATCAGCACTTTGTCGCGGCTCTGGCCCGGCATTGCGTTGCCACCCGGCACGTCTGGGCCGAGCAATCCGACGAACGCGCGGCGCTGGCGCGCATCGGCAAAGCGGGCAGCGCGCGCACCGGACTGCTGCGCTGCCTGTTTGAACCGCTTGATGCGCTGAGCGAGGCCGAACGGCGAACATTGCCTCCCGTTCTCAGCCAAATTGTGAACGAGCGCACGGCAGAGGAAGAATTGGCCGCAGCCTTGCCGAACCTGACCTCGATTACGCCGGGGTTGTCGCAAGCCATGCAGGCGCAGTACGAGCGCTTTCCCTACCCTCTGTGGCGCGACACGGCACTTAATACAGCCATGACATGGCCCGAGATGATCGCGCATTTCATCGGCGAAACAGCATACGCCGCGCCTCAGCCCGCCGCGCCCGAGGTGCTGATCGCCGGGTGTGGCACCGGTCGCTCGACGGCGATGATGGCCACGCTGCTGCCCGGCGCGCGCATTCTGGCCGTGGACCTGAGCCGCGCGAGCCTGGGTTACGCCGCGCGCAAAGCCCGCGAGTTGAAGCTAGGCAACGTCAGTTTCGGCGTGGCGGATATTTTGAATTTGACGGACCTGAATCGCCGCTTCGACCTGATCGAGTGTGGCGGCGTACTGCATCACATGGCCGAGCACCAACGCGGCTTGAACGTCCTGGCCGATATGCTTGCACCCGGCGGGCTGCTGAACCTGGCGCTGTACAGCGAACGGGCCCGAAAGCCTATCGTCGCGGCGCGGGCGTTTGCGGCCGAACACAAATTTCCCGACGATATCGCGGGACTGCGCGCCTTCCGCGCGGCGGTCTTCGCCCTGCCCGGGGATCATCCGGTGCGGCGCATCTCGCGCCGACCGGATTTTTATTCCGCCGATGGCCTGCATGATCTGGTGTTCAACGCCTACGAAGCACGCTTTACGCCGGCAACGCTGAAGCCACTGATTGCAGGGGCGGGCCTGACATTCTTGGGTTTTAGCGTCGCCCGCGCTGACCGCATGGCCGCCTACCGCGCCGCCAACCCCGGCGATCCACGGGCGCGCGACCTCGACGCCTGGGAACAATTCGACCAGAGTTACCCCGACACCTTCCAGGGCATGCTCAACATGTGGCTGCAAAAACCGTCATGAGCGACGAGGCACGCCGGTCGTTTCAAGCGGCCCAGGCCGCGCTCGCGCGCGGCGAGCGCAGGGCCGCGCTGTCGGGATTTCTCATGGCGCTGGCGCTGGCACCAGAGGAGCGCGCGCACCGCCGCGCGGCGCTGAACATCCTCGGCGTCACGGCGGGATACAAATCCCTGCCCGCGCCGGTGCTCGATGGCTTGCGTCACTGCGCGACGGACCCGGCGCTGGACGTGCAACCCCTCGCGCTGATCGTCAAAACACTGTTTGAGGCCGATCCCCGCTTCGCTGTCATGGAAGCGACACCCCCTGGGACGCAGACCGATGCGGCGATTAAGACGGGCGCGTGGGACTGGTTCCTGAACGAGCCCATGCTGCTGGCGGTGCTGTCGCGTGCCACGGCCATCGGCCTGCGGCTTGAACATGTATTGAACAAAATGCGCGCGCACGGCGATGCGTTACTGGCGAAGCATCAGGCTTTCTTCTCGGCGCTGGTCTTACAACTCAATATGGCAAGGTTTCCGTGGGGGGCCGTCACCCCTGCCACGCCCAGGGCCTTGCGTGTTCCTTTATTAGACCTGAGTGAAGCTGAAGCGGGCCGCCTGCCTGACGTGCTGCGCGCCGCGCGCAACGCGCTGATGGAGCGGCGCGAACTTGCAAAGACCATTCCGACGCTGACGACGATGACGGATGCGGTTTCAAAGAAAGTTGCCGATCAGTACGAGGCTTATCCCTACCCCCCCTGGGATGCGCTGGGCGATATCCCGCCACTGCGCGACGATAAGCACCACATCCTCTCGGCTGGGTGCGGCACCGGGCGCGGGGCCGTCATGCTGGCGCTGGCCTATCCCGACGCCAAAGTGACGGCGTTTGATCTCAGCAGGGCCAGCCTGGCCTATGCAATGTTGAAGGCCGAGCAGCACGGGGCCAGCAACATCACCTTCGGGATCGGCGACATCCTCAACGTCGCGGACCTGAGACAGTCCTTCGACCTGATTGAATGTTCCGGCGTGTTGCACCACATGGCCGACCCGGCGGCGGGCCTGCGGGCGCTGGCGGGCGTGCTGAAGCCCGGCGGAATCATACGCTTGGCGCTCTACAGCGAGCGTGGACGCGGCGCGGTGATTGCCGCCCGGGCGCTGATCGCGGCGCGCGACATTGCGGACTCCGACGAGGCCGTGCGCCAAGCCCGCCAAGTGCTGACTGCGTTGCCGATGGATCATCCCGCGCGCGGCGTGGTCGACACGCCCGAGTTCTTCACCCTCGACGGCCTGCACGACCTGATCTTCAACGTGCAGGAGACCCGCTACACCCCACGCGATCTCAAGAAACTTCTGATGTCTGCGCGGTTGGAGTTTTTAGGATTTGATCTGGCGGATTCTACCATTCTGCAAAACTACAAACGCGAATTTCCCACAGACCTCGCTGCCCGCGACCTCGACAATTGGGACGCCTTCGAGCAAAAGAACGCCGGTATTTTTACCGAGATGTATCAGTTCTGGTGCCGCCAAACATGACTTGGAATCCCGATCTTTATTTGCGCTATGCCGCTTACCGGGCGCGGCCCGCCGACGACCTGCTGCCGCGCCTGACGCTGTCCATCCCCGGCGACATTTACGACCTTGGTTGCGGGCCCGGCACGCTGACCAAGCGCCTGAAGGACAAGTGGCCGGCGCGCAAGGTGACGGGCGTGGACAGCTCGGCCGAAATGCTGGCCGCTGCGCGCAAGAAATTTCCCACCGGCATCGGCTGGGAGCAGGCCGACATCGCCCATTGGACCGCGCCCAAGCCCGCCGCCATGGTCTTCGCCAATGCCTCGCTGCACTGGCTGGAGAATCATGAGGCTCTTTTTCCGCACCTGATGCGCCAAGTGGCACCGGGCGGCATCCTGGCGGTGCAAGTGCCCAAGTCGGGCGCGCAGCCCTATCACACGTGCATCGAGGCCCTGGCGGCGTCGGAGAAATGGCGCGCGCGGTTTCAAGGCGTTCATCCTCACGGCGATCCTTTGGAAGCGCGGAGGTATTACGACCTGCTGATTCCCCTGTGCGCGGACATCGACACCTGGGAAAGCGATTACCACCACGTGCTGGAAGGCGAGAGCCCGGTGACCGAGTGGATTTCATCCACCGGACTGGTCCCGTTTCTCTCGGTGCTGAGCGAGGCGGAAAAGCCGGACTACTTGGCCGATTACAGCGCCCTGGCTGCCAAGGCCTATCCGCGCCAGTCGGACGGCAAGGTGCTGTTCACCATGCGCCGATTGTTCATCATCGCACTCCGGAAAACCTAAACGGCACCCGCAGCCTGGAGGCGAGCGATACCATTAAGCGCCTGGGCAAGCGTCAGGTCCGGGCGGACGGCCAAAACTGCTTGAGCCGCGGCGCGGGTTTGGGTCAGGTCATCGCGGCCCAGGGCCTTGGCCCGGCTGAGGGTGCGGGCAACGATGCCGCGCACATCGGCCAGATCGGGCAAGCGCGGAACGGCGGGGGTATCGGCGAAACTCATTGCTGGAGGGGCGGGCCGCCAGCGGTCGCTCGTGACCATGGTCGTCATGGCTTTGGCCTCTCGGTCTGAACTCTCCAACCCGGTCTTACCGCCGGGACACCACTAATTGTACGCTCAATCCCTTAAGTATCAATAACTTGTGGTGTACGCGCGCCCTGCGCGGAGCGCATAGGTACGGTTAACTAGCTGATTTTATTAATAAATCGCCGTAATTTGGGGTGGTCAGGCGCGAACAGCTGACCGCCTGCATTACGCCGTGGAATCGACTTGGCGCGCTCTTCCGTGGCCTCGACCACGGCGCGCTTCTGCTCCGGGGTCATGGTCCGCCAGCCGCCGATCTCCTTCAGGGTGCGCAGGCAGCCGATGCACATCTTGGTGACGGGATCGACGCTGCAGACGCTGATGCACGGCGAGGCGACGTAATCCTCGTCACCGCGCTGGGGTTCGGGTTGGGGTTCGGGAAGGGTCTGGTCCGACATGGATTTGAGAGGTAATGGGGACGGCGCGGCCTTTCAAGAACGTTGAACGAGGCAACCCAAGACCCACAATGACCGATCACCTCAAACAACTCGGCGGCAGTTCCCCGATCCCGGCCAACCCCGACGCCGCGGTGCTGGAAACCGTGCCCAACCCCCATCAGGAAACCGACTACCTGATCCGCTTTACTGCGCCAGAGTTCACCTCGCTGTGCCCCGTCACCGGCCAGCCCGACTTCGCGCACATCGTGATTGATTACGCGCCGGACGAAACCATCGTCGAGTCCAAGTCGCTGAAGCTTTTCCTCACCTCGTTCCGCAATCACGGCGCATTTCACGAGGACTGCACGCTGATGATCGGCAAGCGACTGGTCGAGGCGATGGAACCCAAGTGGCTGCGAATCGGCGGCTACTGGTATCCGCGCGGTGGCATTCCCATCGACGTGTTCTGGCAGACGGGCACCTGCCCCGACGGCCTGTGGACGCCCGATCAGGGCGTGCAGCCCTATCGCGGACGGGGTTAGCTGTTAACACCGGATCAATCGTTTGCCGCAGTTCAGCCTAGCGGCAGCCGGGGTCGACCTGTCCGCCGTTACGCGAACGAGATGGCCTTATGGCTGGCAACTGCGGAGAGTATTTTATTGAAGCCAGCATCTGTGCCCTTGGCGCCCAGGATGACGATCCGTTTCTTGGGTTGGACGATCAGTGCAATCGTATCGACCCAAAAAAACTGCCTTCGGAACTTCACCGCGCCGGGCGCAATGGTGAGGACAATCGAGTCTTCCCAGTGATGTTTTCCCAATTTAACCGTCTCGACGTCGCTCCAGGCGATGAGGCCCTTGGTCTTCTTGGTGCGCAGCCCTTGGGAACTGACAGCGAAAAGGGCTCGTCCGTCGCGCGCCAGCGTCCAGGACGACGACAACAGCGATATCGCGACGCCGCCGAACAATGTGGCGGGAACAATAAAGATCGGCGTAATTAATATCCAAAAAAGCTCCGGCGAAGGATTTTCTGGTTTCAGCAGAATATCGGCCAGAGGCAGGATCAGGATGAACAGGCCTACGCCCATGGCCAACGGAATGGCGGCAAGCGCGACCGGGACAAGCGTGGTGCCCAGGCCTACTCTAACGGCGAGGTCCTGTGGCGGTAGGGGACTCGCGGCCCCGCCGCGGCGTGCATAGTCACGCAGCGCGCCGTCGTCGCCTTCGAACGGAATCGGCACATAACGCGATACAACGGCGCATAAATCACCCGCTGACTGGCCATAAACTGGTATGCCCAGCCGAATGTCATGAGGCCGCGCCGGGTCGATATCCAGCCAGCCCCGCAGGAAGAACGGCGGACGGCGAGTGTCGTTGGCCGGTGTTTTCAGCGTCAGGATAAGGCCTACCCGCCCGTTCAAAGTCCCCACGCGGGCTGACGCAATCGAAGACCAGGGAATCAAAGGTGTATGGAGCGGCGCGGCGAAGACGCCGTCGCTCGACACGCGATAGATTTCATTGCGGTACGCCAGCCACGACCAAAGAAAAAGGGCCAAGTTCTTGAGAGAAATAAGGATGACGAAGGCTGAAATCACCACCGAAGCGACGTCAAGCGCGTTGGACGACAGCCAATCCATGATGCCCGTCGTGACCGCATCGCTCTGTGCAAGTCTCCTAACCGGGCTCATGCTGAGCACTACAAACATAGCGATGAGCAGCAACGAGGGAAGCAAGGCCTTAAAGTGATAACGCGCGATGAAGCGCGCGCCTGCCTCTTGCGAATTATCTCCCGACATTTTTTCGCTCGCACCTGGAATGCCGATTACACGGCAGGGTACCATGAACCGGTATCCTCGAATACTGATTGTGCGGGCCGCCTGATCTGTCGACGACGCTCATGTTTCGGACAACAAGCAACGCAGGCATGGCGGCGGGCGGCGGTCTGGCATCTAATCCGCGCGGTTGAATTTTTTCGTGGGGCTTTCGATGACACGGTTCGCGGGCAAGGTCGCCATGGTGAGTAACGGCGGTTCGGTCATCGGCCGGGCGGTGGTGCGGCGTCTGGCCGAGGAAGGCGCGATGGTCATGGCCGCCGACGGCGACGTGAAGGCGGCCGAGGCGGCCGCGCGCGCCGCCGGCCCGGCGCATAAATTCATTGCGCATGACGTGACCACCATCGCAGGCTGGGAAAGCGTGCTGACCGCCACGGTCGCGGCGTACGCACGGCTCGATGTGCTGGTGACCATCGCCACGGCCAAGTACGACACCCCGACGCTGATCGCCGATACATCGCTGGCGCAATTCCAATCCGTCAACGCGCACAACCTTGAAGGCGCGTTCCTAGGACTCAGATACGGCGTGGTGAAGATGCGCGAGTTGGGGAACGGCGGCGCGGTGGTCAACATCGCCTCAGCGTATGGGACCATCGGTCTGGCGGGCCAGGCGGCCTATAATGCCTGCGCGAATGGAATTCGCATGATGACCAAGGCCGCCGCGCTGAGCTGCGCCGAAAGCAAGGACAACATCCGCATCAATGCCGTGCAGGTGGGCTTGATCGCCGGAACACCGGAAAGCGAGATCGTGCCCGCGATTCCGCCGCACGTTCCGTTGCAACGCCGCGGCACGGTGGACGACATCGCCGCGGCGGCCGCGTTCCTGGCCTCAGGCGACGCCGCCTACATCACCGGCTACATCCTGCCGGTCGACGGCGGACTCTTGGCCGCATAGCCATGGGACAGCTCTCGGGAAAAGTCGCCGTCATCACGGGCGCCACGTCGGGCATCGGCAAGGGCTGCGCCATCGAGATGGCCAAAGCCGGCGCGAAGCTGGTGGTCACCGGGCGGAACGAGGAACGCGGCGCAAACACCGTGCGGCTGGTGCAAGAGGTCGGCGGCGAGGTGATCTTCGTACGGCAGGACGTGACGGTGGAAGCCGATTGGCTCAAAGTCATGGACGCGACCATCTCAACCTATGGCCGCCTCGACTGCCTGCTCAGTAATGCCGGCGAAGCCGTCATCAAGCCGCTAGAAAAATTGACGCTCGATGATCTGCAGTTCCTGCTGCGCGTGGACCTGGACGGCCCGTTCCTCGGCATCAAGCACGCCTGGCCGCATCTGAAGAAAATCGGCGGCGGCACGATCATGAATATGAGTTCTATCACCGGCCAAAAGGGCGGCGCGCTGGGCAGCGCCTACTGCGCGGCCAAAGGCGCGCAACTGGCGTTGACCCGCGCGGCGGCCTTGGAGGGTGCCGCGCACAACATCCGCGTCAACTCCATTCATCCGGGACTGATCTGGACCGAGGGCGTGCCCGACGTCATGGGCCCGAATCCTGAAACCTACATGCCGCGTCTGCGCGCCTCGGTGCCCACGGGCGAAGTGGGCGAGACGTGGCACGTGGGTAAGACCGTTGTTTATCTCGCGTCCGACGAAGCCACTTACGTGACGGGCGCTGAGATCAACGTCGACGGCGGCAAGAGCGCGCAGTGAGCGGGTTTACAGGCAAGGTCGCGATCATTACCGGGGCCACCGCGGGCATTGGGCGGGCCACGGCGGAGCTGCTGATCGCGCGCGGCGCAAAAGTGGTGATCACCGGTCGCGACCTGGCGCGGGCGAAGAACATTCAGCCGCTCGTCGAACGTGGCGATGCGATTTTCGTGCAACAGGACACCGCGCACGAAACCACCTGGGACCTGGTCACCACCGCGGCGCTGAACGCCTTCGGGCGCATCGACATCCTGGTGAACAACGCCGGGCGGATCATCGTCAAGCCGTTGGACAAACTCAGCCTTGACGACATGAAGCTGATGACCGCAGCCAACCTGACCTCCACGTTTCTCGGCATGCGCGCGGTGTGGGCAACGATGGCCGAGGCCGGCGGCGGGGCCATCGTCAACGTTTCGGCGCTGATGGGCGAGCGCACGGCAAGCATCGGCCTAGCCTACAGCGCGGCCAAGGGCGCGCAGCAGGCGTTGACCAAGTCCGCAGCACTCGAGGGGGCCGCGCACAACATTCGCGTGAACACGGTTCTGCCGGGCCTGATCTGGTCGGACGGCTGGAAGCGCATGGCAGGGCCTGAGCCCGACAAGACCAAGGCCAATCTGGGTCCGACCATACCGATGAATCGTGTCGGCGAACCGGCGGAAGTGGCCCAGGCCATCGCCTTCCTGGCCTCGGATGAGGCGCGCCACATCACAGGAATTGAAATGGCGGTGGACGGCGGCAAGAGCGCGGGGTGAGACTGCGCCCATGACCCAACGCCTGAAAGACAAGGTCGCGCTGGTGACGGGGGCCGCGGGCGGCATCGGCCGGGCGATCTGTACGCGGCTGGCCGAGGAAGGCGCGCACATCGTCGCCAGCGACATCAAGGATGCAGCGTTGGTGCTGGACGTGACCAGCGAGGCGTCATGGGCGGCGGCGATCAGCACCATCGAGGCGAAGTATGGCCGCCTCGACATTCTGGTGAACAACGCCGGGTATTTGAAACCCGCCAGCATCGAGGACACGACGCTGGAACATTGGCAAACCACCATGCGCGTCAACGCCGACGGCGTGTTCCTGGGCTGCAAATTCGCCGTGGCGGCGATGAAGGCCAAGGGCGGTGTAATCATCAACCTGTCCTCGACCATGAGTGTGCGCGCGTTAGCGCTGCATCCGGCCTACAGCGCGTCCAAGGCCGCCGTGCGGCTGCTCACTCAGTCCGTGGCCAAGCACTGCGGCGCCCAGGGCTATCCGATCCGCGCGGTGGCGCTGCTGCCGGGTGCCGTGGAGACCGACATGCTACGGCAAAACATTCCGGCGGGCGTAAGCGAGGCGGAATACTTCAATCAGGTGCGCGCGCGCCACCCCATCGGGCGGCTGGGCCGGCCGCAAGAGATCGCCGATGCGGTGGCGTTCCTGGCCAGCGACGAGGCGAGTTTCATCACGGGTGCGGACTTCATCATCGACGGCGGCAGCAGTCTTTAGGGGCGAGCGCCATATAATACTGGCTGGATAATGGGTATGCCGGGGCGGATTGGCCTGCCGCTGGTCTGACGACACCGGATCCGGTGCCGATGTTGACGCGACGAAACCCGCCGCGCGGCATAACCGCCGCCTGATAATACAGGTGATTTACAGGTGTATGTCGCGGCGGAATATACCGCTGCGGCCTGGACGCGCCTATTTTTACTCTAACCCTAAAACTGCTAAAACTGTAAGGCCCGGCCCAAAATGATGGTGCCCCGGTTCAGACACCCCGTCGCCAGAGGTCCAAACCGGGGCACCCTCCCCCTCGAAACGTCTCTACCGCGCGTCGACGGGCGCTCCCCAACCCACGCCGAAGCATAGGCAGAGATGCAGGGTGCGGGGCAAGAACCGCCAAGGCTTCGACGCTAAATTTTTGCGTTGACCCGGGCCGTAAACCACTTTTGGTTGTAAACACAATCTTGAGGCGATCAGGACTTAATAGCTATCTGTCCGTCGTGTTGACTCGACGGAAAAGCGGCCATATAGATATTCACCCCTTAGGGTGAATAAAATGAATCGAAAGGCGTAGACCATGACAACCGCACGCATTGTGTCCCGCGACGAGTGGATCGAGGCCCGCAAGGCTTTATTGACGAAAGAGAAAGAGTTGACGCAGTCGCGCGCAAAACTGACCAAGCTGCGGAGCGAGTTGCCTTGGACCCAGGTGACGAAGACCTACGTCTTCGACAGCGCCGACGGCCCGGTCGCCTTGCCCGACTTGTTCGGCCCGCGCAGCCAACTCATTGTCTATCACTTCATGTTCGACCCGGACTGGTCGGAAGGCTGCAAGTCGTGCTCTTTCGTGGCCGATCACTACAACCCCATCACCGTTCACCTCAATCAACGCGACGTGTCGATGGTCACCGTGTCGCGTGCGCCCCTCAACAAGCTGCTATCGTTCAAGAAGCGCATGGGTTGGACGTTCGATTGGGTGTCGTCGTTCGGCACTGACTTCAACCGCGACTTCCACGTGTCGTTCTCCGAGCAAGACCTGAGCACCAATGCGGTTTACTACAATTATGAGACCCAACCCTTCCCGGTACGCGAAGCGCCCGGCATCAGCGTCTTCAAGAAGAGCGCAGACGGGCAAGTCTTTCACACCTATTCATCATATGGGCGGGGCCTTGAGAACATGCTGGGCACCTATACCTTTCTTGATCTCGTCCCCAAGGGCCGAGATGAAGCGACATTGTCATACGGCATGCAATGGGTTCGGCATCATGATCGCTACGATACGGCTGCTCCCGACGCTTCCATCTCGGGCGGGCGGCGGTGAACAAACCGGCCGTTCTTTGCTGCAATGACGCGCCGCCCTTCGCGACAACCCGTCCACGGCGGCTCGGCTGGCTGACTCCGAGCATGGTCTTGATCGCGCTGCCGAAGTGCCCGATGTGCCTGGCCGGTTACATCGGCCTCACCACCGGCCTGAGCTTGCCGATGGCGGCGGCGGAAAAGGCCCAACTGTTCGTCATGGCGCTGTGCGTGTTATCGCTGGGCATCACAGGCCTGCGCTGGGCCCGGGATTACGTGTCGCGACCTTGAAAGAGCGCATATGAACGCTGAAAAGCTCGACCTTGTTTTCAACGCTGTCGCCGACCCGACCCGGCGCGCGATCTTGGCGCGACTTTCAGGCGGCACGGCGCGCGTGACCGAGATTGCCGAGGACTTTCCTATCTCGCTCAACTCCACCTCCAAGCATATCAAGATGCTGGAACGCGCGGGGCTGGTACATCGCCTCGTCGTCGGCCGGGATCACGTGCTGTCGCTCAACGCAACGCCGTTGCAGGACGCGGGCGCATGGATCGAGACCTATCGGAGATTCTGGACCGACCGCTTGGCCGCGCTGGACGCCTTCGTCACCTTCAAGCGCGCCGCCGCCAAGGCAAGGAAGAAAAAATGACCACGCAGACCACAGCGCCCGCCCTTGTCGTCGAGCGCGAGATCGAAGCCACCGCCGAAGAGCTGTTCGACGCCTGGCTGGACCCCGAAAGCCTCGCCGTTTGGATGCGGCCCGGTGATACCGTTTCAGCGACGGTCACGGCTGATCCGCATGTCGGCGGAGAGTTCAGCATCACCATGCACAGCAAAGAAAAGTCCTACGCACATACCGGCGTCTATCGGATCATCGACCGACCGAATAAGCTGGTGTTCACCTGGATTTCGGACGCGACACATCACGGCGAATCGCTGGTGACGGTCGACTTCCGACAGAAGGGTAAGACGACAAGGCTCATCCTGACCCATGAGCTGCTGCCCGTGGACAAGGCGGAAGCGCATCGCGGTGGCTGGACCAGCGCGCTCGATAAACTTGCGGACATGACGAATGAAAAAGCGAGGAAGGGTAAGCTGTGACCGGAAAGTTGACCATTTGGACCTATGACTGGGTGCCCGAAGGCCCCCGCGGATTCGTGCGCGACCTGCGTCTGCGATGGGCCGCCGAGGAAGCAGGGCTTACCTACGATGTGGGCCATGTCCCGTTCGAGGACCGCGAAACCAACCATCTCGACCGTCAGCCTTTCGGGCAGGTGCCTTTTCTGACGGACGGCAATGTCTCGATCTTCGAGAGCGGGGCATGCCTGCTGCACCTAGCAGGTAAAAGTGAAAAGCTGATGCCGCGTGATGCGACCGGCGCGGCGGAAACCCTGCAATGGGTCATTGCCGCGCTCAATTCGATTGAAATGGTGTCGGTTCCTTGGTGGTTCTTAAAAGTGACCGGCCAAGATCACAACACACTTGCCGGCTGGATGGGCAAGCGGCTTGCACAACTCGAGGCGGTGCTGAACGAACGTGACTGGCTTGTTGCCGGGCGCTTCACCGCGGCGGACCTGATCATGGCCGATGTGTTGCGAGTCACCGATGTGCGCGCCTACGGCGAGCGTCCCGCGACTGAAGCCTACGTCGAACGCATGACCTCCAGACCCGCGTTCCAGAAGGCCCATGCGGACCAGATCGCGCATTTTGCGGCCGCGGATAAACTCAGGACATCGTCTGCGAAAAGCTGACCGTCATCGCTCACCACCCCGTCGTACCGGGCGCGCCCTTGAACGGGCCCTTGATCTCGGAGGTGATCCAGCCGCCGTAGAAATTGCCCTCTTGCGGCGTCACGCGCTCCTCGCCGACGGTGCAGGCGTGCACGCGGCTTGCATAAAACGCCAGATGGTCCTTGATCGCGGCGTAAGCGCGCGCGGGCTTGGCGTAACTCCACGCGGCGTTCTCGGAGATCTGCCCGGAGATGTTGATCGTCCAATATTCCGCTTCACCCTTCCACTCGCAGAAGGAATGATGCTCCTCGCGCGTCAGTAGATTCATTTTAATGTCGGCAGGTGGAATGTAGAAACTGGGCGGATGGCTGGTTTCGAGGATGCGCACGGCGCGCATCGTGTCGGCAATCACCACGCCCGCGAATTCCACCCGGACACGACGAGGGTCGGGCTTGATCGCGGGCGGACGCGGGTAGTCCCAGACGGACTCCACGTCCCTCAGCCTTTTTTCGGATCGAGCTTGAGACTGAGCGAATTGATGCAGTAGCGCAGGCCCGTGGGTCGCGGCCCGTCGGGGAAGACGTGTCCCAGGTGCCCGCCGCAGTTCGAGCACGTCACCTCGACGCGCACCATGCCGTGGCTGGCGTCCTTGTGTTCGTCGATCACGCCCGTTTGAATCGGTTGATAAAAGCTGGGCCAGCCGGAGCCGGAGTTGTACTTGGTGGCGGCGTCGAACAGCGCCTGGCCGCAACCGGCGCACAGGAACTTGCCCTCGCCCTTGTATTTTTCATACTCGCCGGTGAAGGCCCGCTCGGTGCCCTTACGACGCAGGATGTGGAACTGCTCTGCCGAGAGCTCGGCCTTCCACTGGTCTTCGCTTTTGACGATCTTGCTCATGGTTATTTCTGCAACGAATCGGTGGCTTCGCGAATTTGCGTGCGCGCGCGCAGCAGGTCGAAGCCCAGTTCGGAGAGGTGCGAGGGGATGAACAGGCTGCCCGGTTCGCCGTTCGCCACGACCAGCGGGTCCATGACGGCGGCCTTGCGCAAGGACGAGAGCATGTTGGTCCAGATGCCGGTGGCCTGCTTCTGGGCGATGACGGCCTCGAAGTCCACGCCAATCTCGCGCAGGATCATGTGGTAGGCGTACAGCCGGCCCTTGATGTCGTAGAACAAGTCATCGGCCTTGGTGTCGAAATACCCGGCGTCGGACTCGGTGACGCGCGAATCAAGCGCGGCGCTGGCCGAACCCAAATCGGCGGCGACGCGGTCGAGAAACGCGATCAGGTTGTCGGCGCGCTTGTCGTAGTTGGCTTGGCCCGCGCCGACGCGCGTGTTGTAGGTCGTCAATTCTTTGGCGGCCTCGCGGTAGCGCGATTCGGCCGTGGGCATGGGCAGGATGTTGCCCTGGCCCCAATACCACGTGGTGCCGTCATACTTCAGCAGGCCGGCGGCTTGGTCGAGGTTCGGGTCCATGGAGCTGGAGCCGCGCACGCGGCCCAGGTAGTCGCCGAGTTCGATGGCGAAGCGCGACATGGCATAGACCATGCCGAGTTGGTAGTTGGGCATGTTGTCGAGCGCGGCGGCGGGCATCCAGAACGGCTTGTTGGGCGCCCAGTATTCGGTCTGCTGTTCCAGCATGGTCACGACGATGGCCACCGCGCGGCTGCCGCCCTCGACCACATGCTGCGGCGCGGGCTGCATATCGACGTCGTCGTCGATGGTCTGATACAGCACCATGCCGACCGGGTAATAGACGACCAGAAACGCCACAAGCAGGCTGACCAGCCACCAGATGCGGCGCGGGCGTTCATCGGAGGATGCGGCGGAGGGCGCATCGCCGGTGGCGTCGACGCGCTTGAAGGGTTCGGCCAGCCGCTCGAAGGCGGATTTCACGCGGTCGAGGGTGTCGCGCAGGAAGTCGGGCATGGGAAAGCTGTCGCCGCCGTCGTTGAGGTTACGACCTCAACATGGGGGCGGCTGACGCCGAGGTCAATGCCCGGCGGCGGGCCGAATCGGGCTTCACGGCATCCCCTCAGCAGCGGATGTCCTGCTCGGACTTTTCGGGCACGCGCACGGTGCGCGACGGACCCTTGCCGCAGCGGTAGCGCACGATCAGGTCTTTGTGCGCGCCGACGTCGGGGTCGCCGAACTTCTTGTTCGACGCCTTGACGTCGCAGTTGTTCTCGCCATCGCACTCGTCGCGCACGTATCTGTTGGCGTCGATGCGCCGGCCGTTGACCGATTCGTACTGCGCGTCCTCGATGGTCATGCGCCGCTTGAATCGTTCGAAATGGGGCCGGTCGGGGCGGCCGTAACCGCCGCCAAAATATGCGCTGCCGTAGTAAGCATTGGGGTCGCGACGCACGTAAATGGGCCTGCCGAAGCGGTCGTACCGAACCTCGTACGCGGGGCCGTCGAAGAATGGATCATGGGATTGGCGCGCCGTGCGGCGCGGATCGTCGTACAGCGCCGGATTGTCCATGTCGTAGGCGACGCAGCCGCCGAGGGACAGCACCGCGAGCACGCCCAGCACTAATCGTTTCATGGTCGATCTCCGTTCAAGCACGACGACTCTGAGCGCCGATCACGGCGGAATTGGGGCTTATTCTATTGGGAAAAGCGATGATATCCAAAGGCCTTGACCATGCGTGAGCCCCGTGTGACCCAAGCGCCCGCATGCTGACCGTATCGTTCTCCGCCATTTTGCTGAGCCTGGGCTGCGGCGTCGGTTACGCCGCCTCGGATTATTTCCGCAAGGCCGTCCCGGCCGCCTGCCCGGCCCTGCTGGTGCTGTTCTACTTCGTCGGCGGGCAGATTCCCATTCTGGCGGCAGGCGTGTGGTGGTCGGGCGAGATGCGGCTGACACCGGCTTATTGGCTGCCGGGCCTGGTGGACGTGGCGCTGGGCATCATCGCCAACTTGTTCTTCATCCTGGCCGTGCGGCGCTCACCCCTGAGCCTCATGGTGCCGCTGCTGGCCCTGGTCCCGCTGTTCACCACGGCCACAGGCGCGCTCGTTTTGGATGAAACGCCAAGCGCCGGCCAAGTCGGCGGCATGGTACTGATCATGGCCGGTTTGTACGTGCTCTATACGCCCGCCGGGCACGTTCTCAGCCTGAGCGCCACCTGGCGCGCCTTTCGCCATGAACCGGGCGTGCCCTTGATGCTGATCACTGCGCTGGCGTGGTCGCTGACCCCGGTGTTCGACAAGCTATGCGTGGCGGAGTCCTCGGTCAGCATGCACGGCCTGATCCAGGTCGTGGCCATTGCCGCACTGACGGGCGGCTGGATCATCCTCAAGGGCGGGCTGCGCGCGCTGGCCGTGCCTTCGGGCAGCGCCGCACCGCTGACCTGGGCCGCCCTGTCGGCCGGATTGGCCTACGGCCTGCAGTTGGCCGCCTATCAGGCGACCCTGGTCGCCGTGGTCGAGGGCCTGAAACGGGTCACGGGATTATTGGCGGCACTCGTCGTGGGCCGTATCATGTTCGCCGAAGCCGTGACCCGGCCCAAGGTCGTCGGCGTCGCGATCCTGGCCGTGGGCGTACCGCTGATACTGTTCGGGTGACATGCAGCCATTTGAACCGGTCTTCCGCAACCTGATCCGCACCGGAACGCTGCGCGTGACCGACGCCGCGGGCGCGCGCCATGTGTTCGCCGGAGCCGCGCCGGGCAAGAGCGTCGGCCTGACGCTGCACGACCCCAAGCTGCACGCTCAACTGCTGTTGGATGCGGAAATGGCCGTGGGCGAAGGCTACATGAACGGCACGTTGACCATCGACGACGGCGCGCCGTTGTACGATTTTCTCGACGTGGTTTACGGCAATTACATCAACGCGCCGCGCCACGGGCTGTTCGCCCTGGTGCTTGAGACCCAGCGCACCATCCGCCGCCTGCTTAGCCGCAATCCGCTGTCGATCTCGCGGCGCAACGTCGCGCACCACTACGACCTCAAGGACGAGCTGTTCGACCTGTTCTTGGATACGGATAAGCAATACTCCTGTGCCTACTTCGCCGCGCCCGACGACACCTTGGAGCAGGCGCAGCTGAACAAGAAGCGTCATATCGCCAAGAAACTGCTGATCAAGCCCGGCATGAAGGTGCTCGACATCGGCAGCGGCTGGGGCGGCATGGCCCTGACGCTGGCGAGCGAATTCGGCGCGGACGTGACCGGCATTACGTTGTCCGAGCATCAGCTGGCCATCAGCAACCGCCGCGCCGCCGAGGCGGGATTGACGGATCGTTGCCGCTTCGTCCTGCGCGATTACCGCAACGAGCAGGGCACCTACGACCGTGTCGTCTCGGTGGGCATGTACGAGCACGTGGGCCTGCGTCACGCCAAGGCCTTCTTCCGCCAGGTCGCAAAGCTGCTGACCGAGGACGGCGTGGCGCTGATCCACACCATCGCCAAGTTCCGCGACCCAGGCCCGATCCCGACGTGGACGGCGAAGTATGTGTTTCCCGGCGCCTATGTGCCGACTCTCTCGGAGATGACCCCGGCGGTGGAAAAATCCGCGCTGTTCTTCGCCGACATCGAGACGCTGCGCATTCACTACGCCGAGACGCTGCGCCACTGGCGCGAACGCCTGTATGCCAATCGCGCCGCCGTGGAGAAAATGTATGATGCGCGCTTCTTCCGCATGTGGGACTTCTACCTCACCGGCAGCGAAGTCGCCTTCCGCCAGGGCGAACTCATGATCGCGCAGCTGCAACTCGAAAAACGCCTGGGCAGCGTGCCGCTGACGCGGGATTATTTGGCCTCCAATTGAAGCTAGAGCGCTGGCGAACTCCTCCCAAATAGAGTAGGATTGAATCCTATTCTACGAAAGCCTTTAAGGAATTCACCATGCGCTCAACCACGCAACTCAGCATCACCTTGCCGAAGGAGATGGCCAAAGCCGTCCGCGAAAAGGTCGCAACCGGGGGATATGCGTCGGAAAGTGAAGTGATCCGCGATGGATTGCGGACATTGTTGGAGCGCGACGCCGTCGTCGAACAGTGGCTGCGAACCGAGGTGGTGCCGACCATCCGCGAGCACGAGCGCAACCCGGGCAGACTCTACAGTTCGGACGAAATACGCGCCGAACTGAAAACGCGACGCAAGGCGAGAGCAAAGCAGCGTTGATCGGTCGCCAAATCCAAGATGCCGCGCCGCATCCACTATCACGACAACGCGCTCGCCGACCTCGATAATCTTGAAAATTGGGTGGAAGAGCACGCCGGATCAGCGCGGGCCGAGATCTATATCGATGCAATCATCGACTATTGCGACGGCATTGTGACTTTTCCTTTGCGCGGCGCAAGACGTGACGACTTGCATCCTGGCCTGCGAACGACCGGCTTTCGGCGACGCGTGACCATCGCCTTTACAGTCGGCGACGACGAAGTTCTGATCTGGCGGATTTTGCCGGCGGGCCGCAATATCGACGACATCATCGAAGACAGCGACCGGCCGTAACCATCGAAGGACTGCTCCCCATGAACCCCCTGCACCACCCCTCGCTGAAAGACCGCGTCGTCATCGTCACCGGCGGCGGGCGCGGGTTCGGCTGGTACATCGCCGAGGAGTTATTGAAGGCGGGCGCGAAAGTGGTCGCCACAGCCAGCCGCAGGCCCGAAGAACTGGCCGACGTGCAGAAGCGGGCCGATGCGCTGGCCGGGCCGGGGCGCTTCGTCACGCTGAAAGCCGACGTGCGGGAGTACGCCGACTGCGAGGCGACGGTGGCGCTGACGCTGAAAACCTTCGGGCGCATCGACGTGCTGGTCAACAACGCCGGGCGCGGTACGGGCGAGTACCGCATCGGCCTGGCGGGCAAGTCGGGGCCGCGATTCTGGGACGTGCCGGTGGACGGCTGGAAGGCAATCCTCGACACCAACGTCACCGGCGTCTTCCAGATGACGCGTGCGGCGATCCCGCACATGCTCGAGCGCAAGTTCGGCAAGATTTTCTCCATCTCCACCAGCCTGGTCACGATGAGCATGCCGGGGCTGTCGCCCTACGGCGCATCCAAAGCGGGCCTGGAGATGAGCCACGTGGTGTGGGCCAAGGAGTTGGCGGGCACGGGCGTGGACGTGAACATTCTGCTGCCCGGCGGGGCGTCGGATACGCCGTTCATCACCCAGGCGATGGTGGCGGGCGAAGTCGGCACGCGCACCGCGCTGCTGCCCGGCGACGTGATCGTGCCGCCGGCGGTGTGGCTGTGCAGCGACGCGACGAATGGGGTTACGGGGCGGCGCATCATCGCCAAGTTCTGGGATAAGGCCAAAGATCCGCAAGCCGCCTTCGAGGGCTGCGTGCAGCCCAAGCACGATCTGCCCGAAATAATGTAGCTACAAAAGTCCTAACCGCCGCAGCTCCACCCGCAGCGCGGGCGGCATCTTCGGGTCGATGTAGGCCGACCCTGAACGGATATCGGGCGGGGCTGCGTCGGGCTTCAAATAGCGCCAGCCCTGGAACGGCCGGAACGGATAGGGTTCCGTCTCGATCAGCTTCGGGTTCAGTTCCACGATGCATTGCGGCTTGCCGTTCTCGTCGGGCTCTTCGCGCAACGCCAGGATGGTCTGACGGATCTGGATGGCACGCTTGATGACCCAGTACAGCGATCCGCCGTCGAGCAGCTCATCGACGCGCTTGGGGCTCATGCGGGTGCGCATGCGCGCGTTGCCGTTGGGCAGCCGGTAGGACTTCTGCCAGCGCGCCACGGCTTCAATGTCCTCGGCCCCGACGGCGAGTTTGATGAGGTGCAGCGCCATGGCGATTCTACACTTGATCGCGCGGCAGGAACTTCACGACCACCAGCGTCACGTCGTCGTTTTGCGGCTTGCCGCCGCGGAACTCGTCCAACCGTTCGACGATGGCGTCGGCGATCTCGGCGGCCGACAGGTGCGCCGTGGCGCGCACCGCGCCGATCAGGTTGTCCTTGCCGAACATGCGGCCCTCGGCGTTCTGCGTCTCCCAAATGCCGTCGGTGCCGATCACCAGCACGCCGTGGGACGGCCAGGCGGTGCGCGTGAGCTCCTGGAAATTCCACTCGGCCTTCACGCCCAGGGGAATGTCGTGCACTTCGAGCTCCTCGAAGCCGAAGGTATCGGCGTTGAAGAACAAGATCGGACCGTGCCCGGCGCTGATCCAGCGCAACAGCCGCGTATCGGGTTCGATCACCATGTAGACCAGCGTGACGAAGTTGCCGCGGGTGGAGTCCGCCGCCAGGTGCCGGTTGACCGCGCGCATCACCGGCATGAGCGCCAAGCCGTCGGCGGCATGGCTGCGGATCAGCGCACGCACCGAGGTCATGGTCAGCGCCGCGGGGATGCCGTGGCCGGTGACGTCGCCGACCACCACGCCCAGGCGCTGCTCGCCCGCCTCGTCGGTCAGGCACAGGAAGTCGTAATAATCCCCGCCCACCGCCTCGCTGTAGACGCTGCGTCCGGCCATGTCGAACCCCGCGATCACGGGTGCGGCGACGGGCAGCAGCTTCTGCTGCACGTCGCGCGCGAGCGACAGCGACTCCTTGGTTTGGATGTGGCTGCGCAGTTCGGGCACCATGGCGTTGAAGGCCTGCGCCACGTCGGCGACCTCGTCGCGGCCGCCGATGTCGACGCGGGCGTCGAGGTTGCCCGCCGCCAGGTTGCGCGCAGCGGCGGCCAGCGCGCGCAAGGGCCCGGTGATGGAGCGCGAGGTCAGCATGGCGGCCAACGCCACCAGCGCGATCAATCCGACCGAGGCAAAACCCGCCAGGCGGATCTGCTCCATGGTGGCGCTGCGCACCGAGTCCTGCGTCTGGTCGGCGGCGGCCTCCACGTCGCCCACGGGCACGATGTAGACCAGCCCCGCGCTGAGACGTTCAAGTTTGCGGTAGACCCAAATCGAGTCCGCGCCCTTGTGCGCCATGCGCAACAAGCCGCCGCGCCCGGCGATGAAATCCGCCGCGATGACCGCGCGGCCCTCGACCGTGCCGGAGTTGAGCAGCGGCTCCTCGACGGCGGCGTCCCAACTGGCCGCGGCCACGTCGCGGTCCGCCTGAGCCGAGCTGACCGCCATGATGCGCAAGGCGGCCGTACCTTGCGATCGGCCGGGAACGAACACCCCGCCGGCGTCGTCGGACAGGCGCAAGATGAAGCTCTCGGCATTGGCGCTGAGTTTGATCTTGTCGTGAACGGCGCTGAGCACCGACAAAATCTCCACGTCGATGCCCGTCACGCCCGCCGTTTGTCCTTCCGCGTCCTTGACCGGCATGGCCGCCGTCAGCAGCAGCCGTCCCGTGGCCGCATCCCACAGCGGCGGCGTCCAGATCAGCTCGCCAGCGGCCTGGGCCAGCTGGTACCAGGCGCGCTGACGCGGATCGTAGTTGGCCGGATAGCCGCCGTGGCCCGGAAACGACGAATGCAGGCCGCTGCCCAGCGCGGTGTACTGCCAATAAAAGAGCTTCGGATTGGCCCGGTTGAGGCGCGCATAAACCTCGTCCATGGAGGCCAGGCGGCGCATGCCGTCCTCGTCGGGCGCGGCGTCACGCGGGGTGAAGAACGACTGATGCTTGGTGGAGATGGCCATGGCCTGGACCTTGCGGTCGCCCGCCACCGCGGTGCGCTCCAGCGACAAGGCGGTGCCCGGCGGCCAGGTCTCGGCCTTCTCGAATTCGCTGTGGGCGTAGACCTTCGCCTCGGCGGGTGCGGGGCCGGTCAGGCGGCGCTCCACCTCGGCGGCCTGCAGGCGCAGGGCCAGTTCGACGATCTGCTGCTGGGCCGACATGACGTCGGAGCTGTAGTCGACCACGCGGCCGAGCTGCAGTTCGATCTCCTCCACCGCCGAGGACTTGCCCTGCGAGACGATGGCCAGCCCCAGCGATTCGGTGGCCCGTTGGCCGCGCCAGGTCAGCGCGATCAGCGGCAGAACCGCGATCACCAGCAGCAGCAGGAAGAGTTTGCTTTGGATGCGCATCGAACGCCTATATCTCAGACGTGCGAGTTAGAGCGCGGTTTGGGGCAAAAATAAAGGCGGCATGCGCCGCCCGCGTCCGAAGGCCGAGCCGGAGCGCCTTAGGCGTGGTCCTTGGGCTTCATCATATCGTCGATATGGAAGCCCTGGAAGATGTGGATGCCCATGGCCGCCCCGACGTCGAAGGCGCGCTCGGCGTCGACGCGGATCAGCATCGGCGTGACGTTGCACTCCTGCATGTACTTGATGGCCTTGGAGCGTTCGCGCAGCACTTCCTCCGCGCCGGTGCGCCAGTGAATCTTGGCCATGGTCGCGCCGATGTATTCCAGGTCCACCAGACCCACGGTCTGCGGGAAGATCTGATCGACCGCGATGGCCGCGCCCTTGGACTTGATCAACCCGCGCGCCACCTGAAACTCGTCGAAGTTCTCGACGATGTTGGCCTGGCGGAATTCAAAAACGATGTTGATCAGCTTGTTCTCCGGCGTGTCCTCGATGAAGTTCTCGAAGGCCTCGGTGAACACGCTTTCGACGTTGAGGTTGAGCGAGCACTTGCCCGTGGACGTCGGCATCTTGTTGAACGACTGCAGCATGATCTGGTCGAGGACCAGGGTGAACTCCTGGAAGATGCGCCCCGAGCCGCGCATCTCGACGTCGACGAACAGCGGCTTTCGGATCAAATCCATGCTGATGTAGTACTCGGTCAGGCGCGGCTCGACGGCCGCCGAGCCGTTCTTGTAGATCGCGTCCTGATGGCGCACGAACGCCTTGACGAACTTGTCGGTGCCAAATTTCTGATATGCGAGCAGCACTTTCTGGATGTCGGCCGAGGTCAGGGCGCGCAGCTTCTTCTCGCCGCCTTCGGCGTTGTCGACTTCGCGCTGCGCCATCTCGGCGAACTTGGCCACGCGGTCGGCGGCCGAGCGGTAGTTGTTGGCGAGGTCGTAGCTGAGCACCAGGCGGCTCTGGTCGATGGTGCCGAAACTGCCGGGGAAGTTGCGCTCGATGGTGCGCAGCATCTCGACCTTCAGGTCGCGCACGGTGCTGATCAGCGCCGTTTCATCGAACTTGCCCAACAACGCGATATCGTGAACCGTGACCTGATAAATCGCGCACTTGCGCTTCAACGCCAGCACGCCGACGGCCGCGGCGATCTGCTCGACCAGTCCGGGCGTGCGTTTGGTCTCGGGCAGCGCGCTTGAGACGCTGACCACGATCAGGTTGACGCCGCTTTCAGGGGCATGACGCCACTTGCCCATGTCCTGGACAAGCGCCCGCAAGTCTTGCGGTTTTGGTCCCCGTTCGTCCGACGCCCGCGGCACTAGTTGTGCGGGTTCCGACATGCTGTTCTGCAGTCCCTCGGCAAATTTTCAACGACGATGGCAGCCCCCAAGCCGCTCTCGTCTTGCTTGCACGTATAATACGAAACCGGTTCTATACTAATCATCTTTTTAGCGTTGGCCGAGTCAAATAACGCCCTGATTATACGTGTATTATCGGGGTTTTCGGGCACATAATAGTTTTGGGGCGAAGCGATATCTTTAGTATCGAACGTGAACGATTTTCGCCGTGACAGCGCGGTCGTGCGCCCCGACAGTGCGCAAACCTGGGACTGAAAAGGGGACTTCCATGATCCGTCTGTTTCGCTTGCTCGGCGTTCTTCTCATGGCGCACAGCCTGCCCTCGGCGGCGGCGGCGCAAACCCCGGGTGCACCGGCCAAGGTTCTGGTGTTCGGCGCTTCGGGACAACTTGGGGCCGAGGTCGTGAAATCCCTGCTGGCCTCGGGCCACGCCGTCACGGCGTTCGTTCGTCCGGGGTCGAAAAACGAGCGCCTCGCCGGATTGAAGATCGCCACGGTCGCGGGCGACGTATTGAAAGATGCCGACGTGGCCGCGGCGTTCAAATCCGCATCCTTCGACGTCGCGGTGGACGCGCTGGCGCGCGGCGAAGCCGGCCCGGAGTTCTATGACCTCAGCCAGCAGTTGATCGCGACCTGGGCCAAGACCACGGGCGTGAAGCAGGTGATCCTGCACGGCTCGGTCGGTGCGGGCAAAAGCCGGGCGATCTACCCCGAGGCGCGCTGGCCGGCGATGAAGGACACGTTGCAGGCCAAGGAGCGCGGCGAGAACCACCTGATCGCCAGCGGCGTGGCCTATACCATCATCCGCAATGCGCAGTTGCCGCCGTCGACCACGCCGGCCACGGGCAAGGCGGCGCTGTTCGAGGATGAAACCAAGTTCGGCGCGGTGACGCGCGCGGATTTGGGTGTGCTGACGGCCGGGTGCGTATTGAAACCGGCGTGTTTCAATAAAATCTACCACGCGGTGGATGAAAGTTTGCCGACACGCCGCTAGTTCGCCTCGGCGTCCGGCACGATGCCACGGATCAGCGCGTTGGGAATCACCGCGTCGTCCCACAGGAACAGATTGTTCTTGAAGTCGACGCCGCCCTTGCCGGTGCGCACGATCACCATCTCCTCCGACGGCACCACATAGACGCGCTGGCCGCCCGCGCCGTCGAAATAGATCACGCCCGGTACGGCGAACGGCTCGCTGTGCGGCACCGCCGTGGGCACGCCCTTGCCGTAGCTGCGCTTGGCCTCGTAGGTCGTGCCCAGCCAGGTCTGGAAGCCATAGTTGGGATTGAGCGCCGAGGGTGCAACGACTTGCGCCATCCAGTCTTCGGCCACCACCTGCGCCTCGCCCACCCTGCCCTTGTTCAGATGCAGCAGCCCGACGCGGATCCAATCTTCCGCCGAGGCCTGCAGGCAGCAATACGTGCGCGCGAGCCCGTTTTCACGGTCGAGGTAAACGTAAGCGTCTCTCGCGCCCAGCTTGCTCCACAATCTCTCGGACAGATATTGCGCATAACGCTTGCCGGTCACGCGCTCGATGACGATGGCGATGATTTGCGGGTTGACGTTGTAGTACGAGAAGATGGTTCCCGGCGGGTCGTCGGCCCCCTTGGAGAGCGTGAGCGTCTTGATGTCGGTGCCGGCGTTCAACTTCCAGAAATCACTGGACGGACTGAGGCTGAAGGGTTGGCGTTCCAGCCCGCTGGTCATGGTCAGCAAATGGCGGAAGGTGATGGCCTTGCGCCCGTCGCCCGCCCAATCGGACAGGTAATTCGCCACCGGCTCGTCCACCGACTTGATCAAGCCGTCGGCCAGCAGCTGCCCGAACAGAATGCCGACGATGGACTTGTGCATCGAGGCGGGGTCGGTGCGTTCGTCGGGTTGAAAGCCGGGCATGTAGTATTCGTATTGAACCGCACCGCGATGCCACACCACCAGCGTGAACGAGCCCATCGACTGGGCGTAATCAAGCGCCTTCGCCCAGCCTTCGGCGGTGATCGTCTTGGCCTCCTCGGGCGCACGCGCCAGCGGCGGTCCTGGCTCGCCTTTCACCAGCTCGCGCGGTGTGAAGTATTCGACGTCGCGCACCTGATCGATGAACGGCAGCACCGCGACGCGCCGGTAGAACACCGGGTCGGTCCAATACAGTACGTTGACGCCAAGCACGATCAGCACCAGCACCGCCAGAAGCGCCTTGCCGATGAGCTTGAGGATGCGCATAGCGGTTACCAGGGCAGCGTCGAGCCGTCGTAGACCATGAACTTGCCGCTATCGGCAGGCTTCAAGCCGTCGATGACCTTTTTCATGCCGGTGACGGAGGTGTCGGGGTCGATGTCGGCCGCCGGGCCGCCCATGTCGGTGCGGACCCAACCCGGATGCAGCGGCACGACGGTGACGCCCCGGCTCTTCAAGTCCTCGGCCATCGTGCGCGTGATGGCGTTCAGCGCCGCCTTCGACGCACGGTAGCCGTACATATTCCCGCCCATGCCGTTGCCGATGATACCGATGGAGCCGACGATGCTGGAGATGTTGACGATCTTCTTCTGCGTGCTGGCGGCGACACTTTCGATCAGGGCCTCGGCCAGCTTCATCGGGCCCATGACGTTGACCTTATAGATGCGCGCCCAGTCGGCGTAGTCGCTTTCCCCGAACTGCTGCAGGCCGCCGGGCTCGGTGACGATCTTCGGCCCGTAGTAACCCGCGACGTTGAGCAGGACGTCGATGGCCTGGCCTTTCAGCTGCTGAGCCGTCGCGTCGATCGAGGCGTGATCCTCGACGTCGAGCTTATGCACCGTGAGCTTGCCGGCCGACTTGGCGACCAGATCGTTCAGCTCCTTGGCCTTATTCGGATCGCGGCAGCAGGCGAAAATCCGCCAGCCGTCGGCGGCGTAGAGTTTGGTCAGGCCGAAACCGAGGCCGCGGTTGGCGCCCGTGATCAAAACGCTTGGCATGATGAGGTCTCTCCATGAGAATGTGAGGCAGTTGTCGGACGGCGACGGCGCATCTGCAACCCCTTCTTGCGTCCGGTCCGCTGTGAAGATGAACCAGAAGGAGCAACGGCCATGACCTTGGACGAGATCGTCGGTGAGATGCACAAGCAGGCCGAGAAGCTAAAAGCCCTCAATCACACCGTGCTGTTCGACCTCGGCGACGACGGCAAGGTGTTGCTGGACGCCACCGGAGCGGAGGTGAAGATCACGCCCAGCCCCGACAACGACGAGGCGGAAACGACGCTGGTGCTGTCGTCTGAAAACATGCTGAAACTGATGAACGGCGACCTCAACCCCATGGTCGCCTTCACCATGGGCCGGCTGAAGGTGTTCGGCTCCAAGGGCATCGCGCTCAAACTCTCCAGCCTGCTCGATCAGTAGCCGTTCCGAGTCGCTGCAAACGCGCGACCAGGCCGTATGCGTCGGCCCCGGCGAGATCCTGTGCGTCTTGCGCACGAGAATCGTCGTACGATCTTAAGTAATTGATATTATTGATATTTATTGCGCCAACTGAGCTGCGACCGGGCTGTGACGTTAACGTCACCAATCAGCATTGAACTTTCCCTGCCGGCTACTAACGTAATTGAAGAAACGGATCGCCGCTTGTCATAACAAGGTCCGCAGGGGAGACGATGGACGCCGCCGCCGCCACCTATCCTTGGCTCAAGAACTATCCCCGCTTCGCCGATTGGCACGCGGCCATTCCCGTCGCGCCCGCCTACGCGGGCTTCCTGAACGCGGTCAAGCAATACCCCGACAACCTGTGCCTGGAGTTTCTGGGCAACTTCTGGACCTACGAGGAAGTGGGCCACATGGCCGCGCGGGCCGCGAAGGGCCTGCAGAACATCGGCGTGACCAAGGGCACGCGTGTGGCGCTGATGCTGCCCAATACGCATTACTACGTGCTGGCCTACATGGGCACGCTGATGGCCGGCGGCACGGTCGTCAACGTCAATCCACTGTATTCCGAGCGCGAACTCGAACACATGGTCAAGGACTCCGGCGCCGACATCTTGGTGACGATGGACTTGGCCGTCATGTATCCCAAGGCGCGCAAGCTGCTCGACGTCACCAAGCTGAAGAAGCTGGTGGTCTGCTCCATGACGGCGGCGCTGCCGATGGCCAAGGGCGCACTGTTCGGCGTGTTCCGCCGCAAGACGCTGGCCGACGTGAAGGAAGACCCCCTTCAGATGTGGTTCGACGAGCTGCTCGACAACCGCGGCGACTACGAGCGCGTGACCATCAACCCGAAAGAAGATCTCGCGGTGCTGCAATACACCGGCGGCACCACGGGCACGCCCAAGGCGGCCATGCTGACGCACGCCAACGTCACCGCCAACACGAACCAAGTGGCGCGCTGGTACGACAAGCCCCAGCACGGCAAGGAGCGCTTCCTCGCCGCCTTGCCCTTCTTCCACGTCTTCGCCATGACCGTGGTGATGCTGTGCGCGTTTGAATACGGCGCGGTGATCATCATGATGCCGCGCTTCGACCTTAAAGATTGTTTGAAAACGATCCATAAGCGCAAGCCGACGTTCTTCCCCGCCGTGCCTACCATCTTCACCGCCATCATCAACTCGCCCGAAGTGAAGAAATACGACCTGACGTCGATCAAGCTGTGTATTTCAGGGGGTGCTGCGCTGCCCATCGAAATCAAGAAGCAGTTCGAGGCCATCACCGGCTGCGTGGTGGTGGAAGGCTACGGCCTGAGCGAAACATCGCCCGTGGTGTGCACCAATCCGACGCTGGGCGTGAATAAAGCCGGCTCCATCGGCCTGCCGATGCCCGCCACCATCGTGGAAATCCGCTCGCTCGATGATGACCGCGTGCTCGGCGTGAATGAGCGCGGCGAGCTGTGCGTGCGCGGGCCCCAGGTGATGCGCGGCTACTGGAACAAGGACGACGAGACCGCCAACGTCTTCAAGAACGGCGTGCTGCACACCGGCGACGTGGCGACCATGGACGACGAGGGTTACGTGTTCATCGTCGACCGCATCAAGGACATGATCAACGCCTCGGGCTTCAAGGTCTATCCGCGCATGGTGGAAGAGGCGATCCAGCTTCACCCCAACGTGCAGGAAGTCACGGTCATCGGCATCATCGACCCCTACCGCGGCGAGGCACCCAAGGCGTTCGTCAAGCCCAAGGACGGTATGAGCGTCACCGAGGCCGAGTTGAGGGAATTCCTGAAGGACAAGCTGTCCAAGATTGAAATGCCCGCGCAGTTCGAGTTCCGCGACCAGCTGCCCAAGACGCTGATCGGCAAGCTGTCGAAGAAGGAGCTGAAGGCCGAGGAGTCCGGCAAGCCGCTGACCGCCGGCGGAAGCGCTGCGCCGTCATGACCGCGCGCCCGCACGCCGAAGCGCAGCGCAGCCGCTTCTATTCCACGGCCGAACTGGCCGCGGCTGTGGGCGTCACGCCGCGCACGGTGCGCTTCTACGAAACTCGCGGGCTGCTCAAGCCCGAGCGCGCCGGGACCGTGCGGGTGTTCACTTACGCCGACCGGGCGCGGCTTCTGCTCATCCTGCGCGGCAAGCGCCTGGGCTTCACGCTCGACGACATCGGTAGCTATCTCGAACTATACGGGGCCGACCCCGAGCACATCGAGCAACTCAATCACGTCGTCGATAAAAGCCGCGAGCGCATCGCGGTGCTGGAAGACAAACTGCGCGACCTGCAGACCACCATCCGCGAACTGCGCCAGCTCGAGCACGAGGCCCTGGTTCGCCTCAAGACCAAACGCGGCCGCGTCGCCGCCCACACACGCAAATTCACAACCGTTTCCGGGGATGCATCCGAAGGGAGATCTAAGCCATGAGCAACATCGTGATCGCGGGGTACGCCCGCTCGGCCTTTACGCTGGCCAACAAGGGCGCGCTGAAGAAGGTACGGCCCGACGACCTCACCGCCGCCGTGGTGAAGGAGTTGGTGGCGCGCACCAAGCTCAACCCCGAGCACATCGAGGACCTGGCGCTGGGCTGCGCCTTCCCCGAGGCGGAGCAGGGCCTCAACGTGGCGCGCAACATCGTCTTCCTGGCGGGTCTGCCCAACAACGTCGCGGCCGACACCATCAACCGGTTCTGCGGCTCGTCGATGCAGGCCATCCACCAGGCCGCGGGCGCCATCAAGATGGGCGCGGGCGAGGTGTTCATCTGTGCCGGCATCGAGAGCATGAGCCGGGTGATGATGGGCGGCTTCAACCCCATGCCGAACCCCAAGCTGGTCGAGGCCGGCCACGCCGCCTACATGGGCATGGGCGAGACGGCGGAGAATTTGGCCAAGAAATACAACATCAGCCGCGTCGAGCAGGAAGCTTTTGCGGTCGAGAGCCACAAGCGCGCCACGGCTGCGCAAGCGGCGGGCAAATTCAAGGATGAGATCGTGGTCGTGCCGGGCGAAGGCGGCATGGTGGACGCGGACGGCTGCATCCGTCCCGACACTACGGCCGAAACCCTGGCGGGCCTGAAGCCTGCCTTCAACGAAAAGGGCACCGTGACGGCGGGCACGTCCTCGCCGCTGACCGACGGCGCATCGGCCGTCATCGTGTGTTCGGAAGAATATGCGGCCAAGAACGGCCTGAAGCCGCTGGCGCGCATTCTGTCGTTCGCCGTGTCGGGCTGCGCGCCCGAGATCATGGGCATCGGCCCCGTGCTCTCCTCGCAAAAGGCCCTGAAGCGCGCCGGACTGAAGCTCGACCAGATCGACATCATCGAGCTGAACGAAGCCTTCTCGGCCCAAAGCTTGGCCGTGGTCAAGGAGCTGGAAGTGGACCTGAAAAAAACCAACATCGACGGCGGCGCGATTGCGCTGGGCCATCCGCTGGGCGCCACGGGTGCGCGCATCACCGGCAAGGCGGCAGCGTTGTTGAAGCGCGAGAAGAAGAAATACGCGCTGGCCACCCAGTGCATCGGCGGCGGCCAAGGCATCGCCACCGTGCTTGAGGCCATGTAAGGAGCGCCCAAAAATGGCCGAGATCAAAAAAGCCGCCGTCATCGGCGCGGGCGTGATGGGTGCGGGCATCGCAGCCCACCTGACCAACGCCGGCGTGCAGGTGATCTTGTTCGACATCGTGCCGAAGGACGCCAAGAACAGAAATGCCATCGCCGAAGGCGCGATTGCAAAACTGCTGAAGACCGAACCGGCAGCGTTCATGAGCAAGCGCAACGCCAAGCTGATGACGGCTGCCAATACGGAAGATCACCTTAATCTGCTGGGCGAGTGCGACTGGATCGTCGAAGCCGTCATCGAGCGCATCGACATCAAGCAGGATTTGTACCGAAAGATCGACGCGCACCGCAAAAAGGGCTCCATCGTCTCGTCCAACACCTCGACGATTCCGCTGAAAGATCTGACGGCGGGCATGGCCGCCTCGCTGGTGCCCGACTTCATGATCACGCACTTCTTCAACCCGCCGCGCTACATGCGGCTTCTGGAAGTCGTGGCGTCGGACAAGACCAGCACGGCCCAGGTCGAGACCATCAAGGCCTTCGGCGACATCCGGCTGGGCAAGGGCGTGATCGTTTGCAAGGACACGCCGGGATTCATCGCCAACCGCATCGGTACCTACTGGATGCAGGCGGGCGTGGTCGACGCCATCGCGCTGGGCCTGACGGTAGAGGAAGCCGACGCGATCGGATCGCGCCCCTTCGGGATTCCCAAAACCGGCTTCTTCGGGCTGATCGACCTGGTGGGCCTGGACCTGATGCCGCACGTGGCCAACTCAATGCAGTCGCGCCTGGCCAAGACCGACGACTATCAGCGCATTCACGGCCAGCCGGACGTGATTACGCAGATGCTCAAGAACGGCTGGATCGGCCGCAAGGGCCCCAGCGGCTTTTATAAGGTGACGAAATCGCACGACGGCAAACGCAGCAAGGAGAGCCTCAACCTCAAGACCGCCGCCTACGGCCCGTCGGTGAAGGCAAGCCTGGAAAGCCTGGACGCCTCGAAGAAGGGCGGGCTGAAGGCGCTGGTGGAGCACCCCGACAAAGGCGGCCAGTACGCTTGGAAGCTGGCGAGCCAAGGCCTGGCCTACACCGCGTCATTGGTGCCCGAGATTGCCGACACCATCGTCGATGTCGATGAGGCGATGAAGGACGGCTACGGCTGGGACGTGGGCCCCTTCGAGACCATCGACAAGATGGGCGCGGCTTGGTTCGCCGACAAGCTGGCCAAGGACAAGAAGGCCGTGCCGCCGCTGCTGAAACTGGCAGCGGAAAAAGGCGGCTTCTACCGCGTCGAGGGCGGCAAGCTGCAATTCCTGACCACGTCGGGAACTTATGCCGACGTGCCGCGCGCGCCGGGCGTGCTCAAGCTGGCCGACATCAAGCGCGCCGGAAAGCCCGTCGTGAAAAACCCCTCGGCCAAGGTGTGGGACATCGGCGACGGCGTGTTGTGCTTCGAGTTCACGTCCAAAATGAATGCGCTCGATCCGCTGACCTTCGCCGCCTACAAAGATACGCTCAAGCTTTTCAAGGCCAACGCGGCGCAATACAAGGCGCTCGTCATCCACAACGAAGGCCCCAACTTCTGCGTGGGCGCCAACATTGGTTTGGCTTTGTTCGCCGCCAACATCGCGGTGTGGGGCGAGATTGAGAGCATGATCGAGGACGGGCAGAAGACCTACCTCGCCCTCAAGCAAGCCCCCTTCCCCGTGGTCTCGGCCCCCTTGGGCATGGCGCTGGGGGGAGGCTGCGAAATCCTGCTGCATTCCGATGCCATCGTGGCGCACGCCGAGACCTACACCGGCCTGGTGGAAGTGGGCGTCGGCGTGATCCCGGGCTGGGGCGGCTGCAAGGAGATGCTGCTGCGTATGAAAGCCGACAAGAAGCTGCCTGGCGGCCCCATGCCCGCCGTGGCAAAGGCCTTCGAGATGATCGGCACGGCGCAGGTGTCGAAGTCCGCGTTCGAGGCCAAGGAGATGGGTTTCCTGCGCGCCAAGGACGCCATCACCATGAACCGCGACCGAGTGCTGGCCGACGCCAAAGCCAAAGCGCTGGACATGGTGAATGGCTACCAGCCGCCCAAGGACGCGGTGATCTCGCTGCCCGGAGCGACGGGCGTCGCGGCGCTGAAACTGGCGCTGTCGGGGTTCGTCGCCACCGGCAAGGCCACGCCGCACGATGTGACGGTGTCCCTGGCGTTGGCGAAAGTGCTGACGGGCGGCAAGACCGACCACACCGAGACCGTCGGCGAGAAAGACCTGCTGAAACTTGAACGCGCGGCGTTCATGGAACTGATGCACACCGGCGCGACCTTGGCCCGCATCGAGCACATGCTTGATACGGGAAAACCGTTGAGAAACTAGGAAACGAAAACAACCCCTCACCGCCTCGCTTCACTCGGCACCCTCTCCCCTCATCAGGGGAGAGGGTTGGGGTGAGGGGTCGGCGATAGAACGATAGGCAAGGAGAACCACCATGGCCGTTTATGCTCCGCCCCTGCGCGACATGAAGTTCGTGTTCCGTGAATTGTTCGACGGGGATTCCCTGCAAAAGCTGAAAGGCTACGGCGATTTCACCCCCGACGTGGTGGATGCCGTGCTGGAGGAAGCCGGCAAACTGGCTGCCGAAGTGCTGTTTCCGCTGAATCTGTCGGGGGACGGCGAAGGCTGCGTGCTGGAGAACGGCGTGGTGCGCACGCCCAAGGGCTTCAAGGAAGCCTATCAGCAGTTCGCCGCCGGCGGCTGGTGTGGCATCGCCGCCGACCCCGAGTTCGGCGGGCAAGGATTGCCCAAGGCCGTCAACATGCTGGTCGAGGAGATGATCTGCTCATCCAACATGGCGTTTGGCATGTATCCGGGGCTCACTCATGGTGCTTACAACGCGCTGGAGCTTTACGGCACCGACGAGCAGAAGGCCATGTACCTGCCCAAGTTCGTCGACGGCTCATGGTCGGGCACCATGTGTCTGACCGAGCCCCATTGCGGCACCGACTTAGGATTGATCCGCACCAAGGCCGACCCGCAGCCCGATGGGTCCGTCAAAGTCACCGGCACCAAGATCTTCATCTCCGCCGGGGAACATGACCTGACCCAGAACATCGTTCACCTGGTGCTGGCCAAGCTGCCCGACGCGCCGCCGGGCGTGAAGGGCATCAGCCTGTTCATCGTGCCGAAGTTCATTCCCAAGCCCGACGGCTCGGTCGGCCAGCGCAATTCGCTGGCGGTGGGTTCGCTGGAACACAAGATGGGCATCAAGGCCAATGCGACCTGCGTGATGAACTTCGACAATGCGACGGGCTGGCTGGTAGGCGAGAAGCACAAGGGCATGCGCGCCATGTTCGCCATGATGAACACCGCGCGGCTGGGTGTCGGCGTGCAGGGCCTGGGGCTGGCCGAGGTCGCCTACCAAAGCGGGTTGGCCTACGCCAAGGACCGCTTGCAGGGCCGCGCGCTGAAGGGCGCGCAACACCCTGATAAGCCCGCCGACCCGATCATCGTGCATCCCGACGTACGCAAGAACCTGCTGACGGCCAAGGCGCTGTCGGAAGGTGTGCGGGCGTTAGTCATGTGGGTGGCCCAAGCCCTTGACGTCGCGGCCAAGGCCGAAACGGCGGAAGAACGCCAGGCCGCCGACGACTTGGTGCAAATCCTCACCCCGATCGTGAAGTCCTTCGGCACCGATACGGGCTTCGACGTCGCCAACATCGGCGTGCAGATCTACGGCGGCCACGGCTTCATCCGCGAGCACGGCATGGAACAGTTCGTGCGCGACGCGCGCATCACCCAGCTTTACGAGGGAACCAACGGCATCCAGGCGCTCGACCTCGTCGGGCGCAAGATGGGCGCGCATTACGGCCGCTATCTGCGCGCGTTCTTCCATCCGGTGCAGGCGTTCATCGAGGCGAACGCGTCAGATCCGGCCATGGAGGAGCACGTCATGGCGTTGGCCAAATCCGTCGGCCGCCTGCAGCAGGCCGTGGGCGCGGTGGCGCAGAAGGGCATGAGCAACCCCAACGAGGCGGGCGCAGCCGCCATGGACCTGCTCAATCTGTTTGCCTACGTCGCGCTTGGTTATTTGTGGGCGCGCATGGCCAAGCTGGCCATGAGCAAACAGAACGACGACCCGACCGGCTTCTACAAAAGCAAGATCAAGACCGCCAATTTCTACATGGCCAAGATTTTGCCGCGCACAGGAACGCTGCTGTCGACCATCCTCGCGGGCGGCAACACCCTGATGGACATGGAGGAAGAGTTGTTCGGTACGGCGGTCGCGGCGTAACACATTGCCTAGCCCGAACCTCGTCATCGCCCGACTTGATCGGGCGATCCATCGCGCCACCCACTTGATGTCGCGTTGTTGCACGATGGACTCCCCGAACACGTCGGGGAGTGACAGCGAGGATTAAAATGAACCTGATCTTCCGCCTCACCTGGACTCTGTTCATCGCCTGGCTGGGACTGCGCTTCGGAAAACCGGTCGGTTTTTTCGAGGAAGCTCGCTACCGCTTCCGCTGCCTGCCGCTGGACCTCGACTTCAACCTGCACCTGACCAACAGCCGCTACGCCAGCTTCATGGACATCGCGCGTGTGGCCATGATGGTACGCAACGGCGCGTGGGGGCGCTTCCGCGCCGCCGGTCTGCTGCCTGTGTTGGGCTCAGCGGCGGTAAAGTACCGGCGCGGCATCAAGCCATTTGAATCTTTTGATGTCACCTGCCGCACTATCGGCTGGGACGAGAAGTGGATCTATCTGGAGCACAAACTGCTGGTGGGCGAGCACGTCGCCGCCGTGGCGATCATGAAGGCGGCGTTCCTCGGCCCACACGGCCGCGTGACGACGCAAGACCTGATCAGGATCGTGGGCTACGACGGCCCGGCGCCTGAACCGCTGGCCGTGATCGAGGCCGCGCGGGCGTTGGACGAAGTTCTGAGGGCTTAACCCTACTTCGCGTTCATGAAGAAGCGCGCGAGCGCGGGCAGCAGGATGATCGCGCCCAGCATGTTGGCGACGAACATGAAGGCCAGCAGCAGCCCCATGTCGGCCTGGAACTGAAGCGCTGAGAACATCCAGGTGCCCACCCCGATGGTCAGCGTCAGGCCGGTCATCACCACGGCGTTGCCCGAGATTTGCAGCGTACGGAAAAACGCCTCGCGCAGCGGCATGCCATTGTCGAGCATGCCCTTGAGGCGGGCGAAGATGTAGATGCCGTAGTCCACGCCGATGCCCACGCCCAGCGCAGCCACGGGAAGCGTGGAGACCTTCAGGCCGATGTCGAGCGCGACCATGACCGCGTAGCACATGAACGAGACGAGGACCAACGGCAGCAGGATGCAGACGGTCGGCCGCCACGAGCGGAACAGCGCCAGGCACAGCACGCCGATGGCGGCATAGACCCACAGCAAAATCGGGAACTCGTTGGCCTTGACCACCTCGTTGGTGGCGGCCATCACCCCGACGTTGCCGGTGGCCAGTTTGAAGCGGTGCCGGTCGGAGTCGTTGGCCGCCGCGAAACCCTTCACGGCCGCGACGATTCTTTCAATCGTTTCGGCCTTGTGGTCCTCGGTGAACATGATCAGCGGCATGACGCTGCAGTCGCGGTTGAGCAGCCCTGTGGCGGTGTCGATGCCGTTGGTGGCCTGGACGAGAAGCTGCTCGTTGCGCGGCAGCACGCGCCATTTCAGATTGCCTTCGTTCCAGCCGGCGTTGGTCAGCTTGGCGGCCTGCGGCATGGAGATGGTCGACTGCACGCCGGGCACGTTGCTCATCTCCCAGGCGAACTGGTCGATCTTGGCCATGACGTCGTACTGGATGCACCCGTTCGGCACGGTTTCGACGATGACCTGAATCACGTCGGTGCCGATGGCGAAGCTTTCGGTGATAACGCGGTCGTCCTGATTATAGCGCGATTCGGGCCGCAGTTCCGGCACGCCCGACAGCACGTCGCCGATGCGGACATACTGCGACTGAAACGCGCTGTAGGCGAACAGCACCACGCCGATGCAGATCGCCACAGTGGCGTTCTTGGGTTCGGTGAAGGCGGCGAGCTTGTGCCACAGCGGTTCGCGCGCCGCCGTGGCCTTGGCGAGGCGTTCGCGGTACTTCGGGCCTAGTTCGAGGTACGAGGCCAGCAGCGGGATCAGGAACAGATTGGTCAAGATGACGCAAAACACGCCGATGGAGGCGGTAATGGCCACCTCCTGGATGATGCGGATGTCGATGAGCAGAATGGTGAGAAACCCGAACACGTCGGCCAGCGCGGCCACTGCGCCGGTCAGCACGAGTTTCTTGAACGCGGTCTTGGCGGCGTCGAAGCCGCTCATGCCCGACAGAATTCCCTCGCCGATGACGTTGATCTTCTGCACGCCGTGCGAGACACCAATCGCAAACGTCAGAAACGGCACCAGGATCGACATGGGGTCCAGTCCGAAGCCGAACACCGTGAGGAAGCCCATGTTCCACACCACGGCGACCAGCGAGCAGATCAGCGGCATCAGCATCATGCGCACGGAGTGGGTGAAGTAATACACCAGCACCGCGGAGATGAAGAAGGCGACGATGAAGAAGCCCACCACGCCCAAGGCGCCCGACGCCACGTCACCGATGACCTTGGCGAACCCGACGATGTGGATGGAGATGCCGTCCTTTTCGTACTTGGCGCGGATGTCGGCTTCCAGCAGATCGGCGACCTTGAAGTAGTCGAGTTTTTCGCCGGTCTGCGGATCGCGCTCGACCAACTGCGCCGAGACCAGCGCGGCCGAGAAGTCGTTGGCGACGAGGCGGCCAACCTGGCCCGATTTCAGGATGTTCTCGCGCACGCGGGCGAGCATTTCCGGCGTAGGCGTGAAGTCGGCCGGAATGACGTTGCCGCCCGCGAAGCCGCCCTCGACGATCTCGATGAATCTCACGTTGGGCGTGAAGATCGAGGTGACGGTGGAGCGGTCCACGCCCGGCAGGAAGAACACCGCGTCAGTGACCTGCTTCATGGTGGTGAAGAACTCGGGGCTGAAGATGTCGCCGTTCTCCGCCTTCACCGCGATCAGCAGCCGGTTCGCGCCGCCGAACTGGTCCTGGTACTTCAGGAACGTTTGAATATAGGGGTGCTTGAGCGGCAGCTGCTTCTCGAAGCCCGCGTCGATCTTGAGCAGCGAGGCCTGCCAGCCCAGGAACACAGTCACCAGGGCGAACAGCGCCATCGTGACGGCGCGGTTGCCGAAGATCAGATCGGCCAGGCGTTCGACATGCTTGTTCATTTGAGCGCGCTCAAGTCCAGGGGGCGTAGGCCCTTTTCGCCGAAGGCGATGATCTTGGCTGCGGCGGTTTCATAGACGCCCGACAGCGCCTCGCGGTCTTTCAATGATTCCAGCTGGAAGCTCACCCCGTCGATGCTGGTCAGCACCGCGCCCGCAAGACCCACGATGTAGATGCTGCCGTCCTTGCGTTGCACGCCGCCCATGAGGGACGCGGTGGTGCCGGTGGGGATTTCGTCCCACGTCTTGCCGAGGTCGCGCGAGCGGAACAGATTTCCCTGCAGGCCGAAGGCCAGCAGCGCGCCGTCGAGCAGCGACAGCACGCCGAAATAGGTGCCGTCGTAGGGCGAGGATTCGACCGCCGTCCACGTCGCGCCCATGTCCATCGATCGAAACATCGCGCCCGCCTCGCCCACGGCGAACAGCGAACCGTCGGCCGCGCGGGCCAGCGCGTACATGTGCGGCTCGTCCTCGGTGACGCGCCGCTCCTCCCAGGTTTCGCCGCCGTCATGGGTTTCCATCAAAAGACCGTAAGCGCCGATGGCCATGCCGTGCTCGGGTGTCTCAAACCACACATCCAGCAGCGGCGCTTCCAGTTCAGGGTCTTGGCTCTTCACCGCCCAGGTCAGCCCGCCATCGGTGGTGCGTATAATCGTGGCGTCGTGGCCCACGGCAATTCCATGCGTGGCCGAGGTCATGGCGAGCGCGGTCAGCATCACGCCCGTGGGCGAGGCGGTTTGCGCCCATGTGGCCCCGCCGTCGCCGGAGCGCAGGATGAAGCCCCGGTCGCCCACGGCCACCAGCGCATCGCCCGCCGCGGCCACGTCGAGAATCAGCGAGGAGGCCGCCAGCGGGTAGATCTTGGGTTCAGATGTCTGGGCGCGCGCGGAAAAAACATACGAGGCTCCGGCCAACGCCGAAGCCCCGCATGCCAATATCATCCGTCGCGGTAGTTGTTTTTCTTGCGTCACCGACCCCCTCCCCGAGGTCTGAGTCGCTTTAGCGCACGCCCTCGCGGCGCAGGGCCTCGGGCGAATAATCGCCCTCGGTCATCTTGGCGTCGAAGCGCACGTAGTCGTCCTTATCCTTCACGCCGAAGGCCAGATAGCGGCCGTTTTGCAGGTCGTAATGGGCGTGGATGGTGTCCCACAGCAGCGGCATTTCGTAGTACTGGATCGGATAGGACTCCGACACGCGCCAAATCTGGCCGCGGCCGTCGTAGCTGTCGGTCACCAGGATCTGCCAGCTGTCCTCGTCGAAGTAGAACACGCGCTTGGCGTAAACGTGGCTGGTGCCCTGTTTCAGCGTGGCCTCGGCGACCCATACGCGGTGCTTTTCATAACGCAAGGCATTTGGGTTCAAGTGACCGGCCATGACCACGTCGCCCACCGGCAGCGCGCCGTCGAGCTTGTAGGTGTTGTAAGGCACGATCATCTCCACACGGCCCTTCAGCGCCCAGTCGTAGCGGTCCGGCGCGCCGTTGAACATATCCAGCTGGTCATTGGTGCGCTGACCGTCCGACGCGGTGCCCGGGTTGTCGTAGGCGACGTTGGGGGCGCGGCGCACGCGGCGCTGGCCGGGGTTGTAGGTCCAGGCGTTGCGCGGCTCGGCCAGCTGGTCGAGCGTTTCGTGAACCAGCAGAATGGTGCCCGCCAGACGCGCCGGGGCGGTGACTTCCTGCAGGAAGTAGGCTAGGCGGTTGTTGATGCTGGCGATGGTCGCGCCTTCGCGATTGTAGGCCCACAACACGCGCTCGGAGAACTGTACGGGCGTGAATGCACCGTCGGCCGTCGGCACCACCTGCTTGACGAGGCGCTCGGTCGTCTCGCCGCGGTAGCGCGTCAGGTGGTTCCAGATGGTCTCCACGCCCGCCTTGGGGATCGGGAACGGCACGGAGCGCGTGGCGTTCTTGATGCCATTGCCGCCCTCGGTGAGTTCGGCGTTGGAGGCGTTCTGGATGACGGCGTCATAGACCGCCTTGGAGTAGCCGGCAGAACGACGCGTCGGATACACCTTCATTTTCGCGGTGGTCGGATAACGCTTCAGCAGCGCCATCTGCCCGGGCGAAAGCAGGTCTTTGTACTTGTCGGCGTTGGCCGCGGTGATCTCGTACAGCGGTTGATCAGCGGCGAACGGGTCGGGATGGGGGCCGCCCTTTTGATAACCCGCCGGAGCCTTCGTGACACCACCGTCCCAGGCTGGGATGCTGCCGTCCTGGTTGGCGGCCTTCACCGCGCCGAGCGGCGTCAGCGTCGAGGCCAACTGCGCGGCCTCTTGCACGCTCACTTTGGCTAAAGCCGGCGTCGCCGCAAGGGCGAGCAAGGCCGCCACCGCGGTGCTCCAGGTCAGTTTCGCACGAACGTTCATTTGATCCTCCCCAGAATCACACGCGTTAGAACGAGTAGCTGAGCGTGAACGAGACGAAGTCGCGGTCGCGCAACAGGTTGAAGTTTCCGCCGCCCCAATTGAGGGTGTAGGCGAGGTTGGCCTGCCAGTCGTTGAGGTAGTTCGCACCCAGGCTGACGGTCATGGACTTGCGGCCCTCGACGAAGTTGCCCACAGGCGACGGCGAGGTGCCGTTGACGTCCTGGTTGTAGGCGATCTGCGGCTGCAGCGAGATCGCGCCGATGGCGTTGTTGATGTCGCCGCGCGCCACGAGGCGGTAGCCCCATGAGAACGCGTCGGCGAAGCCCGCGATGGACGCGGTGGCCGGTTGAAGCGTGAGTTGCGTGAAGAACGGATTGGCGCTGGTGAAGGTGCCCGGGCCCTCGTAGCGCAGCACCGACTTGCCTTCCATGTTGTGGATCCACATGCCGCCGACTTCGGCGACGAGCGCGATCTGATCGAACGGCCCGACGTTGGCAACCAGTTCGGTCAACGTGGTTTGCGCCTGGCTGTAGTCCTTGCGCCGCCAGCCGCGGATTTCCTGGTTGAAGCCGAAGCGGCCCAACTGGCTGCGGCCGAATACCGGCGTGCCCGGCGGAAACGGCAGGCCCAGGAACGGATCGAGCGGCGAGAGCGCCGAGAACAACAGTTCCACGTCATCGACCTGCAACGGCTGATCCCAGTGATAGGAGTATTCCGCTTGGATCGCGGTTTCACCGATGGTGGAGTTGAAGCTGAAGCCGGCCAGCTTCAAATCCTCGGGGAACTCGCGGAAGTAGGCCGCCGTGCGCGCGTAGTCGCCCAAGGCCAAGCCGCCGAAGTTGCCCGTGCGGCCGCTCAAGACCGGCAGGCGGCTGTGGTACTTGATGAAGTATGCGCCGAACTCGGTGTCGTTGAGTTCCGTGGCCAGGTAGCGCAGCGCCACGCCGAACTGCCCGCCGTCGGAGGCGTCGCGGTCGGCCAGACGACCGACGATGGAACCCACCGGTCCCTGGCTGAGGGACACCGGATTGTCGCGCGGGCCAGGCGGCAGGGCAAAACGCAGGAACACGTTCTGACCGCCGGGACTGGCGAAATCGTTGGTGGCGAAGAAGGTGCCTTCGGCCTCGATCTCAGTATGGTCCCAGCCGACCTGGTAGAACGCCTCGATCGACAGGTCGCCGAAGCCCAGAGAGCCCTGCACCATCGGCACGGGCACAACGCCTTCGCGCAGTTCGGTGCCTGCCCCGCGCAGCTTGGTGACGTCGAACGGGTTGATGATGTTGATGCCGTTCTGGATGAAGGTGCTCTCACCCCAGCTCAGCACTTGATTGCCGACGCGCACGCTCAAGGGGCTGTCGCCCAGCTCGAAATTGCCGGCCACATAAAGGTCGAGCAGATCGAAGTCGAGGCCAGCCAGATGCTTGGCGCGGTCACTCAGCGGCGTGCGGTCGAGCGTGGTGGAACGGTTGATGTGGTCGTAGAAATAATTGACGCGGGCGAAAAGTTGCAAGGTGTCGCCTTTGATCGACAACTCGTTGGTGCCGCGTGCGACCAGCGAGACGAAATCGCCCTTGGAGAAGTTCAGGTTGCCGTTGTCACCGTTGATGGAAAACGCGCGCCCGCCGTTGATTAATCCGATCAGGTCGGGGTCGCGGCTTTTGGTGCGCATCGCGCCGCCGACGGTGTAGGTGCTGTCGAAGGAGGCGTTCAGGTCGGTGCCCAGCGAGAAGTCCACGGCCTGCGCGGCGGGCGCGAAGGCCAGCAAGGCCGCCACGCTGCACCCGGCCAAAGCCGCACGGCTGCGTTTCGTCGTCGCGCGATGAACGGAATAAAATGACATGTGAGAAAACCCTCCGCGGTTATTTGCGCGGGCAAGGTCAGAAAAGCGCCCTACCCGGCCCCTCAGTTCGTTGATTTGTTCGATATTATGGGGACTTAACGCACGGCGGCAAGGGCGAGTGCATTGCCGCGCACCTCTGTGTGCAGCGCAGCATTTCGGACGAAATCGGAGGGTTTGACCGCGAGGGATGGTGCCGCAGCGTTATCCACAGTCTATGCGGCGAGATTCTCGTTCTTGATGGCCCGTTCCAGCAGCGCCAGGAATTCCGCCAGGCCATAAAGCGCGATGAACGAGCCCATGCGCGGGCCCTGCTCCTGACCCAGCAAAATTTGATAGAGCGCCTTGAACCAATCGCGCAACGACGGGAACGTCGCGGCGTGGCGCTTACCCACTTCAAACACGAGATTTTGCAAGGTTTCGGCCGTGGCTTCGCCGGAAAAAGACTTCAAGCTGTCAAGCAAGTCACTCAGCGCCTTCAACTCGTCGGGCGAGGCAGTCTTATAGACCTTCGCAGGCTTCACGAAGTCGCGGTAGTAGGCGACCGCGTACTTCACGAGCTTATCGAGCAGCGGCGCGGTGGCCGGTGAACGCCCCGAGGCATAGCGAGAGACAAACGCCCACATCACTTCGGGCTCTTCGGCGTGGCACACGGCGGCGAGGTTGAGCAGCAGCCCGAAGGTCAGCGGCACGTCTTCCCGTGGCGGTTTGCCGCCATGGATATGCCAGGCGGGATTGTCGAGCTTGGCGGCATCCGTCTCGCCGGGGAATTTCGCCAGGAAGTCGAGATATTCGTCCACCGCCTTGGGAATCACGTCGAAGTGCAGGCGTTTGGCGGCCTTGGGCTTCTGATACATGTACAGCGACAGACTTTCCGGCGGCGCATACTTAAGCCAGTCATCCACCGACAAGCCGTTGCCTTTGGACTTGGAAATCTTTTGACCCTGCTCGTCGAGAAACAGCTCGTACGTCAGGTTAGCGGGCGGCGCGGCGCCAAGGATCTGGCAGAAGCGGCTGGACAGTTTGACGGATTCGATGAGGTCCTTGCCCGACATTTCATAGTCGACGCCCAGCGCATACCAGCGCATGGCCCAGTCGCACTTCCATTGAAGCTTGCAGTGGCCGCCGGTGACGGGTGTTTCGATCTTCTGGCCCGCGTCATCCACATACACAACCGTACCCGCCGTCACGTCGCGGTGAATGATCGGCACCTGCAGCACCACGCCGGTTTTCTTGCACAACGGCAAGAACGGCGAGTAGGTCGCGCGGCGTTCAGGCCCCAACGTGGGCAGGATGACGTTGATGACATCGTCGTAGCGCTCGAGCACGCGCAGCAACGCGGCGTCGAACTCACCGGCCTGATAGCAAACAGTCGAACTCTTGAATTCATACTCGAAGCCGAAGCTGTCTAAAAAAGCTTTGAGCCGGGCGTTGTTGTGCGCGCCGAAACTGTCGTGCGTGCCGAACGGATCGGGAATGGCGGTCAGCGGCTTGCCCAAATGCTGCGCCACCATCTCCTTGTTCGGCACGTTGTCGGGCACCTTGCGCAAGCCGTCCATGTCGTCGGAGAACGTGAACAGCCGCGTCTTGACGTTTGGAACGAGCGCTTCAAACGCGCGGCGGACCATGGTGGTGCGCACCACCTCGCCGAAAGTGCCGATGTGCGGCAGGCCCGACGGCCCGTAGCCGGTCTCGAACAGCACATAGCCCTTGGCCGGGATCTGGGCTTTCAGCCGCTCGTCCCACAGGGCTTTGGCCTCCTGAAACGGCCAAGCGTTGGAACTGCGGGCCCCGGGGAAATTAGATTCGGCGGTGGACATGAGTTTATGGGAAAGGGTTTGAAAGAGGGCGCGGGATAGCGATTTTCCGCAGGCTTTACAAGCACTCTAGAGGAAACGGTGCTTTATATATAAGTGTTCTCGCCCCATGAGCCTGTCCCCCGCCCGTTCCGTGAGTTTACCGCCCGCCTTCCTGGTCGTAGCGGAGTGGTCCGACGCCGCGGTGTTGGACCCCGACGGCGAGGTCAAGGTGCTGCCCGCAGCCCTGGCCGCACGTACCGTCGCCAAACAGCGCGTCATTTTGTGCCATGGGCGCGCAACCGCCGCACGCCTGGGTGTGGAGCGTTTCGTCGCCGCCGATGCGCTGGAGTTGTTCGCCTTCGTACGCCCCGCTGCGTTCGCCGTGCCCACGGTGGATGGCTTGGCGCAGGCGCTGAACCTAGCGCGCGCCAAAAGCCTGGAAGACAAGCCGGCGTTGCTGGCCGACATCTGCCTGGCATTGCTGAAGGAATTGGTGGATCTGCCCGACTTGGACGCCAAGGCCCTGCGCCCCATCGCCGCGGCCATGCAGCGCGCGCGCTGGCCGTGGGGCCTTAGTGTGTTGGCCGCCTTGGGCGCGGATGAGGCCGACACCGGCGGCTACGGCGCAGGTTCGGGCTTGCGCGTCTGGGTTCGCCTGCCCGAGTGGCAAGAGCGCGCGCCACCTGCTCCGCCAGGCAATCTCTCGGTCCAGGCCGATGAAGCCGCCGCACGGCTCGATGAATTGCTGGGGACAAACGCCGAGCGTCGCCCGCAGCAGGAAAGCTTTACCCGCGCCGTCACGGCGGCGTTTCAACCGCGCGCGGAAATCGACGCGCCGCACGTGGTACTGGCCGAGGCGGGCACGGGCGTCGGCAAAACCCTGGGCTACATCGCACCCGCCAGCGTATGGGCGGAGCGCAACGACGGCGCGGTGTGGATTTCCACCTTCACCCGCAACCTGCAACGCCAGCTCAATGACGAGCTGGACCGCCTCTGCCCCGACCCCGACGACAAAAAACGCCGCGTGGTGATCCGCAAGGGCCGTGAAAACTACTTTTGTCTGCTGAACTACGAGGAAGCCGTCAACCGCCTCGCCACCCAACCCGCCGACGGCGTGGTGTTGGGGCTGATGGCACGTTGGGCCCTGCACACCAACAACGGCGACATGATCGGCGGCGACCTGCCCGGGTGGCTGGTAGAGTTGTTCGGCCGCGAGAAGACCCTCTCGCTGGCCGACCGGCGCGGCGAGTGCATCTACGCGGCATGTTCGCATTTTCAAAAATGTTTCGTGGAACGCACCGTGCGCCGCGCGCGCTACGCCGACATCGTGGTGGCCAACCACGCCCTCGTCATGGTGCAAGCGGCCATGGGCGGGCTCGACGACGGCACACGACCGACCCGCTACATCTTCGACGAAGGACATCACATTTTTGAATCAGCGGACTCCGCCTTCTCGGCGCATCTGTCGGGCCTGGAGGGCGCAGAGTTGCGCCGCTGGCTGTTGGGCGCGGAAGATCGCGGATCTGGCCGCGCGCGCGGCTTGAAGAAACGCGCCGAAGACCTGATCGCGGAAGGCACTTCGGCCCCCGACGAACTGCTGAAGGCGCTGGAAGAAACTCTGGCGGCCGCGCGCGTGCTGCCGGGCCCGGGTTGGCGCAACCGCGTCAAGGACGAGCAGCCCCATGGTGCTGCGGAGGAATTCCTGGCGCTTGTCCGCGGCCAGGTTTACGCGCGCGCCGACGCCAAGTCGCCCTACTCGCTGGAAACCGAAACCGCTGAACCGGTCGCGGGCCTGTTGGCCGCCGCCGCGGCTCTGGACGAGAAACTCAGCCGCCTGGAAAAACCCCTGCGCCGCCTGATCGCGGGCTTTAAGGCTAAACTAGATGCCGACGCCCAAACGCTGGAAACGGCGGCGCGCAACCGCATCGAGGCGCTCATCCGCACGCTGGAACGGCGCGGGCTGATGGAGGTAGTGGCCTGGCGCGACATGCTCAAGGCGCTGGGCGGCCAGACGCCGCCGGAGTTCATCGACTGGCTGAGCATCGACCGCGCGGACGGGCACGACATCGACGTCGGGCTGCACCGCCATTGGCTCGACCCCACCCTGCCCTTCGCGCGCTCCATCGCCGACCAGGCCCACGGCATCGCCGTCACGTCCGCGACGCTTTTGGACGGCAGCGGCGATGAGGCCGAAGACTGGGCGGCGGCGGAACGGCGCATCGGCGCGCCGCACCTGGGCGCACAGCTTTCCAAAAGCACGCAAGCCTCTCCCTTCGACTACGCGGCGAGTACGCTGGTGCTGGTCGTCACGGACGTGCGCAAGGACGACATGGCGCAGGTCGGCGCGGCGTTCCGCGAATTGTTCCAGGCCGCGGACGGCGGGGCGCTGGGACTGTTCACCTCCATCGCGCGCCTGCGCGACGTCCATGGCCGCATCGCTGAACCGCTGGAGCACGCAGGACTGCCGTTGTATGCGCAGCATGTCGACGAAATGGATACGGGCACGCTGGTCGATATCTTCCGCGCCGAGGAAAACGCCTGCCTGCTGGGCACCGATGCCTTGCGCGAAGGGGTCGACGTGCCGGGGCGTTCGCTGCGCATGGTGGTGTGTGATCGCGTGCCCTGGCCGCGCCCGGATATTCTGCACAAGGCGCGCCGCGCCTTCTTCGGCAAGCGTACCTATGATGACACGGTGACGCGGCTGCGGCTGAAACAAGCTTTTGGCCGGCTGATCCGCCGCGCGACCGATCGCGGCGTCTTCGTCCTGCTGGACCCCATGATGCCGTCACGTCTGCGCGGCGCGTTTCCCGTCGATGCGCGTTATGAACGGCTGGGATTGGCGGAGGCGATTACGGAAATAAGATCATTCTTGCGCTGAAAAGGGGAAATTAGTTCTCGGCGCGCAAAACAAGCAGCGCGTCATCAGCAGAAGCAGAGAATTGTTCGAGATCAATCCGGCGTTTCTTGAGTAAGTCTGCAATTTGGGCCGTCGAAGCGTTGCCAAGATTGAGCCAGACAACTTTCGGCGGCGCGCCGTAAACCAAGCACAGATTACGAAAATCGTCGTCTTTCGAAGTCACTATGAAATGATTGTCGCGGGCATAACGCCATATGGCTTGATCAGACTCACCGCGCAGACCGACCAGTTCCACATGCGAGCTGCCGGGATATTCAGCGGCAAGCCGATCAATCAGCCGAAAACTCAAATTTTCGTCGAAGAGCAGTTTCACGCAGCGAAGGGGCCGGAGAGACGCCGTTCACGCTCAGCTGCGAAGGCAAGCACGGCGCGAATATGTTCCGCCTTCAAATCGGGAAAATCAGAGAGAATTTCAGCCTCGCTCATTCCCCCCGCTAGATAGTCAAGGACGTCTGAAACGGTAATACGAGTTCCTACGATGTGGGGCTTGCCACTTCGGATTGTCGGATCGAGTACAATGAAATCTTCCCAGGACATGGCGAAAGAATAGTCCTCGTCAGTGTTTCAGGCAAGATCGCCAACCCGGGCTCTATGGCGAGGCCGCCATAGATTTCAGCTCCGCACTGATCGGCGAGGCACCCACCGGTGCCGTGCCGCGGGTGAACGCCAAACGCGCGGTGGCGCGCGGCGCGCACACGCCCTTCTGACCTTCGGGAAATGCGGCATCGGCCAGTTCGGCGCGCGGGATGCGCACCGGCGTGACGGGCCGCGCCAGGCCCCAACTCGCCTCGCGTTCGTAGTCGATAAATAAAAGGGTCCAATGATCCCTCAGGGGCAACCAGTGGAGCTGGTCGTAGTCCTTGTAGTCAAAGCCCAGGACAGTTTTGAGATCTTCACGCGACAGACCCGCATCCACCGCGCACACCCTCACCCAAGGCCATTCGGTCAGCGGCGCCAAATCGACCTGCGTGCTCTCGGCCATGAAGGCGTAGCGCAGGTTCTTCTGAAAGGTCATCTCCTTCTTGGACTCCGGCCCACCCGTACGATTGTACATGATGTAGATCGACAGCGGCGTCAGCGACAGGAACGCCAGCAGCCCGGCAGCTTTAAGGAACGTGGGAGAGGGTTTGAGGGACATCGGGGCGGATTCCGGTTCTGGTCTGTGCGATAATAGTCCGGTTAGGTCCGCACCATACCGGCAACATCGGCCATGACAACCCCTTCCTCGCCCCAAAAGATCCCCGTTACCGCATCGGCGCGCGCGCTTGGTGAGGGCAGCGGCTCGGTGCATCACTACCGCCAGGAAGGGGGTTTCCACGTCATCGACATCAGCGCGGGATCCGTCGCGCAGTTGTTCAGCAACCTCGACCCCGCGCCCTTCCGCCACAAAGACCTCGATCCGGAAGTCGACGGCTACATTCTCAGCGCCGTGCGCGAGATCGGCGCGGCGCGGATGGCCAAGCTTGTGTTCCACCTGCCGGCGTCGGAAGCCGAGAGCCCCGCCGGGCAGTCGCTCGCGGACTCGGTGCACAATTATTTCGCCTACCGGGAGTGGGTCGCGACGGAGGACTTGCGCCGACTTTTGCGCACCGGCGGACTGTCGCTCCTGATCGGGCTGGGCTTCCTTTTTCTGTGTTTGGGCGTGCGCGAATTCCTCGTCACCGGCGACGACGCATTGCCTCAGATGTTCGACGAGGGCCTGCTGATCGTCGGCTGGGTTGCGCTGTGGCGGCCGCTGGAGATCGCGCTGTACGACTGGTGGCCGTTGTGGCGTCTGGCGCGCCGGAACCGGACGCTGAAAAACATGGCCGTGGAGATCCGACCCTTGGAGCCCGCGCCATAAAAAAAGAGCCGGGGTTGCCCCCGGCTCTTTTCATCATTCGGTTCGGATAGACCGATCTTAGAAGTCCATTCCGCCGCCGGGCATGCCGCCACCGCCGCCGCCCATCGGGGGCGCGTCGGACTTCGGCAGTTCGCCGATCATGGCTTCGGTGGTGATCAAGAGGCCCGCCACCGAAGCGGCGTCCTGCAGGGCGACGCGCACGACCTTGGTCGGATCGACGATGCCGGCCTTGATCATATCGACGTACTTGTGCGTCTGGGCGTCGAAGCCGGTGTTGGTTTCCTTCGCTTCGGAGACCTTGCCGGCCACCACCGCGCCGTCTTCGCCGGCATTCTCGGCGATCTGACGCAGCGGCTGAGACAGCGAGCGGCGCACGATGTCCACGCCGACGCGCTGATCGTCGTTGTCGGTGTCGATCTTGCCCAACCGCGTCGCGGCGCGCACCAGGGCGACGCCGCCGCCCGGCACGATGCCTTCTTCGACGGCCGCGCGGGTGGCGTGCAGCGCGTCGTCAACGCGGTCCTTCTTTTCCTTGACGGCCACTTCGGTCGCACCGCCGACGCGGATCACGGCCACGCCGCCGGCCAGCTTGGCCAGACGTTCCTGCAGCTTCTCGCGGTCGTAGTCGGACGTCGTGTCCTCGATCTGACGGCGGATCTGCTCGCAGCGCGCGTTGATGTCGGCCTTCTTGCCGGCACCGTCGACGATGGTGGTGTTGTCCTTGTCGATGGAGACCTGCTTGGCCGTGCCCAACATGGCGATGGAGACGTCCTCGAGCTTGATGCCCAGTTCGTCGCTGATCAGCTGACCGTTGGTCAGCGTGGCGATGTCTTCCAGCATGGCCTTGCGGCGGTCGCCGAAGCCCGGCGCCTTGACGGCGGCGACCTTCAGGCCGCCGCGCAGCTTATTGACGACCAGCGTGGCCAAGGCCTCGCCTTCGATGTCCTCGGCGATGATCAGCAGCGGCTTGGTGGTCTGCACGACGGCTTCGAGCACCGGCAGCAGCGGCTGCAAGCTCGAGAGCTTCTTTTCGTGGATCAGGATGTAGGCATTCTGCAGGTCCACGGTCATCTTGTCGGCGTTGGTGATGAAGTACGGCGACAGGTAGCCGCGGTCGAACTGCATGCCCTCGACGATGTCGAGTTCGGTCTCCAGGCCCTTGGCCTCCTCGACCGTGATCACGCCTTCCTTGCCGACCTTATCCATGGCCTTGGCGATGATCTCGCCGATTTCCTTCTCGCCGTTGGCCGAGACGGTGCCGACCTGGGAGATTTCGCCCGAGGTCTTGATGGGCTTGGACATCTTCTGAAGTTCGGCGACGACGGATTCAACCGCCTTGTCGATGCCGCGCTTGAGGTCCATCGGGTTCATGCCCGCCGCGACGGCCTTGCAGCCTTCGCGCACGATGCATTGCGCCAGAACGGTGGCCGTCGTGGTGCCGTCGCCGGCTTCATCGGCGGTCTTGGAGGCGACTTCCTTCACCATCTGCGCGCCCATGTTCTCGAACTTGTCCTTCAGTTCGATTTCCTTGGCGACGGTCACACCGTCCTTGGTGATGCGCGGAGCGCCGAAAGCCTTCTCGATCACGACGTTGCGGCCCTTGGGGCCGAGCGTGACACGGACGGCGTTGGCGAGAATGTCGACGCCGCGGAGCATCTTGTCGCGGGCGTCAGACGAAAAGCGGACGTCTTTGGCTGCCATGTGCGTAATTCCTTGCGTATGAGTTTTTTGCGGGAGATTCGGATCGAGTGATTACTCGATGATTCCCATGATGTCGGATTCCTTCATGATCAGGAGATCCTTGCCGTCGATCTTCACTTCGGTGCCCGACCACTTGCCGAAGAGGATGCGGTCGCCCTTCTTCACGTCGAGCGGCTGAAGCTTGCCGTTTTCGTCCCGCGCGCCGGGACCCACCGAGATGACTTTGCCTTCCATCGGCTTTTCCTTCGCCGTGTCAGGAATGATGATGCCGCCCTTGGTCTTGGTGTCGGCGTCAGCGCGTTCGACCACAACCCGGTCGTGCAACGGCTTGAATTTCATGTGTCGTCCTCCATTAAGATATTGAATTTACGTCCCTTTTTGGCGGAACGCTGGCGCGTGTTAGCACTCCCCCGCGCCGAGTGCTAGGCATGTAGTGGGGCCCCCATGGAGAGTCAAGAGAAGGTCTGAGATAAAGCGCCATGTTCACGCGACTGATCTTGTCTTTTTTGGCTCTGTCCTGGCTGTCGGACCCTGGTACTGCGCTCGCCCAAAGCCTGCGGGCGGAGCTATTGGCCCGGCCGGTCACGCCGGAGTTGGGCGGGGCGACGACACGGCCCGTGGCGACCAAGGAGGCCTTCACCTTCGTCGCGGGCAACGCGAGCCTGGAGCACAAGGCGGCGTTCACGCGCGGCAACGCCCTATTCACGGCCGTGTGGACGCCCGCCCCGGGGCCCGACCCGGCGCTGGACGGCTTGGGACCGATGTTCAACCGCGACAGCTGCTTCAACTGCCATTTGGATAACGGCCGGGGCGCGCCGCCCAAGAATAAGCGCGAAGATTTGGAGACGAGTTTGGTGCGCACCTCGGTGCCCGGGTTCGATCCCAACGGGGGCCCGAACCCGGCGCCGGTCTATGGCGATCAGATTCAAGACCGCGGCATCGACGGCGTGCCGCCCGAGGCCAAGCCACGCGTGCGCTGGACCGAACGCAAGGGCCGGTACGCCGACGGCACGGCGTACACGCTGCGCCGCCCGAGCATCAAACTGACCAAGCCCGCGTTCGGCGCATTTCCGAAAGAGGTCATGACGTCGCTGCGCGTTTCCAACCCCGTGATCGGCGTGGGACTGTTGGATTCGATTTCAGAAGACACATTGACGGCCTTGGCCGATGAATCCGATGCCGACGGCGATGGCATCTCGGGCAAGGTCAACCGCGTGTTCGACATGGCCGGCAACACCACGCGCGCGGGGCGCTTCGGATGGAAGGCCAACGTCGCCGGGCTGCGCCACCAAAACGCCACGGCGGCGCTCAGCGACATGGGCCTGACGACGTCCATGCTGCCCATCGACCTGTGCCGCCCGGTCCAAGCCGCGTGCACCGAGGCCGCGCGCAAAGCCAGACCCAGACAAGGCGCTGAGATCAGCCCCGCACAGTTCGAGGACCTGCTGCTGTACACCCAGCTCATCGCCGTGCCGCGCCAGCGCAACGCCGATCTGCCCGAAGTGAAGCGCGGGGAACAGGTGTTCCGCGATTTCGGTTGCGCCGACTGCCATATGCCGACGTTGATCACACGTGATGATGCGGCATTGCCGGAATTGCGCGCCCAGACCATCCACCCGTTCACGGATCTGCTGCTGCACGACATGGGCGAAGGGCTGGCCGACAACCGGCCAGATTATCTTGCGACGGGCACCGAGTGGCGCACCGCACCGTTGTGGGGCCTGGGGCTGACGGAAAAAGTGAACGGGCACTTCATGCTGCTGCACGACGGCCGCGCACGCGGAATCGCCGAGGCGATTTTGTGGCACGGCGGGGAAGCCGAACGCGCGAAGGAGAATTTCCGCACCGCTTCAAAAGCCGTGCGCGCCGATCTGCTGGCGTTTTTGGGTTCTCTCTAGCGCGGGGCCAGAATGTCATCCAATCGCGCTGGGGTCTTTTCCGCCCGCACCAGACGCGGATAGCGCAAGCCGCCGCGATAATCGAACGCGACGGTGGAGAAGCGGTCACCATTGCGGATGATGAGTTCGATGGGCTTGCCGTCCTTCGCCGCATCCTTGATCGCTTCTTTGATCCGGTCGGCGTCATAGGCCAGTCCATCCACCGCGACAACCTGCGCCCCAATAGTCAGGCCCTTCTGAAATGCCGGGCCGTCCCACTGCACGGCGGTGACGCGCCCCTCGCGGCCCAAGGTCATTCCCAGTGAATAGGTGAGATCCGTGCCACGCCGCCGCGCCTCGGAGAGTTTAAAGAACTCCGTCGGCGTGTCGGTGTAGGTGAGCGCATATCCGCCCCGGGCCACGCCATCGAGGGGTGCGGGCCCACCCACAGCGTCAAGCCGCGCGCGCAGGAACGCCGCCCAGTCGTGTCGCTGCACGGCACCCAGCGCCGCCACCACATCGTCAAAAGTATAAGTCACCGGCACAGTACTTCCGTCATTGATGCCGAAAAACGTCTTGGCGAAATCATCCAACGACTTGCGCCCGCCCGACAACTCGCGGATCAGCGTATCGGCGTCGAGCCAGATCAGCTCGCCTTCTTGATAGTAGTCCTCGCTGCGCTGCCAACTACGCCAGGGCAAGGGCCGCCGTGCCGCCGTGATGGGGTCGTTGGTGGTGTCCTGCAGCGGCTTCCAGGCCCGGCCCACGCGCACGTCGAACGTGGCCGCCGTCGCCGCGATGGAGTCCAGCGCCTGCTGTTTGGTGATCAGCCCGCTGCGCGCGGCCAGCACCACGCCCCAATATTGCGTCTGGCCCTCATAGACCCACAGTAATGAGTCGCGCATCGGCACGTTGAAGTTCGGCGTCCACAAATCCGCCGGGCGGCGGAACTTGCCGTTCCAGGAGTGCGCGTATTCGTGCGGTAGCAAATCCCTTACGTCCGCGCTCTTGTCCCACTCCACAAAGTAACCGGGAACGGTGCCGTTCTCGCTCGACTGCAGATGCTCCAGCCCGATGCCACCCATCTGGTCGGTCAGGGCCAGCAGGAAGTTGTAGCGCTCGTAATGCCGCGATCCGTAAAGCTTGAGCGCCTGCGTGACGAGCTGACGGTGCGCGGCGAGGTGCTCAGGCTTGGCGACCAGCAGGCCCGGCCGGTCGGCGACGATGTTCAGGCTGACGTTGCCGGGACCGGGCATGTTCGGCGTCAGGTCAACCTTTGCGAAATAACGCCCCGCGAACATCGGCGAGTCCACCAGAGTTTCGAGCGAGGTGGTCTTGAAGGTCGTGACCGCGCCAGCACTCGACGCGGTTTCCAGCGACGTGCCGAACTGCCAGCCCTCGGGCAGTTTCAACGTCAGATCGACCGGGATTTGGCGGGCGTAGTATCCGGCCGGATACAGCAGCATGGAGTTCCATTGTAGGTTCATCATATCCGGCGTGATGACGATGCGGCCTTGATCGGGCGCAACGGCCGAGACGAACTGAAACTCCAGATCAAGCGCACTCACGTTGGGGGGCACGTCCACGTGGAACGCGAATACATCTACCGTATCGCGCACCCAGGGAATGCGCTGACCATTGGCCTTGACCACCAGTCCCGCGAGCTTCTCGATCTGCCCGCGCGGTGCGTGATTGCCTGGCAGCCATTGGGGATAGAGCAGCGTGACGCGCCCCGGCACCGTCACCGGCACGCTCTCGCGCACGGTGATGATGCGCCGGGCGAGGTCGGTGGCGTCCACGTTGAGTTTAATCACACCCGGATAGGCCACGTCGCGCGGGGCGGGTGTCGCGGAGGGCATAGGGGCGGGCTGCGGGCCGGGACTGTCGGCGTGGGCGGTGGACACCAACAGTACACATACAAGAAGAACGCGACGGATCATCAATGGCTCCGTAAATCAGCCTGAAACGATAACGAAAAAGATGGCATGCTGATTGAAACGAGTCGATCAACATGTCGTGAGGTCGCCGCGATGAAAGCGCTGAAATTCCTTTGCTTGGCGTTGATGTTGCCGGGCTTCGCCCAAGCCGTCGACTACTCCACGAGCGCCAATCTGCCACCCGATCTGCCGTGGCGCGGCAAGAGCGAAAACCTGGCGCTGCCGCCCGATGATCTGTGGGCGACGCCGTCTGAAAAGACAAACCTCACCACCTCGCCCAGCTATGCCGAGACCGTCGCGTTCCTGGAGCGGCTGGCGGCCGCCTCGCCGCTGATCCGGTTGGAGAGCTTCGGCGTCACGCCGCAGGGCCGGGCGATGATCGTGGCAATCGTGTCCACCGACAGCGCGGCGCTGAACCCGAGCAAACCCATCGCGCTGATCCAGGCGGGCATCCACTCCGGCGAGATCGACGGCAAGGACGCAGGCCTGATGCTGCTGCGAGACATCGCCGTGAAAAACAAACGAAGCCTGATCGAGAAAGTGAACCTGCTGTTCGTGCCGGTGTTCAACATCGACGGGCATGAGCGCGGCAGCGTCTTCAACCGGCCCAACCAGCGGGGACCAAATATCCAAGGTTGGCGCGCCACGGCGCAGAACCTGAACCTCAACCGCGACTACGCCAAAGTGGATGCGCCAGAGATGCGCGCGATGATGGGCCTGTTCCGGAAGTATCGCCCCGACCTGTACATGGATCTGCACGTCACCGACGGCATGGATTATCAGTACGACATTACCTACGGCTTCCAGGGCCGTGACGGCGGCTGGGCGGCCTCGCCATCGGTCGCGGCGTGGCTTCAGCGCAGCTATCTGCCCGCCGCAGATAAAGCGCTGGCGGGCATGGGCCACACGCCCGGCCCGCTGATCTTCGAACGCGACCCGCGCGATCCCAATGCAGGGCGGCTGAACGACGGCTTCTCGCCGCGCTTCTCGCAGACCTACGGCGACATGGTGGGCATGGCGGCACTTCTGGTGGAAAATCACTCGCTGAAAAATTTCCGCCGCCGGGTATTAGGCACTTATGTGCTGCTGGAAAGCACGCTTAAAATACTCGCGCGCGATGGCGTCGCGCTGAAGGCGGCCGTCGCCACGGACAAAGCCTCGCGGGCCGCCACGCTTCCGGCCGGATGGACGCTGGGCGAAAAGCCAACGCGCGATGTGGCGTTTTTGCCCGTCGCGCATGAGAAGTTCACGTCGCCCGCCTCGGGCCAGGAGGAAATCCGTTGGCTGGGCCGCGCGTCGAAGCCCATCAGCATTCCACTGTACGAGGAAACGCCCACGATCCAACTGCGCCGACCCACGGCCTATTGGGTGCCCGCAACCAAGCCCGAGGTGATCGAACGGCTGGCGGCCCACGGCGTGATGATGGAAACATTGAACGAGGCGCGCACCGTGAACGTGGAGATGCTGCGCCTGCCCGAGGCCAAGCACGACGCCGCGCCCTTCGAGGGCCGCTTCATCGCCGCGGCGGGCAAACCAGCGGCCGAACGGCGCGAGGAATGGTTCCCGCCCGGTTCAGTGCGCGTTCCCACCGACCAGGCACTGGGCAATCTGGCGATGATGCTGCTGGAACCCGAAAGCGAGGACTCATTTTTCGCCTGGGGCTTCTTCCCCGAGATTCTGCAACGCACCGAGTATGCCGAGGGCTACGTCATGGCGCCGCTGGCCGAGCGCATGCTGGCCGAAGATGCCGCGCTGAAAGCCGAGTTCGACGCCAAGCTGGCGACCGACGCGGAGTTCACCAAGGACCCGCGTGCGCGGTTGTCGTGGTTCTACGCCCGCACACCTTATTACGACGCGCGTTACCGGCTTTATCCGGTGGGGATTGAACGGTAGAAATTTTTCAAGGGATTATCTCTTCTTCAAGAATCGACCTGCATAGTGGCGGTCGATCAACGCTATTTATCTTTGACAATTATTCTTGCCCAGTCCTCAAGTGTTGACTGACGAGGACTTAAATCGACATAATTTTCAAGAACTCTTGTTACTTCGGATTTTGGCAATGCCAGAAGGCGATCCACTAACGACGAGACCAGCTCACTGCGTTTTGTCAACTTGCTAACGTTGGCCAGATCAATAGCTTCCGCTATAGGCAATATCTGATTAATCGTTATTCGTGACCTTCTTTTTAGAAGAGCATTGGCAAATGATCCGATGTCTTTTTCTGTTTCATCATCTGAAAGCGATAGTCTCGCCACCTTAGCTTCTATACTGGTTGGCCTTGGGTATTCCTTTAGGTTTCGCTTTTTGCGAGGGCGCGTTGGTTTCGTATTAGGAAGTTTTCTTAGGGCAGTAATGATCTCTTTCAATGCGATAGGATTGCTAAGAACGGCGGAAAGCTCGTCGAAAGTTTGCGACCCATACTTTGATCGCAACTTCATAACTTCAGCGAACAATGAGGCAACAGCCCTTTCGTTCATAGTCCCGCTTTCGATGCAAAGCTATCCATGAAAGTTGCGACTTCTTGGCATGTAGTTGATCTTGAATAGGAAGTCCAGAAAATTGGCTTACCTTCTCGGGCACCCTTAGGGAACGAACGTGAATAGGGTATCTCTTCAGCAAAAACGTGCCAGTCAAAATCAGCGGCCAATTTCTTGACTTCTTTTTTGGCCACCTTCTCCTCTGGAGCGTAGTCTGAAGCACCGTTAAAGCACACCCCAATTACATCGAGCTTCTTCTTATAGAGCTTCGAAAAATCATCCATAGATTGCCTGATCAGCGGCAAGCCTATTGTTGAAAGAAATTCGGGCTTAACGGGTATCAAAATCCGATCACAAGTCAAATATGCGGCGGTGGTGAGAACGGACTCTGTTGGCGCACAATCTACAAGAATAAGATCGTAGTCGCTCTCGATGTCTGAGATAAAATTTGAAAGTAGGTGCTCTTTTTGGCTCGGATTTTTCAGTGTAGCGCTGAGTTCAAGTTGCGAAGGTATTAGATCGACTAATTGAGTATCAGAGTATCTAACCACGTGAACAATTGCATCGCCAAGGTCGCGCCCTACCGATCTAAGTCCAGGCGCGCGTGTGGCTTGCTCAAATATGTCCCAGATGGTTGGGACTTGTTTTTTCCAGATATCTTTCTGATATCTTGAAGTGCCTAGCATATATTGGCTAGCATTGAATTGCGGGTCGAGATCAATCAATAAAACTCGCTTTGCCCATTTCCTAACGGCACAAAAGTGCCATGCTATATTTACCGCAAGGGTAGATTTGCCGACCCCTCCCTTCATATTAATTATTGCTATCTTGTTCTTAATCTTTGCGCTCATATTGCTATCCCCTCTTAAATAGAAAGCGTCAAACTATACATACCATCAATTGAAAACCTGGGGTAGATGCATATCCTGGATTTACGGATTCAGTATTCATGGATTCGTATTGCGCCGCATCAGCCACCACACGCCCAGCAGGTCCACCGCGCCGATGAGACCGCGTATCAAAATTCCATAGTGCGAGCGACCGTAGGTGCGCGGGCGCTGCGTGACGGGCACCGAGACCACCGCGCCGCCAGCGCGCAGCACAAGTGCCGGCATGAAGCGGTGCAGCGCGTCGAAGCGCGGCAGGGCCAGAAACAGCTCGCGGCGGAGCAACTTCAGGCCGCAGCCTGAGTCCGGCGTGGCGTCATTCAGAACAAACGCGCGGACGGCATTGGCCATCTGTGAGGCGCGCGCCTTGGCCGGGCCGTTCTGTCTGACGATGCGGTGGCCGATGAACAAGGTGTTCGCCGCGCCGTTCCCGCGCGCATCCCGCGCGGCGATCAGTTTGGCGGCGTCGGCAGGGTCGTTCTGGCCGTCGCCGTCGAGCGTAAGGACCCATTCGGCGCGGGCGGCAAGCAGGCCGGATATCGTCGCCTGGCTTTGGCCGCAGTTGGCCGCGTGACGCACGATGCGCAGGATGGGCGATACTTTTTGCACGGCAGCGAGTTCATCGACGGTGCGGTCGCGCGAGCCGTCGTCGACGGCGATGATCTCCAGCGGCCCGAACGATGCAAGCGCGCGGTCGATCTCGGCCATCAGGCCCACGACGTGCCCGGCCTCGTTGTGCATGGGGACGATGATGGAGAGCATGGGGATGGAGAGCGCGGGCGCGGCGTCGGTCATGGCCCGTCATACACGCCCGGTCGGAGCCTGAAAAGCGGCGGATTGCTTGGCTCCCGCTCGCTTGTCGCGGGCGGCACTTTGGCCTAAACCATCGCCTTATGTCCGTCGCGTCCTTCCAAGATCAACGCCGCGTCATCGGCTGGTGGCTGCTGATCTGCGCCGCCATGGTGTTCCTCATGGTGGTGCTGGGCGGTGCCACGCGCCTGACGGAATCGGGCCTGTCGATGGTCCATTGGAAGCCGCTGCACATCCTACCGCCGCTGACCGAGGCCGAATGGGCCGAGGAATTTACCGCGTATCAGCGCTCGCCGGAGTTCCAGCAGAAAAACGCCTGGATGGGGGTCGGCGATTTTCAGCAGATTTTCTGGCTGGAGTACACGCACCGGCTTTGGGGCCGAATGATCGGCGTGGTGTTCTTCGTGCCGTTCGTCGTGTTCTGGGCCAGAGGCTGGCTGGACAAACCTCTCGCATGGAAGTGCGCCGGGTTATTCGCGCTGGGCGGCGCGCAAGGCGTGCTGGGCTGGTACATGGTGGCCAGCGGATTGGTGGACCGCCCCGACGTCAGCCAATACCTCTTGGCCGCGCACCTGATCACCGCGTTCGTCTGCTACGGATTGCTCATCTGGGTGGCGCTGGACCAATTCCGCATTGTGAAAGGCGTTGAAACGAGCAACGGCGAAGCGGGCTTGAGCGGTTGGTCGTTGTCGGTGACGCTGTTCGCGCTGCTGGTGGTGTGTTCCGGCGCGTTCGTGGCGGGTCTGGACGCCGGCAAGGGCTTCAACACCTTCCCGCTAATGGAGGGCCAGATCATCCCCGACGGCCTGTTTCAACAAACACCGTGGTGGCTGAACTGGTTCGAGAATCATCTCACCGTACAATTCAATCACCGCGTTCTGGCCATGACGCTGACGGCGTTGATCGTCGTGATGTGGCTGAAGGCACGGCGTCTGGAATTATCGCGTAGCGCGCGACTGACCATGACCGGCCTGATGCACATGGTATTCGTGCAGGCCGCGCTGGGCATCCTCACACTCTTATATGTGGTGCCGATCCCGCTGGCGCTGGCCCACCAGACCGGCGCGCTGATCGTGTTCACGTTGGCGGTGATCTTGACGCATCATGTCTGGGGCACGCGCGTTGCGTTCGCGGCGCGTGATCTCCATATGAAGCCAGCGGAATAAATTTAAGGAACGCTCATGGCCGACAGCAAAGTGATCAACGACTTATTCTTCTCCAAGGCCGGACTGGACAAGAAAAAGGTCACGAGCATCGTGTCGGACGCGCTGAAAGGCTGCGACGACGGCGAGATGTATTTGGAATACGCGCAGTCGGAATCGGTGCTGTTCGACGACGGCCGGGTGAAGAACGCCAACTTCGACACCGCGCAGGGCTTCGGCCTGCGCGCGGTAGCCGGCGAGACCACCGGCTTCGCGCACTCCACCACGCTTGATGAAGCGGCCATGAAACGCGCCGCGGCGACCGTGAAAGCGGTGCGCTCTGGGCGTGGCGCAACCTTGGCCGACCCGCCGCGCGGCACCAACCAGCAGCTTTACACCGACGCCAACCCCCTGCCCGCGATTCCGTTCGAGAAAAAAGTGGAAACGCTGGCGGCCATCGACGCCTACGCCCGCAAACGCGACCCGCGCGTGAAGCAGGTCACCGTGTCGCTGGGCGGATCGTGGCAGGCGGTGCATATCGTGCGCGGCGACGGATCGGCGGCGTCCGACATCAGACCCCTCGTTCGCCTCAATGTGAACATCGTCGTCTCCGACGGCACGCGCATGGAATCAGGCAGCTACGGCAGCGGCGGGCGCGTGACCTATGGCGAATTTCTCAAGCCCGCCTCATGGCAGGCCGCCGTGGACGAAGCGTTGCGCCAGGCGTTGGTGAACCTAAGCTCGGTCGATGCGCCCGGCGGCGAGATGACCGTGGTGCTGGGCCCCGGCTGGCCCGGCGTGCTGCTGCATGAAGCCGTCGGCCACGGCCTGGAAGGCGACTTCAACCGCAAGAAGACGTCTGCGTTCTCCGACATGATCGGCCAGCGCGTCGCGGCCAAAGGCGTCACGGTCGTGGATGACGGCACCTTCGCCGACCGGCGCGGCTCGCTAACCATCGACGACGAAGGCACGCCCACGGGCCGCACGGTGCTGATCGAGGACGGAATCTTGCGCGGCTACCTGCAAGACCGCATGAACGCACGGCTGATGAAGACCAAGCCCACGGGCAACGGCCGCCGACAAAGCCACGCGCACCATCCCATGCCGCGCATGACCAACACCTTCATGCTGTCGGGCGACAAGACCAAGGACGAGATCATCGGCTCGGTGAAGAAGGGCCTGTATGCCGTCAACTTTGGCGGCGGCCAGGTGGACATCACCTCGGGCAAGTTCACGTTCAGCGCCACCGAGGCTTACCTGATCGAGAACGGCAAGGTCGGCCCGGCCGTGAAGGGCGCCACCCTGATCGGCAGCGGCCCGGACGTGATGAAGAAAATCTCCATGATCGGCAACGACTTGGAGCTCGACCCGGGCATCGGCACCTGCGGCAAGGAAGGCCAGGGTGTGCCGGTGGGCGTCGGCCAGCCGACGTTAAGGATTGAAAACCTGACAGTCGGCGGCACACGCGTTTAGGCGGTTTTGTTTGCGGAACTAGGTGTTGAGGGGCCGCGTCGCAGCGTCTAGGCTGTTCGCGTAATACGTAAATTACGCCCCTCTCCGAACAACCGTCGCGCTTATGGCTTTGCGGCTGACCTCAGACATTCCGGCGGACATCGCCAACGCCGTCAACATCGAGCGGTTGTTGACCATGGCGAGGCATCAGCCCGTCGCCGCCACGGCCCACATGGTCAACGCCGCCATTCTGACGGCCGCGAGCTGGCCCACTGTCGATCACGTCCTGCTGGTCGGTGTCATGGCGCTGTTCGTGACGGGCGGCGCGTGGCAGCTGCTGACGTGGTCACGCAACCGCAACCGGCCCCGGCCCAGAAAAATCGGGCAGACGACCATCCGGCGCGTCACATGGTGGGCGGCGGCGTTCGGCGGATTGTGGGGCGCGTTTCTCGGCGGGTTGATGCTGAGCGGGCCCCCGGCCGAATTGCAGCTGATCATCTGCGCCGTGGCGTTGGGCATGAGCGCCGGCGGCTACCTGATGCTCTACACCATTCCACCAGCCATGCTCGTGTTCATCGCGCTCAGCCTCGCGCCGCCGTGGGTGGTGGTGGTGACGCGCGGCGGCCCGTACGACTACGCGCTGGCTGCGTATTCCGTCGTCTATCTGTCGTTCCTGCTGATCTCGGCGCGCCAGGCGCACAAGAACTTCGTCACGGGCGTCGCGTTGCGCCTGCAGAACGCGAAGTTGGCGTTCGAGGCGGACGCGGCCAACCGCGCCAAGTCGCGCTTCCTGGCCAACATGAGCCACGAACTGCGCACGCCCTTGAACGCCATCAACGGCTTTGCCGAGATCATCCAGCAGCAGTTCAAAGGCCCGGTGGGCAATCCGCAATATCTCGACTTCGCCAAGGCAATTCTCGATAGCGGACGGCACCTGGTCGGCCTGATCGACGACATCCTGGACATCTCGAAGGTGGAATCGGGCCGGGTCACGTTGGAGGAACGCGCCGTGCATCCTCACGTCATCCTCGACCAGACCGCGCTGCTGACGCGCCCGGCGGCGGAGAAGGCCCAACTGAAGCTTGATCTGCACCTGCAGCGCGACCTGCCCGAGATCTTCGTCGACGAACGCAAGATCTGTCAGGTGCTACTCAACCTGGTGTCCAACGCAGTGAAGTTCACACCCGCCGGCGGCCAGGTACGCATCGAGGCGCGACTGAACTCCGACGGCGGGCTCTCGTTCCTCGTCGGCGACACGGGGCTGGGCATTCCGGCCGAAGAACTGAAGGAAGTGCTCAAGCCCTTCATGCGCAGCAAGGACGTCGAGCGCCGCCAGCTGCAAGGCACGGGGCTCGGCCTGCATTTGGCGCAGGAACTGGTGAAGCTGCACGGCGGAGCGCTGGTGCTGACCAGCGCCGTGGGCCAAGGCACCATCGTGACGGTTCACATCCCTGCCGGCCGCGTGATTGCCGCCGCGGCGCAAAAAGCAGCCGGTTAGCCAACCGACCAAACAGCGGGCGGACCCAGGTTCGGCGTATCGGGACGCGCGGGCCCGTGTTTATGGTCGGCTCATGACCGACACGCCCGATACCGCGCCGACTGCCAAGCTGGGCCCCGTGCACCTCGCGCCGGGCATCAGCGCTTGGAACGGGCGTACGCTCTTATATGCGGCGTTCTTCTCGATCGCCTCGACGGTGTTCCTGTCGTTCGTGCAGCCCTACATCTTCACCGAGATCCTGAAGGTCCCCGCCGACCAGCAAGGCCGCTTGGCAGGCAACCTCGTCTTCTTCGGCGAATTCGTGGTGATCGCCCTGATCGGTCTGGCCGGCGTTGTTTCCGACAAGATCGGTCGACGGCCCGTGTACGTCTTCGGCTTCGCCATGCTGGGCTTGGGCTACGTCCTCTATCCGCTCGCGACGACGGAGGAAGAACTGATCGCGTATCGGATGATCTTCGCGGTCGGCGTCGCCGGGGCGACGGCGATGCTGGCCACCGTGCAGGCCGACTATCCGCAGAACCAGGACCGCGGCAAGCTGGTGGGAATCATGGGCTTCCTGCAGGCCATGGGCGTCATCCTGATCGTGTTCACGCTGTCGAAGTTGCCGCAGCAACTGGCTGACGGAGGCATGGGCGCGGCCGAGGCGGGCCAGACGGCCCTGTGGATTTTCGCCGGAGTCTGCCTGTTCAACGCGGGCGTACTACGCGCGGGCCTGAAGGGCGGCGTGCCCTCTGCGGTGACGACGCGCGAAGGCTTCATCCCGATCCTCAAGCGCGGCGTCAAGGCCGCCGAGAACCCGCGCATCGCGCTGTCCTACATCGCCGCCATGATCTCGCGCGGCGACCTGTCGACCGTGTCGACCTTTCTGTCTCTGTGGCTGGTTCAAGTTGGTGTCAACAAAGGCATGGAGACCAAGGACGCGCTGGCCATGGCTGGTATGTTTTTCGGCATCGTTCAGCTGTCCGCTCTGCTGTGGGCGCCGGTGGTCGGCATCCTGTGCGACAGGATGAATCGCGTCACCGCCTTGTGCATGGCCATGGCGCTGGCGGGCCTGGGCTACCTGACGGCGGGCCTGCTGCCCGACCCCACAAGCCCCGCGATGTACGGCGCGGCGGTGCTGCTGGGCATGGGCGAGGTCAACGCGATTTTGGCCGCGCAGGTGCTGATCGGGCAGGAGGCGCCCAAGGACGGCAGAGGAGCCGTCGTGGGCGTGTTCGGCATCTGCGGGTCCATCGGCATCCTGATCGCGGGCAAGGTCAACGGTTATCTGTTCGACGCCTGGCGGCCCTCAGCGCCCTTCATCGTCATGGGCATCGTCAACTGCGTCCTGCTAGTCATCGCACTCGGGGTGCGCGCCAAATGGCCGGGACCGAGTCCGAAGGACGCGCCGCGGCCAATCGCGGCTCATTAACGGCTCAGTCGATCTTCGGCGCGGTCGAGACCGGCCGGCTGCTGGCGACGCGTCCCGACAGCGCCTTTTCCAGCGCCGCCTGCAGCACGCTGGGCGACACCGGCTTGATCAGGTAGGCCGAGATGGCGAAGCGTTCGAGCTTTTTATACATCTCGGGCTCGTTGAGGCCGGTCAGCACGATGACGGGAATGGATTGGGCGCGCGGGTGGGGCAGTTCGCGCAGCTGCTTCAGAAAGCCGGGCCCGCTGATGCCGGGCAATTCCAGGTCGACGATCACCACATCGTAGGGCCGGGCATTCTTGCCCACCAGCATGTCCCAGGCGTATTCGCCGCTAGGACAATCATCGATTTCGGTCACGTTGATCTTATTTAACAGTGCGACGATGAGATTGCGGATAGCGCTCTCATCCTCGATCAGCAAGACGCGGCAACGCTCGAGGGTGCGGGTACTGGGCATGGCGGCATGATCTTCAAAAATCGCGGCGCGTGAAAGTCTGTTGTTTTATCGGCCGGGCGCGGCTCTTATCCTGCGAACGCGCAAAATTGACCCTTGGTTGCACCCATGACCACAGACCTGATCAAAGCCCTGGCCAGCTACAATACCTGGGCCAACGCCCAGACCCAGGCCGAATGCGCCAAGCTGAGCGAAGATCAGCTGAAAAAGAACGTGGGCGCGTTCTTCGGTTCCATCCACGGCACGCTCAACCACATCATGGTGGCCGACCGCATCTGGATGGCGCGGTTTTTAGGCGAGCCGGAGTTTCAATCGCCGCTGGACGCCGTGCTGCATGAAAACCCCGCCGACTTCTGGACCGAGCGCGATGCCTTCGATGCACGCATCGAGGCGTTCGCCGCAACGGTCACGACCGAGTGGCTGACGGATACACTGACGTTCGGCCGGGTTTCCTCGCCGGTGAAGCGCACGCGGCCCCGTTGGGCCCTGGTGGTGCACATGTTCAATCACGCGACCTATCATCGCGGTCAGGTCACGGCGCTGATGAAGCAGATGGGTTTCGACCCCGCCGAGACCGATTTTCCGGCGGCGCCGATTTTCGGCGGCTAATTTCTCGTCACGTCCTTCACCACCTCGTCGGCCAGCAGCGTACCCATGCGCGGGTCGTCGTTCGCCGGAACCCACATCGCCCAGGTGCCGGTGTATTGGCTTTGTACCGGCGCATCGTCGCGCGGCGGGCCTTTGGCGGGATCGTAGCCCAAGTGGCCATAAGCCGGAATGTCAAACGCCAGCGACGGATCGACGTCCTCACGCGCGCGATCAATCGGCGATTGACGCGGCGGCGGATAGACCCCGCCGTTGGAACACCCGCCCATGACGAAGCAGCAGGGCTGCTTCGCTTGGGAGTTTGAGCCGTCGCCGGCTTTGCATTCCTTCTCCACCCAGACGCCCCAGTAATCCGCGAACGGGTTGCCGTGCTTCGGGTAGCGCGTGTAATCGCCCTCTTTCGCATAGAGCCACGTCTTCCAGCCGATCTCCTTGGCGATCTGATTGGGCACCTCGACCAGATCCAGCGCCGAGTGGATGACGATCTGCGAGAAGATCACCACGATGTGCTTGACGCCGCGGTCCTTCAGCATGCCGAGCGCGTCCCAGTAGCGGTATTGATGGTCGCCGCCGGGCAACTGGTCGTCGCTCTCGTACATCCACGCGTTGCCCAGGTCCTCGCCGCGCATCTCGCGGGTGCGCTCAAGATTGGACCGCACGCGTCCGCCAACTTTGATGTTCGGGTTGGGCTGGCGCAGTCCCATCCAACTGCCGATGATGTTCTCGGGCTTCATGGTCGGGTAGCGGCGCAGCAGCTCGGCTTTGATGCGCGCATCCAGAACGAGAGTGTCATCGATCTTGGGATCAAGCGCCTCGTTGCCTTCGCGCGTAGCGTGGTTCACGAACAGCACCGCCGTGTCCGCGGGAGCGACGTTGTTGTTGAACGATTTAACGACGCCATCGACCATCATGTCGGTCAGCAGCGGGTTTTCGATCACCGGGTTGGGCCGGCCCGCCAGTGGCACTTTCTTGTCGGCCTTGGGCTCTCCGAGTGAGCGCGTCCAGCCCGGTGGATCGTTCGGGTAGCTCTCGGTCATCAGGTCGGTGATGTCGTTGAGCCAGCGGACTTTGACGTTGGTGCCGTTCCTGGCATTCCAGTCATCCACCATGCGCCGCGTCATCGTCACGACATCGTAGCTTTTCCAGAAGCGCACGGCCGCGGTCGTCATGTCGATCATCACCAGCTCGTCCGCACCTTGTTTCAAGAGGCGTTCGCCGGGGCCGTCGATGTTATAGCGCTCGGGCTTGCAACCCTTCCACGGACCGCCGTCCTTTGCCGAACCGCAGTACGTCAACTTCGCACCGCCGGGCACTTTCGGCTCGTACATGAAACGCGGCCAGGCGAGATACTTGGTCTGCTCCTGATCGCCGATCCATTGCGCGCGGTCGGGAAGGAAACGAATGCCGGTTTGGCGTTCCGCATCCTTCAAGGCCCGCGCCATGGCGGCGAACTGTGCCTCGGTATAGCGCACGGCCGGGTCCTTGCCGCCCATGCGCTCGGAGGCGAAGGCGTACTTCTTCAACTGCGTGGAGGCGTTGGCGTAGGCTTGGTCGTCCGCGCCCTTGACCACCGTGGGCCACGCCTCGGGGTTCCAGATGACGTTCTTGTAGATCGGGTTGTGCGGGTCGTACTGGAAGAATTGCAGTGTGTTGTCCCACTGGTTGGCTACGCCCTGCTCTTCCCCGCCGCCGTGCACGACGAAGATGACGCCCACGGTGCGCTGCGGCGTCTGCGCGGCGCAGGAAGCCAAAAGCGCGAAGGCCGAAGCGGCGATGAGAAACCGCTTCATTCTGCGGCCGCTGCTTTGGTGGTGGCGGAGCGCATCAGGCATGGATCCAGCACCCAGTTCTTGGCATCGCCATGCCGCGCGGGCGACGGCACGACGCGCACCACGTCGTCATCCGCCGCGTTGGCGCGGTGGTCGATCATCCAGCCCTTTTCCTCGAAGGCACGGACCTGGCGTCGGAACGAGGCGATGTGCGCGTCGGCCTCCAGGAACATCTCGTGGGTCAGACGGCGCGGCGACTGGCCGGGCCTGACGAACTGGAGGACTTTGTTATCCTCCTCAAACACCGTGAGCGTACGCTTGATGGTGTCGGCGTCGTACTTTTCCTCGGTGAAGAAGTTGCGCGCATGCATCCAGATGTTCAGCGTGGTCTTCTCGTCGATGGGCAGGTAGGCCGAGAAGACCAAGTGGTGCATGCCGGGATTGGGGCGCACGTCGTTGCGCAGCACCAGACCCGACATATGAAACTGAAGCTGGTTCTGAGTCGGCGGGCGCTCGTCGGCCATGACCTCTTTCCAGTTACCGCGCTTAACCGTGGACTTGAAGGAATGCTTGGACAGCGTGCTGACGCCATCGTCCTCCACGGCGAAGGCCTTGATGCGCTGGTCCTCGACGTGGCCGAAATCATGATGCACATGGAACGGGTGCGCGGGGTCCAGCACGTTATCGACGGCACGCATCCAGTTCACGCTGAACAGAAACGATCCATGGATAATGCGGTACGGGCCCGATCCCGTGCCGTCCCACTTAAAAGCCGTCTCAAACTCGGGGAAGAAGTCAGACCCAGGAAGCGGCGGGCGCTGGCTCTCGGGCAGGTCGCCCGCGAACACCCAGATCCAGCCCCATTTCTCCGCGACCGGATAGCTGTCGATGCGCGCGCGCTTGGGGATCGAGGCCTCGGGCCCGAGCGAGGGAATCTCGACGCAGGCCCCGCCGCCGTTGAAGCGCCAGCCGTGGTAGGGGCACTGGACGGCATCGTTGACAACCTTGCCCCGAGACAATGAACCACCGCGATGAATGCAGATGTCGGACAGACAATGCGCTTTTCCCGCGCCGTCGCGGAATAGCACGAAGTCGTGGCCCAGCATGCGTAGGGGTTTGGTCTCGCCCGGTTTGAGTTCGTCGGAGAACCCGACCACGTACCACGTATTGATGATCATGCCCGCCTCCCGAAAGACCCGGGTATCTTAGCAATGCCGCCGCGCGCTTTTATCCGCGATTGGCGGTTGGCCGATGCTCGGTCAGTGAAACGCCACACGTTCCATGCCTTGCAGCGGCGCAGCGCGGGTGAAAAGATCGCTCCAATCTTTTCGGGGAGTTTCACCATGATCCAGCCTTGGACCGCCACCTGCGTGCAGGTCTACACCCACTGCGTCAACAGCTTGACCACGCGCGACGAGGCCATGGCGCTGGTGGGCAAAAGCATCGACCGCTGGCTGCAACTGGCCAAAGCGGGATCGCGGATGGGCGGCGGCGGCAAGCAGTTGTTCCTGTATCCCGAATTCGCGCTGACCGGATTCCCTCTCCACGAAACGGCGGCCGAGTGGATCGAAAAGGCGTGCATCGAAATCCCCGGGCCCGTCACCGAGCGCTTCCAGAAGGCCGCGCAGGAATTGAAGTGTTATTTCGGCCTAAACGCTTACGAGCGCGACCCGAAGTGGCCCGGCCGGTATTTCAACTGCAGTTTCATCATCGGCCCGTCAGGCGACATTCTGATTAAATACCGGCGCATCAACACAGTGCACACCGGCAGCCCGCATGACTTTTTGGACAAGTATCTCGCCATGTACGGCGTCGAGGGCACGTTCCCCGTCGCCAAGACCGAACTGGGCAATCTCGCCATCATGCCCTGCGGCGAGATCATGTACCCGGAAGCCGCGCGCATGTTCATGTTCCGGGGCGCGGAAGTGCTGCTGCACCCCACCAGCGATCAGGGACTGGACGACAAATGGGCCTGGGAGTCGGCGAAGAAAGTGCGCGCGGCCGAAAACATGATGTACCTGATCTCGTGCAACGCCACCGGCCAATTGGGCACGTATCTGCCCGAGGGCCAAACCATGGGCAACTCCAAGATCATCGATTTCAACGGGCAGGTGTTGGCGAAAACCGGCGGCCCGGGCGAAAGCACCACCGCCTCGGCCATCATCGACGTGGAATCCTTGCGCCGCGCGCGGTTGCAGCCGGGCGCGGGCAACAGACTTTTACGTCAACGCATCGAAATTTACCGGCCGCTTTATAATTCCTCGGTATTTTACCCGGCTAACCAGTTCGCCGATCAGCCGATGGACAGCAAAGCGCGCATCATGGAGATCCAGGCCGCCGCGCTGAAGAACATGGAACGCGCGGGCGTCATCACCTACCCCGACGACGGCCAAAAGAAAGCGGCGGAGTGAGCGAGGTCTCGCCCGCATACCGTCGTTATCTGCTCGGGCTGATGCTGCTGTGCCTGATCGTCAACTACGTCGACCGACAGTTGCCCGCCATCCTGCTGCCCGAGATCAAGAAGGACATGGAGTTGTCCGACACGCAGCTGGGCTTCATCACGGGCCTCGCGTTCGCCGCGTTCTACGCCGTGGTCGGCATCCCGTTGGGCCGCATGATCGACGTCGTCAGCCGGCGCAAAATGCTCGCGGCCTGCATCGCACTGTGGAGCGCCATGACGGCGGCCTCGGGGGCTGCGACCAACTTCGCAGGCTTGGCCGTGGCGCGCTTCGGCGTGGGCATCGGCGAGGCGGGCCTGGCACCGGCGGCCTATTCGCTGCTGTCGGACGTCTATCCGCCTCATAAGCGCGCGGCCGCTTTTGGAATTTACGCGGCGGGTGTGCCCTTCGGCCTGCTGATCGCGTTTCTGGGCGGCGGCTGGATCACGGACGTGTTCGGCTGGCGCATGGCGTTCTTCGCGCTTGGTTTGCCGGGCCTGCTGCTGGCGGCTCTTGTTTTCTTCACCGTGCGCGACACCCCGCGCGGCGCGGTTGAAGGCGCGGTGGACGCGGGCAAACCGCCGCCGTTCTGGACGGTATTCAAAACGCTGTTTGCAATTCCCAGCTTCCGGCACTGCTGCCTGGGCACGACGTTCACGGGGCTGGTGTACACCTGCATCCAGACCTGGGTGCCGTCGTTTCTGTCACGCTCCTTCGGCATGAGCACGGGCGAGATCGGCGCGTGGCTGGCCCCCGCCGTAGGGTTGGGCGGTTTGCTGGGAACAATTCTGGGCGGCGCGGTAGCGCAGAAACTGGCCGAGAAAGACCAGCGCTGGATGGGCTGGGTACCGATGATTGCTACCGGGTTAGGTTCTCTGGTCGGCGCACTGACGTTCCTGGCCGACGACAAACTCAGCGCCGTGCTGCTGATCGGAGTTCCCTTAATTCTATGTCCGGTTCATCTGCCGATTTACGGCGCGATTTTGCAGAACCTGGCCAGCGTGCGTACGCGCGGCTCGTTCCCGGCCATCTCGCTGTTCGTCGCAAGCCTCATCGGCCTTGGCATCGGCCCGCAGATGGTGGGCGTGGCCAGCGACCTCGTGCGTCCCGTGGCAGGAGAAGAGTCTCTACGCTACGCGCTGCTGCTGGTGGTGCCGTTCTTCGGCGTCTGGGCCGCGATCCACTTTTACCTTGGGGCCAAGCACATCCCGGCGGATTTCGCGAAAGCCAAGCTGGCTAATTGACCGTCGCCGCCACCCTGAACCCCAGCACGACTAAACGTGTTCCCGGTACCGGATCACCGCCGCGCGTGGTGACGCGGGTGTACCACTCCGCCGATGAATAGCCCGAGCTACGCAAGACTCTCCGTTTACAATCGGCGGGCGCGGCTTCCAGGGCCGAACCATCGCGCGGCGTGGCACTTAAATCCTCGGCGCGGCAGTCCTGGGTCCACTCCCACACGTTGCCCAGCATGTCATGCAGCCCGTAAGCATTGGCCGGGAACGCCGTCACCGGTGAAGTGAACGCATAGCCGTCGTCGCAGTTGATGGCCCCGTATTCGGGAATGATGCGCAGGTAATTCTTGTCGCCCACGTTGGCGTACTTGCAACTCTCCTCTGCCGCACCGGGCCACGGGCGCGGCGTGGTCGTTCCGGCGCGTGCGGCGTACTCAAACTGCGCTTCGGTGGGCAGACTATAAGTACGCTTGCCGCCGGACTTGGCCGTCAGCCACTCGGCGTATTTCACGGCGTCCTCCCAGCCGATGCACACCACCGGGTGATCGTCGGCCTGCTTGGAGCCGTCGGGCCAGATGGGGTCTTGCCAGCTGACCTTGGTGGGATCTTCCAGGCGCTTTTCCCAAATCGAACGGCAGCGGCCCGGCTGTACATAGCCTGTGTCGCGCATGAAGGCGGCGAACTGCGCGCGCGTGGTCTCGGTCTTGGCCAACGCGAAGGCTTTGGGAATCGTCACTGTGATCTCCGGCCCGCCCCAGCCGAATTTCCTATTTTGGCTTTCGCTTTCGGGCGCGCCCATGGTGAAGCTGCCGGTTGGGATCACCGCCATCTCGGGGCAGTCGGCGCAGTCCTTGAAGGACTTGGGGCCCTGGCCCTCGGCCAGCGCGGCCAACGGCCACAGCACGACTACAAGCGCGATTCTCAACATGGCAACCTCCCCTGCTCTCGCCTAGTCTACCCCCTATGAAGCATCGCAGCTACCGGGGAAGAATCAGCTACCTCACCGACGGCGTCGGCGAGATGGGCCGGGAGATGTTTCATGTCACCATCCAGCCCGACGGAACGCGCACCCTGCGCGCCACCTGTGAGTTGGATGATGACCGGCTGCTGCGCGACGTGGTGCACACCGTCGACAAGGACTGGCACCCGCTTGATGCGTTTGTTCGTTTGACCATCGCCGAGAAGACCGCGGGTTCCGCGTGGTTCCGCTTCACCAAGCTCAAGGCCGAGTGCGAGGCGTTCACCGCCAAGGAAGGTCGTGTGCGCCAGGACTTCGAGTTGGACGAACGGGTCAAGGAGCTGGGCACGCACCCGCTGCACGTGGACGCCTGGGGCCTGGCGCAGGTGGACCGCGCGAACCCGAAGCCGCAGGCGCCTTCTTTGCGCTTCTCCACTTCGACACAACCCGACGGCGGCTCGGGCCCGCTGCTGGTGCCCTCGACGGGCCGCAAGTTCCGCCGCTATCTGGGCCGCGAGAGAGTCACCGTAACGGCAGGCACCTTCGACGCGGTGCATTTCGAGGACTCGTTCCCCGACAAGCCGCCCGCCGAACTGTGGGTGACGGATGCCGACTACATTCCTGTGCGCGCCCGCTGGGCACACCGCAAGCAAACCTATGAACTGATAAACCTGTCGGGAGACGCGCGATGAAGCATCGATCTTACAGCGGCAAAGTTCTCTACCTCACCGACGGCAAGGGCGAGATGGGCCGGGAGATGTTCTACGTCACCATCCAGCCCGACGGCACGCGCACCATGCGCGCCGTCTGTGAAATGGATGATGATCGCTTGCTGCGCGACGCGGTGATGACCGTGGACAAGGACTGGCGACCGGTCGACGCCTTCGTGCGCCTGACCATCGAGGAGAAATTCTACGGCAGCTCATGGTTCCGCTTCACCGACGATACCGCAGAGTGCCAGGGTTATACGATGAAGGAAGGCCGCATTAATCAGGTGTTCGAGACCAACGGCCGCACGGAAAGCTTCGGTACGCACCCGGTGCACGGCGATGCTTGGGGGCTGGCGGAGTTCAAGACGCGCACGCCCGGCGAGATTGCCCAGCGCACCGGCCCGGGCTTTTCCTCCTCGCATCAGCCCAATGGCGGCTCGGGGCCGTACCTCATGCCCAGCGCCAACTATATCAAGCGCAAGTACATCGGTCTGGAGGACATCACCGTGCCGGCGGGGAAATTCAAGGCCGCGCACTTTCAGATGGTGTTCGAGCAGTACCCGCCGATCGACATCTGGGCGACGCCGGAAGATTGCATTCCGGTACGCCTGCGCTGGGATTTGTTGAAGCAGACCTATGATCTTGTGGAACTGTCAGGAGACGCACGATGACCAACGACGTCACACGCCGCGATTTCGGTTTCGCCGCCGCAGGACTTGGCCTCATGGGCGCCACGCCCGCCGTGGCCGCCACGCCGAAGGAGCTGCCGAAAGGTGCACGCGCCATTAACGATGCGCTGGTGCGCATGTACGGCACATCGGGCAAGGGCGCGGTAGTGTGGAAGACGCGCGGCATCGTCTATGGCGTGCAACCCACCGCCGTCACGCCGCTGGTGGGCTTCCGCGGCTCGGAAAGTGCCTGGTGGACGCGCAAGGATGCCGACACCTGGGTGCGCTATTCCTCCACCATGTCGTTCTTCCAGGATCTGGAGACGGGCAAGTTCATCGACGAGTTCAAGAACCCGCTGAACGGCAAGACGGTGAAGGTGGGGGTGAGCTTCATCCGCCACAAGGAAGGCGAGTACAAGACCACCAAGGGCGACTACTACGGCAGCATGAAGAAGGCGTTCCCCGACGTCTACAAGGACGAGGAACCCAATCCGTCATGGACGCTGGACGGCGACACCATCCGACTGCGCGGCGCGTCGAATTTCCCGCCGATTTTGCAACAGCCGAGCAAGGAGTGCGCGACGCTGGTGTCGAAAGCGTCGGAAATCTTCGACCCGAAGATCGAAACGCCCTGGGGCGCTTCGACGGGCTGGAATATCCGCGTGTGGGAACGCTGGCTGGAGATGGGCGACGCGCCCGGCCACGACATCTGGCACTTCGACGCAGTAAAGCTGTCGGGCTTCGAGGGCCTGGACGCCGATTATCTGGAGCGCGCCCGCGCACACTCGCCGTTATTCGAGAAGTCGCCGGAGTTCGACGAAGGCCCCAGCTTCTTCGAACGCATTCTGGAGGCGCGGAAGAAGGCGACTTGAGCCGCCGAATCAAGAACCCCGCCGGAGGGAGAGACGGCGGGGCCCCTGAATGCACACGCTGAGGGAGGGGGAGATCAGGCGTGTGCGGCAATCACCAACGCTACCAAAATCGACGTGGCAGAAATCAGTAGCGCGTTCTTCAAGGTCTCGATCATCGCAAGCTCCGGATTGGGGGTATCCGTCGGCGCGAAAATCATCGGCCCGCAATGCTGAATCGGTGATTAACGCCGCAGAGGCAGCGGAATCAAAGACTTACGGCTGCCTTTGCGGAGGACGTTTGCTTGAACCGCAAGCGACTCGGAGAGCCGATTATTCGGGGATCTTCGTCAGGTTGATCTCGAACACTTCGACGATGCGGCCGTTGGGGTCGAACATCATCATGTTGCGCGACAGCCGCGTACCCGAGACCTTGGGGCCGAACAAAATCTCCACACCCTTGGCTTTGGCGCGCTTGGCGATCTCGTCGATGTCCGACACCCGCAAGGGATGGATGTGGCCGCCGTGGATGCCTTTGCGGTTCTTGGCCTTGTCAGCGTCCCTGCAGGCTTTGCCCTTGGGGTCGTTGATGCCCATGAAGGCGACGCGCCCGCCGATGATCTCCCCGCCCGGATACGCGGCAGAGCCCTTCATCACCACGAAGCGCACCTCGGCGTCCTTGGTGACGTCGAGGTAGCGCATGGCGCCCTCACCGCTTTGCTTGGCATCCTCGATCACTTCTTGCCCTAAAATATCGCGGTAGAACGCGATGGACTCGTCGAGTTTGCACGTCACGGTCACCGAACGCAGCAGCACGCTCTGCACGTTCTTCTCCTGGGCCTGGGCTGACGCAGCGACCAACAGGGTGACGGACAAAATAAATGGTCGGATCATGTTGGGTTCCTTCAACGGATGGGCATGCGCTCCACCACGCCCTGTTTCATGGGCGCGAGCGGGGCGATGTTGGTTTCAAACAGTTCAAGCAGGACGCCGTTCGGGTCGTAGGCGATCATGTTGCGCGACACGCCCACGGGCGAGGCTTGAGGTTCGAATGCGATGGTGTGCCCTCCGGCCTTCAGGCGGCGGGTGATTTCGTCGATGTTGCCGACGCGGAACGGCAAAATCGTTTCGCCGTGCCAGCCGCCGCGCTTTTTCTTCGCGGCGATGTCCTTGTCCATCTGCCGGCACGCGGGGCCTTTGGGGTTGCCGATGACGCCCATGAACGCCACGCGCCCGCCCATGATCGGCCCGCCGGCGTATTCGCCGCGGCCTTCCATCACCACCAACCGCACGGTGCCGCCGTCGGCATCGACATACTTCTTGATCACATCGGCAGTGAAGTCGCGCTCCTGAATCACCTTTTGCCCCAGGATGTCGCGGTAGAAGGCGATGGACTCGTCGAGCTTGCAGGTCACGGTGACCGAGCGCAGCAGCAGAGCCTGCACGGGTTGCTCCTGGGCCTGCGCCGCAGCGGCCGTCATCACCGCCAGCGCGGCCAATACTTGCTTCATTGCTCTCTCCTATTTCTGCGAGCGTACGCCGTGGTGATTGCCGAACTCGCCCGCCGAGCGCCCGCCGTCGACGGTGAACTCCGCCCCCGTGACGTGAGCCGAGAGATCGCTAGCCAGGAACACCACCGTCGAGCCAATGTCGCGCGGATGGCCCAACCGGCCCATGGGTGTGGTCTCGATGTTGCGGCGCACGAATTCCTTTGCACCCTCTTCGCCGTATAGCGCAATGGCGCCAGGCGATGGCTTGTCGCCCTCCTCGAACAGCACCCCGGGGTGAATGGCGTTGACGCGGATGGCGCGGCCTTGGAGGCGGCCTTCCTGTGCGGCGGCGCGGGCCAGATTCGTGGTGCCACCCTTGGCGATGGCGTAAGCGGTCGAGTTGGGCGAGCCGCGCAAGGCGTTGAGCGCGGAGATGTTGACGATGGAGCCGCGCTTTCCGGGGTTGTTCTCCATGGCCGCGAAGCCATGACGAATACCCAGATAAATGCCGCGCACATTGACGCCGGTGAGAAAGCGCAGGTCCTCCAGCGTCAGATCCTCCATGGGCTTGAGCCGCGAGACACCGGCGTTGTTGACCAGGAGATCGAGCTTCTTCTCCCGGCCCATCAGATCGGCCATGACGCGCGACCAGTCGTCGGTGCGCGTGACGTCCTGTTGAAGGAAACGCGCAGAGAGTTTCTTTGCCGTCAGGCGGCGGAGGGTTTCGTCCGCGCCTTTTTCGTTGCGCCCCGTGAACACCACCGTCGCACCCGCTTCAGCGAGCGATTGCACCGTAGCGCGGCCCAAACCCGACGTGCCGCCCGTCACCAGCGCGACTTTTCCTGTAAGCGTGATCATGACGCGAGGTATCCGCCATCGACGGGCATCTCCACGCCCGTCATGTATGCCGCGCCGTCGGTCGCCAGAAACACCACACCCTCGGCCACGTCCTCGGCCGTGACGATGGGTGCCGCGGGCAACAGCTTGCCGTCGGGCCAGTGGTCGGGATCATTTTCAATGCGTCCAGCCATGACGGCGCTGACCACGATCTTGTCGCCCGCCTTGGCGCATTCAAGTGCTGCGGACTTTGTGGACATCAGCACGCCGCGCGCCGCCGCGCATAACGACGCGCAGTCAGGTGCGGCAATCCGCGCGAGAATACTGGTGACGTTGATGATCACCCCGCCGCCGGTCTTGCGCAGCGACAGCACGGCGTGCTTTTGCGCCAGCCACGCGGTTTCGGCCAGCACGTCGAAGGCGGCCATGAATTGATCGGCGTCGGTCTCGGCGATGGACGCGCGCCGTACCTTGTGTGAGGCGTTGACCACCACGTCGATGCGCCCGCGGCTGGCGGCGATGCCCGAGAACATCTCCGCCCAGGCGGCTTCGTCGCTCGCCGTCGGGGCCAGCGGCACGACGCTGGCACCCTCGCGGCGGCACACCTCGGTCACGGCGCGCCCGACGCTGTTGTCGGCACCCAGCACCACGGCGATTTTGTTCTTTAATCGGCTCATCGTTTCTCCCCGCTGCGACTGTAGGCTTATCGGCCGGGGCCATGCAATCGAGCGGCGAACGGCGGCGCGCAAAACCATCGCACAATCACGCGAGCAATCGCTATGATCGGAGCATAAATTTGCATGGGAGCGCGCATTGATGACCATCGACCTCACACGCCGCGACACGCTGTTGGCCTTTAGCGCGGCGGCGGCATCCACAGCCCTGGCCGCACCTGCGATGTCCGCGATGGCCGCCGACGAATCCTGGATGACCGAGCCCGAGCGCATCCTCGACACCTATGTCCGCGTCCAGGGCGACCTGACCGGCAAGGTCTGCCCGTGGCGCTGGCACGGCTACATGGTGGCGGTGACGCCGACGGAAAATCCCAAGGTGCTGTTTGCCTGCGAGGGCGTGGAGACCAAAAAAGTATTCGTGCGGCCGAACGGCATCGAGATGTGGTCGAAGGTCATGACGATTTTCAAGGATCCCGACACCGGCGAAGTGCTGAACGGCAAGACGTGGAAAAATCCGTTCACCGGGGCGATGAACACGGTGAAGCCCAACATTGTCGGCTCCAAGACTCTCTATACAGTGTCGGACAAAGGCGTGGTGATCGGCACGAAAGTCGGCAATGAGCCCAATCCGTTCTTGAAGGACCAAGCGGGGGCGAAGCCGGCAACACCGCCGCCGGATGAACTGACCTTTAAATTCATCGTGTTGGGCGACAAAGTGCAGATGTTCGGCCAGCGCAAGTACCCCGAGAAGCGCCCCATTCCCTTGGCCGAGTTCGGCACGACCACCGCAGAATTGGCGCACATCCGTGATACGAAACGCCCGCGTGTCGAGGCGGTGTTCGCCGCCGCCTTCCTGGCGCCCTGGCAGGGATTTCTGGAGATGCCGACCCAACCGGGCCATGCGGTGTGGCACGCGGTCGGGCGCAAGATGGAAGGCTTCGAGGGCCTGAGCCAGGAGTACCTGGAGCAGGCGAAGATCCACATCCCCGACGTGCTCGACTGGGCCAAGCTATAGCCAGCGGCGAACCTCGGTCGCGATGTCGACGGGGTGCGAATCCCACGCCGTGGGGCCGTGCAGATCGAGCCGCTCCACGACCTTATTTCTCGGAAACAACTGCGTCGCACGGCGCGTCGCATCGGCCAGCGTGTCGCGCATGACCAGCAATAACGTCTGCTGCGTCACCAGCTTGGCGCGCGCGGCCGTGTCGTAAGCAAATACCGCCGCAGGCCCCCACCAGGAATTTGACCCCGCGCGCATACGCTCCGTGAACAACTCCAAGCGTCGTTTATCGGGAATGGCGCGGTCGGCCTCGGTCACCTGCTCTTTATAATAGCGGCCCAGATAGTCAGGATCGTCAAACAACGGGCGCGGATTGCCGAAAATAATGCGGTTGCGCTCGCGCTCCGCGTCGCTGAACAGCGCCAGGCTGGTCAGCGACAGCCGCCGCACCAGATCGGGCCGCAAGATCGCCAGTTCCATGGCGATCAACGTTCCGGTGTGGAACCCTAGCGCATCGACGGACCTAAGTTTCATTCCATCGAGCCAATCCGCCATGGCGGCGGCGTAGTCGGCGATCAGAGGCACTTGAAGCGGCGCGTCGGACCCGCCGAACCCCGGCGTGTCGGGGCACAACACCTGGCGATCTTCGGACATGGCGCGCTGAAACGGCGCGTATTGCGCACCTGAGATGGGGCTTTGATGGAAACACACCAGCGGCGTGCCGCCCTGGCCCGCCGACGCATAATGAAGCTGGCCATAGCGGCAATTTCCGAAGGCGCGGCGAATCGCGCTCATGCGTCGAAGAATTTTCTTATGGTATCGGCCATGAGCTCTGCCTGGGCGTCCCAGGCCCCGTGGCCGGCGCGGTCGCTGATGTCCACCACGACGGAGTTCTTCACGATGTTTTTGGCGCGGCGCGTATTGGGCCCCAGCATTTCGTTCAGCACCAGCAACTGCACCGGCTGCGTGAGCTGCCTCAGGCGCGTCTCGCAGTCGTAATTCAGCGAGGCCTCGGGGCCGAACCAGCCGCGCGTGCCCGACTTCATGCGCTCGACGAACATTTCCATGCGCCGTTCGGGCGCACCGTCCTTGCCCTCGATCACCGTCGTGCGCCACACCTTGGGCACGAATTCCGCATCGGTGAGGATCGGTTGCGGGCCGCCGAACTGGGCCTTCATCTTCGTGCGCTCTTCTGGCGTGAACAGCGCGAGGCTGGGCAGCGAGAGTTTCCGCACCAAGTCCGGGCGGCTAACGGCCAGTTCCGTGCCGATCAGCGTGCCGGTGTGGCAGCCCACAACATCGAAGGGCTTGCGGCCCAGGCCATCAAGCATTTGCGCCAAGGCGGCGGTATAGTCCGGGATCGTCACAGGCTGGTCGGGCCCGTCGGAGCCGCCAAAGCCGGGCGTGTCAGGACAAATCACCAGTCGGTCCGCCGCCAAGGCGCGTTGGAAAGTCTTGTAGTACACGCCCGACATGGGGCTGGGGTGGAAGCACACGACGGGAGTCTTCACGCCCGGCCCCGGCGCGGGCTGCGCGCAGGTCATGTGCACTTGGCCGTAAGTTCCCGAGCCGTATTGTCGCCAAACCTTGATCGTCTTCATTTAAGCCCTATCCAAAAACGGTCGCACATGACTTGCGATCAGCGCCGCCTGTTGCTGCCACAACCACGGCCCTGCATCGGCCAGATGCACCACGGTGGCTGTTTTCAGAAGTCTCGTCGGGCGCGTCCATTCGTCGGCGGTGACGTCCGGGTAGGTGAACAGCAACACCGGCTGCTTGATCAGCGGAAATTTATCTTCCGCCGGATACGAAATCGCCGCCACTTCGCCATCGACCCAGCGGTGCCCGGGCGTGACGCTGTCGATGAATGCACCCATGTACAGCTCCGGTCCTTCGCCGGGGCGCAGTTGCCCCAGCCCGCGATTGAGTCGGTCGATGAGATATTGGCCCTTCATGTCGGTCTTGCGGCCTTCGGCAAGCGCCACCATTTCGGCGACGTAACTCTTGCGCTTCGTGGCGCTGAAAGCGGGCGAACGCGACAGCACCGCACGCCTGATCCACTTCGGTTGCGTCACGGCCAGTTCGGTCGAGATCAGCGAGCCTGTCAGGTGGCCCATGACGTCGATGGGCTTGGCCCCCGGTCCGTGGCCCATGGCGGTGAGTGCTGTGGTCATGGCCGACACATAATCGCCCATGTCGGGCACGCGCGGCGGCGGGTTTGAAGCGCCATAGCCCGGCGTATCGAAGGCCATGACCGTGCGGTCGGTGGCCAGCAGCGGCATGATCTGCTCGTACATGCGGCTGGAACCCGGAGTGTAATGGAAGCAGGCCAGCGCCGGTTTGATGTCGGCCCCGGCGGCTGCGGGCTTGGCGATGCGCACATGCATCTGGCCGAAAGGTCCGCCGACGTATTGGCGACGCAGCACCACATCGGGGCTTTGTGCCCGTGCCGGTTGCGCCACCGCGAGCGCCGAGGCCGCCGCCATCAGCCCGCGCCGCGATAAACCTGGGCTTTTTGCGTCTGATTTCATGCTTCGAACGCCTCCCCAACGTCTCGAATCATACCCACAAAGTGGTGTATCATTGCTCAGCCCAGATACACGGACAACCACCATGCCCGACGGTTCACTGCCACGCTCAGCGTCCGCCACGCTGCCCGACATCGACAGCTATTTCCGCCCGACCCACAACGAGGTCGCGCGCCAGCGTTACGTCAGCGCGTTGCGGAAATTCGTCCTGTTCGAAAAGCAGGGCGAGATGCAGCGCGATTATGAGAGCAATGTCGCGCCCGCCTACAAAAAGGCGCACGGCCATGCCCCGCGCACGGGCGTGGAGATCGAGAAGGCCATGGAAGGCCGCCTGACCTACAAGCTCTACAGTTCGCTGCGTTATGACGCACAGGAGATGGTCTGGGCCTCGGTGCAGGAGCCGGTGGAGCGTGTACTGCCCGACATGATCGCATTGGCCAAGCAGGCTGCGTCCGAAACACCTGCGGGCGGGTCGCTGCGGCTGAATTCAAAGTTAGAAATCCCGCGCTACGTCAGCGCGCTCGACGTGCACCTGATTCCCGGCTGCTTCACCAGCGAACACGCGCCCGACGACGTGGCGCAAGGCGCGGTGGTGGCTTTCGGCGGCATGGTGTTCGCCGGCGCCATGGGCTGGCGTCAGGGCTTCAAGGGCTCTTATGGCGCGGTGGGTGAATCCGTCTCGCATTACATCAAGAGCAAATATCCGGACTTCAAGCCGCGTCGAATCCTGGATCTCGGCACGTCGTCGGGCAAGAACCTGCTGCCCTACGCCGATACCTTCCCGGGCGCGGAGTTATACGGCATCGACGTCGGCGCGCCGTTGCTTCGCTACGGCCATGCCAAGGCCGAAGCCGTCGGCGTGCCGATCCATTTCAGCCAGCAGAACGCCGAGGCGACGGATTTTCCCGACGGCCACTTCGACCTGATCGTCTCTAGCTTTTTCTTCCATGAAGTGCCGGTGAAATCGACGCGCAAGATTCTCGCCGAGTGCCGTCGCCTGCTGTCGAAAGGCGGCATCATGGCGCACATGGAACTGCCGCCGCGCAAAAGTGTGGACCCCTACCTCAACTTCTATTGGGACTGGGACACGCTGAACAACAACGAGCCCGCCTACTCCGCCTTCCGCGCGTCGGACCCTACGGTTTTATGTATCGAGGCGGGTTTCGATAAGGCGACGTGCTTTGAATTGACCGTGCCCAACCGTGCCACCTTCGGCGACGCCAACTTCGCCAAGTTCATGACCGGCGAGATGCCTGCCCCGCGCCACGGCGTCGGCGGCTGGTTCATCTTCGGGGCGAAAAAATAGCGCCTACTCGGCCGCGACTCTTTCATCGCGGCCCACGCCGACCAGCGGCACAGGGTCCAGCGCCCAGTTTTTCGCCGACCGCCGCGCCGGCGACGGAATGGCGAATTTCTTTGTCTCGCCTGCAGCCGTCACGGCGTCCTGATCGATCAGCCAGCCCTTGGCCTGCCAATCCTTCTGACGCTCCCTATAACGCACAATCACGCGGTCGGCTGGCACGATGACTTCCTCGGTCGCGCTTTGTGGCACGAAGAACGGCTGCACACGCTCCATCACCACACGATCCTGGTTCATGACTTCCTGGGTGCGCACGTCCATGCGCGCGTCGCCCGAAGGGTCGAGCGCGAAGTTGCGCGCCTGGAGGAAAAATTTCTTCGTGTGATGCGCGTCGACCGGCGTGTTGAAGGTGTACTGGCGCGACCACGCGACGGGGCTGAACTGAATCCAGGTATAGGTGGTCGTCGCGCCGTGGTGGCCCGCCTCGGCTTCAGTCTGAAAACCGCTGCCCTTGACTTCCGCCTTGACAGTTCCAGCAGCGCCCGGTGTGACGAACTTGGTTTTGGTGCCCGTGCCCCAGTCGCGCTCGATCAGTTCGATCTGCGGAACGTTGTAATCCTCGCGCTCGCCCTGGAAGCCCATGACGGGGTGCACGAACTCGGTGTGTGCGGGGTCGAGCGTGTTCTCCACGCCGCGCAGGGTGTTCACGTGCCACAGCGTCGTCATCATGGTGACGCGCCACTGGGGATTGTCCCATTCAGGGATTTCGATGATCGGCGGGCGTTCGGCTTCGGGCAAATCGCCCAGAAATGCGAACACCAGGCCGTATTTCTCCATCGTCGGGTAGCTGTCGACCTTGGCGCGCGACGGAATTTTGGCGTCCTTGCCCAATGAGGGAATTTTGACGCAGGCCCCGTCCGCGCCGTTGAACTGCCAGCCGTGATAGGGGCACTCGATGCTGTCACCCTTGACCTTGCCGTGGGCGAGCGACGCACCGCGATGGATGCACGTATTGGACAGACAGTGCGCCTTGCCGCCGGAGTCGCGGAACAGCACGAAGTCGTGGCCCAGTATTTTCACGTAAACCGGCGCGGCCCCGACCTTGGCGGCTTCCTCGGCGGCGTACCAGAAGTTGATGAACATTGAGCGCTCCCCACGATTCTCGACTTTTATTATACGGCGCTTTTTGACGCGCGGACTTGCATTATACTGCCGCCATGAAGCTGACCCACCGCAAGGCCCCGTTGCACATTCGCCTCAACTTAACCCCCAAGATCGGCTTTGGGCCGGGCAAAGCCGAACTGCTGGAACGATTGGCCGAAACCGGCTCCATCTCGGCGGCCGCCAAAGCCATGGACATGAGCTACCGCCGCGCCTGGCTGCTGGTGGAGGAACTCAACCGCAGCTTCGCCCGGCCGGTGGCGGAAAAGACTAAGGGAGGGCGCGGCGGCGGGGGCGGCGCGAAGTTGACGCCGTGGGGTCGTACGGTGTTGAAGCTTTACCGCGAGATCGAGGCCAAGTCGCGCAAGGTCGCGGCCAAGGCGATCACCACGCTGCAAAGCAATCTGCGCTGATCGGAGTGATTGACGATATATCTGCCTAAATATATCGTCGTCATATCACAGCTGATTTAACAGAACCCGCCATGTTCCGGATCGCCCTTGCCGCATTGCTGGCCGTGCTGGCCTTTGGTGCAAACGCCGCTCCGCCGCTGGTGTTCGCCGCCGCGAGCTTGGCCGACGCCTTGACCGAGGTCGGCGCGGCCTACGAAAAAACCGGCGCGGTGAAGCCGACATTCTCCTTCGCCGCCAGTTCGGCGCTAGCCCGCCAGATCGAGAACGGCGCGCCGGCGGGGTTGTATATCTCCGCCGACGAGCAGTGGATGGACTACGTGGCGGCGCGCAATCTGACGACCCCAGGCACCCGCATCAGCCTACTGGCCAACCGGATCGTGCTGGTCGCCGCTACGGCCTTGCCCATCGAGATCGGCGTCGGGTTTCCGTTGGCCGCGGCACTTGGCCGGGACAAGCTGGCGTTGGCCGACCCGGACTCGGTTCCGGCCGGCCGCTACGCCAAGGCGGCGTTAGAAAACCTTGGCGTGTGGCGCGACATTGAGGCCAACGTCGTGCGCGCCGAGAACGTGCGCGCGGCTTTGACCTTTGTGGAACGCGGCGAAGCGAAGGCGGGCGTGGTCTATGCCACCGACGCGGCGCTGTCGAAAAAAGTCATCTTGGTCGGCGTCTTTCCAGAGATCAGCCATCCCTTGATCACGTACCCCGCCGCGTTGATCGGACAAAACCCCAACGCCGAAGCCAGGGCGTTCTACGACTTCATGTCATCGGATGCGGCCAAGAATATTTATCGCCGATACGGCTTCGCGGTGAAGTAACCCGTGTTCGACCTCTCTCCCTCCGATCTCGACGCCATTACGCTCAGCCTGAAGGTCGGACTGTGGAGCGTACTGGTCAGCCTGCCGTTCGCATTCGGGATCGCATATGTGCTGGCGCGGGTGGAGTTCGCGCTCAAGCCCATCGTCAGCGCCGCCTTACTGCTGCCCCTGGTTCTGCCGCCGGTTGTAACGGGCTTCTTTCTGCTGCTGGCGTTTGGAAAAAGCGGGCCCATCGGCGCGTTTCTGGAATCTTGGTTCGGCATCACCGTGGCCTTCAAGTGGACGGGCGCGGTCATCGCCGCCGCCGTGATGGGGTTGCCACTCATGGTCATGGGCATGCGCATCTCCATCGAAAGCGTCGACCGGCGGCTGGAGATGGCTGCGCGGACGCTAGGCGCGGGGCGCTGGCGCACGTTCTTCACCGTCACCTTGCCTTTGTCGCTGCCGGGCATCCTCGCGGGCGCGGTGCTGTCGTTCGCGCGTAGTTTCGGCGAGTTCGGCGCGACGATTACATTTGTGTCCAACATCCCGGGCGAAACGCGCACCCTGCCCATCGCCATCTACGCGCTGCTGCAAACCCCCACGGGCGATGCCGCTGCATTCAAGCTGTCGATGGTGGCCATCGTCGTGGCGCTGGCAGCTATCATCTTCGCCGAAGTGCTGAACCGGCGGCTGCCGAAAATGACCAGTCGTGACGATGCTTGAAGTGAACGCCATTACTCAACGCGGCGAGTTTAGGCTCGAGGCGCGCTTCACGCTCGATCAGGGCATTACGGCGCTGTTCGGCCCTTCCGGCTCGGGCAAGACCACCATCCTCGGCATGATCGCGGGCGTGGTGACACCCAAGCAGGGACGCATCGTGCTGGATGGACGGGTGCTGTTCGAAGGCGCCTCTGGCGTCAACCTCGCACCAGAAACACGACGCATCGGCACCGTGTTCCAGGACCGCCGACTGTTCCCTCACCTCTCCGTCGAGGGCAACCTGCTCTACGGCTTTAACCTGCTGCCGCACGATTTACGCCTGCAAAAACCCGACGACGTCATCGCGCTCTTGGAGTTACGGCCCTTCCTCGCACGAAAGCCCTCGACGCTGTCGGGCGGCGAGCAGCAACGCGTCGCCATCGGCCGGGCGCTGCTGATGAATCCTCGATTGCTGTTGATGGACGAGCCGCTGGCTTCGCTCGACGCCCGGCGCAAGGCCGAGATTTTGCCTTACCTGGAACGGCTGCGTGACACCGTGAAGTTGCCGATTCTCTATGTGTCCCACGACGAACGCGAAGTGGCCCGGCTGGCCAAGCGCGTCATCGCCGTCATCGACGGGCAAGCGATCAGCCCCGATTCTTAAGGCTTTAGGTCAGATTCCGGTCAAAAACCGGCCCAGCTGTTCGACCAAATCTTCAGGTCCACACCCGCAGGGCGGTCGAATACCATTGATCTATCGTGGTATTATCAGCGTAGCAGTATCAGAGCTGACAGTTGCGCCAGATCAACGTCCGCCTTTTCAGGGACGCGCACACTGTTAGGGCATCATACGCCGAAGCGCGGGGAGACATTCGATGTACATTAACTTCTGGTATCCGGTCTGCATTTCCAGCGAGCTGACCAGCACGCCGGTCCGGGTCACGATCCTCAAGCACGACTTCGTCGTGTTCCGCGACAACAAGGGCCGCGCGGCCGTGTTGTCGGACACCTGCGTGCACCGCGGCGGCTCGCTGGCGGGAGGCAAGTGCAAAGAGGACGGCACCGTGCAGTGCCCCTATCACGGCTGGCGCTTCAACGCCGACGGGGAATGTACAAGAATCCCCTCACTCGGCATCAAGGCGAAAATTCCCGCCCGCGCGCGCGTCGACAGCTACCCCATTCAGGAAAAATACGGCGTGGTGTTCGCCTTCCTCGGCGACCTGCCCGAGGCCGAGCGTCCGCCGATCATGGAGATCGAGGAGGAGAACGACCCCAAGTGGCGCTCGACCGTCATGAGCTTCGACGTCGACTATAATTACGAACGGTCCATCGAGAACGGCCTGGACCCGGCGCACAATGAGTACGTCCACCCGACCCACGGCTACCAAGGCGAGAAGGAAGAAGAATACCGGATGGACCTACTGGAGCCGCACAAGAACAACCCGTGGGGCTTCGGGTTCCTGGCCACGTTTGACGCGCCGCCGCTGAAAAACTGGCTGTTCAAGCGCTTCCGCCCCGAAGGCGGAAAGATGCAGGCCGGTTCGGGCACCGTCGGCCCCAACCATATGTGGACGTTTATCCATTTCTCCGAAACCAAGTTCATGCACCAGTACATGTTCGAGGCACCGATCTCGGAGACCAAGACTCGCGTGTTCCTGGTGAACTTCCGCAACGTCGGAATCACCAAGTTCGAGTGGCTGAACAATTTCCTCGACAAGAAGATCAACGAGCGCAACTACGTCATCGCCAGCCAGGACATCGTCGTGGTTGATAAGTTGAAGCCGCGCCTGACGCCGCCGTCGCGCACCAAGGAACTGCTGATGCCGCACGATAAGGTGATTCTGCAATACCGCGACATGCTCGACAGCTTCGAGGCGCGCGGCTGGAAGATCGATCTGGACGCGCTAAACGCCGCTCATGCCAAGGGCGACGTGATCCATGCCATCCCCTCACCGTCGCGCCGCAGCGACAAGGGCTGGGTGCTCGACCCCGTGCCGCTGGTTCCGCCCCAGGCCCAGCAGCCGCTGGCCCAGGCCGCCGAGTAAACAAATAAAAAACCCCGCGACCTTCGCGGGGTTTTTTATGTCACGGGGGACCCAGCACGGCGGTGAATACGCGGCCCGACTGCTGCCAAACGATCTGAAACCGCCCGTCCTGCCGCACCGCAGCGACAGGGTTTTGTGCGCCGTCGCCCGCATCAGCAACAGCACTAATCGCGCCAAGCGGACGTCCGTCGAGATCAAACATGCGATAGAACAGGCGACGTGCGCCGTCGGTCTTGCCGTGCCAAGCCAACAGCACCGAGCGGGCGTTGATCGCCAACGTCGGCGCATCTGACACCAGAGCATCGGGGTGAACCGCCGTGGCAGCGGCGAACGACGCACCGCCGTCCTTCGACCACGACATATAGACCCCCGGCTTCTCCGCGCCGCCGTTATAGACCGCCGTGACGACGGTGCGGCCGCGCGCGGCGACGGCCGTGGGCTTGAGCGGACAGCCGTCGATCTGCCAGCGCGCGCCGCCGGCATCCACCGGACCGCCGAGCGCACCCGACGTCGCAAGGCGCGCAACGCTGGCCGGGCGCGCGCCGTCGGCCGTGACCATGCGAAGACCAAGATAGATGTTGGATGCATCGTCTGCGGCGGCCGTCATTTGGCAGCACGGACAGACTTCGCTGCGCAGTAGTTCGGTTTCGGGGCCGAAGGACGCGCCGTCATCGGCCGAGATTCTGGCATAGAGCGCGCGTACGTCGCTGGCGGGCGTCATGTTGCGGCTGTCGATCCACAGCACCGCGACACGCCCGTCGCGCGCGGCAGCCATAGTTCCGAACGCCGAGGCTGCGGCGTAGCCGCCGTGAATATGCGCCACCTCGCCGATGGCGACCTCGGCCCACGACGACATGCGCCGCGACGGCTCGAAAGATGCGCCGCCGTCGCGCGAGCGGGTATAGTGCGTGGTCAGCACGGGCTTGTTGAAGCGCGGATGAATTTCGTTGGCGGTGTAGGACACGTGCCAAACCGACCCCGCACCCGCAGCGATGCGCGGGCGATTGACGCTCAATGCGCGCACCAAGCCGGCCTGCTGGTTGACCTTGACTGGGTTTGCGAAGGTCGCGCCGCCGTCCTTGGACACCGCGACATAAAGATCGACATAAGACAGCCTATCGTCGCGCGCGGCCTCGCCGGACGCAGCCGCCGGGTCTTGATCCGTCCACAGGACCGCGATTTCTCCGCGTGCGTTGATCGCCAGATCGGGCGTGGCGGCGTCCTGGCCCTCCTGGCTAAGCGGCTTGACCGCGACCGCCGGAGCAGCCGCGCATAACGCCCACGCGACACACACAACCGCCCAAACCCGCACCACCCTGCCCCCTTAAGACCATTCGCTTCGACAGGTCTTAAGTGTCCCCACCGGCATATAAAGCGCAAGTCACAACCCGGGGAATGGCCGGGCTGTCGCACCGCCCAACGGATTGGCTATAGTGCGGCACGTGCTGCGGCGTGTTGTCACGCCGGACGCGGAGTTGTTGGCTGGCCAAGGGGCAACGCACGACAGTTCACGAGCCGCTATTTAAGGAGACCGCCGATGTTCATGAATTTCTGGTACGTCGCCGCCGAGAGCCATGAGTTGGCCGCCGGCAAGCCCATGCACCTGAAGATGCTGGGGCTGGAGTTCGTGCTGTTCCGCGACAGCCAGGGCCGGGCCTATTGCCTGTCCAACACTTGCGTGCATCGCGGCGCATCACTCGCACACGGCAAGGTCAAGGGCGACAACATCGAGTGCCCCTATCACGGCTGGCAGTTCCAGGGCATCGACGGCGCATGCACCAAGATTCCCTCGCTGGGTGCGGACGGCAAAATCCCGGCACGCGCGAAGGTCGACAGCTATCCGGTGCAGGAAAAATATGGACTCGTTTTCGCCTTCCTGGGCGATGCGCCCGAGGCAGAGCGCGTGCCGATCATCGACATCACGGAATGGGCCGACCCGAAATGGCGCTTCACGACGCTGAGCTATGAGTGGCGGGCGGACTGGCAGCGCGCCATGGAAAATTCGCTCGACCCGGCGCACACGGAATTTGTGCATCCATCCATGGGCTACCAGGGCGGCCGCGAGGACTACAACGTGCCCGACTTGGAAGTTGTGGAAGGGCCTTATGGTGTGGGGGCCATGACCAAGTTCGTCTCGCCCGACCTGCCGCACGAAAAGATGAAGGGCCTGAAGGGCGAAGGCCAGATGGAGGCCGGCTCGACCACCTGGGGCGTCGGCCAATCCGTCACCAAGCTGCATTTCTCGCCGGTCACCTGGGCGCACCAGTACACCTTTACCACGCCCATCGACGAGCACCACATTAAGCGCTGGTTCCTGCAGGGCCGTAACTTCCGCACCGACGAGGCGATGGACGCACCCGTGAACGAACGCAACCTGGTCGTCGTGGATCAGGATAAGCAGGTGGTGACGCGGTTGGGGCCGTTCTTCACGCCAGAGTCATCGACCGAAGAGGTCATGGTGAAGGCCGACGCGGTGATCGTGCGCTTTCGTGAGAAATTGAAAGGCTTTGAAGCCAAGGGCTGGCGCATCGACGTGGATGCCTACAACGCGCAGAAGGAAAAAAAGGCCTTCGCCGTGCCTTCGCCCGCACGACGCACCAACAAGGGCTGGGCCTTGGACCCGGTGCCGGTCATCGCGCCCACGGCCATCGGCGCGCAGGCCGCGGCGGAGTAACCGCCTTAAATTCCCACAGCGGCGCTCATCTCGGTGAGCGCCGTTTCGATGTGCGCCACGCCGATTTCAAGGTCGGCCTCCAGCGGCACACCGCTGTTGCCACGCGTTTCACCGACGATGCGCCGGTAGGATAAGCCCGCCGCCGCGGAAAGATCCTCGAAATAGGGTTCGATCAGGTGTGCGTGCGTGAGTTCCAGCACGCCGCCGCCCGGGGCCATGAATGCGGCGTTGGCGAAGCCCGCGCCGTGGGGCCCGCAGATCATCCGCGCCTCGGAGAACAGCCTAATTTGATCGGCGAACGGCAGCGCACCGGGGTTGACGATCTCGAAACCGCGCCGGGTCATCAGCGCGCGCACATCAGCCGCATTGATGAGCTGACGGCGTTCGCCCACGGGCCGGTCGAGATACAACAACCGATGCGGCTTGGCCGCTGAGCGCTGAGCGGCAAACAGCCGGCGCAAGGTCTCCACCCGCCGCGCGGTCGCGCCCATGCGGCGTGCGGGGAAAATGATCTGCGAACAGAACATCAATGTGCCGTCGAAGGGCGCAGGGTCGAGCCCCAACAACCCGCGCGCGGCGGGAATGAAGGGCTGATGCGCCTCGGCGCGGGCGGGAAAGCCGCTGAGGATCACGGGCAGCGCGGCCAGATGCGGCGCATCCGCGCGCCATTGCAGCTGGCTGAGGTTGTCGACGAGGAAATGAAAGTAGTTGTTGGTAGAATAGCCGTTCAACGCCAGCACGGGCTTTTCGGCATGGGACCACATCACCGTCTCGCCCGGAAACATCGCCTTGAACTGCTCGAAGTTCTGATTCAGGCGCACGGCATCGACGCGCAGCAGCGACTCCTTGATCAACGTGCCGTCGGGCAGCACGACGAACCCGTAAGGCCCGAACAGGAAGGCGTTGCGCACGCCGCACAGCATTTCCCCGCCGTGCTTGGCATAGGCGAAATTCGCAGGTCCCACCCCGATCTCGGGCAAGGAGCACGGCGCGCCGATGTCGGCGATGGAAACGACCTTGATGGCGCGCGCGGACATCAGCGCAACGTGATGCGGTAGAGATTAACGTCTATATCGCCGGTGACGCGGATCGTACCGTCGATGGCGGTTTTAATTCTCCAGTCGCACGCGGCCGCATGAGCCAATTTACGCATATGGCTTCCCCCCAAGAACTACGCCCTTATGATAGCCGCCGCCGGGCTTGATAACCAACATATGCAAGCCGTTCCGGTGCATGGACAAGCCCAACCGGCGCACCGTAGAGTCCACGCTCATCCGCACTTTTGGAGACTCTCCATGCCGCTGCGCCGCCTGCTCTTTCTGCCGGTCCTTCTGACTCTTACCGCGCCTGCGTTAGCGCAGGATGCCCCCAAACCAGACGCCAAGCCCGAGAAGGCCGAAAAGTACGAGCCGAAGACCTTCAGCAACGAATTTACCGGCACCTTCGGCGGCGAGCGTGTGACCTACAAGGCCGTCGCCGGCGAAACCGTGTTGAAGAACGACAAGGGCGAGGACATCGCCGCCGTCTTCACCGTCGCCTACGTCAAGAAGGACGTCGTCGATCCGCGCGCGCGGCCCGTCACCTTCGTCTTCAACGGCGGGCCCGGCTCGGCGTCGTTGTGGCTGCACATGGGCGTGTACGGGCCCAAGCGCATCGTCGTGCCCAGCGACGGCAGCCTGACGGGGGCCGCGCCCTACCGCATCGAGGACAACGTCCACAGCGTACTTGATGTGACCGACCTCGTGTTCATCGACCCCGTCGGGACGGGCTATTCCAAATCCGTCGGCAAGGGCAAGGACGAGGACTTCTGGGGGCTGAAGGAAGACGCGGAGTCCATCGCCGAGTTCATCCGCGTGTGGATCACCA